>Ga0256406_1000661_pt1 | contig 61344 bp, 45 predicted proteins | sample RumenRJG_03DNA_FD_185986 | JGI IMG/M metagenome (GOLD analysis project Ga0256406, IMG submission 185986) | Bovine rumen microbial communities from Lethbridge, Alberta, Canada - RJG_03 | ecosystem: Host-associated > Mammals > Digestive system > Stomach > Rumen | place: Canada: Alberta | collected... | reverse complement strand
TTGCTTGGTCGAGTTGCTCCTCAGCAGAGCTCGCCTCCTCTTCGATTCACGGGGCAAAGTTAACGCTTTCCATTGAATCTACACCAATGTAGCCTCCTCAATGTTGCACTTCGTTTTGGAATCTACAAATTGCCCAAAAATTATGTTTCACCCCTCCCGCCAAGCCTGCCCCCCGCGGGCAAAGGGCATGCCGCCGCGTTTTTTTCAGGACGGCCGCTTTTGGAATATCGGGAAAAACGACTTAAATTTGCACGAGGCGTGTTGCCATGTGGGTAAAAACACACGGCACACGGCCCGACAATGAATTTTATGATATAGAAACCTCCCAAAAAACTTCAAGACGATGAACAAGAGCATCACAACCCTGCTACTGCTTGCAGCACTGCTGTGCCTGGCTGCATGTAGCAGCAAGACGATTGCAGCCCGCAAGCTGCAACACAGCGTCATTGCCTGGAATGCAGGCGACCAGCTTGCCGTGGCCAGGCTCGGCTACTTCCAAAGCGAGCAACAGCTCAAAGCCTCAAGGCACTATGCCCACTACACCGGCAAATACGGCCTCGCAGCCAGCACGCCCGTAGTCAAGACCGAGTGCGACGAGGCTTTCCTGGTGATCGTGCGCGACCCCAAGGCCAGGGTCACCGTGCACAAGCTCACCTTCGACATGGTGGCCGGCGGCGAGCCTCCTGCCACTGGCGAGGTGCTCTACCAGGGCGAGGGCAGCACGCCCTTCTTCCTGATGTGCAACATTTCGGACGTGTACCCCAACACCTGCTTGCGCGTGGTGAGCAGCACAGGCATTGTGACCGAATACTCGCCGCGCATAAGCCTGCGCGAGGGCGAGCTGCAATTGCCCGACAGCACTGCCGAGGGTCAGGGCAGCGTGCTCGACATCACCGACTACTGGCTGAAATGAGCGTGCTCGAGGCACGAAAACAGCACCCAGCCGGGTTGCACATGCCGATTATTTTTCCGATATTTGTCCACATTGCAACCCAAAACCACATAAAATGAAAAAAATAGCGACATTGCTCATCGCTGCGCTGTGGGGCATCGCGGCATGGGCGGCTGCCGACATGCTCGGCACCTGGACGGGCAGCCTCGACGCGGGCGTGGCCCGCATCCCTCTTGTGCTTCATCTTGACTCCACCGGCTGCAGCCTCGACAGCCCGGCTCAAGGGGCCAGCGGCATCCCGTGCACGCGCCAGGTCGACGGCAACAACATCGACATAGGCATTCCATCGATAGGTGCAAGCTATCGCGGCACCATCGCGGGCGACAGCCTCAAGGGCACATTCACCCAAGGCGGCCGCTCGTTTGCCCTCACCTTTGTCCGCAAGGTGGTGAAGAAAGACACAGGGCCGCACAACTACCGCGAGGAGCAAGTCACCTTCGGGCACGGCAACGTGACACTGGCCGGCACGCTCACCCTGCCCAAGGGCGGCAACTGCGTGCCGGCGGTGGTACTCGTCACAGGCAGTGGGCCGCAAGACCGCGACGAGACCATCATGGGCCACAAGCCATTCAAGGCCATTGCCGACAGCCTGGGCAACCACGGCATCGCCGTGCTGCGCTATGACGACCGCGGCGTGGGTGGCTCGAGCATGGCCACAGGCTACGAGACCACGCGCGACTTTGCCCTCGACGCCACCGCGGCAGTGCGCTACCTGCTCAAGCGCCAGGAAATCGACCCCAAACGCACGGGCTACATTGGGCACAGCGAGGGCGGCTCGATTGCCATACTCAACCACGCCGACGTGGCATTTGTCATCACCCTTGCCGCACCAGCTGTGAAAGGAAAAGACTTGATGATAAAGCAAAACGAAATGATAGCCAAAGCAGCAGGCAACACGTGGAATGCCAGGCTGGCAGGCAGGATCGACAGCGTGTTTACCCTCATCGACACTTGCCGCGACCAAGCCCTGCTCAAGACCAAGCTCGGCCGCTTTCCCGAGTTGAAAACACAGGTGGGCGCACTCACCTCACCCTGGTATCGCGCCTTCGTCCAGCTCGACCCCACCCCCAGCCTCAAGGCCATGGGCAAGAGCGGGCAGCCCATGATGGCCTGCAACGGCGAGTGGGACGACCAAGTGAACTGCGACCAGAACCTCGATGCCATAGCACGGTGGGTGCCCTGCGCGGCCATCAAGCGCTACCCGCAGCTCAACCACCTGTTTCAGCATTGCGACAGTCGCGACCGGGCACTCGACTATGGCGGCAACAGCGAGGACTTCAACCCGCAGGTGATAGCCGACATCGTCGCCTTCATCAAGGGGCTGTAGCGCCACACCTGGCACGCTGGCTCAATACTCCACCTTGGTCTTCACATAGCCGTGGGCGCGGCGATACTTGCGCACATCGCGGAAGAGGTCGGTGGCAAACACAAAGTTGTTGAGCTCGTCGTTGTCCTGGTCGTAGATTTGGTCCTTGTTGCCCACCCAGCCCACATGGCCGTGATTGATAAAGACGATGTTCTCGCCTATGCCCATCACCGAGTTCATGTCGTGGGTGTTGATGATCGTCGTGATGCCAAACTCGTGGGTAATGTCCCACAGCAGCTGGTCGATCACTATCGAGGTCTTGGGGTCGAGCCCCGAGTTGGGCTCGTCGCAGAACAGGTATTTAGGATTCAAGGCAATGGCACGGGCAATGGCAGCACGCTTCTGCATGCCGCCGCTCAGCTCGGCAGGATACTTGTGCTCGCTGCCAGTGAGGTTCACCTTGTCGATACAAAACTGGGCACGCTCGAGCTGCTCCTTCTCGCTCATGCTGGAAAACATCATGAGCGGGAACTTCACATTGTCGATCACCGTCTCGCTGTCAAACAGGGCTGCACCCTGGAAGAGCATGCCTATCTCCTTGCGTGTCTCCTTGAGCTGCGCACGACTCATCTTGGTGATGTCGCGGCCGTCGTAGAGAATCTCGCCGTGCTCGGGCTTGAACAAGCCCACCAGGTTTTTTACCAGCACCGTCTTGCCCGAGCCCGACTGGCCTATTATCAAGTTCACCTTGCCGTCGTAGAAAGTGGCGTTGATGTCGTACAGCACCTGGCGAGTGCCGTTGTCAAAATATTTGTCAAGATGCTTTACTTCAATCATAATATTGTTGTGTCCTCCTCTACCCTGCTTGTGTGAACTACATTAAGAAAATATCGGTCATGATCACGTCGAAGACGAGAATGAGCACGTTGGTGGTCACCACGGCATCGGTACTGGCCTTGCCCACCTCGACCGAACCGCCATTGACCGTGTAGCCGTAATAGGCCGCGATCGACGAAATCAAGAAGCCGTATACGACCGACTTGATGAGTGCAAACCACACATCAAACTGATGGAAATCAGTCTGAATGCCATAGATATAGGTATCTGGGTCAACAAGTCCCGTGAAGCATATCGCATAGCCGCCAAAGAGGCTGGTAAACATGGCAATAATCACCAGTATGGGCATGATCGTGACCAGTGCCATCACCTTGGGCATGACCAGGTAGTTGGCCGAGTTCACTCCCATGATATCGAGAGCGTCGATTTGCTCGGTCACGCGCATGGTGCCTATCTCGCTGGCAATATTTGACCCTATCTTGCCCGAGAGTATCAAGCACAATATGGTGGAGGCAAACTCCAGAACAATAATTTGGCGCGTGGTGAAGCCCACCGCATAGCGCGGCAGCAACGGGTTGCTCACGTTGAGCTTGATGAGCAGCGTGCACAAGCAGCCTATGAAAAGCGACACCAGCAAGATGAGCGGTATCGAGTCGATACCCAGCTTGTTGATCTCGTTGAAATAGCGGCGAAAGAACTCCTTCCACCGCTCAGGTATGGCCATGCTGCGCCACATGAGCATGCAGTAGTCGCCAAACTTATCGAGCATTTTCAGTAAACCCATATCTACAATAGTCAAATTCTTGCTAAGTCGATTGAAAAGAATATGCAAAGATAAGCAAAAGATGGATAACTGGGCCGTTTTGAAAAATAAATAGCAATATTACGGCACTATGGAACACTTTTTGTTCCGTAGCCTGCACGGCTCGATCAATAAAGAGCCGCTCCCCGATTCACATCGAGAGCGGCTCAATATTTACTAACTTAAAACTTAAGTAAAAAAGACGTGTGTATCAGTCTTTTCCCCTTTGTCGCGCTTACCAGCCCACCGTCTGGGTGAGGGTGTGACCACGCTGCTTGTAGGCGTTGATTTGCTGGTAGCCCACAGGCGACATGTACACACGGTCGAGGAAGGGATTGCGTTTGGCTACCGACAGGGGCACAAAGAAGCCCACCATGTCGGCCGCATTGGTGCCGTCGTAGGTCACCACAGTGCCATCGGCTTTCTTCACCTTGGTAGAGCCCTTCTTGAGATAGGTAGTATACTCGTTATTGAAGTCGATCCAGCAACCCAGCATGGTGTCGGGATACTTGTCGTTGTCCATGTACTCGAGTTTCTTCCAGCGCTTGAGGTCGAGCAATCGGCTGTGCTCAAACACCATCTCCAGGCGGCGCTCACGGCGTATCTCCCAGATGAGCGGGTCGACAGTGGGGTCGCGGTCGGGGTCGAAGCCGGCATTGATGTCGCTCAGTTGCATGTGAGCAGTCTTGCTCAGGTGTTTGGCCTGGGCAGTAGCATCGAGCGGGCGGTCGCGCAGCACGTTGATCGACGCGTCGATGTCGGCCTGGGTCACTGCTTCTTCGCCCATACGGGCCAGCTCGGCCTTGGCCTCAATCCAGTTGAGCAGCACCTCGGCATAGCGTATCACAGGAGCATCGTTGGTATTGGTCGACGAGTTGTACTCAGGGTGAGTGGCACGCTCGGCCGACGTCATGGCAATTGCTGCACGGTCGATAAACTTATCTTGATAGACCATGGTCGACGAGCTGGGGTTGACCGTGTCGATAAACGAAGCCTCAAAGCGGGGATCGCGGGTGAGGGTCATGTTCTTGATGCCAAAGTTGCCGGCACCGGCCACCTTAGAAGTCTTGTAGGGACGGCCGTCGGTGCATATCACCGACTTGAGGAAGGCCAGATTCACACCCGTCTGCGACTCGCCCGAGTTGCTGTAGGAAGCCACACAGTGGCGCACGCCCAGGGCATCGTCGAAGTGCTGATACATCAGGCACTCCTTGTTGCCGGCCAGGTTTTGAGAGCCAAAGAGGTCGCGCAACGGGGTATCGATGGCATAATTGCCGCTCTTCATCACAATGGCCGCAGCATCGCGGGCCAGCTCAAGGTACTTCTTGGCATGAGCCGGGTCGCCATTGTGGTAGACCTGCCACGTGCCCTCAAAGAGGAACCAGCGCGAGATGAAGCCAGCGGCCACATAGCGGTTGAGCAGGTCGACACCGTCGTTTACACGTATGTTCTCGAGAGCATACTTGCTCATCGTGTAGAGGCTGTCCATCACCAGCAGGCGCGGGTCACGGTCTTTGTAGAGCTGTGCCGTGTCGGTGCTCGACACATCGGTGGGGAAATAAGGCACGTCGCCAAACACCTCAACCAGGCGGGCATAGGCAAAGCACTTGTAGAACTTGGCCACACCCATCCAGTGGTTGAAAGCCTCGCTCGATAGCAGCCCATTGGCATTCATCTTGTTGAGGCGGTTGATAAAGATGTTGGCCTTGTGCACCCATGCAAAGTTCCACGACGGGCCGCAGTATTGCTCCATCCACGAGATGGACTCACTCTTGGAGCCACGGCTCGAAGGTACCTGGTCCTCAAACGAGGCCTGAGTGCCCTGACTGCACACGTCGTCGCTGAACACATAGCCGCGGTAGTCGGAATAGGCTGCCGACCAGCCCACGCCGTAGCCTATGTAGTAGTTGCTGTAAAAACCGTTGCCAAACAGGCGCACATCGCTCTCGTTGCGCCAGTAGTTGGGATCGGTGGGGTTCTCGCGAGGCTCACGGTTGATGACCTGCTCGCACGACGACAAGCCCAGGCTGAGCAACCCCGCAAATATGATCAATAATTTCTTTTTCATTGTTTAGAAAGTTTAATTAGAAGTTAAGTTGAATACCTACTGAGATGTTCTTCATTGCAGGAGTGCCCACACCGGTGCGGCCACTGTTGTAGTTGCCGCTGTTGAACATCGACACGCCGCTCACCACCTCGGGATCGATAGGAAGCCCGCGCAGGTTGTCGTGGGTGAAGAGGTTCTCGGCTGCCACATAGAAGCGGGCCTTGCTGATGTAGGCCTTCTTGGTGATGCTTGCAGGCAGCGTGTAGCCCAGAGTGATGTTCTTGCAACGCAAGTAGGCCATGTTGAGCAGGTAACGGCTCTGCTTCTGCAAGTTGAAGCCTGTGTCGCTGCCGCCCATGTTCCAGGCTGCCGGATAGAAGGCGCCAGTGTTGTTCTCGGTCCAGTAGTCGCCGGCGATAGCCTGAGGCATTGCGCCGTCGCCGCAATTGTAGCCAGGAATGGCCAGGAAGCCCGAGCCCCAAATCTTGCGGCTGCCCACGCCCTGGAAGAAAATGGAGAAGTCTACACCATACCAGTCGGCACCCAGCCTGAAGCCATACTCATAGCGAGGTGTGGAGTTGCCTATCACCTTCTTGTCGCCGTGCTTCTCGACAGTGTTGTCGCCGTACCAGATGTCGCCGTTGCCGTCGAGATCCTTATATTTCACATCGCCGGGGCCAAAGTGGAACTTGCCCGACTCAAAGCGGTCTTGATACACGCCGTTGGGGTCGCTCAGCTTGTTGACCAGGCGTGCATCGGGGTGCTCGGCCAGTGTGGTCTCCTTGCCATGATAGGCATAGGTGGTCACGATTTTGCCGTTCTCGTCATACACGAAGTCGCTCTTCTGATAGAGGCGGTCGGTCTCATAGCCCCATATCTCGCCATAGGTCTTGCCATTGTACCAGCCATCGATATCACGGCCAGAGCCGTACTTGGTGATCGTAGACTTGGCGTCGCTCACCGTCACCATGGCGTTCAGGCCAAGGCCGTTGGCAAAGCGGTGGTTGAAGTCGACCTCAATCTCCCAGCCGCGGGTGCGGATGTTGCCGAAGTTGCCCATGGGCGCAGCAGCGCCGAAGGTATCGGGAATGCCCTCTTGAGGCACAAGCATGTTTTTGGTGTCGCGCTGGTACCAGTCGAAGATCACACCTATGCGGCCGTCCCACAGCGAGATGTCGGTACCCAGGTCGAGGGTCTCAATGTCTTGCCAAGTGATGTCGCCGTAAACCGACGAGGGTGTGCCCACATAGGTGAGTTTGGAACCGTTCTGGATCCAGCTGAGCTGGCCCTGGGCCATTGTGGCAATGTAGAGCGAGTTGCTCACCGACTGGTCGCCAATCTTGCCATAGCTGCCTCGCAGTTTCCACGAGGTGAGCACGGGCTTGGCCCAGCGCATAAAGGCCTCGTCGCCAATGCGCCAGCCCATAGAGAACGACGGGAACCAGCGCCAGCGCAAGTCTTTGGGGAACTTGGAAGTGGCATCATGACGCAGGTTGAACTCGAGCAGGTAGCGCTGCATCAAGGCATAGTTCACGCGGCCAAACCATCCCAGCTGGCCGTCCCAGTCCTTGGAGCCGCCGGCAGTCTGCGTGCCGCAGGTCTTGGAGAACGATGGGTGAATGATGTCGGTCAAGTTGGTCACTTGCGACCAGTTGCTCTCGCTCTCCCAGTCTACACAGTTCATACCGAGCATGAGCTTCACGTTGTTGATATCGTTGATGTCCCAGTTGTAGTCGGTGGTGATATTCCAGGTGTGTCGCTTGGCATTGATGGTGCTGCGATAGATGTGGTCGGGGTTGGCACCATTGCCGGTATATTGCATGTAGGGCATGTCCCAGGCAGCATAGGCGCCAGGAGTGCCAGCAGGCACAACCTCGCCGGCATCGTTCACATAGATCTGGTTGCCATCGGCGTCGAGGCGGGCCACATAGGCGCTGCCGCCTGCCCACGAGTTGTCCATGGTGAACTTGGTGCCCACCTTGTTCCACACTTCATCTTCGGCAGCATAGGTGTAGTCCACGTTCACGTGCCAATCTTTGGTGATGTTGAGGGTAGTACCCAGGCTCACGCTCAAGTAGGTGTCCTGCTTGTTGGCCGTGTTGGCATTCTTCATCTCGTTGTAAGGACTGCGTATGTCGCGCCCCCACTCATCCTGGCCCATGGGATAGGTGGTGTCCCAACGGTAGAGGTAGAGCCACGGGTCGGCCGTGGTGCTGCTTGTGGCATAGGCATAGCGCTTGTTGCGCATGCTGTAGTTGAAGCCCGTGCGCACAGTCCAGTACTTGTTGATGTCGGTGCTGATGCGGGCCGATGCATTGTAGCGGCGGAAGTCGTCGTGCTTGGCCGGGCGAATCAGGCCGTTCTGGTCGAGATAGCCCAGGCCTATGCTGTAGCTCGTGCGGCCCGAGCGGCCGTTGACCGAGACGTTGTGGCTCATCGACGGTGTCCACTCGCGTATCATGTAATCGTAGGGATCAAAGATGCGCTTGGAGAAACGGTACTTGTTGTTGTCGAGATACCAGTCGCGACCGTACACAAACGGGTCGTTCTTGCCAATCTTGCCGCCATAGGTGGCCTGCCACTCGCGTGCCTTCTCGAGGCTCTCCTCGTTGACAAACCAGAAGGCGCCATACACCGTGCCACCGGCACGCTTCAAGGCATCGACACGATAGGCAATACCGTCGACACCGGCCATGTCCATCTTCTTGGAGATATTCTCCCAGGCAAAGTTGCCCGAGTAGCTCACGTCGACGTTGTCGGTCTTGGAACCCTTTTTGGTTGTGATCAGGATCACGCCAAAGGCGGCCTTGGAACCGTAGATCGAGGAGGCAGCTGCGTCCTTGAGCACCGAGATGTTAGCAATGTCCTCGGGGTTTACGATCTGAATAGATGGAATCTCGACGTTGTCGAGCAAGATGAGCGGCTTGGAGCTGCCTGTGTAGGAGGCAACCTGGCCACGTATCTTGATTGTGGGGTCGGAGCCCACCTCGCCATTGGGGATGGTCACGCTCAGGCCTGGGGTGGTACCCTGCAAGCCGCGGCCCACATCGGGGATTTGACGGCCCACCAATGTCTTGTCGACGTCGACCGACGACACAGCGCCCGTCAAGTTGGCCTTCTTCTGCTGGCCGTAGCCCACCACGACCACATCGCCCAGCAGCTGGTTGTCGGGCACAAGTTTCACATTGGTGTCGTCGCCAGGATTCAGAATCAACGGCTTGTAACCGATGTAGGAGATCTTGAGCTTACCCTTGCCGGTGGTTCTGAGTGAGAACCGGCCGTTCACATCGGTCATGGTGCCTCGCGTGGTCCCCACTTCGGAGACGCTGGCGCCAATCACAGGCTCGCCCTTGTCGTCGGTCACAGTACCTGTAACGATACCGGCCGAAGCATGGGACCCTTGTGGCTCGGGAGCAGCAGCATAGGCATAGCTTCCCATAGCACCACAAGCCAGAAATAGTGCTCCTATAAGAGCAAGTTTTCTTTTCATAGAGTACTTGGTTTTTGTTTGTTATACATTAAATTATTAATTAGTGAAAGCTGAAGTTTCATCCTGTGATGTAGTTCAACATCACAGTTTATCCAGAAAACGAAAACCCTAACGTTGCGAGTTGAGACACATGAGAAAGTGTGCGTGCGTGCTCGGCTCAAGCCTTAAAACATAGTTTTTGCGATCTCTGAAATCAATTCAACTCCAAAGTTAATGATTTTTTCTAAAATAGGTTCATCAAACTCAAAAAAAATTAAAAATTCCCTTTTTTGAGTATCGCAAGGGGCACATGGGCACACTTGCACATGGCGGGGAGCAACGGTGTGCGTTTTTTACATTGTGTCACATTATTTAATCAACTTATATCTTCCTGGATTTTGCATTGTGAAGTTAAAATGTTAATTTTGCAATCGTAAAAAAACAGAAGTTGAAGCAACTATTTTATTATAAAATAAATTTATAAAATTTCTAATCATGGGATATTTAACAAATGACAAGCTTCTTATCGTCGGTGCTGGCGGTATGATTGGTTCCAACATGGTGCAGAGCGTTTTGATGCTCGGTCTCACTCCTAACGTATGCCTGTACGACATCTATGAGCCCGGTGTTCATGGTGTGTATGACGAGATACAACAATGCGCATTCCCCGGCGCCAACGTTACCTACTACGCTCCCGCAGTAGAAGACATGAACAATCCCGAGAAAGTTGCCGAGGCAGCCAAGAAGGCATTTACGGGTGCCAAATACATCATCTCGTCGGGCGGTGCTCCACGCAAGGCTGGCATGACCCGCGAGGATCTGCTCAAGGGCAACTGCAAGATCGCTGCCGAGTTTGGCGACAACATCAAGAAATACTGCCCCGACGTTGAGCACGTGGTTGTGATTTTCAACCCGGCCGACGTGACCGCCCTCACGGCCCTCATCCACTCGGGCCTGAAGCCCTGCCAGCTCACCTCGCTGGCCGCACTCGACTCGACCCGCCTGCAGCAGGCCCTGGCTCACGAGTTTGGCGTGCAGCAAGACAAGGTGACCGGTGCACACACCTATGGCGGCCACGGCGAGCAGATGGCCGTGTTTGCCTCGCAGGTGAAGATCGACGGTAAGCCACTGAGCGAGATGGGGCTGAGCGCCGAGCGCTGGGAAGAGATCAAGCACATGACGGTGCAAGGCGGCAGCAACATCATCAAGCTGCGTGGCCGCAGCTCGTTCCAGAGCCCTGCCTACTGCGCTGTGAAGATGATTGAGGCTGCCATGGGCGGCGAGAAGTTCACCCTGCCTGCAGGCTGCTATGTGAACCACGACAAGCTGGGCTTCAAGAATGTGATGATGGCTATGCCGTCGACCATCGACAAGACGGGCGTTCACTTTGTTGAGCCCACTGGCACCGAGGAAGAGCTCAAGAGCCTCCAGGCTTCTTACGAGCACCTGTGCAAGATGCGTCAAGAGGTTATCGACCTCAACATCATTCCTCCTGTGGAGAAATGGACCGAGATGAACCCCAACCTCTAAATTGAGACACGACGGCCCCCACACATCATTTAGGGGCTGCCGAAAGATACCGAGCGGGCTGCTCCATCGCAATTGCGGGAGCAGCCCGCTTTTTTCTTGTGTGCACCAGCCGAGTGCCCACGGCAAGCTCAAGCGTGCAGAAACAAAAAAAACTCCCCAGCCGCTGCAATCGTGGCGGCTGGGGAAAAACGTGAATGAGTGGGGGGAAAACAATTGTCGCGCTATCAACACACGCGTTTGCCGGCGAGATAGTGGGCCTGCACAATAGGTGTGGTATAGGCATAGGGGATAAAGGCCAGTGATGGAATGGGCTTGGTGACGACAAAATTGGCCACCTTGCCCACGGCAATGCTGCCGTAGTCGCTGCTCAAGCCCATGGCATAGGCACCGTTGAGGGTGGCGGCGTTGAGCGCCTCGGCAGGCTGCAAGCGCATCTTGATGCAAGAGAGCGACACGGCAAACTTCATGTCGCCCGACGGTGTCGACCCTGGATTGTAGTCGCTGGCAATGGCCACGCCCAGCCCGGCGTCGATCATCTTGCGGGCCGGGGCATAGGGCATGTTGAGGAAAAACGATGTGCCAGGCAACACAGTGGGCGACGTGGCGCTGTCGCGCAGCAGCTCGATGTCGGCACCGGTCATGCTCTCAAGGTGGTCGACCGAGAGGGCATTGTGGCTCACGGCCACCTCTACCCCGCCGCTGGCAGCCAGCTCCTGCCCGTGAATCTTGGCTCTCATGCCATAGCGGGCGCCGGCATCGATGATGCGGGCCGTCTCGGCAGGAGTGAAGAAGCCCTCGTCGCAGAACACGTCGACATAGTCGGCCAGGTGCTCGGCAGCCACTGCCGGTATCATCTCGTCGACCACCAGGTCGACATAGGCCGACTGGCGGCCGGCATAGTCGCGCCCCACAGCATGGGCGCCCAGGAAGGTCGACACCACCTTGAGGGGAGCATCGCGCTTGATGCGCTTCACCACACGCAGCATCTTGAGCTCGTCGGCCGTGTTAAGGCCATAGCCGCTTTTGATCTCGATGCAGCCAGTGCCCTTGGCCACCACCTCGTCGATGCGCTGCATGGCTTGGGCATAGAGCTCGTCGGCACTCATGTGATGCAACCTGTCGGCACTGTTGAGGATGCCGCCGCCGCGGCGGGCAATCTCGGCATAGGACAAGCCGTTGATTTTGTCGACAAACTCCTGCTCGCGGCTGCCGGCATACACCAGGTGGGTGTGAGAGTCGCAAAACGAGGGCAACACAGTGCCGCGACGGGCATCGACCACCTCGTGAGCGCTCACCGAGAGGTCGCGCTCGAGCCCGAAGTCGGCAATGCGGCCGTCGTCGACAAGCAAATAGGCATCGTGGATGCAGTCAAACTCGGCCATGTCGGCGCCGCACTTGCGTGCCAGGCCCGGGACACGGGTGATGCCGGCAAGCGTGGCAATGTTATAGACGAGTAAGCGGCTCATGGCGCAGGAACTGTATTGACTTCTCGATGTGTGGATACATGAGCTGGTCGATGTCGATGAAGGGCACTATCTTGCGGTAATCGTCGTGAATGCGCATGATGGCCGGCGACGAGCGCAGTGGCTTGCGGAAGTCGAGCGCCTGGGCGGCGTTGAAGAGCTCGATGGCCAGCACTCGCTCGGTGTTGTCGACCACTGCACGCAACTTGAGCGCGGCGTTGGCGCCCATACTCACCAGGTCTTCCTGGTCCTGGCACGAGGGGATGTTGTCGATCGACGAGGGCATGGCCAGTGTCTTGTTGAGGCTCACCACCGATGCAGCCGTGTATTGCGTGATCATGAAGCCGCTGTTGAGTCCAGGCTTGGCAACCAGGAAGCTGGGCAGGTCGCGCAGCCCCGACACCAGGCGGTAGATGCGGCGCTCGCTGATGTCGGCCAGCTCGCTCATGGCTATCGACAAGAAGTCCATGGGCAGGGCAATGGGCTCGCCGTGGAAGTTGCCGCCCGAGATGATGAGGTCGTCGTCGGGGCACACGGTGGGATTGTCGGTAGCCGAGTTGATCTCGATGTCGATAACCGAACTCACGTAGCGTATCGTGTCTTTCACAGCACCGTGCACCTGCGGCACGCAGCGGAACGAGTAGGGGTCTTGCACGTGGCTCTTGGGGCGGTCGATGAGCTCGCTGCCCTCGAGCAGCTCGCGCACAGTGCTGGCCGTCTCTATCTGGCCACGGTGAGGACGCACCTGGTGCACAGCGTCGAAGAAGGGGTCGATGCGCCCGTCGAAGGCGTCGAGCGACATGGCGGCAATCACGTCGGCCCACTGGCTCAGGCGCTCGGCGTTGATGATGGCCCACACGGCCTGCGCGCTCATGTTCTGAGTGCCGTTGAGCAGGGCAAGGCCTTCCTTGCTGGCCAGCTCGATGGGTGCCCAGTTCATCTTCTTGAGCAGCTGCTCGCCACTCATGACCTTGCCGTCGACCTCGACCTCGCCCAGGCCCACCAGTGGCAGGCTCATGTGGGCCAGAGGCACCAGGTCGCCCGAGGCGCCGAGCGACCCCTGGGCATAGACCACGGGCACGATGTCGGCATTGTACATGTCGATGAGACGCTGCACGGTGTCGAGCTTGCAGCCCGAGTAGCCGTAGCTGAGCGACTGCACCTTGAGCAGCATCATCATCTTCACAATGTCGGCAGGCAGGCGGTCGCCCACGCCGCAGGCATGCGACTTGATGAGGTTGATTTGCAATTGCGACAGCTGGTCCTTGCTTATCGACACGTTGCACAGCGATCCAAAGCCGGTGGTTACGCCGTAGATGGGAGTATCCTCGCGCTTGATGCGATCGTCGAGATAGGTGCGGCAGCGCTCTATGCGGCGACGGGCGTCGTCGCTCAGCTGCAGCTTGTAGTGGTTGTACACGATCTCGCCTATACGCTCGATCGAGAGATGGTCGTTGCTGATATAATGTATATGTTCCATGTGTTTTTAAATAGGAAAATCGGTGTGTGCGGCACAATGACTGCTGCCCAAAGAGCGTGTGCACGCACACACACGACTAATTAAAATTTAAAATTATTGATAAGGTCATCATCAACCAGGTTGGGCATGGTGACGGTGAGTTGGGGCGTGCGTTGCATCTCGCGGGTAATGGCGTCGATCGAGCCCTTGTTGCGAGCCCACGAGCGACGTGCGATGCCATTGTTCACGTCCCAGAAGAGCATCATCTTGATGCGGCTGTCGCACTCAGGAGTGCCATCGATAACCATGCCGAAGCCGCCGTTCACGACTTCGCCCCAGCCCACGCCGCCGCCGTTGTGCAAGCTCACCCACGTGGCACCGCGGAAGGAGTCGCCTATCACGTTCTGCACGGCCATGTCGGCACAGAACTGCGACCCGTCGTAGATGTTGCTGGTCTCGCGGAAGGGCGAGTCGGTGCCCGACACGTCGTGATGGTCGCGCCCTATGACCACAGGGGCCGAAATCCTGCCCTCGGCGATAGCCTTGTTGAAGGCCTGTGCAATGCGGGTGCGACCCTCGCAGTCGGCATAGAGGATGCGGGCCTGAGAGCCCACCACCAGGTGGTTGCGGCCAGCCTGCTCTATCCAGTGCAGGTTGTCGGCCAGCTGGCCGTGTATGTCAGCAGGGGCATGGCTGAGCATGTCGGTCAGTATTTGGGCCGCGATGCGGTCGGTCGTCTCCAGGTCGCGCGGGTCGCCCGAGGAGCACACCCAGCGGAAGGGGCCGAAGCCGTAGTCGAAGAACATGGGGCCCATGATGTCTTGCACGTATGACGGGTAGCGGAAGTGCTTGTCGTCGAGCATGACGTCGGCACCGGCGCGGCTCGACATGAGCAAGAAGGCGTTGCCATAGTCAAAGAAATACATGCCACGGGCCGTGAGGCGGTTGATGGCAGCCACCTGGCGGCGCAGCGAGGCAAACACCTGCTCCTTGAAGCGGTCGGGGTCGTCGGCCATCATGCGCTTCGACTCCTCGAGCGAGAGCCCCACGGGATAATAACCGCCGGCATAGGGGTTGTGCAGCGAGGTCTGGTCGCTGCCCAGGTCGACGCGTATGTTTTCGTCGGCCAGGCGTTCCCACAGGTCGACGATGTTGCCCACATAGGCCATCGACACCACACGATGCTCGGCCACAGCCTTGCGCACGGCGGGAATGAGCTCGTCGAGACTCGTGTGCAGCTCGTCGACCCAACCCTGGTCGTAACGCTTCTGGGCTGCCAGGGGGTTGATTTCGGCCACCACGCTCACCACGCCGGCAATGTTGCCAGCCTTGGGTTGAGCACCCGACATGCCGCCCAGTCCCGACGACACAAAGAGAGGGATGCGGTGCTCGGGGTTGTCGCCCATCACCCGGCGGGCAGCATTGAGCACAGTGATGGTGGTGCCATGCACGATGCCTTGCGGGCCTATATACATGTAGCTGCCAGCCGTCATCTGCCCATACTGGCTCACGCCCAGGGCGTTGTCGCGCTCCCAGTCGTCGGGCTTGCTGTAGTTGGGTATCACCATGCCGTTGGTCACAACCACACGTGGTGCATTCTTGTGCGAGGGGAACAGGCCCAGCGGGTGGCCGCTGTACATCACGAGGGTTTGCTCGTCGGTCATCTCGCTCAGGTATTTCATCACCAGGCGATACTGAGCCCAGTTTTGAAACACAGCGCCGTTGCCGCCGTAGGTGATGAGCTCGTGTGGATGCTGCGCCACAGCCGGGTCGAGATTGTTCTGTATCATCATCATGATGGCAGCTGCCTGGCGCGAGCGGTGGGGATACTCGTCGATGGGACGGGCATACATCTTGTAGCGGGGTCTGAAGCGGTACATGTAGATGCGCCCATAGGTCTTCAACTCATGGGCAAACTCGGGGAGCAGCGTTGCGTGCATCTCGCGGGGGAAGTAGCGCAGAGCGTTGCGCAGGGCCAGTTTCTTTTCCTCGGCAGTGAGTATGTCCTTGCGCTTGGGCGCATGATTGATGTCGGGGTCGTAGGGCTGCGGCTCGGGCAGCACCTTGGGGATGCCGGCGCGCACGTCGGCCTGAAATTCTTGTAAGGTCATGTTGTCGATATTTTGAAGTTTGGGTTTTAAAGTTTGCTGTTCACAAGGCTCAAGATTTCTTGCTCGGCATCATTGGCCTGGGCGATAAGAGCTTCGGCCTGGGCGATGAGGTCCTGGGCCGCTGCGCGGTCGTTGAGCGAGGCTGCGTTGATTTTAACGTTGAGACCGGCACCTATCACAGCCGCGCGTGCAGCCAGGGCACCCACGCCGGCATCGCTCAAGCTGCTCTGCATGCCGGTCTCGACCATGGCCTTGCACACCTCGAAGACGCGCATGGCCTCTTGCATGGTGTGCAGGGGCACCTGTGCGGCATAGAGCGTGGCAGCCTGTATGGCCTGCGTGCGAGCCTGCTTGTCGGCCTCGGTGGCCTTGGGCAAGCCAAAGGCATCCATGAGCTTGTTGAACGAGAGCGTATCCTCGTCGACCAGGTGCAGCAGGTTGGCGGCAATAGCCTGCCCCTTGTCGGCCCAGTCGCTGAACTCCTTCCAGCGGTCGTCCCAGCCGCGCTTGTGGCTCGACAGGTTGGCCACCATGGCACCCAGGGCGGCACCCAGGGCTCCCATGTAGGCAGCTATCGACCCGCCGCCCGGGGCTGGCGACTCGCGCGAGGTTTCGAGAGCAAAGTCCTTGACCGTGAGGTCGACGAGCTTGGGGCTCTTGTCCTCGTCCTCAATCATGTACTCTATCACTTTCTCACGAGGGTTGAAAGGCTTGAGGTCGTCGAGCCCCATCGACTTGATGGCGATAAACACGAGGTCTTCCTCGGGGATGCCGGTGGAGCGGTGCTGCTTCTCAAGGAAGTAGCGCCCGGCATCTACGAGCGCGCGCTTGGGAATGAGGCCCACAATCTCGGTGCCCGTCACACGCACGCCGCGGTTCTGGGCACAGCGGCACACCTCGTCGAAGGCCACATGCAAGGGAGTTGTGTCGATGTCGGTGATGTTCATCGACACCTGGGCTATCTTGTACTCATCGATGTACCAGCCTATAGCCTTGGTGGCTTTCAAGGTGCCAGGCTGCATGACGGTGTGGCCCTGGTCATCTTTCACAACCTTGCCTGTGAGCGAGTTGCCCTCGCGCACGGGGCGGCCTTTCTCGCGCACGTCGAATGCAATGGCATTGGCCCTGCGGGTAGAGGTGGTGTTGAGGTTGAAATTGGTGGCAATCAAGAAATTGCGAGCACCCACCGCTGTGCATCCTGTGCGTTCCATGTGCTCATCGACGGCTCGGGTGCCAAAGTCGGGCTGGCGGCCCGGGGTGGTGAGCTTCTCGTGCAAAGCCTCATACTCGCCCCTGCGGCACACGGCCAGGTTGCGGCGTTCGGGGGTGAAGGCAGCAGCCTCGTAGCAGTAGCACGGTATGAGCAACTCGCTGGCAATGCGCTTGGCCAGGTCACGGGCCAGCTGTGCACACTCGTCGAGCGTGATGCCAGCCACGGGAATGAGTGGCAACACGTCGGTGGCACCCATACGGGGGTGAGCGCCGTGGTGCTGGCGCATGTCAATCAGCTCGCCAGCCTTCTTCACTGCCAGGTAGGCTGCCTCGACAACGGCCTGCGGAGGACCCACAAAGGTGACCACAGTGCGGTTGGTAGCCTCACCGGGGTCTACATCGAGCAGTTTCACGCCCTCGACCTGGGTGATGACGCCAGTGATTTGATTGATAACGTCCATGTTGCGCCCCTCGCTGAAGTTGGGCACGCATTCCACGAGTTGTTGCATCTTGTTCATAGTAATGAAAACGTATTAAAAGGTTTATCAAAAATAGTTGTCTGTGTTTAGATGACAAATGTAGCAAAAATTTGTCAAGAACGACGCACATTTCTCCCCAAAAATCGCTTTGGCGATGTGCGGCAATCCACACGGGGGCGGCTTTTTGGCAAAATATAGGATTTTTGCTACCTTTGCGGCACGAAACAACAAGATTGCAACAATTTCATTCAAGCCAAAATACAAAAATACAGAGAGATGAAAATCAAGTCGGCCGAATTTGTCATCAGCAACACCGATTTCCGCAAGTGCCCCTCGGGCAACCGCCCAGAGTATGCCTTCATCGGGCGTTCCAATGTGGGTAAATCGTCGCTCATCAACATGCTCACAGGTCGCAACGGCCTGGCCAAGACCTCGTCGACCCCCGGAAAGACACTGCTCATCAATCACTTCATGATCAACAACGAGTGGTATATCGTCGACCTGCCGGGCTACGGCTATGCCCGTCGCGGCAAGGAGCAGCGCGAGCAATTGCGGCACATCATACAGACCTACATACTGGGGCGGCAGCAGATGACCAACCTCTTTGTACTGGTCGACAGCCGCCACGAGCCCCAAGCCGTCGACATGGAGTTTATGAACTGGTGCGGCGAGCACAACGTGCCCTTCAGCATCGTGTTCACCAAGATGGACAAGCTGGGCCGCGATGCCGGCCAACGCAACATCGAGGCCTACAAGCAGCAACTGGGTGAAACCTGGGAGGAACTGCCGCCCATCTTCATCACCTCGAGCCAAGACGGGCGCGGGCGCGACGAACTGCTCGACTACATCGACAGCATCAACAAGCAACTGAAGTGAAATTTTGAGCCACACCCGCGATTTACTGCGTCAATATCTCCTGCAAGATTTTGAAAATACGGGCAAATAGTGGTATCTTTGTATGATGCTTTCACTGGCACAGCTGCCAGCGGGAGCACACTACACTCACGCATAGACAAGAATTCTTTAAAACTCGCATATCGATATGTTTATCATTGGCATTGCCGGTGGAACCGGCTCGGGCAAAACCACAGTGGTGCGCAAAATCATGAAACGCCTCCCCAAGGGCGAGGTGGGCATCATCTCGCAAGACTCATACTATAAAGACTCAAGCCACGTGCCTGCCGAGGAGCGGCAGAACATCAACTTCGACGAGCCGGCAGCCTTCGACTGGACACTGCTGCTCGAGCACCTGAAACAACTCAAGGCAGGCAAAGCCATAGAAATGCCCACCTATGATTACCTCACCTGCTCGCGCCAGAAGGCGACCGTGCACATGGAGCCACACGACGTGGTGCTCATCGAGGGCATCCTGGTATTCAGCGACCCGCGCCTGCGCAAGATGATGGACATCAAGGTCTTTGTCGACGCCGATGCCGACGACCGGCTCATACGCGTGATTTCGCGCGACTGCATTGAGCGCGGCCGCACCCCCAAGATGGTGATCGACCGCTACGAGAAAGTGCTCAAACCCATGCACCAGCTCCACATCGAGCCCGCCAAGAAATATGCCGACATCATCGTGCCCGAGGGCGGTCACAACGAGGTGGCCATCAACCTGCTCACCGACTACATCAAAAGCCGCCTGAGCAAGCACGAGACCGACAAATAAGGAAAAAACGCAGAAAAGCATGAAGCTACCCTGGTCACACAACAATAGCCACAGCGCCGCAACTCAAGCTGGCAAGCCTGCCGAGCCACAACCCGCGGTACAGGGCCACGACGACACTGCCCCCGCCAGCGCCGGCAGCGAGGAGCAACGCCTGGAAGCCACGCTCATGGCCCAAGAGCGCGAGAAAGAGGCTGCCCTGGTGCAAGAGGAGCAACAAGAAATTGCCCAGCACGAGGCTGCCACAACCACCACCGGCCATGGCAAGGCAGGGAAGACAAAAAAGAAAACCAAGGAAACCGTGGCCATGCTGTACAAGGCTGGCGAGGAAGGCAAGCTCGTGCTGCGCACCGACAACCTGGTGAAACGCTATGGCAACCGCACCGTGGCCAACCACGTGTCGATCAACGTGCGACAGGGCGAAATCGTGGGACTGCTGGGGCCTAACGGAGCCGGCAAGACCACAACATTCTACATGACAACCGGCCTTGTGACTCCCAACGAGGGACGCGTCTTCCTCAACAACATCGACATTACCCGCTTGCCTGTGTACAAGCGTGCCAAGCTGGGCATAGGCTACCTGCCGCAAGAGGCATCGGTGTTCCGCACGCTCACAGTCGAAAACAACATACGTCTTGTGCTTGAGATGACCGGCCAGTCGGCCCAATACCAAAAAGACAAGCTGGAGGAGCTCATTGCCGAGTTCCATCTCGAGAAAGTGAGGAAAAACCTGGGCAACCGCCTCTCGGGCGGCGAGCGGCGGCGATGCGAGATAGCCCGCTGCCTGGCCATCAACCCACGTTTCATCATGCTCGACGAGCCGTTTGCCGGCGTCGACCCCATCGCTGTCGAGGATATTCAGAGCATTGTGTATCACCTCAAGTCGAAGAACATAGGCATCCTCATCACCGACCACAATGCACCCGAGACACTGAGCATCACCGATCGTGCCTACCTGCTCTTTGAGGGCAAGATTCTGTTTCAAGGCTCGAGCGAGGAGCTGGCCGAGAACCCAGTGGTGCGCGAGAAATATCTGGGTCGCAACTTCGTCTTCCGCCGCAAGAACTTCGACGACATGTAGAGCTGCCCTGCACAACACACACCGTGTAGAGCCCCCCACCCCATCAGCCAGTCACTAAGCCGGCTGCCTGTCGAGCAGGCGGCCTGCCCACACACAGAGTGCCGCTACCGCCAGCGCACTGCACAACGCCAGCACAGGAAAATGCCCCGCAGCCGGCACGCCAAGCTTGTTGAACACTTCGAGTTGCAGCAAGCCGTGCTCAGCGAGATAGTAGGCAATCACCACCATCGAGTTGTTGAGCGCATGAGCCATAATGGGCACCCACAGGCTGCGCGTCCACACCATCAGGTAGCCCAGCCACATGCCCAGCACCATGCGTGGCACAAAACCGAAAAACTGCATGTGAAAAGCGCTGAACAGCACCCCTATGCCTATCACAGCCACATGACGGTTGATGGGGCGGTCGATGCACAAGCCCAGCAACGAGCCACGGAAGAAAGTCTCCTCGCCAATGGCAGTAATCACGCCCACCACCATCACCATGGCCAGCATCATGGGCAGCGAGTTGCCCTTGAGCAAGCCGGTAGTAGCCTGCTGGGCCACATCCTCATAGTGCCGCAGCGTGTGCTCCACACCACTCATGCCCGCAGGAAAAGAGATGTGGGCATTCCAGTCGACCAGGTAATTCATGGCAGGTATCGACACCACATACATAGCCACCACCACCGCCACAGCCGTCCATGTGGGCGCCACATCGTAGCGCAAGTCGTGCCACGGCCTGCGAGTGAACAGCCAGGCACACAGCACGGCGGGCAGGAAAAAGGCTATGCCGTTTTGCAACACCTGCACCACGAGCACCATGCCCTTGCTGCCAGCACCTGGCACTCGGGCCGTGACCACAGCAATGGCCGAGGCAATGCACAGGCCCAAAAACATGGCGAAAATCACCATCAATATCTTAGCGTTGAATTTCAAGGCAGTATTTCCCATACGCAAAAAAAAGAAAACATAAGGATTTAAATAAAAGAGATTGCTCGCCACCACTTTGTACCCCCACCTCTCTAACGCATGCTCTCGGGGCGAGAGAAAGGCTGCCGGCCGTGATGGTCGATGCCGCCCTTGTTCACTCCTGGCTTGGGAGCATACATGCGCTGCGGGGTCACTGGCCGGGCTGGCGGCAGCTGCGGCATTGTGCCAGGCGGTTGCGACTGCCCGGGCCGACGGACATTCTTGTTGGGCGAAATGAACTTCTGGGCACCAATGTAGCCGAAATCGGGAAGACTCAAGTGGGTGCGCAACAACTGGATACTGTCGACAAAAGCCGCACCCTGGGCACGCATGTCGTAGCGCAGGTAGCCATACACACGGTCGACCACGCGACCCGTGTCGGTCTGCAAATCCATGGTGAACCAGCCTGTGGCCGAGGTGGTGCGGTTCATAAACGAGGTTGACCCGTCGGCATAGTCGACGGCAAGCAGGATGTTGAAATCGTTGCCAAAGGCCAGCAGCTTCATGTTGAGCTGGTAGCGGTCGCCGCTCTTGTACTCGGCATCGGGCTCCAGGTCAAACTTGATGTAGCCGCAGTTCATGCCCGGAAAAATCATGTACAGGGCGTCGCCCTTCCACACGTTGGCCGTGTCGCCCTTGGCGCCATAGCGCTTGTGCGCCTCGGGCACCCCCGAAGCCTGTGCCGTACCGGGGCCGTACTGGCCCGCAACGACCGTCCCGCTCATGCCGGCCTGCTTCTGCAACTTCTTCTGCTCATCGCCCAGGCGGTCGATCACCTTCTTGTACACCTTGTCGTAGGTTTCGATGTTGTGGGCATACCACACGAGCGAGGTGTCGTAGTCGGCCTGAGTGATGTGATACTTGTTGAATACGGCCTGCTTCATTGCCTGCCGCGACGAGTCGGAGTCGAACTCATCGGGATGGTTGTCGATATAGGCCTGAGCCTTGTAGATGTCGACAAGCAAGTCTTCCATCTTGCTCTCCTTGATGATGCCGCTCGGGGCCTTGTCGCAGGCAGTGAAGCCCACGGCAAGCGCAAGCAACAGCAACAATATGTAGCCCAGCCGCTTCACTCGGTAGTGTCGTTTACAGCCTGATGGGCAGCGTCGTCGCTTGTGCTGGAGTGATGCTTGTTGTTGTCGCCAGCCAGATACTTGCTGTAGAACAGGATGAGCGTGATCACGCTCACACTCAGGCAAGCATCGGCAAAGTTGAATATGGCATTGAAAAACTGGAAATGCCTGCCCCCTATGCCTGGCATCCATTGCGGCCAGTCCCACTCGGCAATGGGGAAATAAAACATGTCGACCACCCGGCCATTGAACAGACTCGTGTAGCCGCCCTCGGGCGGAAAGAGCTGAGCCACGGCGGGTGCGGCAGGATCGTTGAAAATCACGCCGTAGCCTATGCAGTCGATAATGTTGCCTATGGCTCCGGCCGCTATCAAGGCAATGCAGGCCACATAGCCCTGCGGCAAGTCGGCCCTGCGGCGTATGCGGTACAAGTAGTAGATGACCAGCGCGGCCACAATGATGCGAAACCACGTGAGGAAGAACTTGCTGCCAAATTCCATGCCCCAGGCCATGCCGTTGTTTTCGATAAAAAGCAGGCGGAACCACTCGGTAATCCTGTACTCCTCGCCATAGAAGAAGTGGGTCTTCACCCACACCTTTATGGCTTGGTCGACAATGATCACCGCCACAATGATGATTGCAGCAAGCGTGCCGTTGGAGATGCGATGTTTCATCAATCAGTCGTTATCTTCTCCTCAGCTTCTGCTGCTGCTCGATTTCCTTGCCCTCGACCGAGAGTGTGGTGTGAGGCACAGCCATGAGGCGCTCTTTGGGAATGAGCTTGCCCGTGACGCGGCATATGCCGTAGGTCTTATTCTCGATGCGCACAAGTGCGCCTTGCAGCTTTTTGATAAACTCCATTTGGCGTTGTGCACGCTGGCTGGCCTCTTCTTTCTCGAGCGTTGAGGCACCTTCCTCAAGCACCTTGAAGGTGGGCTGGCTCTCATCGGTCATGATGCGCGACTTGAGCAGCTCATAGTTTTGCTTGGCAGTCTCTATCTTTTCAAGAATCAATTTTTTGAATTCCTGAAGTTCCTCATCAGAATACCTGGTTTTTTCGGGAGTATCACTCATAGTTTTCTGTCCTTTCTTGTTTCAGTAATTGGTTGAATGGTGTGTTCAATTGATATAATTTGACTTGGGCAAGGGGCGCAAGGTTTAACAGCGCCCCTGCTACAAGTCGATTTTTATCAAAAAAACGATCACAATTCTAAGCCTTCTCGACAGCCACATTGAGCCGGTAGTCGTCCATGTCAAGCTCGATAGCCTCGTCGGGGCTCACAGGCTCGACAGTGACACTCTCGGCCAGCACCTGCTTGGCGATGTAGCCGGCAAACTGCTCGACGGCAGCCTTGCAATTGTCGTTGGGCTCGATCTTCACCACAATTTTGTCGGTGATGTCGAAGTTCTTGCTCTTGCGCACATTCTGGATGCGGTTCACGAGCTCTCGTGCCGTGCCCTCTTGCTTGAGCTCGGGAGTGAGCTGGATGTCGAGAGCCACAGTGAGGCTGCCCTCGTTGGCCACGAGCCAGCCTGGGATGTCCTCGCTGATGATTTCTACATCGGCCACGTCGACCACAGCCTGCTGGCCGTTGACCTCGAGCGTGATGCTGCCCGATTGTTCAAACTTGTTGATGGCATCCTGCGAGAGCGACGTGAGCTTTTGGGCCAGGGCCTTCATGATCTTGCCGTATTTCGGGCCCAGGGCCTTGAAGTTGGGCTTGATGCGCTTGACAAGCACGCCGGCATTGTTGCCCACATAGCGTATTTCCTTCACGTTCACCTCATTGAGGATCAAGTCGGCTACAGCCTCGATGGTCTCCTTCTGCCTGTCGTTGAGCACAGGTATCATGATGGCCTGCAGGGGCTGACGCACCTTGAGTGCCTTCTTGCGACGCAACGAGAGCACCATCGACGTGATTTCCTGGGCGATGTGCTGACGCTCCTCGAGCACCTTGTCGATGAGCCCGTCACAAGCCTCAGGATACTTGGCCAGGTGCACCGAGGTGGTGCTGCCAGTGAGGTCGCGATAGAGCTGGTCGCTGTAGAAGGGTGCAAACGGAGCCATGAGCAGCGACACCGTCTTCAAGCACTCGTAGAGGGTCTGGTAGGCTGCCAGCTTGTCGGTCGTCATGCCGCCGCCCCAGAAGCGCTTGCGGTTGAGTCGCACATACCAGTTGCTCAAGTTGTCGCCCACAAAGGCTGAGATGGCACGTGTGGCCTTGGTGGGCTCGTAGTCGTCGATATCGGCGGTGACCTCGGCCACCAGCGAGTTGAGCAGCGAGATGATCCAGCGGTCTATCTCGGGACGCTCCTCGACGGGCACTTGAGGTGCCGACGGGTCGAAGTTGTCGACGTTGGCATAGAGGGCAAAGAACGAATAGGTGTTGTAGAGGGTGCCGAAGAACTTGCGCGACACTTCCTCGACGCCAGCCTCGTCATATTTCAGGTTGTCCCACGGAGAGGAGTTGCTTATCATGTACCAGCGCACAGCATCGGAGCCGTATTTCTCGACCTGGTCAAAGGGGTCGACGGCGTTGCCCAGGCGCTTGCTCATCTTGTTGCCGTTCTTGTCGAGCACCAGGCCATTGCTGATGACACTCTTGAAGGCCACGCTGTCGAAGACCATCGTGGCGATGGCATGCAGCGTGAAGAACCAGCCACGGGTCTGGTCGACACCCTCGGCAATAAAGTCGGCCGGGTAAAACTCGCCCTTGTCGATGAGCTCCTTGTTCTCAAACGGGTAGTGAAGCTGGGCGTAGGGCATCGAGCCACTGTCGAACCACACATCGATCAAGTCGAGCTCACGCTTCATGGGCTTGCCCGTGGGCGAAACGAGGATGATGTCGTCGACATAGGGGCGGTGCAAGTCGATCTTGTTGTAGTTGGCCTCGCTGTAGTCGCCTGGCACAAAGCCCTTGTCTTTGTAGGGGTTGCTGTGCATGAAACCGGCAGCCACCGATTTTTCAATCTCGTCCCACAGCTCCTGGACCGAGCCTATGCATTTCTCCTCGCCGTCCTCGCTGCGCCATATGGGCAGCGGAGTGCCCCAGTAGCGCGAGCGCGAAAGGTTCCAGTCGTTCAAGTTCTCGAGCCATTGTCCAAAACGGCCAGTGCCTATGTGTGCGGGTTTCCAGCGTATGGTCTTGTTGAGTGCAATCATGCGGTCGCGACAAGCGGTGTCCTTGATAAACCAGCTGTCGAGCGGATAGTAGAGAATGGGCTTGTCGGTGCGCCAGCAGTGCGGATAGTTGTGCACATGCTTCTCCATTTTGAAGGCAGTGCCCGCTTGCTTCATGCGCACGCACATGTACACGTTCAGGTCCTCGGCCTTGTTGGAGGCTGCCTCGTCCCACTTGCCGTTGACGGTGAACTGCGGGTCGTAGGCATTCTTCACCCAGCGGCCTTCATACTCCTTGTAGAGATCGACATCGACAAAGTTTTTCACAAAGTCCTCGTCGAGGTCCTCGAGCTTGAAGTACTTGCCGGTGAAGTCGACCATGGGGCGTGTCTCGAGCTTCTTGTTGATCATGAAGAGCGAGGGGATGCCGGCAGCGCGTGCCACATTGGCATCGTCGGCACCAAACGTGGGGGCAATGTGCACAATGCCCGTACCGTCATCGGTGGTCACGTAGTCGCCAGGAATGACACGGAAACCGTTGTCGTTGCCCACGATCTTGTCATCGATCTTGTCGACAGGTTTCACCCAGGGGAAAAGCTGCTGGTAGCGCATGCCCACCAGGTCGCTGCCCTTGAACTCGGCGATGACCTTGTAGGGGATCACTTTGTCGCCAGGCTTGTAGCCGCTCAGCGGCTTGTCCTTGCCCTCGGGCTTGAAATAGGCATCGACACGGGCCTTGGCCATGAGATAGGTGGCCGGGCGGCCGCTGTAGGGGTTGAAGCTCTCAAGCGCCACATAGTCGATCTTGGGGCCCACGCACAGGGCGGTGTTGCTGGGCAGTGTCCACGGCGTTGTGGTCCATGCGATAATCTCGATGTCGTCCCAACCCTTGTCGACCTTGCTCAAGAGCTCTTGCACCACCTTGTTGTCGTCGTGCTTGACGGTGAACTGGGCGGTTACCGTCTGGTCCTTCACATCGCGGTAGCATCCAGGCATGTTCAGCTCGTGGCTGCTCAAGCCGGTGCCAGCGGCAGGAGAATAGGGCTGAATGGTGTAGCCCTTGTAGAGCAGGCCCTTGTTGTAGAGTTGCTTGAGGAGCCACCACAGGGTCTCGATATAGCTGTTTTTGTAGGTGATATACGGGTCCTTCATGTCGACCCAGTAACCTATCTTGCGAGTGAGGTCTTCCCACTCCTTGGTGTATTTCATCACCTCCTTGCGGCAGGTGGCATTATACTCGTCGACGCTTATTTTCTTGCCTATGTCTTCCTTGGTGATGCCGAGCGACTTCTCCACGCCGAGCTCCACAGGCAGCCCGTGGGTGTCCCAGCCAGCCTTGCGCAACACCTTGTAGCCCTTCATCGTCTTGTAGCGGCATATGATGTCCTTAATCGAGCGAGCCAGCACGTGATGAATGCCGGGCATTCCGTTAGCACTTGGTGGACCCTCGTAGAAAACGAAGGTGGGAGCGCCGTCGCGCTCCTTGATGCTCTTGTCGAACACGTTCTCGGCGTCCCAGCGCTTCAGCACTTCCTTGTTGACGTCGGAGAGATTGAATTTGTTGTATTCCTTAAACTTCATAAACCTAAAAATTTGAGCGCCATGCAGGCTTTGGAGCCACCGCTGGCGCGGCCCTGAGGCCCGTGACTTGCATCACTCTGATTTTTAATGTGCAAAGATAGTAAAAATCCATGAGTTTACCCACCAGCCCGATTTATATTTTATTTTCCTGCCCGCAGCTTGCAATTTCTTTGCCAAACTCGCAGCGGTGTGCAATTGCATGAAAAAAAATCGGGCAGGCAGGTGCAAGATTCATGTCGACATGGTGTTTTTACAATCGAAACAACATCACAGCACAATGAGAATAAAAAGGACAATACTGCTTGCCGTACTGCTCACGGCCATTGCAACCAGCGCGCAAAACAAGCGCTGGGAAAACAACTTCTATCTTTCCAGCGGTTTCACCACCAGCTATTACAGCGAGGACGGCGATGTGGCGGCGTGGCACATGGGCTACGGCCTCAACTACTACATCAACGACCGCTGGTCGGCGATGCCGGGCATTGCCTGGCGGGCCAAGTACGGCCTGGGTTACGACGGCGAATCATCGGCCGAGTGCCAGTGGATTGATGTGCCCCTGCTGGCACAATACCACCTGGGGCTGAAGGGGCAGTCGCGCTACGGGTTTGTATTCGAGGCAGGGCCTGTGTTGTCGTTTCTGGCGTCGAATGACTACTACTACAACGATGCCAACCCCACCGACCCCGTCAACGGGACGCCCGAGTACAAGCACTTCGACCTGGGCCTGGAGCCGGCAGTTTATTTCGAGCTCAAGCACTGGCGGTGGGGACTCAAGTACCATGTAGGGCTGCTCAACACCAAGCGCCTGCCTGGCACAACCGACAGCTACCACTACCAGGACGTGACGCTGGTGGTGAACTTCCACTTTTAGCAGCCCGTTTTAGCAGCCCGCCTGGGGGCAAGCAATAACGTTGCCGCCCGCTTGAGACATGCTCAGGCGGGCGGCAATGCTATGTGAGGTCAAAAGTGCCAGCAGGGTCACTCAGCGTTGCAGTTGCTCAACAATTTCTTCAAAGTGCATGCAGTGGCTGGCCTTCACCAGCAGGGTGTCGCCCTGCTTGAGCAGCGAGGGCAGCGCCGCTTGCAACTCGGGCAGGCTGTCGAAGGCCTTGACCTCGAGGGCAGGATTGGCACTGCGGGCGGCAGCGGCCAGGCAGCGGGCCAGCGGGCCGGCTGTGTAGATGGCGTCGATGTTGAGCCCGGCGGCATACGTTCCCACCCCGGCGTGCAGCTGCTTCTCGTCGGGACCCAGCTCGGCCATGTCGCCCAGCACAGCCACCTTGCGGCCTGCACCGTCTTGCAACACGTCGAGCGAGGCCTTCATGCTCACGGGGCTTGCGTTGTAGCAGTCGTCGATGATGGTGTAGTGCGGCGTGTCGATGATGTTGAAGCGGCCGGCCAGCGTCTCGCTGGTCTCGATGCCGCGCTTTATCTGCTCCAGCGTGAGGCCATAGACTGTGCCGGCTGCAGCGCCGGCCAGGGCGTTGTACACCATGTGGCGGCCAGGCATGCCCACAGTCACCCCGTGCAGGTCGCCCTGCGGGGTGTGAATGTCGCAACGCGTGCCCTTGAGACCAAGGCTCACCAGGTTGTCGGCCCAAAAGTCGTTTTTACTGTCAAGGCCGTACCACATCGGGGCTATGCCATTGAGCTCGGTCACAGTGGCGAGTTTGTCGTCGTCGCCGTTGAGAATGACGTGGGCACCAGGCTTAAGGAAGGGAGCAAACTCGGTCTTGGCCTTGAGCACACCGTCGCGGCTGCCCAGGTTCTCGACGTGGGCATCGCCTATATTGGTCACAATCATTGTGTCGGGGCGGGCAATCTTGGCCAGGCGGTACATCTCGCCAAAGTGGCTGATACCCATCTCGAGCACGGCCATCTCGTCATCGTCGCGCAGGCCGAACACAGTGAGCGGCACTCCCAGCTCGTTGTTGAAGTTTCCCTCGGTCTTGTGCACGCGGTACTGCTGCCGCAGCACGCTGTAGGTCATCTCCTTGGTGCTGGTCTTGCCCACGCTGCCCGTGATGCCCACCACAGGGATGCCAAGCTGCTTGAGATAGAACTCGGCAATGTCTTTCACAGCCTGCAGCGACGACTCGACCACGATATAGGGGTAGTCCTGATCGCCCAGGTCAACCTCCGAGATGGCGGCCGCAGCGCCCTTGTCGATGACCTGGGGTATGAACTTGTGGCCGTCGACACGCTCACCCTTGATGGCTACAAAGAGGCCGCCGCGCTCAACCTTGCGGCTGTCGGTAGTGATGGCTGTGACCTCGATGCTTTTCAGCTCATCGGGACCCGAGTAGCTGCCGCCGGTAACGGCGGCAATGTTTTCCAATGTGAGATTTTTCATCGACCGCGTCCTCCTTAGTTGTTGTATCGACGCAGAGAGATGTCGACGAGTTGCTCGCACAAGTCCTCAAAGCTCACGCCCACTGCAGCGGCTTCCTGCGGGACAAGGCTCGTGGGCGTCATGCCAGGCAGTGTGTTGGCCTCAAGGGCATACATCGCGCCGTCGGGCTCCATGATGAAGTCGATGCGGCCATAGCCCACGATGCCCAGCGCCTTGGCAGCCTTCTCGGCGTTGCGTTGCATGCGCTCGGTCTCCTGGGCGGTGATGTGGGCCGGGCAAGTCTCAACGGTGGAGCCTGCCTGGTACTTGTTGTTGTAGTCATACCAGCCCTGCTTGGGGGCAATCTCAATCACTGGCAAAGCCTTGCCGTCGATCACGGCCACCGAGAACTCTCGGCCCTTGACAAACTGCTCAACGAGTGCATGGTCGCCATAGTTGAATGCGATGTCGACAGCGTGGGCATAGTCCTGGGCGTTGCGGGCGATGGTCACGCCCACGCTCGAGCCCTGGCAGGCAGCCTTGACCACGACGGGATATTTCAGTCCTTTGGTCTCGGGATCGACCGGGGCATCGGCCTTCTCTATCGAGTAGGCAGGGGCAGTGGGCACGCCATAGGCCTGGAAGAGATGCTTGGTGAGCGTCTTGTCCATGGCCAGGGCGCTGCTTATGTAGTCGGTACCCGTGTACTTGATGCCCAGCAGGTCGAAGGCAGCCTGCACGCGGCCGTCCTCGCCGTTGGCACCGTGAAGAGCCAGAAACACAATGTGGGCCGCGCTGCACATCTCGATCACATTGGGGCCGAAAAAAGACTTGCGCTGGCGCTTCAGGTCGTCGACTTTGTCGTTGAAAGCGCTGATGTAGCGCTGTGCCTCGTCGACATCATACTCCTCGGGGAAGAAATCCTCGCTGCTGGCCTGGCTGTCGCCACAGAACACGTCGACAAGCACAGCCTTGTGACCCTTGGCCCTCAAGGCCTTGCACACGTTGGCACCCGACACGATCGACACCAGTCGCTCGGTGCTTGTGCCTGCTGCTAAAACTACTATATTCATAATCTTGTATTGATAAAATTGTATTCAGTCAATTATTCAATTATTGTCATGCCTGCTGGTCACTTGAAGGTGTCGGGCAGGTCGTTCTCATAGAGCACCGTGTCGCCCGCCTTCACCATCGAGTACACATAGCGTTGTGCAGCCTCGAGGGTGGGTACGAGCTTCACATTTTTCTTGTCGAAGCCCTTGGCCTGCAATCCCTTCACAATGGCTTCGCGGTTGTACTCGCCCACGACGACGGCCACATCGCTCGCCATGGCAATGTCACGACCGAAGCGCACATTGAAGTACTCCTGCTTGTCGCCCAGCTCGATGAGCCCAGGGGTGACGATGATGCGCCGGCCGCCTGTCATGCCCGAGAGCACGTCGAGGGCCATGCGGGAGCTGCGGGGGTTGGAGTAGTGGGTGTCGTCGATGACGGTGAAACCACGCTTGTCGCGGCTCATGCACAGGCGGTGTTCCAGCTGCTCGATGCTGCTCACGGCGTGCTTTATCTTGTCGTGGGGCACATTGAGCCGCAAGGCCATGACCACAGCCGCGAGCAAGTCGCTCAAGTTGAACTCGCCCACCAGCCGGGTGGCAAGCTCCAGCCGCAAGCCAGGACCCACCACGGCAAATGTGGTGCCCTGCGGCGTGTAGTCGATGTCCTCCAGGTGATAATCTACCCGAGGGCCGGCTTTCACCGCATAGCGCTTGCACTCCACGTTGTCGACCGGCCTGAACGGCAGCATGGAATAATCCTCGTTGACCACCGCCAGCCCGTCGGGCGGGAGGGCATCGGCAAGCTCAAACTGGGCCCGCTGCACGTTGTCGATGGTCTTGAACGTGCCCAGACTCTGCTCGCCCACGGCAGTGATGATGCCGTAGCGAGGGTGCACCACGTCGCATATCTGCTTCACATCGCCCAGGTTGATGGCGCCCATCTCGCAGATGAACACCTCGTTGTCGGGCGTCATCATCTCCCTTATGGTGCGCACCACGCCCATGAGTGTGTTGTAGGACTTGGGCGTCATCAGCACCGAGTATTGCTCGCTCAATATCTTATACAGGTAGTGCTTGGTGCTCGTCTTGCCATAGCTGCCGCTTATGCCTATGACCTGCATGTGCGGCATGCGGGCCAGCCGTTGCTGCGCGTCGTGCACATAGCGCTGGTTGATGCGACGCTCCACAGGCTGCATGAGCCAGTTAACAGCCATGGTGAAAACATAGGAAAACGTGATAAATAATACTCCGGTCACACTGGCATAGTACAATCCTGTGGCGTCGAGCTTGGTGCTGTAGACGACAGCCATAGCCACAAGCATGAGAGCCACTTCGGTGAAGTAGAGCCGCTTCACGCGGCGGGTGAACACCAGCGGCTTCTTGTTTTTCTTCCTGGCCAGCGACACCGCCTGCCCCAGCAGTATCACGGCCAACAGCACTACGACATAGGGAGAAATCAGGGCCATGGTGGTGAACGACCCGATGAGCACCACAAGTGCGATGAGGCGCTTGACCGACAGGTACTCGTCGCTGCCAGCGATCCAGTTGCAATAGCGGCTGTTGTAGTAGCTGCCCAGCTGCAGCATGTGCATGTCGCACTTGAGCATGAGCAGCAGGTCGGTCACCGTCACTGCCAGGAAAAAGACATAGCTTATCGTTGTCAACATCTCAATGACACTATATTATTGTTTCATTCCTTTTTTACAATAGGCGCAGGCCACAATGTGCGCCTGCACCACGGCACTCGCCGTAGTACCAGCTTGCAAAGATAGTGATTTTCCACGACTTCATGCACGAGAGCACCCTAAATTCAGCAGTCTCGCCCACGGGCGGCGCCGGCACTGCACGCCAAAGATGGGGGCGGCGACAGTTGCAGGCTAAGTGGAAGTTTTGTAATTTTGCACCTACACACACAACAAGGAGAAAAGCATGGACCAAGAGTTTGCCTCGTCACTGCTTGAGAATGCAGTGAGCGAATTTGCCAAGCTGCCCGGCATAGGGCGCAAGACGGCGCTGCGCCTGGCGCTGCACCTGCTCAAGCAGGACAAAGAGAGGGCGCACAGCCTGGGCGAAGCCGTCATCAAGATGCGCGACGAGATACAGTATTGCCGCGTGTGCCACAACATAAGCGAGAGCGAGGTGTGCCCTATATGCTCCGACCCCACGCGCGACACGAGCACGGTGTGTGTGGTCGAGAATGTGAAAGACGTGATGAGCATTGAAAACACCCACCAGCACCACGGCCTGTACCACGTGCTGGGCGGTCTCATCTCGCCCATCGACGGCATAGGGCCGCAAGACATCGAGATCGACAGCCTGGTCGAGCGGGTGAAGGCCGGCGGCATAGCCGAGGTGATACTGGCCTTGAGCGCCACGATGGAGGGCGACACCACCAATTTCTACATCTTCCGCAAGCTGGCACCCTATCCCGAGGTGAAAATCACCATGCTGGCCCGCGGCGTGAGCGTGGGCAACGAGATCGAGTATACCGACGAGCTCACGTTGGGCCGGTCGATACAGAACCGCACGCTCTTCAGCGACACCTTCCACAAGGAGGGCTGACACGCCCGCCCCGGCGCGCGATTGCGCGGCTCTCAAGCCTGGTCGTCGCCAGCGGCCTGGTCGCGTTTTTGCCGGGCCAGTTTCTTCTTGTAGGCCTCCAGGTAGCGGCGCAGGCGTTTCTTGTGCTCGAGCTCCTTCTTGGCCTTGCGGGCATTGTATTCCTGCCAGTGGTATTCTACATAGTTGTCGGCCATGGTCGTCAGGATGTTTTGTGCCGGTAGGCCAGAGCGGCGCCCAGGGCGGTGAGATACACAGCGTGCTCAGGGATGTGGAAGTGCACGCCATAGAGGTCTTCCATCATGGGAAACACCTCGCGGCACTCGGGCAGGCGTGTCATGTTGCCAATGAGCACAAAGTCGTTGATGCCGCTGTTGAGCGTAGAGAGCACAGCTGCCGAGCCTATGGTCTCGAGCACCATGATAATCAATCCCTTGGCCACGTCGGCATCGTCGACAGGGTTGTTCACCGCCTTGCCAAAGAGCGAGGCCGTGGCAAAGGTGGGCAACCCGGGCAGCTCCTCCTTGCTGATGTCCTTGATTTGCAGGTTCACCTTGCTGGCGTCGCCGTGGCTGGCCAGCTCGATCAGGTTGGGCACATTGCGCAGCTTGAGCAGCAGCCGCGACAAGCCTTGCAGCGTGCCGCCGCCCATGCTGATACCGCCGGCGTGCACAATCTTGTCGCCGTTGACCTGTACCAGCGTGGTGCCCGTGCCCATCGACACGACCATGATGGGGTCGGTCTTGACGGCATACTTGGCGCCCAGGCCGTCGCTCTCAAACTCCCCCACCTTGCTGGTGGGCAAGCCATAGATGGGCGTGTCGACGTTGCTGCTGCCCACGCCGGTGAGCATCACATGCTCCACGTCGCCCAGCGAGATGCCGTTGTCGTAGAGATACTTGCCGAAGGCTCCAAACAGCGAGGTGATGGGGTCGCCGGCGTTGATAAACATGGGCGAGATCACTTTGTCGTCGTTCAAGCCCACAATCTTGGTGGTGCTGCCGCCCACATCGATGCCTATGATAAGTCCCATAAAATAAATGTGTGTGTGATAGGTCAACCAAAAAAAGAAGCAGCTGCCGCGGCAACGCCCCCGTTTTTTTTAACGGCGTAAAATTACTGCATAATATCCTACTTTACAAAATAAATGTTAACTTTGCCCTGGATAAATGCACAATTGCCATTTTGGAAATCACAATCGTCATAGTAAGCTACCAGGCCAAATACTTCTTGGAGCAGACCCTGCGGTCGGCCATCGAGGCCGTCGAGGGGAGCGATTGTGAAATCATTGTGGTCGACAACAACTCGGGCGACGGCACCGCGGCTTGGGTGAGGGAGCGCTTTGGGCAGCAGGTGCGTCTCATCGAGAACAAGCACAACGTGGGCTTCGGCCGGGCCAACAACCAGGCCATCGCACAGGCGCGTGGCCGCTACACGCTCATCCTCAATCCCGACACCATCGTCACCCGCAGCTGCCTGCAATCGTGCTGCCAGTGGATGGCCTCGCACCCCGAGTGCGGCGCCATAGGCGTGCACATGATCGACGGCGACGGCCACTTCCTGCCCGAGTCGAAGCGGGCGTTTCCCACGCCGTGGGTATCGTTTTGCAAGATCTTCGGCCTCTCGCGGCTCTTCCCGCGCTCGCGCTGGCTGGCCAAGTACCACCTGCGCTACCTCGACGAGCGCGAGCCACATGCCGTCGACATCCTCTCGGGGGCGTTCATGTTTTGCCGCACCAGCCTGCTGCAGCAAGTGGGCGGCTTCGACGAGGACTTTTTCATGTACGGCGAGGACATCGACCTCTCCTATCGCCTGGTGAAGGCAGGATACCAAAACTGGTATGTGCCCGCAAGCATTGTGCACTACAAGGGCGAGAGCACCCGCAAGGAGAGCATGCGCTATGTGAAAGTGTTCTACGAGGCCATGCTCATCTTCTACCGCAAGCACTTCCCGCGCTACCGGGCCGTGTTCTACCCCGTGATCAAGCTCGGGGTGTGGATGCGCCAGTCGCTGGCCATGGCCCGGCGTGCCCTGGGCGTGCCCGCAAGTGGCAGCAAGCCGCAAGCGTCGCCCGGGCAATGGGTTGTGCTGAGCCGCCATGCCCAGGAGGTGGCCAGGCAGTGCCACATCGAGCGCTACAGCACCTGCATCCCTGCCAGCGGCGAGACCCAGGTGATCGTCGACGACGGCAGCTACAGCTACGGCCACATCGTGCAACTCATCGACAGCAAAGCCCGCCGCGGCCTGCACTGGCACATCTACTCAAGCCGCAACGGCATCGTCATCTCACCCAAAATGCAGCAGCCATGACCCACGACACCACCCACAAGCTCCTCGCCGACGGCGTCGTGACCCTGCGCGCCCTCGAACCCACCGACATCGACCTGCTCTACCAGTGGGAAAACGACACCTCGCTGTGGACGGTGACCGACACCATGGCGCCCTACTCGCGCAAGTTGATATGGCAATACCTCAACCAGTTTGACGGCGACGTGTTTCAAACCTGCCAGCTGCGCCTCATGGTCGCCCTGCAAGCCACAGGCGCCACCATAGGCACCGCCGACCTCATGCACGTCGACGCCTTCAACAGCCGCGCCGAGGTGGGGCTGTGGGTGGCACGCCAGTGGCAGGGCCAGGGCTACGGCCACCGCGCGCTTGCGCTGCTCGTCGACTATGCCCACAACCATCTGGGCCTGCACCAGCTTTATGTCAACATCCCGGTATTCAACACGGCCTGCCTGCAACTCTTCGACGACTGCGGCTTCACGCTCGCCGGCACGCTCAAGTCGTGGATAAGGCGGGGCGGGCGCTACCACGATGTCAACATTCTGCAACACATTTGCTAATCTTCAACTTTTTCATTATATTTGTTGATAGATTATGCAAGCAATCGATCAAGACATATTCAACCTGCTCGATGAGCAGCCCACACCCTCGCGTGGCTCGGTGATTGTGGCCAAGCCCACGCTCGCCGACCCGCACTTCAAGCGCTCGGTCGTCGTGCTCATCGACCACGACAACGAGAAAGGCAGCATGGGGCTCATCGTGAACAAGTACACCGGCTTCTCGCTGCACGACGTGCTGCCCAGCGTCGACAACGCCAGCAACGTGCCGCTCTACCTGGGCGGCCCGGTGAAGCCCGACATGCTGTTTTTCCTGCATCGCCTCACCCCCGACGTCATCCCTGGCTCGCTGCAAGTGTCCAAGGGGCTGTATCTGGGCGGCGACTACGATGCCATAAAGCGCTATGTGGGCAGCGGGCAGCCCGTCGACGGGCTCCTGAAGTGCATTCTGGGCTATGCCGGCTGGGACCAAGGCCAGCTTGGCGGCGAGATCGAGCGCCACGACTGGGCCGTGCTCAACCACGCCCATTACGACAACCTCATGAGTGAAAACGGCGACAAGCTGTGGCGACACACCGTGCAGGACTTCGGCGACAAGTACCGCCTGTGGCTCAACTGGCCCAGCAACCCTGCATGCAACTGACAGCGCGCCCGCGCACACGCCAATCATGAACAAAGTGAAAAGGTTGCAAAATAGCTTTAACAATTGCACGGGCAGCCCAATTTTTTGATAACTTTATCGTTAGTAATATATCTCAAACATCTTTTCCAGTCGAAGCAAACGAACAAAATGAAAGTACTGAAATTTGGAGGAACATCGGTGGGCTCGGTCGAGAGCCTGAAAAACGTGAAGAACATCGTTGAAAGTCAAGACGACCAAGTGATCGTGGTGGTGTCGGCCCTGGGCGGCGTGACCGACTTGCTGCTCGACATGACCCACAAGGCCGAGGCGCGCGACGACAGCTACGAGCCCATGGTTGAGCAACTGCTCAACCGCCACAACAGCGTGATCGAGGGCGTCGTGCCCGCCAACCAGCAAGCGCAGTGCAAAGCCATCATGCAGCAATTCATCGTGCAAGGCCTGACGCAATTCTTCTCCATGCTCTACGCCAACCAGAACCTCGATGCCGACTACAAAGCCCAGGTAGAAGACGCCATCGTGGCCCACGGCGAGACCCTCTCGTCGGCCATCGTCACTTGCATGCTGGGTGCAGTGCCCCACTTCTCGCCCAACTTCATCAAGACCAAAGACGTTGACGGCGAGCGCTTGCTCGACAACGCCACCTTCGACCTGATTGCACAGGAGTTCAAGGGCCGCAAGGAGAAGGTGCACGTCACGCAGGGCTTCATCAGCGAGGACTCGAGCAACGGCGCCAAGACCAACCTGGGGCGCGGCGGCAGCGACTTCACCGCCGCCCTCATTGCCGCCGCCCTCGATGCCAGCAGCCTGGAAATATGGACCGACGTCGACGGCTTCTACACTGCCGACCCCAAGAAAGACCCCTCTGCCACCATCATGCCCCGCATGACCTACCAGCAGGCACTCGACATGTGCCAGGCCGGTGCCAAGGTCATCTACGCCCCCACCCTCTCGCCTGTGGCCATCAAGCACATTCCGGTGTGGGTGAAAAACACCTTCAACCCACAGGCACCAGGCACGCTCATCGACTGAGCACCTTGCCAGGCCCGGGAGGCAGGGCGGCGACACGCACACAATTACCGCTCATGCAACAATAAAGCAACTAATTGAACTATGAGATACTATAGTACCAACGATCAAACGCATCAAGCCACGCTCGAGGAGGCCGTGCTCAAGGGCCGTGCCGACGACGGCGGGCTCTACCTGCCCGAGCACATCCCCGTGTTGCCTCAAGCCTTTGTGAGCAACCTGCAGGCGATGAGCCTGCAAGAGATGAGCTATGCCGTGGCCAACTATGCCCTGCAGGGCGATGTCGAGGCCAGCGTGCTGCACAACATCGTCTACGACTCACTCAATTTCCCCATTCCGCTGGTCTATGTGGGCGGCAACCGCTTTGCCCTCGAGCTTTTTCACGGCCCCACCATGAGTTTCAAGGATGTGGGCATGCGCTTCATGGCCCGCATGGTGTCCTATTTCACCAAGCAACACCACCAGGAAATCAACGTGCTGGTCACCACCTCGGGCAACACGGGCGGCGCCGTGGCAAATGGATTCTACGGCATACCGGGCGTGAACGTCTACATCCTCTACCCCCAAGACACGCTCTCGCCCCTGCAAGAGGCGCAATTCACCACCCTGGGCGGCAATGTGACCGCGCTCGAGGTGAACGGCACACTCGACGACTGCCGCGAGATGGTGGCCGAGGCCTTCAGCGACAAGGAACTCAACGAGCGCATGCACCTCACGAGCGCACGCACCATCAACATGGCGCGGCTGCTGCCACAGGTGTTCTACTACTTTTTTGCCTTCGCCCAGCTCGCCGAGCGTGAGCAGAACGTCGATCAGCTCGTCTTTGCCGTGCCTTGCGGCAATCTGGGCAACCTCACTGCCGGGGTCATGGCCAGGCAGATGGGACTGCCGGTGAAGCGCTTCATTGCTGCCGACAATTGCAACGACATTTTCACCCAGTATCTCGCCACGGGCGACTTCGTGCCCCGCAAGGTCACACCCAGCGTGGCACCCGCCATGGACATAGGCAACCCGCAAAACTTTGCCCAGCTGCACGCCATGCTGCACAGCCATGTCGAGGCGTGCGAGCTCATCGACGGCGTGGCCTGCGACGACAAGCAAATCATGAGCACCATCGCCCACGTGTGGCAGCAAGAGCACTACCTGCTCGACCCGCAAAGTGCCACGGCCTATCGCGCGCTGCTCGAGCACCTGCAGCCTGGCGAGACGGGCGTGGCGCTGGCCACGGCACACCCGGCCAAGTACCGCGACACCGTGGAGCAAGCCACGGGCGAAACGCTGCGTGTGCCCAGCACGCTGTCGCGCTTCCTGGGCGGCACCCGCCACGTGACCCAGCTCAAGAGCGGCTACACCTCGTTCAGGCAGTTCTTGCTGAGCCGCGACCACAACAACAATAACCGCTGACTAAAATCGCTGAATAAAATGCACAGTGCGATTGCGCACCGTGCCATCACCGCATACCATAGCGGCGGGCGCAAAATTTTGCGCCCCTACAACATGCTCAACTTCATCATTGTATCATACAGAAAAGAGAGGGGCGGCTCATGATGACAGAGCCACCCCTCTCAGGTTAAGACTTTTATGATAGGATAAGATTTACTTCACAACCTTTACGGTCTTGTTGCCAATCTTCACAAGGTATACACCATTGCTCAGGCTCTGGCCGTCGATGACGTTGCTGCCCTCGCTCAGTGTAGCCTCACGCACGAGCTGACCGGCCACATTGTAAACCTTGGCTTGAGCACCAGCGGTAGCGTTGACCACGAAGTCGCCGTTCTCAACACGCACAACCACGTTGCTGGTAGCCACCTGGTTCACGCCGCTCACGTTGCCCTGAGTGACATACACAAACTGCTCGGCACCAGGATAAGAAACCTTGACGGTAGCAGCACGGCCAGTCACGCCGGCAGGCAGAGCCTCGGCAGTGAGCACCATGTGAGAGTGACCAGTGTACTCGTCGTTGGCGGTAGAGTCGCTCAGCGTGTAGGTGAGCCACGATGGCAGATCGTTGCCATCCTTGTCGGCCACGGTCCACTCGTCGCTGGCGTGAGTCGAGTAGAACTCAACGTCGTTCTTGCCACCGTTGGCAGCAAACTCAACATTCTTGCCAATGGGCTCGCCAGTCTTGGGGTTCACATACCAGAAGTCGAGCACAGGATACTCCACATCGAGGAAGATCGTGGGAGCGGTCACACCCAGCGAAGTGGTGAAGAAGTTGTCGAGGCCACGAACATAGGTGATGCTGTCCTTGTCGTTGATGTGCAGCATGTAGCCGTGCTGGCCATAGCCCTCGTCGTACTGGTCGCAAGAGATAAGCATCGACCACGAGTCGATGTTGTCGTTGTCGTAGCCACTGAGCACAATAGCATAGTCATAGTCGATGTCGAGCGTAACGTCGTAGGGCAGACCGGCCTCAATCTCTTGGAAAGTGAAGGGGATAATGCCTGCTTCGTCCATCGTGGTGTCGAGAGTGGCAGTAGCAGTGCCCATGAGATTGTCGAACACCAACGAGTCAGCATTGTCATAGTACTGAGGATCCACCTTGTGAACCTTGTAGAGGCGTGCAGTGAGCGTGGCAGCGCCAGTGCCCTTATAGTTGGTATATACCACCTGGAGACCGCGCAGAGCATAGCGGTGGGCGGGTTTCTCTACATACATGGCCATACCGTTAAAGCCACTCCAGTTGCGGCCAAACCAACAACCATTATCGTTGCCATCGGCATCCTTGGCACCAGTGTAGTACACCACGCCGCGAGAGTTGCCCTGGCGAGTGCTGGCACTGAACCACTTGGGCGACAAGTAGGCCTTGATACCTTGCGACTTATAGCTCTCTTCCATAGAGGCGACAGGGTCGGAATTGTAGCCCACAAGAGTCTCGTAGTCGGTCGTAGTCTTCTTCTGAGTGTCGTAGTAGTGACCCGTCATCTTGTAGACGTCGGTGTTGGTGCCGTTGATGGCGGTGAGGGCGGGAGCATAGGCACTCTCGCGCACCTGGGTGTTAATGACCAGGTTGGTAGCAGTGCTGTTGCGCACGGTGAACGAGTCGACATCGGTGTCGTACTGCTCCCATTCCCAGCTGTAGCTCTTAGCACCTGTAGAGGCGTTGGTATAGGTCACATCTTTCAAGAATGGATTCCAAATCATAGCATTGTAGAAGGCACCAAGCTGGTCGCTCATGCTGCGATACATCGAGCCGGCAGGACGATTGTACCAAGCCTTGAGTGTGGCATCGGCACGGCGCTTGGCATTGGCCTTGCGCTGAGCGGGAGTAGCCATAGTGGCTACCTCGCTGTAGTTTTGGAAGGGTTGAACTGCATCGACCGAAGCCGGGAAGCTCGACAGAGCAGGCAGGGTCTTAGCAACAACGGGCTGAGCGTTGACAGCAGAAGCTGCCATGAGCGCTGCAGCGGCTAATAGTAAACTCTTTTTCATAATAGATTACTTTAAAGAATTAATTAATAAAATAAAACTTAGTTTTCAATTAAAAAATCAAGTAATTGTCATCTTGAGAGTGCCTCGATGGTGCCGCGGCACTCTCAAGATGGCAACGAGAGTGTCGTCTACGGGTTGTAGACGTTGATCTTGATAAAGCTATCGGCATTGCCCTGGTCGGCCATTGTGATCGCTATCGGGGCAAGCAAGTCGGTCGTGGTGAGCGAGAACGTGGTGGCGGCAAGGTCGTCGATAAAGGTCTTGAGACCCGGCACGTTGTTGTAGTAGGTCTTGCCGTAGACGTAGCTCACCTGCTTGGTGTCGCTGTAGACGGGGTCGTCGAAGTCGAACGAGAACTTCACTGTGTTGTGGTCGACCCTGGTGATGTTGGCAATGATGATGCCCGTGGCCTTCACCGTCTGCTTCCTCGAGTTTTTAAACGTGAAGGGGAAGGTGAGCTCATAGCGGCCAGCTGTGGCATTCCAGCCGAAATACATCGACGAGATGGACGAGGTGCTGTAGCCCTTCAAGTCGGTCACCATGGTGTTGTACTCGTCGAGGAACCTGCCGCCCAGGCCCGATGTGCTCAAGGCGAGCTTCCACGACATGTTCTCGCTGGCAACGCAACCGCTCAGGTAGTCGGCCGTGATGGTGGTCTTGTTGTCGTCGGTGCACAGCAGCGAGCCATCGGCCTGGCGCACGAAGTGCTGCACGCTATAGTCCTTGCCGTCGATAGAGTCGTGCAGGACCATGGGCGACATCAAGGAGAGGCCGGTGCGGGTGATGATGAAATTGTGCGTCGTGGTCTGAACAATGGGGTCGCCATTCTCAGGATACACGCTCATGATCGACGTAGCGCCGTTGAGCACCACATAGCGCGAGCCACCAGGCAGGTTGATGAAGTTCTCGGCAATGTTGGCGTTGAAGAAGCTGTCGGCCATGGCAGTCACCTCGTTCATGTAGGTCTTGTCGTCGGTCGTGGCCGGGATGCGGGTCATGACCATGTTCACCTCGTGCTTCTTGCCCTGCAGGTAGAGCGTGTCGCCGTTGTCGCTGTACTTCATGATGTCGAACTCATAGTCGCCATTGTGACCGTGTCCACCCTCGTTGACAGTGGTCGAGGGCAGGTCGGCAGGATCGGCAAAAATGTGGAAGATAGAGTTGTAGGAGTTGAACGAGAGCACCGGGCCATTGTCGGTGATCACCTCCCACAGCGAGGTCTCGCTGGCATAGTAGGGTGTGGTGCTCGACGGGTCGCCCGTCTTGGCCTTGCCTATCCACTCGTTTTGGCCAGCCATGGTGACGGTGCCGTTCTTGTTGAAGGTCATCACATAGACGTAGCCTGGCTCGTCGCTGGTGGTGAAGTACTCCAGCTCCCACTTGCCGCCGTTCTGGGTGAGGATGTCGCTATACTTGGTGATGGTGCCAGCCAGGCGATTGGCAGCATTCTCATCGAAGATGTCATCCTCCTCGTGGTTGCAAGAGCTCAGCCCGAGCGAGCCCATGGCCACGAGAGCAATTACTGATATATTAAGGAATTTCTTCATTATCTTGATAAAATTGATTTACTGGTGGAACAATTACTCACACTGTGTCTCTTTGCGTCATTTCACATCATCGATTTGCTTGCGCAAGGCATTGATGTCGTAGTTGTGCTGGCGCTTCTGCACCTCGCGATGCAAGGCATCGAGATCGATGTTCCAGGAGTCGAGGAACCACTGGCGTATGATGGCCAGCTTGGAGACGATGGCCTCGTTGCCCTTCACGCCGTCGGTGTCTTCAACATCGTGGATGAGCAGCGGGATGCGTATGCGCGAGCCGTCGAGGTCGAGCAGGTAGCCGCCGGCATCGACCGGACGCCCCTTGGCATCGTGATAGGCAGTGCTGTCACTGTTGATGGTGTAGGGGGCAGTGCCCATGTAGTAGTTGTTGGAGTAGCGCATGCTGCCATTAAGCGAGTTGTAGGCCGCTTTCACCGTGTCGCCGTCGGGGGTCACATAGTCGCGGGCCTCGTCGACCGAAGCATACTTGATGTTGTCGTCGTTGACCTCGTTGTTGGTGTAGTAGCAGTAGCGATAAGCACGGCCGCTATTGGAGTCGTAGTACCAGCCATGGCTGGCATCATCGAGCAGCTGAGCCCACTCCTCGTCGCTATAGGTGATGTAGAGGGCCGTGGTCTCGGCATAGTCCTCACGATACTGGCTCGAGGCATAGGGATCGACAAAGCCCAGCGAGCGCACTACATAGGTATTCTTAGAAGCCCAGTTGGTGCCGTCGTACTTGCCGTTGCTCACCAGGTTGAAGGTGGTGGGGTAAGTCTTCTTCTGGTGCAGGATGTGGGTAAACTCGTGGTGCATGACCTTGAAGCAGATGTTGTTGAGCGACTCGTAGCTGTTGGCATCGATGTCGTTGACCTGGTAGAGCGAAATCTTGACGCCGCCCTCGGCCAGACCTTGGATGATGGAGCCGTCGGTCTCATAGGCCGGCGAGCCAATGATGTGTATCATGCGGGGCGAGTTCTGCTTCAAGAACTCGATGCCGTCGCCAGCCACAGCCTCGTAGGCATCAAACCACATGTACTTGGCCAGCACAGCCACGTCTTCGGCCTTCTGGAAGGAGGCCGGAATGACGTTGTAGTTCATGTTGGTGCTGATGTCTTTCATCTTGTACACAAACTGCAGGTTGAAGGGCTGGAGATAGTTTTGCTGCAGCCACTTGTCGAACTTGTAGGTGTAGGCTGTAGAGTCGAGCTCGCTGCCTGGATCGGGGAAGATGGTTGGGCCCAGGTCGTCGTCGCTGCACGAGGAGAGCGTCAGCGTGCAAGCGGCCATCATCAATGCTGATGAGAGGATATATTTGATTGATTTCATCATCTTTCGTTAATATATACTTTACACATTAATATTTTCTTCTATAAGCACCCTTGCGGCTCTTCTTGGCAACCTTGTTGCCCGAGCCCACGGGGGTGATGTTGGAAACCTCGGTAGCAATCGAAGCCGAAGCTCCGACGGCGGTGGTGATGACAGGCTTGCGCGATGTGCTGTCCATGCCAGCCGAGAGCACCTCGCTTGGTATCTGGATGGCGTAGTGAGCGGCACGGTCGGGCCAGCTGATGGTGTGCTCGGTGTTGCTTGCGCCCTGGTAGTGGGTGACTGAGAGGCCCAGGCGCTTGATGTCGAAGAAGCGCATGCCCGTGTGCACCGTCCAGATGCGGCGATAGTGCTGTATGCACTGCTCCCAAGGTATCATGTAGTCTTCGAGACGATACTTGGAGCTCGGGCACACCTGGTCGATCTTGATGGTCTTCATGATGCCAAACTGGCGGCCACCGGTCTTGCTGCTGCCCTGAGTCGAGTAGAACTTCTCGATGAGGGCCGGAGTGAGTTCAACCTCGCTGCTCGAGTGGTTGGCATTCTTGTGCCACGAGTCGTCGACAATCTTGATGTCGCGGAAGCACGATGCGGTGTCGCCCATGAAGAGCTCGGCCTCGGCGCGGCACAGCAGGGTCTCCTCGGTGTTGAACTCGGAGCGTATCATGTGCACATAGCCAATGCCGGCGAGCTTGTCGGTGTACTCAAACTGCTCGAAGCAGTTGCCGGCAAAGTAAGAGCCGTAGCTGGCACCACCGGCAGTGCCGCACACGCCCTGGAACATGGGGTGCATGGCAAAGGTCTCGCCCGTGGAGTTGTTGCGCCAGGTCACATTTTCCCAAGTGGGGCCAGGGCCTTGAATGGTGGCACGACGGGCCTCGCGGTTGCACGTGTAGCGGCTGCTCGACACGAAGCGGCGCCACCAAGTGCTGTAGCTGGACATGAGCATCATGTTGCTGGCACGCTCGGTGCCGGTGAAGTAACGGCCGATGTCCTTAATATAGAAGAAGTCGGTCTGCATCCAGCCATCCTGGCACAGCGTCGACGGGTCGTTGCCCTTGAAGGCTGCAGTGGCATAGGGCACCACCTTGTCATACTCGCGCTTGAACAGGTAGAAGCGAGCGGCAAAAGCGTTGGCAGCAGCCTTGTTGAAGTGATACTTGGGAGCGGTGTAGTACTCGTCGCTCACCAGGTCGAGACCCTTGAGCAGGTCGGCCTCGATCATCTCATAGTCGGTGGCCAGGTTGCCGCGCTCATACTTGGGCTTGACCGTGGTCTCGGGCTTGGTGATATAGGGAATACCCTCAACCTCCTTGCTCAGCTCGGGGCCGCGATAGGGCAGGCAGAACACGTTGCACAGGATGAAGTGGTGATAGGCACGTATCAGGTAGGCCTCGCCCTTGATGGCGTTGAGCTCGGCCTTGGCGCTGGCGTCGAGTGCGCCATTGGCGTCGGCGCCGTTGGCTTCAAACTCCTCGGCTTTCTCGAGCACGGCGTTGGCCGTGGCGATGGCACCATAGCAGCCCGACCACACGCCCGAGGGCGAGTCGTTGTCGGTGGCCAGGTTCACGTCTTCGAAAGCGAAGAGCTGGTCGTCGGCATAGCTGTAGGACTGCAGATTGTAGCGGTTGCCGTTGGCATCGGGAGCAGTGTTGTCGACGACATTGTCGCTCGAGAGCTCGCACGTGGGGGCATAGTTGGTCGACATGTAGCCCGTGACCAGCAATTCGCGCAGCTGGTCGACCGTGCTCAGGTACACACGGGTATCGGGAGTCTTGTCGAGAAAGTCGCTGCAGGACGAGAGCGACATCATGAGCGCCACTCCTGCTGCGAGAGATATATATTTGATTTTCTTCATAATGTTTCTTTATTTAAAAGAATATGATGATGCTTGGTTAAAGTGTTAGAGTCCGAATCTCAGAGTGAAAGTGAACTGCTTGGGGTTGGGCGAAGCCACACCGCCGCTGTTGAAGTACTCGGGATCCTCGCCGTTGAGCTTGGAATCGGCGTAGAGCAGGCACAGGTTGGTGGCAGCCAGCTTGAGCGAGCAGCTGTTGAGACGCATGAAGTGCAGGAATGCCTTGGGCATGTCGTAGGTGAGCGAAACCTCCTTGAGGCGGATGAAGTCGCCCTTGGCCACGCGTGCTGTCGAGTAGTTGTAGGCACTGTAGGCACGGTTGAGCATGGTGTTGAGGTAGTTCTGGCGACGCGATGCGATGGCAGGGATGTCGGTATAAGCCTCATCGCCTGGCATCACCCAGCGGTTCTTGAACTCCTTGGGCATAGCCACCTGGTCGCTGTAGGACGAGGAAAATACTGGGTCGAGGCGCAGCTTGTTGCCACCCGAGTAGGTGATGAACACGTTGAGATGCAAGCCCTTCCACGAGAAGTTGTTGCCAAAGCCACCACTGATGGTGGGATCGACCGGACCTTCATATTTCAAGTAGCCCAGCTTCTCATACTCCTGGAAGTTGAGGCCTTCGACCGAGACGTTGCCGTTCTCGTCGATGCACTGGGGCACACCGTGATTGTCAAGACCGGCAAACTGGATCGAGAACAGCGCGCGGTGCGGGTAGTCCTGCAGAGCGAAACCGTTGCCCCTGATGAGGTCGATGATGCGGCTGCGCGAGTTGAGCTTGGTGATCTTGGTCTTGGTGTAGGAGAAGGTGAAGTCGGTAGTCCACGAGAAATCATCCTCGTTGCGGCCCTGGATGTTGCGGGTCGAGAGGGTGAACTCGACACCGTGAGAGGCCATCTCGGCCACGTTGGCATACTTCGACGAGAAGCCACCCACACCCTCGGTATAGATGCGGCCTATCAAGTCGAAATTGTTGCGCTTGTACCAGTCGAAGACGAGGTTGATGCGGTTGTTCACAAAGCCCAAGTCGGCACCCAGGTCAAGCTCGTGCTTCTTCTCATAGGTGAGCTCGCTGTTGCTCAGGGCATTCAGGTCGAGACCCAGCTCCATTTGGTCAGTTTCCTGGCGCCAGGGGCGAGTAGAATAGTAGAGGGCCTCGGCATTGGCCAGGCTGGTGGGGCCGCTCTCGCCGGTGAGCGAGTAGCTGGCACGCAGCTTGGCGTGGGTCCAGATGCGCTTCTTGTAGAGGTTGGACTGGATGAACCAGGGCTCCTCGCTCAAGAGCCAAGCTGCCGAGACGTTCCACGTGGGCAGCCAGCGGCTTTGGTGGGTCTGGCCCATGAGGTTGCTACCCTCGTAGCGGATGGTGCCGTTGAGGATGTAGCGGCCCTTGAAGATGTAGTTGCCGTTGGCAAAGTAGGCCATGTTGCGGCGATAGGTCTTGGCATCGCTGAAGTAGGCACCGTTCTCCTCGGCCATCTGCTTGAAGAGCTTGTAGTTGAAGGCGGGGATGTTGCCCTTCTTGTAGTTGATGCCCCAGCCGTCGAAGGCCTGAGCATAGCGGTCGACACGACTGGCTTCCATACCGCCGAAGAGGGTGATGGAGTGCTGGTCGGTCCAGTTCTTGGAGTACTGCACTGTGCCGCGGAAGTCGTATTGCGACATCGAGTTCTTGGAGTAGAACAGCATACCGCCACTGGGCAGCACGGTCTCGGGCTCGGCGTTTTTCACGTCGGGGTCGGTGTAGAGATAGGAGTTGCTGGCCTTGATGATAGCGTTCTCGGGGTCGATACCGGCGCGGTAGGCCTGTGCCTGGTTGCTGTTTTCAAGCACATAGTGGTTTTGCTGCGCGTTGGTGTAGCGGTAGCTGCCCAAGAGATTGAACTCGAGATTCTGGTCTTGCTTCATGATGGGGCGTATGTTCAACTCGGCTTGGAACTTAAGGTCGGCCACGTTGAGGTCGATATAGTTGTTCTTCAACTCGTTGAAGATGTTGAACGTGCTGTAGTTGCGCGTGTAGTAAGAGTCGGGCGCAAGTGTGCGGGCCGTGTTCAAGCAGTAGCTGTAGGGGTTGATATCGAACGAGCGGCTCACTGCACCGTTCACCACGTCGGTCTCCTGGCTCAGGGTGCCGGGCGCCTTCTGCTTGCGGTAAGAGTCGCTGTTGAGGATCTTGATTTTCACCTTGGGGCTCAGGTTGTAGATGGCATTGGCGTTGAAGGTGTAGCGCTCAACGCGGCTGTCCTTGTACCAACCCGGGTCTTGCATGGTGGAGATACTGGTGTAGAACGAGCCCTTGTCGGTACCGCCCGAGATGCTCACGGCGTGGTTCTGCATGATGTTGTTGTTGAACAACAGGTCAAACCAGTTGGTGTTGCGCATTTCGGCCTGGCGCAGATAGGCATTCTTGGCAGCGGTGGTGTTGGGCAGGCCATACTCGCCGGTCGACGGGTCGTAGGTGTTGATGAGCTTGTACATCGTGCCGTAGACACCGCTCGAGGTGCCGTTGACCAGGTTTGCCATTTCGAGCCAGCCCTTCTGCTCCATTTCCTTGTATATACTCATCTGCTCTTGCGAGTTGGAGATGTTGAAGTCGTTGTAGCTGGGTTTCAAGCGATAGGTGAACTCGCCTGTATAATTCAACGAGGTGTGGCCCTTGCGACCGGTCTTGGTGGTGATGACGATCACACCGGCATTGGCCTTGGCACCATATATAGATGTGGCCGAGCCGTCTTTCAAGACCTGGAAGCTCTGGATGTCGTCGGCATTGAGGCCGGCAACGGCGCTGGCGATAAGCGTGGTGGCATCGCCGCTCGAGAGGTCGTCGGCACTGATGTCGACGTTGTCCTCCAGAATCACGCCGTCGACCACCCACAGGGGCTTGCTGCTACCATAGATAGAGGTAGCGCCACGCACGCGAATCTTGGGCGCGGTACCAAAGGTACCCGTCACGTTCGACACCGTCACACCGGCGGCACGGCCTTCGAGGCCGCGGCTCACGTCGGCCACGCCCGAGAGCTTGGCCTTGTCGGCGTCGACGCTGGTGGCAGCACCGGTGAAGGTGCGCTTGTCGACTTTCTGATAACCGGTCACGACCACCTCGTCAAGTTTCTGACCGGCTACTTTCAATTGAATTTTCATGGCGCCAGACTGAGCTGGAACCTCAACTGTCTCATAACCCACCGAAGAAATCACAAGTGTGGCTTTGGCGGGCACTGTAAGTGTGAATTTACCATCGAGGTCAGTAGCTGTACCATTTCCTCGGTTGCTTTTCTGAACGACGGTTGCTCCGATAGCAGGCTGATTGTTTTCGTCGAGCACAACGCCAGTGACCTTGATCTGGGCGACCATGGCCAGCGACGAGACTGACAAAATCAACAGCAAGAGTAACTTTTTAAAACTCATAAGCACTGAATAATTAGTTATTGTTTTCTCATTATACACTCAATAGTAAAATTTCGTTAAACTCCTGTCCAACAAATATAGAAAATAGGTTGCAACACACCTCCTCGCTCGATTTAGTGTATCGGTTCCCTATTGATGTTCTATTAGATTAACAGTTTATTTAACAAAAAGCCTCAAATAGCTAATGCAAAGAAAAACAATTTTTCTTATTTACACTAATTTTTATTGTTAAAACTACGCGATTTGTCAAAAAATTTTAGGATTGCAGGGGCCCAAACACAAAAATTGTGAAAACCTATAGCAAGTGCGACTTTTGATATTTTTTACACATTTGTCACAATTTCGGCCGGCAATTGCGGCTTTTCATGGCCGTGGGGGCACAAATCGCCAGTCGATGGCACCCAAAGCTTTCAAAATGCTACGCACTATCAACCTCGGCAGGTTGGGGGGCGGTGAAATATAAGGCGCCACTATATATTAAGGTGGGCCATTTTTTGCTACTTTTGCGGCAAGAAAAAAAAGACGACGAGAAATGGAAGTTGTGTACGAAGACAATCACATCATCATTGTGAACAAGGCCGCCGGCGAGATCGTGCAGGGCGACCGCACCGGCGACGAGCCTGTGGTGGAGACCTTGAAAAAATGGATTAAGGAGAAATACAACAAGCCGGGCAACGTGTTTTGCGGCGTGACGCACCGCATCGACCGGCCCACGATGGGCCTGGTGGTGTTTGCCCGCACGAGCAAGGGGCTGAGCCGCATGAACGAGCTGTTTCGCCGCGGCGAGGTGCACAAGACCTACTGGGCCATTGTGAAAAACCGGCCGCCCAAGCCCGAAGACACGATCACGAGCTACCTCACCCCCGTGGAGCAGGGCAACCGCACCCTGGTGTGGCCCGAGCCGCGCCCCGGGGCGCAGAAGGCGGTGATGAGCTACCGGGTGATAGGCAGCAGCGAGCGCTACTGCCTGCTCGAGGTGAACCTCATGACCGGGCGCAAGCACCAGATAAGGGCGCAGCTGTCGAGCATAGGCTGCCCCATACGCGGCGATCTCAAGTACGGCTACGAGCGCAGCAACCCCGAGGGGGGCATCTCGCTGCAGAGCCACCGCATCACCTTTGAGCACCCGGTGTCGCACAAGATTGTCGACGTTACGGCCCCGGTGCCCCACATACCGCTGTGGAAGATACTGGCGGCCGACGCCCAACAGCGGCAACAGCAGCAGGAGCAGGGCGCAGCCTCCCTGTAACCTCCCCCCTGCCCCACCCCCGACCGGGAAGAAACCAGACAGTACAAGCGCGGGAGCCGCGATGAGCAATCACCGGGCTCCCGCGCTGTAGCTTGTGTAGCGGGCTGCTGCGGCAGGGCACAAGGCCGCCGCCGCTCTACTTGAGGGTCACTTCGTCTTTGGTGACCAGGCACTCGCAATAGTGGCAGCGCAGCACCGTATTGTCGCGGTCGACGACATGAAAATGCGTGTGCATGGGCTCGTTGTTGCTTATGCACTTGGGATTGTTGCACTTCACGATGTCGATGAGCTCGTCGGGCAAGGTCACGCGGTGCTTCTCGACCACCTCATAGTCCTTGATGACGTTGATCACGGCGTGGGGGGCGATGAGAGCGATGCGGTTGAGCGTCGACTCGGGATAGGTGACATCGGCAATCTTGATGATGCCCTTCTTGCCCATCAAGGCGCTGTCGAGGTTGAAGCCAATGGTAACACTGCCCGTGAGACTCTTGATGTCGAGCAGGTCGACAACCTTGAACAAAGCGTCGCTGGGAATGTGGTCGATGACCGTGCCGTTGCGCAGGGCAGCCACTGCAAGTTCTTTTTTATCTTTTGTCATGATAGATGTGTAGGAGTTGATGTTGGTAGTGTGTATATTACATGTGTTGTGGAAAGAGGCAGGCGCACTGGCCGGCCCCGTCAGTCGATGCCGAGCGAGCGGCATATGATGGCCTGGCGGGCGTAGAGGCCGTTTTTGGCCTGCTGCACAAAGTAGGCCTTGGGGTTGTCGTCGACATCCTGGCTTATCTCGGTGATGCGAGGCAGCGGGTGCAGCACGCGCAGGTTGGGCTTGCTGTGGTCGAGCATGCTGTTGTGCAGGGTGTAGAGGCTCTTGGTGCGCTCATACTCCATGAGGTCGCTGAAGCGCTCGCGCTGCACGCGGGTCATGTAGAGGATGTCGCTCTGGTTGATAATGTCGGGGCCGAAGTCGGTGGTCTCGTGGTAGACGATGCCCTTCTCGTCGCAAAACTTCTTGTACTGCTCGGGCATGGCCAGCTCCTTGCACGACACAAAGTTGAAGGTGGGATGCCAGTACCACATGGCCTCGAGCATGGAGTGCACGGTGCGGCCATACTTGAGGTCGCCCACCAGCGTGATGTTGAGGTTGTCGAGGTGGCCCTGCGTCTTGTACATGCTGTAGAGGTCGAGCAGCGTCTGCGAGGGGTGCTGGTTGGCTCCATCACCGGCATTGATAATGGGCACCGGCGAGAACTCGCAGGCATAGCGCGCCGCGCCCTCCAGGTAGTGGCGCATGACAATCAGGTCGGCATAGTTGCTCACCATCATGATGGTGTCTTTGAGCGTCTCGCCCTTCGACTGGCTGCTGGTCTTGGCGTCGCTGAAGCCAATCACGCGGCCGCCCAGGCGGTTGACAGCCGTCTCAAAGCTGAGCCGGGTGCGGGTGGAAGGCTCAAAGAAGAGCGTGGCCACGACCTTGCCGTCGAGAATCTTCTGGTTGGGATTTTTCTCAAACTCGGCCGCACGCTTGAGCAAGTGCACAATCTCGTCCTTGCTCAAATCGGTAATAGAAACCAAACTTTTAGTTTTCATATTCTGCATTTAAAAATAAAAATAATCGGGCACAAAAAAAAGCCAACCGCGACCCCCTGCCGACGACTGACTTAGAAAAAAAGGGAAGAAAAACCATGCTGGGTGAAGACGACTGCTCTCACGACGGGCCCATTCTCTCCACGCACGGTACACCTCAATATGCAACTTGCTGAACGGTGTCATTCCAACAGGCAAAGTTAGGAAATTTTGTTGTAAAACATTCACCTGGTTTCAAAAAAATGTAAAGAAACAACTTTAGGTCGCAATTGTGGTGTGGATTGCAGCGATTTTTACTAAATTTGCAATTTACAACAACAATAGTCAACCAGGAATCAAAACAGCAACAGATGGAAAAACAAGGAACAAGCGCTAAGAACTGGAGACGCTGGCACCGCAACCAGGTGATCGTGAAATCGCTGTGGTGGGCCTTGGGCGGGTTCTTCGCACTCATGTTTATACTCTTTGTGCTCATCTACAATGGTGTGATAGGCTACATGCCCACCATCGAAGCCCTGCGCAACCCCACCGACAAGTTTGCCTCGACCCTGTACACGGCCGACGGCAAGGAGATGGGCAAGTTCTACCGCAGCAAGGGCAACCGCACCTATGTAGACTATGAGCAGATGTCGAAGTACCTGAGAGACGCGCTCATTGCCACCGAGGACGTGCGCTTTGAGGAGCACTCGGGAGTCGACGTGCGCGCACTGTTCCGCTCGCTCGTGAAACGCATCATCATGGGTCAGGCCAGTGCCGGCGGCGGCAGCACCATCACCCAGCAGCTGGCCAAGCAGCTCTACACGCCCGAGAGCTCCAATCTGTTTCAACGCGCCTTGCAGAAGCCCATCGAGTGGGTCATTGCCATCAAGCTCGAGCGCTACTACACCAAGGAGGAAATCATCAAGATGTACTTCAACCAGTTTGACTTCCTCAACAACGCGGTGGGCATCAAGAGCGCCGCATGGGTGTACTACGGCAAGCAGCCCAAGGATCTCGACGTGCAGGAGAGCGCCACGCTCGTGGGCATGTGCAAGAACCCGTCCTACTTCAACCCCTTCAGGTTTCCCGAGCGCGTGAAGCAACGCCGCAACGTGGTGCTGAGCCAGATGTACAAGGCCGGCATGCTCACTGCCGAAGACATGGACGCCCTCAAGAAAAGCGACCTCAACCTGCACGAGCACGCCGTCGACACCCACGAGGGAGGCATAGCGCCCTACTTCCGCGAGGAGCTGCGCCGCATCATGATGGCCGACGAGCCCGTGCGCAGCCACTACAGCAACATCAACGCCTACAATGCCGACAAGTACAACTGGGACAACAACCCCCTCTACGGCTGGTGCAAGAAAAACAAGAAAATCGACGGCTCCAACTACGACATCTACAGCGACGGTCTCAAGATATACACCACCATCGACTCGCGCATGCAGCGACATGCCGAAGACGCCGTGCGCCAGCACATGATCGAAGAGCAAAAGCGCTTCCTGGCCAACGAGTGCGGCGGCAGCTACAAGAACCCCTACACGCGCAACCCCGACGAGCTGAGCGCCCGCGGCCGCGAGGCCGTGATCAAGCTGGGCGTGCGCAGCAGCGACCGCTACCGCGCCATGAAGGCCGAGGGCCTCACCGACCAGGAAATCATGAGCGCCTTCAAGCAGCCGCGCGAGATGCGCCTCTTCTCCTACGACGGCGAGGTGACCCGCATGATGTCGCCGCTCGACTCGATGCTCTACATGAAGACCTTCTTGCGCTGCGGCATGATGTCGATGGACCCCGTGACCGGCAAGGTGAAAGCCTATGTGGGCGGTCCCGACTTCAAGCACTTCAAGTACGACATGGTGGCTACCGGCGCCCGCCAAATCGGTTCGACCGTGAAGCCCTTCATCTACGCCATGGCCATGCAAAACGGCCTGAACCCGTGCAGCACCGACTTTGAGAACTCGCAGCCCGTGTACGGCGGCTGGGCTCCCGGCGGCGGGTCACACGGGCTGGGCGGGCATCCGCAGCTGCGCGACGCCCTGGCCCGGTCGAGCAACTGGATACCGCCACGCATTCTCGACAAGTTCACCCCCGACAAGGAGGTGGAGATGATGCACAACGACTTTGGCATCACCAGCGACCTCAAGCCCAACCTCACCTTGAGCCTGGGCTCGTGCGAGATATCGCTCTACGAGATGGTGAGTGCCTATAGCGCCTTTGCCAACTACGGCAGCCGCGTGCTGCCCATGATGGTGAGCCAGATATGCGACGCCCACGGCAACGTCATCGCCGAGTTCTACCCCAAGCGCAACCAGGCCATCAGCCCAGCCTCGGCCTACCGCATGGTCGACATGCTGCGCGCCGTGGTCACCCACGGCACCGCCACCAGCCACATTGCCCCCTACAACCTCAAGGGCGACGTGTGCGGCAAGACGGGCACCACCAACTTCAACGCCGATGCCTGGTTTATGGGCTTCACCCCCGAGCTCATCACCGGCGTGTGGTTTGGCGGCGAAGACCGCTACATCCACTTCGCCTCTACCGGCGAGGGTCAGGGTGCCGCAGCCGCATTGCCCATCTTCGGGCTTTACATGCGTGCCGTGTACGACGACAAGTCGCTGCCCTATAGCGAGGACGCAGCCTTCAATATCCCGGCCGACTTTGTGATGTGCCCCAGCCGCATAGGCTATGACGACGAGACCAGGCACCGCCGCAGCTCGCACCATGCCACCGGGAGCAGCAACGCCGCGCTCGAGCACGAGCAGCGGCAGCAAGCCCAAGACCAAGAGGCCGTCAACGCTCTGCTCGAGTAGCAGCCGGCACCACGCCGCGCAGCACGGCAACCATATAAATAGCCAGCAAAGCTGGAAACGCGCCTGCACAACATGAGCGATGCAGGCGCGTTTTTTTCTTCCCCTTGTGGCAGGCAGTGGCGAGCTGGGTCAGGACAGGCCCATGATCTCACCGCCCACCAAGTCGATGCGGCAGGCCTGGGGCGACTTGGGCAGACCGGGCATGCGCAAGATGTTGCCGGCAATGACCACAATCATCTCGGCACCGCGATCGATGACCAGGTCGCGTACCTGGAAGTCGTAGCCGTCGGTATTGCCATAGGCCTTGGCATCGGTCGAGAAGCTGTATTGTGTCTTGGCGATGCACACGGGGTAATGCCCCAGCCCGAGGCTGTAGATGCGCTTGAGCATGGCCCGCGCAGGAGCGTCGCAGGTGACCTTGCCAGCACCGTATATGCCCATGGCGATGGCCTCGATTTTGTGCTCGATGCTGTCGCTGTCTTCGTAGGAGAGACGCAGCGGGCCCGAGGGATTGTGCTCGACGGCATCGACCACGGCACGAGCCAGGCTGACAGCACCCTCGCCGCCCTGGCTGAAGGCATCGTTGACAGCAAAGCCCACGCCCAGGTCGTTGATGCAGTGGTCGCGCACCACGGCAATCTCCTCGGGGGTGTCGAAGCTGTAGTGGTTGAAGGCCACAACTATCGACTGCCCGAAGCGCTTGATGTTGCGCACATGCTTGTCGAGATTCCACAAGCCGCGCCTCACAGCCTCCACATTGGGCTTCTTGATGACCTCATAGTCGACGCCACCATGCATCTTGAGCGCCTGGGCAGTGACCACAAGCACGGTGAGATCGGGGTGCAGACCAGTCTTGCGGCACTTGATGTTGTAGAACTTCTCGGCCCCCAGGTCGGCCCCGAAGCCAGCCTCGGTAACCACATAGTCGCCCAGCGTGAGAGCCATCTCGGTAGCCACCACCGAGTTGCAGCCATGGGCGATGTTGGCAAAGGGGCCACAGTGCACAAAGGCCGGCGTGCCCTCGGTGGTCTGCACCAGATTGGGGTCGAAGGCATCCTTGAGCAGCACGGTGATCGACCCAGCCACGCCCAGGTCCTTCACTGTAAACGGTTTGTCGTCGTAGGTAAAGCCCAGCAAGATGTTCTCGATGCGGCGGTGCAAGTCGTCGATGCTGGTGGCCAGGCACATGATGGCCATGATTTCGCTGGCCGGGGTGATGTCGAAGCCCGTCTGCGAGATGGGGCCGTTGCCAGGGCTTCCCAAGCCGGTGATGACCTGGCGCAGACTGCGGTCGTTGATGTCGAGCACGCGACGCCACAACTTCTGCTTGAGGCGGAAGCCCTCGCCCTCGTGCTGATGAATGTAGTTGTCGAGCAAGGCACTTATCATGTTGTTGGCAGTGGTGATGGCATGGAAGTCGCCCGTGAAGTGCAGGTTGATTTTGTCCATGGGCAGCACCTGGGCATAGCCGCCACCAGCCGCTCCGCCCTTCATGCCGAAGCAGGGCCCCAGCGAGGGCTCTCGCAGTGCCACGATGGTCTTCTTGCCCAGGCGGTTCATGCCCAGCGCCAGACCCACCGAGACGGTGGTCTTTCCGTTGCCTGCCTTGGTGGGGCTTATGGCGGTGACGAGCACCAGGTGGTGGCGGCTCATCTTGCTCTTGTCGATATATTTCACGGGCACCTTGGCCATATAGTGGCCATAGGTTTCAAGTTGGTCGGGGGCGATGCCCATTTCACCTGCAACATCGGCGATGTTGCGCAGTTTCACGCTTCTTGCGATTTCAATGTCGGTCAACATAAGATTATATATATGTGTGTATAGATTGTTTATACAGATCGTGACATGTGCAGTCGCCAGGGGCCTGGCGTGCAGCAGCGGGTCACATGGGGTCGACGTCGTAGTACAGGATAGTCGATTTCATGCGCGAGTCGATGCTCACCATGCGCTCGTAGATGCCGCGCAATATCTTTTTCACCTTCACCATCGAGGCCTCAAGCTCCATCTTGAGCATGATTTGGCGTATGTAGAAATTCTGCACCCTGGCCACCATGGGAGCCTCGGGACCCAGCACGCGCTGCCCGAACACCTGGCGCAGCAGCCCGCTGTAGCGCACAGCCACCTCGCCCACCATGGCGTCGTCGCGATGCTTGAGATAGATGTTGATGATGCGGGTATAGGGCGGGAAGCCGAATTTCTCACGCTCGCCCAGCTCGTGGCGATAGAAGCCCTCATAGTCGTGACGGGTCACATAGTCGACCACGGGGTGGCTGGGATTGGAGGTCTGGATGATGACCTTGCCCTGCTTGTGGGCGCGGCCGCTGCGGCCCGCCACCTGCTCCATCATGTCGAAGGCCCGCTCGCCCGACCTGAAGTCGGGGAAGCTTATCATCGTGTCGGCATTGAGAATGCCCACGATGCTCACACCGTCGAAGTCGAGCCCCTTGGTCACCATTTGGGTGCCCACCAGTATATTGGTGCGGTGGCTCGAGAAGTCGTCGATGATGCGGTCGTAGCTGTTCTTGTTGCGTGTGGTGTCGAGGTCCATGCGCGATATTTTCTCGTCGGGAAACACCTGATCGATGTCGTCCTCGATGCGCTCGGTGCCGTAGCCCACAATCTCGATGCCGGGCAGGCCGCAGGCCGGGCACAAGTCGGGCAGGCCTATGGTGTAGCCGCAATAGTGGCAGGTGAGCGAGCGCGTGAGCTTGTGGTAGGTGAGCGACACGTCGCAGTTGCGGCACGTGGGCACCCAGCCGCACTCCTTGCAGCGCACCATGGGGGCATAGCCGCGGCGGTTCTGGAACAGTATGACCTGCTCGCCGGCCTCGAGGGCGCGGCGGCACTCCTTGATGAGCTCGAGCGAGAACATGCCATTCATCTCGTGCTTCTTGCGGGCCTTTTTGGTGTCGATGACCTGCACCAGTGGCATCTTGATGTCGCCGTAGCGCGTAGCGAGCCGCACCAGGCCGTAGCTGCCCTCGAGGGCACGGTGATACACCTCGATCGAGGGTGTGGCCGAGCCCAGCAGTGTCTTGGCACCGTGCATCATGGCCAGTATCATAGCCACGTTGCGCCCGTTGTAGCGGGGAGCCGGGTCTTGCTGCTTGTAGCTCGTGTCGTGCTCCTCGTCGACGATGACCAGCCCCAGGTTGGCATAGGGCAGAAACACGCTCGAGCGCACCCCTATCACCACACAGGGCTCGGCCTTGTCGAGCAGGCGCTTCCATATATCGACACGCTCGTTGTCGCTGAACTTGGAGTGGTAGATGAGCAGCTTGTCGCCAAACACCGCGCGCAGGCGGTGAGTCAATTGGGTGGTGAGGGCAATCTCGGGCACGAGATAGAGCACTTGCCTGCCCTGTCGCAGGGCGTCGGCAATGAGGTGCATGTAGATCGAGGTTTTGCCGCTCGAGGTCACGCCGTGCAGCAAGGTGATGGCCTGCTGCTTGAAGCACTGGTGTATCTCGTGATAGGCCCGCTGCTGGTCCTGGCTCAAGACGGGCAGGCTCTGGAGCTTGTTGCCCAGCTCGGCAAAGCGGTTGATCTCGCGCTTGTAGAGCTCAAACACTCCGCGCTGGGCGGCTGCCGCAAGCACGGGCTGGGTGACCCCGGCACGCTCCAGCAGCGCAGCCTGGGTCACTTCTTTCACCTCCTGGCCGCGTTGCAGCCAGCGAGACAGGTCGAGGTAGGCCAGCAACAGCTGTTCCTGCTTCTTGGCACGCTTGAGCTCGTCGAAGAAGCGGTGCAAGCTGGCCTCGTCGTTACGCGCGATAGCCAGGCGCACGCACTTCTCGGTGCGGGGGCGGTAGTTGTCGACCACACGCTCGCTCACGCGTATGGCTCCCAAGTCGAGCAGGTGGCTCACCTGGTTCAGCACGTTGCCAAAGCCGGTGGCGCGTGCAATCTCGTCGATTTGCACGCGTCCGCGAGTCTTGGCCATGTCGAGCACCACCTTGTCGCGGTCGCGCAGCTGGCCAGGGCTCTCCTCCTCGTAGTCGGGGTTGACGCTCACAAACGTCTCGCTCTCCACCTTGAGCCCGCTGGGCACGGCAGCGCGATACACCTCGCCCATCGAGCACAGGTAGTAGTCGGCAATCCACTCCCACAACTTGAGCTGGGGGTGCCGCAAGATGGGACGGGCGTCGAGCAGTGAGGCAATCTCCTTCACTTGGTAGCCCTGCGGCTTGTGGTCGTGCAGCATGACCACAATGGCCGTGTACATCTTCCTGCGGCCGAAAGGCACAAGCACGCGCGACCCCACCGCTACCTCGTGGGTCATCGCGGCAGGCACTTGATAGGTATAGGTGCCCTGGATGGCAAGAGGCAGCAAGACTTCGGCATATTGGCTCATTGATTCTTTGGTAGCTTGGTTAAATATCGTTGATAGATCTCGTTTTCTTTCTTGGCCGTGGCAGCGCAGCTGCACGCCTCAGGCAGAGGCTGGTCGATGTGCCTGGCGAGCATCTCGGCAGCCCGCGAAGAGATGTTGTCGATGAAATCGTCGTCGAGCACAAACACATTGTCGCGTCCTATGCCCTCGGCAGTGCTCACCGTGTCGGCAGCCACAGCATTGGCGCCGCAGGCCAGCGCCTCGATGGTCACCAGCGGGAAGCCCTCGAGACGGCTGGGCAACACCAGCACGTCGACGCAGTTGAACAACTCGGGCATGCGCTCGGGCGCAACCTTGCCCCACATTTTGTAGTCGATGCCACTGTCGTCGAAGCCGCGCTTCACATGGTCGCTCTGCCAGCCGCTGCCCATGGTCCAGAACACGACGCGCCCGTTGTACTTGAGGGCGATGCGGTGGAAGATGTCGGGCAGCCACAACACGTTTTTCACCGGCTCAAAGCGGCCGGCATAGGCCACCACCTTGCAGTCCTCCACGCCCAGGCGGCTACGCAGCCGGTGCCGCTCGGCGGCGCTATAGCGATGAAACTGCGGCGGCGCGCCGTTGAGCAGTATCTCATACTTGAAATGCGGGGTGAGCTTGTGCGCCTCTCTCACCAGGCCCTCGCTCACAAAGAAGTTGCACGTGGGGCTCTTGAGCAGCTCGACCGTGCAGCGCCTTATCATGCGGTCCTCGACAGGATCGGTGTAGATGCTGGCTCCGTGCCACGAGAAAAACACGGGCATGCCATAGCGGCGCCCTGCTTCAAGGGCCACATGAGCCGCCAGCCGGTCGTGGGCCGAGACGATGTCGTAGTCCCTGAGCCGCGCGCTCAAGGCGCGCAGCCGGCCCAGCATCACGGTTGGGCTCAAGCCCAGCATGCGATGCCCCAGCGAGTCGAGCCACGAGCGCTCAACCCACCACATGACGATTTTCACGCCCTCCACCTCGATGGCAGCGGGGCGCTCGCTGGCAGGAGTGCTCTCGCGGCGCAACCGCGTGAGTCCCTTGTCGTACACCTGTATCATGTACACGTCGATGGCATAGTCGGCAATGGCACGCAAACTCACCACGCGGTTGATGACCGCGTTGAATCCTCCGTAGCGATTCGTGTAGTTGCCTTCAAACACGACTGCGATTTTCCTCGTCATATCCTTTTTAAGAGCGTCACAAAACAATGAGCAAATTTAACACATTTCGGCGACAATAACAACGCTTGCGCCCATTTTAACAGGCCATGCACCAAAAAACACATGGCAACCACACAGGTGCCCCGGCCCCCCCGGCCCATCACGGTGAGGCTTACTTGGGCTGAAGGCTCTGGCGACACGCGCTGGGCGACTGGCCAAGGTGCTTGGTGCAGTAGCGGCTGAAGTAAGAGAGAGATGAAAAATTCATCATTTCGGCAATCTGGGTGAGCGACAAACGGTCGTCGTTCAGGTAGTCTTTCAGTATGGGCACGGTGTGGCGGTCGATGTAGGAGGTGACACTGTGACCCGTCACACGTTTTACAGTAGCCGAGAGATACTTGGGCGACACGTTCAAGCGGTAGGCGTAGTAACTCACGTCACGCTCTGTGCGGCTGATGCCAGTAGCGAGTAGTGCCATGAGCTGTTTCACAATATAGGCCGTGCGGTCGCTGTGGGCGTGGGAGACGCCATGCTGGGCATGAGCCTCGAAGATGTCGTACATCATGGTCAGGCATAGACTCCCCATGAGTTCGCGATAGAAAAGCAGATGGCGGTCGCCCATGCGGTCACGCAGGTTGTGGAAGTCGGCGAGCACAGAGCGGGCTTGCACGTCGGTGAGCTTGATGACGGGGTCCTGATTCAACGAGATGCTTCCACCTATGCTATAGTTGTTAGCCGGCAGCAGGCTCTGCAAGAATTTGTAGTCGGCAGCAAACCACTCGACTTGCATGTCGGCATGGGGAGCGAGGTTGCTCACACGGTTAGGGCTGGGAATCACCACCAGATCGTTCTTTACGATATGATAGCAGCGCTCATTAAACACAAAACTGCCCTCGCCTGCTGTGCAGAGCAGGTGCACACAGGTGGCGCGCAAATCAGGCGCATTCATCGCCTGGAAGCAAGTGGAATACCTGAAATCTACCTTCATAGGCACCAAGGCTACAATTTTGCTGCACAAAATTACACACTACTTTTTACC
>Ga0256406_1000658_pt1 | contig 61606 bp, 56 predicted proteins | sample RumenRJG_03DNA_FD_185986 | JGI IMG/M metagenome (GOLD analysis project Ga0256406, IMG submission 185986) | Bovine rumen microbial communities from Lethbridge, Alberta, Canada - RJG_03 | ecosystem: Host-associated > Mammals > Digestive system > Stomach > Rumen | place: Canada: Alberta | collected... | reverse complement strand
TACATGTCCAGTGAACAGGGTTCCAGGAACAAGCTGTCCAAAAATCCGGATGCAGATTATCTCTCTGTCAAAATTTCAGGGTGAGGGTGACTCTTGAAAAGTGTCCACACTTATGGGTACAGTATAATGCTTTGGTGCCTTGATACTGCGGTCTGCCTTCAGCCGCCAGCAGCCAGCAGCGACCTGCGGCCTGCGGATCGCGGGATACAGGCTTTGATGCCGGGAGCGATGCAGCTCTTCTCCCATTACCGCGGGATCAAGCCTTGCGACCGGGCTGTCCGTGGACATTTTCTTTTGCTCAGAACTGGTACTGGATGCCCACATTGAGCTGCCATTTTTTCTGCAGTTCTCCGCCGAAGCTCCGTTCCACGTCCCCATAGAGATACGTCCCGCGGCTCGTCCGGAAGCTTCCGCCAAGGCAGACGCTGCACCAGCTGCCCTGATGGTCCGGACGCGTGTCCAGTATCTCTCCGTCCGGCTATGAAGCCGATCCTGCCAGCAGCGCCCCCGGCACCGCCGGCACCAGATGATGATCCGCGAAATTTCTCTCCATGGTCTTTCCGCTCCCTTTCCCCGCAATAAAAAAGGAAGCCTGTCCTGGCTTCCTCAAATGTTTTTCAGTTGAATGTTTTATCTTGTTGATGGATATCTCTCTTTATTTATAAAATATACATCAAAAATAAAAGATTGCAAATCCACGGGGTTACGCATTGGAAAATCCGTACGCTCTCCTCTTCCGCCCGCTCAATCCTCACAGCCTCTCCCACCAGCTGTCAAAGGTCTGGTTGGGATCATCCAGATCGACCGCCTCTCCGATCCTGGGAGTCAGGAGCCGGAAGGGCCTGCCCGCTGCAGCACTTTTCAGTTCCCGCAGCGGCGTATCCCAGGCGTGGCGGGCCAGGGTGAATTTGCTGTTATGCACGGGCAGGATGGCTCCGGCCCCCACATCGAGGGCGGCCTGGACCGTTTCTTCCGGCATCATGTGGATTTTGGACCATTCCCTGTTGTACTGGCCGTTTTCCAGGATGGCCAGATCGAAGCCTCCAAAACGGCGGCCGATTTCCCTAAAATGGCTGCCGTAGCCCCCATCCCCGCTGTAATAGACCTTGTGCCGGTCCGTCACAAAGGCGAACCCGGCCCACTGGGTCTTGTTTTTGTCAAGGAAACGGCCGGAATAATGCTGGCTGGGCAGCACGTGGACGGTCAGACTGGGTCCGATGGAAACAGATTCATACCAGTCGGCCTCGTGGATCCTGTCCGGATCAAAGCCCCAGCGCTCGAAATCCTCCCCGATGCCCAGGGGCGTCACCACATGACGGACCCGGTCCCGCAGCGCCATCTGAGTGTGGTAGTCCAGATGGTCCCAGTGATTATGGGAAATGACCATCACATCGATCCGGTCCGGCATGTCCCCGGCGTGATAGAGATCCGCCCCGTCATAGGCTTTGAAATAGCGGAATGGCAGCGGAGAGGCATACCCGCTTAGCACAGGATCCACCAGGATGTGCATCCCGTCAAGCTGCAGGTAAAAAGAGGAATGGCCCAGCCAGACCAGCACATTGGCGCCGGGATCCAGATGTTTCAGGTCCGTTTTGACGGAAGGCAGGGGCCGGTCCGGAAAGCGGTCACGGTTGTCGCCAAAGATGAACTGGGAGAAATTGGCGGCCATGGACAGGTAGTATCCCGCTTTGGATCCGTTTTGTTCGGCGGCGAGGACGGTAATAGGTTCTAACGTTGCAAAGGCTCCGTTCTTGTAATGTGGGGACGCCTGGATCCGCTCCAGCCGTCTGCCCGACGGCGCGTACCCGAACTGGGGCGTATGGACGAACCAGTATGCCGCCGCTGCGGCAGCCCCCAGCACCGCCGCAGCGCACAGCAGGATCCGGAGCAGCATTTTTTTCATGGAAACTCCTTTCTGATCAGCACTCCTGGGCCCGGTTTCCGGAGCACAGGACAGGGAAATGGTGGTTTTGCCGCAGGATCATCCGTTCCTGCAGAAGCACAGAATGATATGGGCGAAACTTTTGCCTCTATGCGGACGGCTCGAAACTTCATCAGGCACAGCCGGGCATGATGAAATGAGTCGGTGTCCAGGGTTCGTATTCCGGTTTCCCGATCCTGTGTTTCGCTCCGTCCTCGATGCATCTCAGCAGCCAGGCCATATTCTTTCCCAGGGTGCGCATTGTCTGCATCCCTTCCCGATCCTGCCGCACGTCGCCGGACGTGAAGCCGTGGACCTGATTCCAGTACTGGGAGCCGACAATGATCATGTTCGCCGTGCCAAAATACATGTTCAGCCTTGCAAAGGCTTCCGAAGCGCCGCCGCGGCGGCAGGAAACGACGGCCGCCGCCAGTTTGCCTGCAAACGCGCCGGGATTGCTGTGGAACAGGCGGTCGCAGAAGGAACAGAGCTGGCCACTGGGCCCGGCAAAGTAGACGGGCGAGCCCAGGATGATGCCTGAAAACTCATCCAGACGGCTGCTCAGTTCCACCACCGCATCGCCAAATACACAGATTCCCGTTTCCCGGCACTGACCGCAGCCGGTGCAGCCCTGGACGGGGCTGGTGCCGATCCAGAACATTTCAGTTGCGATGCCGTTTTCCCGCAGTGTCCGTTCCACTTCGCTGAGGGCCGTACACGTGCAGCCTTCTTTGTGAGGGCTGCCGTTGATCAGCAGTACTTTTGCCATATTTCCGTCATCCGGTCTTTCCCTACGCCGTCACGGAGCTGCCGGATGGATCATGGCCCCACTGCCGGACAGCTGCATCCTCCTGCAGGCTCCTGTGCGGTACCAGCGGCCGGACGTTTTATTCCATATATTTTTTCGCAAAGGCAGCCATCAGGCGGTACGTCTCGCGGGCTTCTGGCAGTTCCGGGAAAATGAACGGCCAGTCGTGGGACATGTCCGGGAACAGATGGAGTTCTGCCGTGCTCCCGGCTGTCCGGGCATGCTGGGCATACAGGACCATATCGTCCACGAACATTTCCCGGTCCCCGCCGATGATCAGAGTGGGCGGCATCCCTTTCAGATCCGCATACACCGGCGATACATACGGATCTTTGAGATCGGCCGTGCGGAAGTAATCCTCATTGTGCGTCACCGCTTTCAGCATGGCCGGGTTGTTTTCCCCGAGGACGGCGTCTTTTTTCACATTCAGATCATGTGTGGGCAGATGGCCGGCGTCCTCCCAGGGGGAATAGAGCACCAGGATCCCCGGCAGCGGGAGCTGATGGTCCCGGGCATAGAGGGTCAGCACCGTGGCGAGGTTCCCGCCTGCCGAATCGCCCGCCAGGACGATTTTCTCCGCCGGGACGCCGGAAGCCAGGATCTTTTTATACGCAGCCGCGGCTTCCTTCAGGGCCTCCGGGTATACGGCATCCGGGGAGATCCGGTAATCCAGCACATACACATCCCCCTGGCCGATGGCACGGGACTGTGCGATGGCCCAATCCCGATAGCTGTTCGAAAGGCCCCGGATATATCCGCCCCCGTGGAGGAAGAACAGCACGCGGTCCGTCCCTTTCTGCCCGGGCAGATACTTTTCCACACGGACACCTTTCAGGGACGTCCGGTCTTCTTTCCAGCCTTTGGGGACGGTATAGACCGGTTCTGCCTGCGGTGTCCCTTTGAACATGTTTTCCGTTTTCTGAGCCACATAGCGCAGCTTTTCGGCCCGGTCCGCCACCTGCACCGCTGCCGGGAACTGATAGGGATTGACATACGCCGCTTCCGTCCTTCCCGGGCCGGCAAAAAGCATCCCGACCGTCAGTCCCGCCAAAAGGATCCTGCAAACCCGATTCCGTTCCATATCTTCCATCCTCCTTCTGTCTGCAGCCCCTACAAGCCTGCAGCAGCCATAAAAAACTCCGCTGCCGGTCTTGCAGGACAGCGGAGACTTGTTTCCCGTCAGGATTTCCCTTTATAGAACGCCTTTACGCCGGTTACCATATCCCGGTTGGCTTTCACTTCCGGTTCCTGATCCAATACTGTATCGAATTGTATATCCTGGTCCTGGCCGCCTTTGACGAAGGTGCCCGTAAAAAGCGCATCGCTGTTCTTGTACAGTGTAGCTTCAAGGACCACTTTATAATTCCCGTCAGGGACAGCCTGCCCTTTATCATCTTTGCCGTCCCAGACCAGCTTCTGCGCTCCCGCCCGGGGCGTGGCAGCGGTCAGGCCATCCACCCGGGCTTTTTCCATCTGAGCCAGCCCGGACCGTTTCACCCATACGGGGAGGGACATGGAGCGGATCTTATATCCTCCCTGGGCGGTGAAGCGGGTGGCCATCAGGGTCCGCACGACATGGCCGTTTCCATCTTCGATCCAGGCGGCCAGCTGATTGGCCCAGGCGCCCGATTTGGGATTGTACGTATAGACCAGGCCGAGATTTCCCGGCTGCAGTGCCTTGTCTTCCACGGCAGCTTCCGCTTTGGGCGTCGCCTCCGTCTTCGTCTGCGTGGCAGCGGTCTTGCTGCCGCTGCAGCCGTTCAGCAGGAGACCGGCTGCCAGAAAGCCCGTAAGGATCATGCCTTTCCATGTCCGCTTCAAAGATGCCATCCCCTTTCCATCAGAAGCAGGCGCTTTGCTGCCTCTGAACCCTTTTTGCAGGGCTCCTCCATGCCCGGGGCACGGAGGGCTGCAAACTTTCTTACTGCTGTTCGTTCAGGGCATTCACCATGGCTTCGGCGATCATGTGGTCCGAAGAAGGATTCTGCCCGGTGATCAGTTCACGGTCGCGGACCACGTTGCCATGGGCCAGCGGTGCATGCACGACGGTGCCGCCGGCGATCTGCAGAGCATCCGCTACATAGAACGGAAGGTTCCCCTTCAGCACATCTTTTTCAACCGGATATTCCTCCGCGTTGGAATAGATGGTCATGCGGTAGCCCGCATACTGCCAGTTCCGGCTCTTTTCCGCCTGCTTTGCCGTATCCCCGGAGACCAGGGCCTCGCGGTAGCCTGCCGCATCATCGAGGGCTGCCAGAGAAGCGATCGGACCGTGGCAGAGGAAAGCCGTCATCCTGTTGTGTGCATGCATATACCGCAGCACCTTGCCGAAATCCTTGTCCTGCATCAGATCATTCATCGGTGCATGGCCGCCCGGCACATACACACCGGCATAGGCATCGAGCCCGTCTTTGACGGCGTCGCTGATCTTGATGGGATGCAGCATCACCGGATCATGCTGTACAAAATCGAGGGCCTTGTCGAGCGCTTCCTGACTGCCGTAGAACAGTCCCACATTGTTCGACACCTGGTCCATCACAGGGATATTTCCCTTCGGAGTCGCCAGGACCACATCATATCCTGCATTGATGAGACGCATCGTGGGCACTGCCAGTTCATCGAGGAAATATCCGGTGGGATCCTTCTTCCCATCCTTCAGGACGAGCGTATCCGTGCTGGAAGCCACCAGCAGGACTTTCTTTTTCGCAGCGGCGGCCTCTGCCAATTCCCCGGACAGGGGCACGGCACACATCAAAGCAAGTGCAAAAAGCATCAGTTTCTTCCACATGATAACAATTCCTCCCTGCGCCGCTCAAAGGCCGGCGCTTACAGATCGTTTTCCAGATTCTTCAGGATCCTTGCGGGCACGCCGCCCACAAGGACATTGTCCGGCACATCTTTCGTCACGACCGCGCCGGCTGCGATCACTGCATTGCGGCCGATGGTCACGCCCGGAACGATGGTCACATTGCCGCCGATCCATACGTCGTCCCCGATGTGAACGGGTTTGGCGATTCCCAGGTGCTTCCTCCTGCCTGCCGGCGTCAGCGGATGATTGACCGTGCTGATGAGGGTGTTCGGACCGATGAGCACATGGTCGTCGATGTAGACCGGAGCGATATCGAGGATGGTCACATGGTAATTGGCCAGGAAGTCATCCCCTGCATGGATATTGCTGCCGTTGTCACAGCGGAAGCCCGGCAGGACCTCCGGATTTTTGCCGACGCTGCCAAAGAGTGCCTCGATGGCCCGGACCCGCCCTGCGTGATCCGTCACGGGTACGGCTTCCAGCGCGTCCGTCATCTTTACGGCATGGAGCTTGCGGCCATTGACTGCCGGATCCGTCATATCATACGGAAGTCCGGCATCCAGTTTTTCCACTTCCGTCATCATGATGCGCCTCAACGGTAGGAAGCTTCATAGATGGCGAGGTAATCCGCGTCGCTCAGAGGCAGAGGATCGGCCGTGATATCCCCGCCCAGGACTTCATGGACACGCTTCGGATACTTCTTGAGTTCTTCCTTCGTGATCCCGGCATCGCTCATCTTGAGACCGTCGCAGCCCACAGAAGCGATCAGTGCGTCGAGGGCACGGATGAAGTCTTTGCCGGAAGCCGGGTGTTCCACGCCCATGGCCTTTGCCATCTTGATCATCGGTTCTTCCGCTGCCTTGCGTTCCGCAAAGAAGTCGAAGTAGGCATGGGAGATCATGATCAGGCCGGCCCCATGGACCAGGTCATCATGATATCCGCCCATCACGTGTTCCATCGTATGCTGGGACGTGCAGAGCATGTAGTAACCGGCAAGCGTATTGGCAAGAGCCACATAGGAACGGGCTTCCTTGTCGGAACCATCCCGGTAGGCAGCGGGCAGATATCTGGCAATGAGTTCGATGGCCTTCAGGGCAAACATCTCACCCATGGGATGCTCATTCCTGTTGATGACGGATTCCGCTGCATGGTAGAACGCGTCCATGCCCTGATAGGCCGTAAACTTCGGAGGCACGCTCATCATCAGGTTGGAATCCACGACGGACAGGGTCGGGAACATGGAAGCGAAGAAGATGCCCGTCTTTTCCTGGGTCTTTTCATTGGTGATGACCGCGGCCATGTCCACTTCGGAACCGGTGCCGGCGGACGTCGTGATGGCCACGATGGGAGCTGCCTTATGGGCCGGCTGCTTCTTACCGCCTTCGGCGGAAAGGCTGTAGTCCCAGATGTCGCCGTCATTTGTCATCATCAGAGCGATGCATTTGCTGCAGTCCATGACGGACCCGCCGCCCAGGGCGATGATGAAATCGCAGCCGGTCTTTTTAGCCAGGGCAGCGCCGTCCATGACATTGTCGCTCGTGGGATTCGGGCGGACCTGATCGAACAGTTCATAGCTGACTCCGGCAAGGTCCAGTTCCTTTTCCAGAGCTGCCAGATAGCCGTATTTCTTGACGGAAGTGCCGTTCGTCGTGGCGATGAGGGCTTTCTTCCCGGGCAGCTTTTCGCTGTGGAGACTCTGCAGTTTGCCCGCTCCGAAGAGCACCTTTGCCGGCATATAAAAATCAAAATAATACATAATCATGACTCCTTTCAAATATTACCTGTATGCTTGCTTGAAACTTCAGTGGATTTCTCATCGATGATGGCTCAAGTATACCGCCCCTTCTTGCCAAAAACAGTATGTTATATTAATATATTTAGTGGCAAATCTTAACATCAGGAGGCTGTTATGATTTTTTCTCACCCTGACGCGGCACTCCTCTCCGCCCTGGACGTACTGGGAGCGCAGTTCCACCGTCTTCCGTGGAACTTCCAGCCCACGGGCAGCGGAACGGAACTCATTTCCCAATGGCTCGGCGACGCGGCCGAGGACATCATGGTCGTCACCTTCAAGGGCACCCATTACCTTGAAAAATTCCATAAACAGGATTTCTTCTTCATCAATTTCGTCGTCCAGAACGGATATGATGTGCTGAGCTCCAAATACGACAACCATCTGCATCTGTCCGAAGGGGACATCTATATCGGCCAGCCAAACAGCGGCTACGCCCTGCGGATCGAAAACCCCGACGAAGTCATCATGGTGGGGCTGCATATCCGGAAAGAACTCTTCCTCCGGGAATATCTCAGTGTCTTTGCCGTCGATACGTCCCTCTTCCATTTCTTCCTGGACCCGCAGACCAATGCCTTTTCCGACGAGTACATCCGGATGCATTTTCCGCCGGAAGCCGAGATCTGGGTCCTAATCGCCCTCATGGCCCGCGAATATGCCGGCCGGAGCGAAACGACCCAGGCACTGCTCCATTCCCTGATGCGCACCCTGATGCTGTATTTTTCGCGCAAATATGCAGAGGAGAACCAGCACCGGGATACGAGCCTTTCCGCGCAGATGGTCCTCTACATCGAGACCCATTCCGATGCCGTGACGCTCCGGGACCTGGCCGCCCATTTCGGCTATCATCCGAACTATGTCTCGGCATACCTTCGCAGCCGGACCGGGAAAACATTTTCTGAACACCTGCTGGAAAAGCGCATGGAAAAAGCCCGTCTGCTGCTCGAAAACACGGACCTTACGATTGAGGCGATTGCCGACATGCTGGGCTACAGCGACGCGAGCAATTTCTACAAAGCGTTCCACAGCTATTTCCACACGTCGCCCCGGAATTACCAGTCATGAGGATTTTTCCCTGCAGCGGTCCGGGAAAAGATTGTGCCGCAGTCGGAGCGGCCTGCGGTGTCAGCACAGAAACGACACCGCACCGTGGTCCCGGCATTTGACAGAACCGGGAATCCATGACAGAATAACCATGATGCTTCCGTTGGAAGCGGCAAAACCCGTCATCTCGCAGGAGGTTACACATGAAAAAGAAAATCGATATCAAAGAATACGGCAGCAGGATCATCGAAGCGATTCCCAAAGGGATCCTCCTGAATTCGAAGGCCGGCAAATTCAACTCCATGGTCATCGGCTGGGGCGGCATCGGCACCAACTGGGCACTTCCGGTATTCACCGTTTATGTCCGGGAAGGCCGCTATACCAGGGAGCAGCTCGACGCCAATCCTGAATTCACCATCAGCATCCCCCTCGGAAAGACCGATCCCGCGATCACGCGCGTCTGCGGCACCATGAGCGGCCGCACCGTCGATAAAGCGGCCGCAGCGGGCCTCACGCTCGAAGAACCGGAGACGAACAGTGTCCCCGGGATCCGTGAATACCCGCTCACGCTGGAATGCAGGGTCCTCTACCGGCAGAAACAGGAACTGGACCTCTATCCGGAAAAAGCGCTGAAATTCTATCCCCAGGATGTGGGCAGCGAAAATACGGGAGCCAATAAAGACGCCCATGTCATGTACATCGGCGAGATCGTCGACGCGTACATCATCGAATGATGCGGAGCAAGGCAGCAGCCTGATTGCTTTCATACAAAAAACGGACTCAGATCACTGAGTCCGTTTTTTATGTGCCCATGCCGGCGGATGCAAATAACAGGGCATCAAGGCACCATAGCATCAAAGCCTCACAGCATATATCTCGCGATCCGCAGATCGCAGGTCGCTGCCGGCGGCTGAAGGCAGACCGCAGCAGCAAGGCACCAGGGCATCAAAGCTTCACAGCATCAAAGCCTTCCAGCCCTGCTCACTCCCCCTGCCCCAGGATCACGTTGTCGATGAGGCGGGTCTTACCGACGTAGCAGGCGATGGCCATGAGGCATTCGCCTTCGACGGTTTTGATGTCATCGAGATACGGGAAGGTCAGGATCTCGACATAGTCGATCTGTTTGACGAAAGGTTCGGCTTCGAGGCGGCCTCTTACGATTTTCTTCAGGATTTCAGCGTCACGTTCCCCTTTATCATAGGCTGCTTTGCCGAGTTTCAGGCTTTCATACAGCACGGCAGCGCGGGCACGTTCCTCGGGGCTCATATATTCGTTGCGGGAGCTGCGGGCAAGGCCGCTGGGTTCACGCACGATGGGCACCATGTTGATATGGCAGTTGATGTTCAGATCTTCGACGAAACGGCGTACGACGCAGACCTGCTGTGCGTCTTTCTGGCCAAAGAAAGCTTCATCGGCGCGGGCCAAGTTGATCAGTTTCGTTACGACCGTCGCTACGCCGCGGAAGTGGATGGGTCTCGTGGCGCCGCAGAGTTTGTGTGTGAAATCGCCTTCGACAGTCACATAGGTGCAGTAGCGTTCAGGATACATCTCGGACGGTTCCGGATGGAAGACGGCATCGATGCCGACGGTTTCCATTTTCTTTTCGTCTTCGGCAAAGCGGCGGGGATATTTCTCATAGTCTTCGTTCGGGCCGAACTGGGTCGGGTTGACGAAGACGGAAGCGATGACGACATCGCATTTGGCGCGAGCCGTGCGCATCAGGGTCAGATGGCCTTCATGCAGGGCGCCCATGGTCGGTACGAGGCCGATGGTCCTGCCTGCTTTTTTGGCGTTCAGCGCAAATTCCTGGATTTCTTTGACAGTACGCAGTATTTTCATAGTTCTTTTGCCTCTTTTCAAATGTTCCAAGCGTTGATCAGCTGCGGACAGAACCGGAAGTCTCACCGGCTGCAGCCGCTTTTTCTTCATCATGACGGGTGAAATAGTTGGCCAGCAGGGAACCGGAAATATTGTGCCATACGCTGAAGACAGCGCCGGCAATGGCCCCGGCCGGAGTGAAGTACATCACTGCAAGAGACGCGGCAAGTCCTGAGTTCTGCATGCCCACTTCGATCGCTACGGCACGGGTCCTGGCGGGTGACAGACGGAAAAGCCGTGCCATCCCGTAACCCAGCAGCAGTCCGAAGAGATTATGCAGCACGACGACAACGGCAATGAGGGCACCGCTTTCAAACAGACGGGATGCACTCATCGAAACGACGCCGCCGACAAGGAGGACGATGCAGACCACCGACACAAACGGCATGCAGCCGCGGATCGGCGCGACCCTCGATTCGAAATGCGTGTTGATGAACAGACCGCCCAGCACGGGCAGCAGCACCATTTTGGCAATGGAAAGCATCATGCCCGGCAGGGAGATCTCGATCCAGGAGCCGGCCAGCCAGTACGTCAGGACCGGCGTCACAAGCGGAGCCAGCAGCGTGGTGCAGCAGGTCATGGCTACGGACAGAGCGACGTCGCCCTTTGCCAGGAACGTGATGACATTGGAAGCGGTACCTCCGGGGCAGGTCCCCACAAGGATGACACCGATGGCAAGTTCCGGCGGGAGAGCAAAGATTTTGACGAGTGCCCAGGCCACGAAGGGCATGATGGTGAACTGGGCAAAGGCACCGACTGCGACTTCCCAGGGCCGCTGAAGGATAAAACGGAAATCAGCGGTCTTGAGTGTCATCCCCATGCCGAACATGACAATGCCGAGCATCCAGGGGATGACGGGGCCTACCCAGGACAGGGTCCATGGCCAGTTCGCTCCGATCACACCGATCAGCACGACGAAGAGAGCCATGTTTTTGACAGCAAAATGCAAGATCTTTTTGAACAATACGATCCCTCCATAGATTTTGGGCGCAAAAAATCCACATCCTGCCGATGGACTTTTTGCCCTTTGATTTATGAGAGCAATGACCAGCCAGGCCGTCCGGATCCCGGATTTTAAAATTCCACCGTGCCTCAGCTTTTTCGGACACTTCGCGATTTTGCCGATCCGGCTGAATTACGTCAGCTGCAAAGCCGTGACCGGCAGCGCCTGTGTAGTGACACAGACCGCCGCCTCCCCGTGCTCTCCCCTGCGGGCCTCATCACGCAGAGAATGCTGCCATGACCGGAAGTATCCGGACCGCAGCCTGAGACAAACACGGCTGGACTGAACGTACTCAATCACACGATGAAATTTTTTCTTTCTGAAGATCGGGACCGCTCCGGTTGGTCAGGGCCTCCTGATTCGGCAGCCACATCCTGCGGCTTTATTCTTCTGTACCCGTTCTCTATGTTCACACGCGGGTCATTATAGAATGACAATTCGAAAAAGTCAAGTAATGAGTAACAAAAGCGGGACATGGTTAACAATGAAGCGCTGACTTTTCCGCGGCCCTTTCTGCGGCCCTGCAAACGGGTCCACTGGCGGGATCTCAGTGCAAAAAAAAGAATCGAACAGCCTGCCCGTCAAAGAGACCTGCCCTGCAGGCAGTGACGGAGGCTGTCTCCTCACGCCGGGAGCCTCTTTCCGGACTAAAAAAGACCCGCCGACCTGCGGATCCTTTCCGAAAACAGCAGTGCCCCCGGTCAGACCTGACAGCATAAAATCCTGCCATTCCAGGTCCGATCCCGGGGGACACATCTTTTTTTGAAATTGTCTTCAGTGCTGCTCTGCTTTGTGAGGCAGATATTTTTTCTGCAGATACCGGAGGAACGGGCGGGCATCCAGGCTTTGCCCGGTCAGGCGCCGCAGCATCTCCGTTCCCGTGAACATGCAGCCATACTGGCGGATGTGGAGATCCATCCAGCGGTTCAGACGGGTAAAATCTCCCTTCCCAAGATCATCTTCATAATCCGGCAGGTCCTGCTGCAGCCTTTCCAGGATCTGCCCGTCATAGATATTCCCCAGCGCATAGCTCTGGAAATATCCGATATAATCCCCTGCCCAGTGCATATCCTGGAGAATCCCTTCCGTATCATTGGCCGGTTCCACACCCAGCCAGGTGCGGTAGCCTTCATTCCAGGCATCCCGCAGGTCCGCGGCTGTCAGTTTTCCGGAAAAAACATCCCGCTCCAGCTCGAACCGCAGGATGGCGTGGAGGCTGTAGGTCACTTCATCTGCTGAGATCCGCCGGGGCGAAGGCTTTACCTGATTGACGGCGCGGTAAAAAGTTTCTTCGGGCACATCTCTGAAACGGGGGAAGGTCTCCTGCAGCAGCGGGTAATAATGACGCCAGTAGCCACGGCTCCGCGCCACCATATTCTCATTGAAACGGGACATGGCTTCGTGGAAGCCTCCCTCGATGCCGCCCCACAGATCATTCGCGTTCACTTCCTGATTCCCACCGGTGGCATACATGGCATGGCCTGCCTCATGCATGCAGGTGAAGATCAGAGCGATTTTTCCGTTCCGGTACGTCGAAATCCGGGCATCCTGAGGACCCATGAAAGAAGTGAAGCCATGGACCACCTGATCATTGAAATGCCCTTTCTGCGGATCATATCCGCTTTCAAAAGCCAGGCGGTGGGCAAAGGCTTCCATAAGTTCCGGATCTTCTTCGATTTCCAGCAGGCAGGCAGCCGGAACATCCTGTGAAGCGCGGGGAAGTGCCCTGAGCAGCTGCCGGATCCCCTCTTTGAGAATCGTAAACTGTTCGCTGACATCCTGACACACCAGACCTTCATCCGTCATCCCGACAAGCGTATCGAAAGCAGGCTGATTGGGCTCGATGGCCAGAGCAATCTGTTTTTTCAGCTGGAAAGCCTGCTCCAGCCAGGGACTGAAAATATGGTAATCCTGCTTTTTCCTTGCTTCCTGCCATTTCTGCATCAAAGTGATCCGCAGCAGGTTGTACTGCTCCAGCACCTTTCCGGGCATACGCACAGCATTGCGGCAGCGGAAGAGGAAGAGACGGACCAGTCCCCGTTCCAGGTCAGAATCGATGGCCTGCAGATTGCCTCCGGAAAAATAGGCAAAGGCTTCCCTCGCCGCGGGTGTGCCAAATAAAGCGTTTTGCTGCTCCGCGACAAATGCGCTCACCTGCTGCCGGTAGGCGGCTCCCTCCGGCGGAAGGGCGGACCACTGATCCAGTTCAAACAGGGACGTGATGGATTTGTAGCAGCGATAGGCATGATTCAGCTGTTTTACGACTGCAAGTTCTTCCTGATAACCCACCTGTTACTCCCCCTCTCAGTGCAGAAAGACTCCGGCTCCCGGCCCCAGCGGAAGGTTGAAGGCCATCCAGACACAGACCTGGACGATCCAGATCAGCAGGAATGCGGCGGAATAAGGGAGCATCAGAGAAATGATCGTCCCGATCCCTGTATCTTTGTTGTATTTCTGCGCCATCCCGATGACGATTGGCAGGTACGGATAAATCGGCGTGATGGGGTTGGAACAGGAATCTCCGATCCGGTACACGACCTGGGCAAAAGCCGGAGAGTACCCCAGCAGCATGAACATGGGCACAAAGATAGGCGCAAAGATATACCATTTGGCGGAACCGCTGGTCATGACAAAATTAACGAGGGTCGTCAGCAGGATCATGCTCAGGATCAGAGGGATTCCCGTAAACCCGGCATTTTTCAGTGCATCCGCCGAGTTGACTGCAATGACCATTCCCAGATTGGTATACCCGAACATGGCGATGAACTGGGCGATTACAAAGACAAGGACAATGTATCCCGTCAGCGAACGCAGGGAATCTGCCATCATCACAGGCACCTGGTTCATATTTTTTATGGTCCCCACGGTTTTTCCGTAAACAATGCCGGCCAGGATAAAATACAGGATCAAGATGGGTACCAGGCCATTGATAAAGGGAGAATTGATGATGCTGCCGCCCTTCCCGCGCAGCAGGCCATTTTCCGGTATCAGACACAGCAGCAGGAGCGCCAGGAAGAACAGTGTGAACAGTCCGGTTTTCCGCAGTCCTTTCTGCTCCATTTCCGTGATCTTCCGTTCTTCCGCTTTTTCCGTTCCCTGATATACACCCAACCGGGGCGTGATGATCCGGTCATTGACAAAGACGCCTGCCGCCGTCAAGGTAAAACAGGAAATGATCATAAAATACCAGTTGATGGCAGGAGTCAGCGTAACGGAAGGATCAATCAGCTGGGCCGCCTGTTCCGTGACACCGTATAACAGCGCATCTGTCCCCGTAAGGATCACGGCCGCCGTAAAACCTGCGTTGGTCGCCGCATAGCCGGCGATCAGTCCGGCCAGAGGGTTCTTGCCCACGGCCTGGAAAGCCGCGGCTGCCAGCGCCGGCACTACGATGATGGAAGCTTCCGAGGCAATGCTTCCATTGATTCCAAGGAACAGGACCGTTGCGCTCAAAGCCCACAGAGGTACGCCGAGGATCGCCTTTCTCATGAAGGTGGTCAGGAGTCCGGCTCCTTCGGCGAGGCCAATGGCCATCTGCATGGCAAGCACAAGCCCCAGCGGAGCAAAACTGGAAAAATTCTTCAGCATATTCTGGAGCAGCCAGACCAGCCCATCCCGGCTGATGATGCTGCGCGCGGCAACGATCTTGCCAGTGGTCGGATTGGTCACCTGGACTCCCATTGCCGCCAGAAGCGCTGACAGCAGCATCAGAGCAGCCGTTATATAAAGAAAAAGGATGAACGGATGAGGCAGCGCATTCCCGATCCGCTCAATGGTGCCCAAAAATCCCTTCATCTTAGGTGCTGCCGCCGCTGCAGCTGCATTCTTCCCTGCCGCTTTCATAAACATCCCTTCTTCACCTGAGTTTTAAATATGACCGCGGTCATATTTATACATTGATTATAGAGCAGGGAATCCGCGGTGTCAATTTCCCTGGAACAGGCTGCAAAAAAGAGGCTTCATTTTTGGAAGCCCCTCAGTAAGACAGCGGTAAACGCCTGCGTTTCTTTGCCCAGATCAAACTCTCCATTTTCCATGCTCCATTCGTAGAAAACCCCTCGTATCGCACGGATCAGCCAGATGGTCATCGTCAGAGGCGGCCACTCCTGACGAAAGATACCCTGCTGCTGGCCCTGTTCAAAAAAACGGGTGAAGAGCTGATACAGGGAACGGTCATAATCCATTTCTTCCTGCTCCTCCGGTTTTTTGAGCAACTGGTGGGTATACAGGACCCGAATCAGATCGACCCCGATGATATCATGGGTGAACTCGCAGGATTTCCAAATCAGGGTCCGGATTGCCGTCAAAGGGGAAACATCGACAGGCAGCTGAGCTGCGGCTGCCTCATAGGTATCATCATAATAGCGGAGCATTTCAGTGACCACGGCCGCCTTGGACGGGAAATAGATATAGAAAGTCCCCTTGGCCGTCCCGGCTTCCCGGACAATATCGTTGATGGATACATTCTCATAGCCTTTTTCCCTGAAGAGCCGCAGCGCCGTCGTATAAAGTTCTTTCTTTGTCTTATCACCTTTGGTTTCCCTGGGTTTCATGATCTTCCGATCCATTTTTTGACGTACCATGACAGCCTCCTGCTTTCTTAGATGTTTTCCCTGTTAGTATAGCAGATTGGGAATCTGTGTGGAAATCAGAGAAATCTATGGAATGTTCCGGTCCTTCCCGTCCATGCCCCCTGCATCTGTGTATGCGCCGCAGGATATGACAATGCCGCCGGCCGGTGGCTCCGGCTGACGGCACAGGAATTTTGCGCTTATATTTTTTGACAGGCCGCACGGCCGCCCGTTTTATCACAGGGTCATTTGCGGTCGAGCTCGAAATCGACGAGTCCCTTTTTCAGGTCCTCCCGGTACACTTTGACAAAGGACCAGCAGACCAGCAGGGCCAGCGTGATGAGCGGCAGATACATGATGCTGTTGAATTTCTTGATAATCGAGAGCGCCGCCACATGGGTAGCCTGTTCGATCAGCAGGAAGGCCACCGGAATGGCAAAGACCATCAGGATCCAGAAGAGTTTGAAGAAGAAGGACGGTTCTTCCGTGGTCTTCAGATTTTTGGAAGTCATCAGGGCCGTCGTGTTGGCAGAAGAAGTGGCGGAGGTGGCGATATTCAGGAAAATCAGCGCGATGAAAGCGGCCATGAAGACCGTCGATGCGGGCAGATGCCCGACGATATCGGCGATGACGCCATTCTGGCCAAGCTTCTTGATCAGCAGGGAATACGGGACACCCTGGGACAGTTCGATATCCATCGCATAGTTCCCCAAAATGGAGAAGCTTGCCCAGCAGGCAATGGAGGTCCAGATGCAGACGGCCCACATGATTTCCTTGAATGTCCTGCCGTAGGAAATCTTGGCGACCCAGATGCCCGTCTTGGCAGCGATCCCGAGATACCATACGATGTAAAACACGGTCCAGTCAGGGCTCAGGAGCCCTTTCCCAATGGAATCGGTATAGAAGCTCATGCTCACGATGCTGGAGATATTCGTGCCGATTGCCTGCCAGAACGTGTTCAGGATGAAGGAAGTCGGACCGATCAGAAGGACCAGGCCCAGCAGCACCAGCCCCAGATACACGTTCCATTTGCTGATCCGGGCCATGCCTTTTTTCAACGGCGTGGCGCCGAAAATGACAAGGAAAATGAAGAAGACGCCGATCACGGCCATTTTCATTCCAAACGTCACTTTGGTCCCGGTGATGACGGCATACAGCTGGGCGATGACCGGCGTCCCGAGGCCGACCGTGGTGCAGCAGGCGGCTGCCGTGGAAAATACGGCCATCACTTCGATCAGGGGGCTGAAAGTATTGCCGTATCTGCCCAGGGCGGGTTTGCAGGCTTCGGCCAGTGACCACGAGGTCATGCACTTCTTATTGTAGTAGAGATACCCGATGGAAATCCCCGGCAGCACGTACAGGGCCCACATCGTCGGGCCCCAGTGGAACAGCGGGTACGCCGCGGCATACTCGAAAGCCCGCACCGACCCTGGCTCGATCTGGAATGGTGTCGTATTGACATAGTACATCCATTCCGTAAAACCGAAGACAACCACGCCGGCGGCCAGGGCGGAGCACATATTCATCGAAATGTACTCAAAATTGGTATACTCCGGTTTGGCGTCCCTCCCGCCGAGCCGCACGCGGCCGTGCTTTGAAAAAGACATGTACACAGCTCCGCAGACCAGAGCGAGATAGCAGGCAAACATCAGCCAGGCCAGATTCCGGCAGATATAACTGGCGACGACATTGCAGACCTGTTTCGTTTCCGCCGGGAAAAAAGTGGCGGGAATAAAAAACAGCATGATGATCCCCACAACGATCACTGTCAGCCTGACCCTTATTTTCGAATCGCTTTCCACATCCCATCATCCTCCCACGTTGCATTTATCCGCATGTCCGGGACTTACCGTCACACAGACGCAAAAAAAAATGGCTCCCGCGTCCCTTCTGGCAGGATCAGTCTGCAGGCTCACCTCTGCCAAAAACATCTGCGTTATGAGTCTTGTTTATTTTACCACGGCTCACGGGGCCGCGAAAGAGGGAAACAGCGCAAACTATAAGAAGACTGCCGCATTCCGACAGTCCTCTTATATCCGGCAGATCTCTTTGCAAAGAGATGCCTATGCTTTTTTCTTTGACAGATGCGTTGATATAAGGAATCCCTGACCATTGAAAATGATCCGTGAAAAATTGAGCAGTCATTTTCACAGCCTGTTTTTTTACTCCGCATAGAAAAACGAAAAAACAGAGTATACTTCCCCCTTTCCATCAGGAAATCCATTTTATTAGCTGCCATCTGCTTTATACCGATTATGGCCGATGAAAACTGTAATACTTTCTATGAAAAGAGGATTTCCGATTCGTAAGAACCGAATATCCTTTTTTGTTTTTTAAGGAACTGTTATTCCACAGCCCCATTTCTGATGCTTACGGGCCAGGGCCTCCAGCCCGGCCGCAAGAGATGGATTCCACAGTTTTGGAAGAAGGTCAGCAAGTGCTTTCGGCCACACAGCACCATGGCATCGACGCATCACAGCTTCACAGCTTCACAGCCCATTTCGCTGTTTCATTTTTCTCCTGACGGGCAGCGCACCATTACCCTGTTCTTTCGGTATCATGCAGGGGACACAGGATGACTGTTCACTTCTTCACAGGCGCTCTTCTGCTCCTTTTTCTTCCCCGGGCAGCCGGTTCCAGTCTCTTGAATTCTTCGCTGGCCAGGCTGAGAGCCCGGAGTTCCGGGGATTTTTTATACTGATGGGATTCCATCCGCTGCAGGATGTTGTTCAGGACGGCAACGCCTTCCACGATATAGGGTCCCTTGTTCAGCATGACGCACTCTGCCCGTTCTCCCATGGCTGCGTCGGTGATCTCGGCCCGGGAAGGAAGGCCCGTGCGCACGAGGTTCTCCAGTACCTGGGTGGCCCAGATCACCGGGACATGGGCGGACTCGCAGATCCACAGGATCTCTTCCTGGAGTTCTGCCAGACGCTGATAGCCGACTTCCACGGCCAGGTCCCCCCGGGCGATCATGATGCCCAGAGGCTGCCGGGACGCAGCCTGGACAATGATGTCTGGCAGATGATGGACGGCTTCCTTTGTCTCTATCTTGGCGATGATGGCTTTTTTCCGGTACTGACGGCCCAGTCTCTTCCGCAGTTCCTGCTGGAGCTGAGCCATGTCCGCAGCGGATTTCACAAAGGAGTAACCAATGGAATCCGCCTGGGCTGCCACAAAGTCCAGATCTTCCAGATCTTTGGGGGTCAGGGGAGAAATCAAAAGCGGCGTCTGCGGGAAATTCAGGCTCTTCTGGTTCTTGATCTTGCTCCCTCCCGGACGGGCATAGAGGATTTTCAGCCAGGCCCCCTGGGGAACGATCTTTTCCACTTCCGCGCGGATCTTCCCGTCATCGATCAGCACAGGATCCCCGGGTTTCAGCTGCTGGAAGATCTCAGGGATGCTGCAGGCAAGGACGACGCCGCCCTGATAATCCGGATCCCGTGAAGCAATGCTGTCCCGCACCAGGAACACCTGGTCGCCCGTAAACACGCGGGCATCCTGGGAAAGCAGCAAAAGGCTGCTGATCCTGACTTTGGGGCCTGCCAGATCCATATGGATCCGGCAGTGCCGGCCTGTCTTTCTTTCCGCCTGACGGATATAGGCGATCATCTTTTCCCACTCGGCCTGTGTATCATGGGCGCAGTTTATCCGGGCACTGTCCATACCGGCGGACACAAGCTGCTGGATCAGTCTGCCGTTATCCAGGGCAGCTTCGGTGGGCAGCGTCACCATGATGCGGGTGCCGCTTTTTTCCTTTCCGAATAGATGGCCCGTATTGTATGAGAGAAGGGTATCCCCGGAAAAGAAGCGTCTGGGATCCGGATACGGGATCTGCCGTTCCGGCGGGATCTGGCAGATCCGTCCCAGAGAAGCCATGACCGCATCCAGATTGGTAATGGTGCGGGCTTCTCCCCGGCCGAGGGAAGAAAGGCCCAGGGGAAGCAGGGAATGCTGGATCCGGCGCAGGTCATGCGACCGCAGTGCCAGATAAAATGCCATATTGAGAGCGCTCTTCAGAAAATGAGGCCGCTCGATCTGCGGCAGCCAATGCTCATAAAGGGCTTCGCCCTTCACCAGTACATCCTGACGCAGCCGGCTGAGCACCTGATAAAGAGCTTCCGGCGATTTATACAGTTGATTTTTCATGCATGAACACCCCGACTGATTCAAAAGCATTGGTATTTTATTCCATACTTTTTCAGTATACTCCACTTGCGGCACGGCCTGATGCCGGAAAGGAGAGATTTTACCGAGGTTTTACACAAGCCTTTATATTTTACAAAACTCCGCCCCGCTCCGGCGGAAAATGCATGTCTCAGAAAAAAAGAGCAAAGGCCTGCCGGGGATCGGGGCCACGGCCCGGAGCGCTCTTTAAAGTAAGGCAGCAGGATCCTTCTTTTCCCTCCTTCTGTCCATGCTGCCGGGAAACTTTCCAAAATGCCGTTGCCGCCGCGGCTAAAGGATGATACAATTTATTTAGTTGAATATTCAACTAAATAAGGAGGCCCTGTCATGGAACTGAAAAGTCCTTTGCTGCGCGAACTGGGGACCCTTTCCCGCAGCATCCAGTCCCTCATGGAGACCCGCTTCCGTCAGTACCGGCTGCAGAGAGGACAGTTCGTCTTTCTCACCCGCATCTGCGAGCATCCCGGGATCCGCCAGATCGAACTGACCCGGCTCTGCCGCGTCGACAAAGGGACCACAGCCAAAGCGGTGCGCAAACTGGCGGATGCCGGATATATCCAGCGTCTTCCTGACGAAGCTGACAAACGGGCGTGGAACCTCTTTCCCACCCCGCCCGGGAAGGATCTGTATGAAGCCATGCTGGCCGAGGAAAACCGCCAGCTGGCCGTCTGCCTCGAGGGGCTGGATCCTCAGGAACAGGCTTTGTTCCTGAAAGTTCTGCAGAAAATCAATCAGAATATCGAAGCGGACTGGACCGCACGTTGTCAATGAACTGACAGAGGAGGCAGCAGATATGGAAATGGTGAAAGCTGAAAAAACAGAATTGCCGCAGATCATGGAACTGATCATACAGGCCAAGGGATTCCTGAAGGCACAGGGAGTGGATCAGTGGCAGGACGGATATCCGGAAATGAGCGACCTTGAACGGGACGTGGACAACGGTATCGGATACGTCCTGCTGGATGACAGCCGGATCGTGGGCTACACCGCCATCGACTTCCGGGGCGAACCGGCTTACGGCACCCTCCAGGGCAAGTGGCTGAATGAAGACCCCTATGTGGTGATCCACCGCATGGCCGTGGACAATACGGTCAAGGGAAAGGGGCTCGCGCAGGCAATGTTCCGTCAGGCAGAGGCGATGGCTCTCGCCAGAGGTGTTGAAAATGTGCGGGTGGATACGGACGAAGGCAACAAGATCATGCGTCACATCATCGCAAAAGAAGGATACACGTTCTGCGGCCATATCACCTTTGCGTGCAGCGACAAGATCGCCTTCCAGAAATACCTGGGCCGGGAACGCCGCTGATCCTGCCATTTTCCACAGAGATTCTGTCAGAGGGGACTAGGCAGGATATGGCTTTGGTGCTGTGGGGCTTTGGGGCTTTGATGCTGCGGTCTGCCTTCAGCCGCCAGCAGCCAGCAGCGACCTGCGGTTTGCAGCCTGCGGATCGCAAGATACATGCTTTGATGCTATGGTGCTTTGGGGCCGCGTTAGCTGGGATCGGCTTTCCCGCCATGACCGTGGAATCTATTCCTTTCGCCATCTTCCATACAGGGCCGGGCACGTAAGATCTGACAGGATGCTGTGGGGCTTTGGGGCTTTGGGGCTTTGGGGCTTTGATGCTGCGGTCTGCCTTCAGCCGCCAGCAGCCAGCAGCGACCTGCGGTTTGCAGCCTGCGGATCGCAAGATACATGCTTTGATGCTGTGGTGCTTTGATGCTATGGTGCTTTGGGGCCGCGTTAGCGGGATTGGCTTTGCTTCCATTACCGTGGAATCTTTTTCTCTCGCCATCTTCCATACAGGGCCGGGCCGTAAGATCTGACAGGATGCTTTGGTGCTTTGGGGCTTTGATGCTGCGGTCTGCCTTCAGCCGCCAGCAGCCAGCAGCGACCTGCGGTTTGCAGCCTGCGGATCGCGAGATACATGCTTTGATGCTGTGGTGCTTTGATGCTATGGTGCTTTGGGGCCGCGTTAGCTGGGATGGCTTTGCTTCCATTACCGTGTAATCTATTCCTTTCGCCATCCGCCCGGACCGTAAGATCTGACAGGGGGCTATGGAGCTGTGATGCTTTGAAGCTTTGGGCTTTTCCTCCTCCTTCCCGCGGAATCCACCCTTTCGGCCGGGCTGCCATATAGGCCCGGGCCTGTAAGATCTGACAGGGAGCTGAGAAAAAATGAACAGTCATTTTTTCTCAGCTCCCTGTCCTTTGTTTCTGACGCCCTGCCGCAGCGCATCGAAGCACTTTTATTCAAAGCTCAGCCGTTTCCGTATGGTTTTTCTTCCGGGCTTCCTCATCCCTCCGGAGTTTGTCGAGCACCTGGGCTTTCAGGTCGGCCCAGGCCTCCTGGAGCCACTCTTCCCGCTGCGCTTTCCCGCCAAGACAGGCCAGTGCTTTCGGGATGTCCCGGCCAAGCAGGAAGTCCTCCGTCTGGCGGCTGCGGCCGATACCGGTCTTGCAGGCACTGGCAAAATGTTCGCAGTTATGGAAAAGCAGATTGAACTTTCCTTTTCCCAGACAGGCCCTCGCAAAGGCGACAGTTTCCCGTACGGAGCAGAGCTGCCGTGCCTCATCCGGCGTGTACTGCCGGACTTCCACGATGCCGCCCTGCCGGAATTCAGCAAGTGATGTGGCCCGGATCTCCGTATCCCACCAGTCGATGGGATTATAGTCATCATCACCGGCAAAAGCGATGACTTCGCCGTCACTCACATAGATGCCGTGATGATAATACAGGCCGCCCAGACGGCGCACCCGGATATGGTCCCCTTCGGAAGGTGCCTTCCGGATCCAGCATTCCGGTTCCCTGCTCTGCTGCAGTCCGGATAAAAATGAATCAAGTTCCAAAGTCATTGTCCTTCCCGTCCGTTCTGAAAAAAATTTTCCTTGCGCTCTTCCCACAGCCCCATATCTGCTTTTGCTGGCTTATCTGCGGCAGCCGGGCAGCCCGGGCTCCCAGTGAAATACCGGCTCCATTATACCAGATTTTCCCGGGGAACGGACGGGTCCATTCTCCCGCTCACTGCATGCAGGACGCTATGGGGATTCCCTGCCCGGGAACGCTGCCGAATATAAAAAAGCGGGACTGCCGGCACCTTCCGCACTTTCATTGGCGGCATGTGTCTTCAGTCCCGCTGCAGCGCTGCTGCCATGAAAGACAGCGGCGCTTTCTCATATCCTTTTATACGTGGAATTCGCGTCTCACAAAGCCCGGGATCTCCACTTCTGCACCGTTGATGCGGGAAGTTGCCTTGGAAGCAGACAGCAGGCCCAGCGTCAGAATTGTTTTCAGATCATCCAGCGTCTTACCAAACTCTTTAGCAGCAGCAGCATTGAAAACCATGATCCATCCTCCCCTTCTTCATTCAAAATCAAAAAATGCCATGGAGTCCCATGCCCGCAGGTTGGGTACCTTACCGATCAAACTGGGAGCGAACAGTCGAAGGAACTTGTCCTCCCATGCTTCTCTGCGTTTCTGATACTCGGCTTTCCCGGTGACGTTCGTTCTCATTTTGATTCCCTCCTTTTTTGTTCGGTATCTCCGAACAATTATTATTATACTCATAAATTCATTCATGAAAAGCAGTTCACATTTCGTTCACAAATAAAGTCCATGTTTTTAGCTAAATTGTAATAAATTTAATGTTATTTATGAAAATTTATGCCGTTTTTTTCTATTACGAGTAAATATAATTAATTTTTCCGTTGTATTTCCTTGCTTTTTACTAATTTTATCAATTTGTTTATTTCTAAAAATAAAATATCCGGTGTGTGCGTAAAATCATTTCACGCCGCATACCGGATATTGTCCTGTCATTTTTATTTTTATATTGTTCGTGTTTTCAGGATTTTCTGCCTACAGATCCCTGTCTCTCATTCCACGAAAGTGACCCATTCTTCATGCCAGCGGTCTGAAGGCCCTTTAGCCTCAGCCGGATAGCCGATAGCCACCATGGCAAAAGGCGTCTCATTTTCGGGAAGTTCCAGGATCTCCCGGATCTTTTCAGCTCTCTCCTGACGCGGGTAGACGCCCAGCCAGACCCCGCCCAGCCCGAGTGCATCCGTTTCGATCAGCATATTTTCCACGGCTGCACTGAGATCGATCGGGGCAAATTCCGGCAGCTGGCTGTCATTGCGGAATACGGGGACGATGAGCACCGGTGCGGCTTCTGCAAAAGCTGAAAAATGACTGACCCCGGCCAGGGCTTTTTTCTTTTCCGGTTCCGTCACCACGTAGAAGCGCCACGCCTGCTGATTGCAGGCGGAAGGCGCAGCCATGGCCGCCTGCAGGATGCGGATGATTTTTTCCCGTTCCACCGGCATCGCCTTATATTTCCGGATGCTGCGGCGATGGAACACACTGTCCATGGACAATCCCTCCTGTCTGCTGCTGTCTGCCATGCTGGAAAGGAACACTCCGCACGCTTCAGCAGCGTTTTCCGGCATGGAAAGACCCCGGCAGAGTTCCCTTTCAGCAGCGCTCCGCCGGGGATGATGTGTCAGTATTTCAAAACGGTTTTATTTCTTTTCTGCCTTGGGCACATTCTTTGCAATCACATCGATAAAGACGAGATCTTCGTCACCGTCGTTGCGCAGGGCATGGCTTTCACCGGGACCTGCAATGGTGACGGATTCCGGTCCGACTGCGATTTCTTTTCCGTCGGATCCGGTAAAGACGCCCTTGCCGGAGATGATGATGTAGGTGTCGTCATTGTCAGCGTGCGGATGCAGGCCGATGGAAGCACCTTTCTTCAAAGTCATCCAGCCGATTTCCTTGATGGCCTGATCTTCCGTGGCTGCCTCGCGGCGGAATGCGAACCGTCCGTACAGCGTTCCCGTTCCCTTGCCGGCACCGGCCTTTTCCACGTCCTTTTCAAACTGGGCGGACACGGGGAAGCACTGCGTGGTGCCTTCCTTCGTGATCTTGTCCAGATCCGCATTGTCGTTCTTCGCGATGATGTCCAGGAACTTCAGGTCTTCCTTGCCGAGATTGGCAAGCCCGTGAGCCTGGCCGGGACGGGCAATCGTCATATCGCCGGGGCCCACGACCCAGGCCTTGCCATTGCCGTCCGTAAAGATCCCCTTGCCGGAAATGATCAGGTACGCATCCTCATTATCCTTGTGGGCATGATTGCCGATGTAGCTGCCTGGTTTCAGCGTCATCCAGCCGATTTCCTTGATGGCATCACTGCCAAGGGCCTGTTCACGCCGGAAGGCAAATTCGCCGTGTAGGACGCCCATCCCGCCGCCGGCACCATTCACGTCCTTCACGAACAGATCTTCTGCCGTGTAGCACTGGCCATGCTTTTCCGGTACGAGCTGTGCCGGAGCCGGTTTGGCAAAAACGGTCCCCGCTCCCAGCATGGATGCAGCAAGACAAAAAGCGATCCATTTCTTCTTCATTGTAATTTTCCTCCTCTCAGAATTCCATTTCCACCATACATTTTTATTGTAATGCGAAAATTCAAAATGTTCAAGGAGTTTCGGACAGCCGCAGCCGTCCGCACCGCGCTTTACAGGCGCATCATGCTGCCCGCAGCCATAAAGAAACCGGGAAGGCATGGAAATCCACACCTTTCCGGTATGCTCTCAGAACGTTATTTTTTATTTTCCCGTACGGCCCCGCTGGGTCAAGGGTTTTCCGGCCTTGCAGAGCGGGCAGTCCTCCGGCTTGTACGCTTCCACATCCAGACGGAGCAGCGGTTCCGTACGGACGCCGAAGTCCACCTTGCCGCCGCTGCGGTCCACAAGCAGGCCAACGCCGACGGGAATGCCGCCTTCGCCCTTCACCACATCAAGGACTTCCCGGACGCTGCCGCCCGTCGTGACGATATCTTCCACGATCAGGACACGGGTGCCCGGCTCGATATGGAAGCCTCGCTTGAACGTCATTTTGCCGTTCACACGTTCCGTGAAGAAGAAACGGGTTCCCAGGTTCTTCGCCACTTCATAGGCAAGGAGGATGCCGCCTGTCATCGGTCCCACGACGAGTTCCACCTTATCGTTGATGAAGCGGCTGGCAATTTCCCTGCAGAGTGCTTCCGTATACTGCGGGCACTGCAGCACATTGAATTTTTCCACATACGTAGGGCTGTGAAGTCCGCTCGTCAGCAGAAAGTGACCATGCAGCACAGCACCCGTCTCTTCCAGCATTCTCAGTACAGTATGTTCGTTCATGCTTGTGCTCCTTCCATTTCTTCCAGGATCTTTCTCACAGCTTCCTTTTTGTCTGCGGCCCTGGTGATGGGCCGTCCGATTACAAGCTGGGTGGCACCGTTTCTGAGCGCCATAGCCGGCGTCGCGATGCGGCTCTGGTCATTGGCAGCGGCCCAGGCCGGGCGGACGCCGGGAGTCACGATCAGGAAGTCCCTGCCGCAGCGTTCCCGGATGCCCTTTGCTTCCTGCGGGGAAGCGACGACACCGTCAAGACCGCTGTCCTTTGCCAGAAGCGCCAGATCGAGGACTTCTTCCGCAATCGTATTGGCATAATGCAGCGGTTTCCACTGCGCTTCATCCATACTCGTCAGGACCGTGACTGCAATCAGTCTGGGTGCCGGCCTGCCCAGGGAAGCGGCAGCCTCCCGGACGGCCCTGGCGCCTTCCGCCAGCATCTTCGGTCCGCCTACGGCATGGACATTGAGGATATCCGCACCGAGCCGGGTCAGGACCGCCAGGCTGTGGGCCACTGTATTCGGGATATCCTGCAGCTTCAGGTCGAGGAAGACCTTTTTCCCCCGCTCTTTCAGATAGGTGATCATTTCCGGGCCGGCACTGTAGAAAAGTTCCATCCCCACTTTATAGAAACTGACGGCGTCCCCCAGTTCCTCCACCACAGCTTTGGCTTCCGCCGCAGTGGGAAAATCAAGGGCCGTGATGAGCCGATCATCTGCTTTCATCTCTTACCTCCAGGCAGGGCTTTGCCGACGAGCCCCGCAATCGTCTCCACCCGATGGGCATCCATATAGGACAGAAGGCCTGCCGGGATCTCACCGGTCAGGGCCGGATTCCGGAAATTGGCCGTCCCGACCGCTACGGCGGAGGCACCGGCCAGGATGAATTCCAGAGCATCCTGCCAGCACATGATGCCGCCCATCCCGATGATGGGGATCCTGACGGCCTGCGCCACCTGATAGACCATGCGCACCGCCACCGGATGCACAGCCGGACCGGACAGGCCGCCCGTCACATTTCCCAGCACCGGACGCTGGGTCCCGATATCGATCTTCATGCCGAGCAGTGTATTGATGAGGGACACCGCATCGGAACCCGCTGCTTCCACAGCGCGGGCGATTTCCGTGATGTCCGTCACATTGGGCGACAGTTTTGTGATGACGGTCTTCCGGGTACGGTTCCGCACCGCCCGGACGACTTCCGCAGCCGCAGCCGGATCCGTTCCGAAGGCCAGTCCCCCGCATTTGACGTTGGGACACGAAATATTGATTTCGATGGCCGCCACGCCATCCACATCCAGAAGTTCCGCCAGCTCACCGTATTCTTCCGCCGAATCGCCGTCGATATTGACGATGACAGGTGTGTCATACTTTCTGAGCTTCGGCAGAGTTTCATCCAGGAATACCCGGACGCCCGGATTTTCCAGACCCACACAGTTCAGGATACCCGACGGAGTCTCGACGATCCGCTGGCCCTTGTTGCCGGCCCGCGGTTCCAGCGTCGTTCCCTTGACCGTGATGGCACCGAGCTGATCCAGATCGACGAAATCTGCAAATTCCAGGCCGAAGCCAAAGGTCCCCGAAGCCGTAGTGACAGGGTTCTTCATATGGAGGCCTCCGATGTCGACGGCCAGGCGGTTCTGTACTGCCTTCACCATTCCGTCACCTCCCCGGCCCAGAACACGGGACCATCCTTGCAGATCTTGACTCTTTTGCCGATGCCGCTGCATGTGCAGGACAGGCAGGCGCCAAGACCGCAGCCCATGTATTTTTCCAGGGAAATCTGACAGGGCACGCCGGCGCGGGCCACAAGATCCGTCACGGCATGCATCATCGGCGAAGGCCCGCAGACATACACGCGGTCATAGCTCCCCTTCTCCAGGAGTTCCGGCAGGACAGCCGTCACGAATCCCTTTGTGCCGCGGGATCCGTCATTGGTCGTTTCGTACTGATGTTCCGTCTTGTCCCGGAAGAGATCCGTCCAGAAAAGCTCATCTGCCGTACGGCCGCCGACAGCCACATCGCAGGACACGGAAAGGCTCGCTGCCAGAAAATGGAGGGGTGCAAGCCCCACACCCCCGCCCACAAGGAGCGGATGCCGGGCGGACAGGTCGAAGCCATGTCCCAGCGGGCCCATCACACTGACCGTGTCCCCGGCTCCGAGCGCCGCAAGCAGCTGCGTCGCCTCGCCGACGATCCGGTACATCAGAAGGAACGTGCCGCGAGTGCGGTCGACACCGGCAATGCCGAAGGGACGGCGCAGCAGCGGCACCGACAAGGAATTGACAACGACCGTGACGAACTGCCCGGGCTCCGCCGCCATGGCGATTTCCGGCGCTCCGATCTCAAGCACACGGATGTCCTGGGACAGCGTACGCTGCCCCAGGACTTCTCCGTCAACCAGATATTTTTTCATACCTCACTCCGTCTGCAGGTCCTGCAGCGCATAGACGCTGACGATCCGGCGGCGCCGCATCGCTCCGAGTGCATGCTGCAGGGCACGTGCCGTATCGAGGCTCGTCAGGCACGGGATGGCATGCTCCACCGTGCTCCGGCGGATCTTGAACCCGTCATTGCGGGCATCCTGCCCATGGGACATGGTGTTGATGACCATGCAGATCTTGCCTTCTTTGATATCTTCCAGCAGATCCGGTTTCCCCTGCCCCACTTTGGCAGCGGTTTCAACTTCCATGCCCTTGCTGCGCAGGAATTTCGCCGTGCCCTCGGTGGCAACGATATTGTAGCCCAGATCTTCGAACCCTTCGGCGATGTCTGCGACTTCTTCCTTGTCCTGATCCGCCACAGTGATGAGGATGTTCCCCGTCTCAGGCACGTCGGTGCCGGCGGCGATGCAGGCTTTGTAGAGGGCGCGCGGGAACTGGTAGTCCACGCACATGACTTCGCCCGTGGATTTCATTTCCGGCCCAAGGCTGATATCGACATCGCTCATCTTGTTGAACGAGAAGACCGGTGCCTTGCAGGCATAATAATCCGGGAAGAGCTTCAGACCGCCCTTGAGTCCCTGGTCCGCCAGGCTGACGCCCATGGCGCACTTGGTCGCCACGTCCACCATGGACACGCCCGTCACCTTGCTGAGGAACGGGACCGTACGGCTGGAACGCGGGTTCACTTCGATGATATACAGCTTCTCGTCGCGGACGATGTACTGGATATTCAGCAGGCCGTGGACTTGCAGGTTCAGGGCCAGTTCATTCGTGAAGTTGATGATCTGTTCGATGACGTATTCACTGAGGGTGCGCGGCGGATAGACGGCAATGGAGTCGCCGGAGTGGACGCCGGCCCGTTCGATGTGCTCCATGATGCCCGGGATGAGGACTTCCTTGCCATCGCAGATGGCGTCGACTTCCACTTCCGTACCCATCAGATAATGGTCCACGAGGACGGGGTGTTCATGGGATGCCTTCACGGCGCTCTTCATGTAATATTTCAGTTCGTCGTCGTTATATACGATTTCCATGGCGCGGCCGCCCAGTACGTAGGAAGGACGGACCATGACCGGATACCCGACATCATTGGCGGCTTTGATGGCGCCTTCCGTATCGAAGACCGTATGGCCTTTCGGACGGGGGATCCCGATCTGAGTCAGCAGTTCATCGAACCGTTCGCGGTCTTCCGCGCGGTCGATATTGTCGACGCTCGTGCCGAGGATCCTGACACCGCAGTCATGAAGCGGGCCCGCCAGGTTGATGGCGGTCTGGCCGCCGAACTGGACGATGACGCCTTCCGGTTTTTCGCGGTCGATGACGTTCAGCACGTCTTCCAGCGTCAGCGGTTCGAAGTAGAGCCGGTCAGCCGTATCGAAGTCGGTGGAAACCGTTTCGGGGTTGTTGTTGATGATGATGGTCTCGTAGCCGAGATCTTTCAGGGCCCAGACAGAATGGACGGAGCAGTAGTCGAATTCCACGCCCTGGCCGATACGGATCGGGCCGGAGCCGAGGACGACGACCTTCTTGCGGTCCGTGTCGCGCACTTCGTCTTCCACACCGTAGGTGGAATAGTAGTACGGCGTTTCCGCGTCGAATTCGGCGGCGCAGGTATCGACCATCTTGTAGACCGGCGTGATCCCCATCTTTTTGCGCAGGGCCCGCACTTCCAGGGCCTTCCGGCCGGTGAGGCGGCCGATCTCCTCGTCGCAGAACCCTCTTTCCTTGGCTTCGCGCATCAGTTCCGGCGTCATCGGGTCGTTCTTCAGTTTGTTCTCGATGCGGATGATGTTCTGTATCTTGCAGAGGAAGAATTCATCGATTTTGGTGATCTCATGGGCTTCCTCGACGGTCATGCCGCGGCGGAAAGCCTCTGCCAGAGCAAAGAAGCGCTCGTCGTTGACAAGGTGCACTTTAGCGAATACTTCTTCATCGGACAGGTTGTGGAATTCGGGCATATCCAGATGGATCAGGCCGATTTCCAGGCAGCGGACCGCCTTCAGGATGGAGGCTTCCATATTGCGTTCGATGGCCATGACTTCGCCCGTTGCCTTCATCTGGGTCCCCAGCGTATGGTCGGCATTGACGAATTTATCGAAGGGCCAGCGGGGGATCTTCAGTACGACATAGTCCAGGGTCGGTTCGAAGCAGGCCGTGGTCTTCTTGGTGACGGCGTTCTCGATCTCATCGAGCGTATAACCGGCAGCGATCTTGGATGCCACCTTGGCAATGGGATAGCCCGTCGCTTTGGAGGCAAGAGCGGAGGAACGGGAAACACGGGGATTGACTTCGATGACGATGTATTCCTCCGAATCGGGGTTCAGGGCATACTGCACGTTGCAGCCACCTTCCACGCCCAGTTCGCGGACGATATCGATGGCAGCCGTACGGAGCATCTGCACTTCCCGGTCCGTCAGGGTCTGGCACGGTGCCACGACGATGCTGTCGCCCGTGTGGATCCCGACGGGGTCGAGGTTTTCCATGTTGCAGACGGTGATGCAGTTGTCAGCGCTGTCGCGGATGACTTCGAATTCGATTTCCTTCCAGCCGGCGACGCTGCGTTCGATCAGGACCTGGCTGATCAGGCTGTACTGCAGGCCTTTCGTGCAGATATCGTCCAGTTCCTCATCATTGTGGGCAATACCGCCGCCCGTGCCGCCCAGGGTATAGGCCGGACGGACGATGAGCGGATAGCCGATCTTGTGGGCAAATTCCGTGGCAGCCGCGACAGACTCCACGATGGTGCTCTGCGGGATGGGCTGATGCAGTTTCTGCATCGTCTCCTTGAAGAGTTCCCGGTCTTCAGCCTTCATGATGCTGGGGATCTGCGTGCCCAGGAGCTGCACATTGTATTTTTTCAGGATGCCCAGCTTATCCAGTTCCATGGCAAGGTTCAGGCCGACCTGGCCGCCCAGGGTTGCCAGCAGGGAATCAGGGCGTTCCTTGGCAATGATGCTTTCCAGGAATTCCACGTTCAGCGGTTCCACATAGACGCGGTCGGCGATATGGACATCCGTCATGATCGTGGCCGGGTTGGAATTGACGAGGACGACTTCCAGGCCTTCTTCCTTGAGGGCCCGGCAGGCCTGCGTACCGGCATAGTCGAATTCAGCGGCCTGACCGATGATGATCGGGCCGGAACCGATGACCATGACTTTCTTTACATTCTCTTTCTTTGGCATAATCAGTGCCCTCCCATCATCTTGATAAAGCGGTCAAACAAGTAGCCATTGCCACTCGGTCCGGGAGAGGCTTCCGGATGGAACTGGACCGTAAAGGTCGGATGTTCCAGATATTTCAGGCCTTCGATGGTCCCGTCGTTCAGGGAACGGTTGATGACTTCCACGGGCAGTCCCTTGAGGGAGTCCTCATCCACCATGAAGCCGTGGTTCTGGGATGTGATCATGATCTTATGGTCCACATAGTCCCGTACGGGCTGGTTGATCCCGCGATGGCCAAAGAGCATCTTTCTGGTCCTGGCCCCGTTGGCGAGCGCCATGACCTGATGGCCCATGCAGATCCCGAAGATCGGTTTTTTGCCAATCATCTTCCTGATGTTCTCGATTTCCACTTTCAGGTCCGCCGGATCCCCGGGCCCGTTGGACAGGAAGATACCGTCCGGATCGGCCGCAAGGACTTCCTCCGCGGACGTTTCAGCCGGATAGACCGTCAGGTAGCAGCCTCTTGCCACGAGGGAGCGCAGGATATTGCGCTTGATGCCGTAGTCCATGACGGCTACGCTGTACTTGCTCTTTTCCTTATCGCCCAGATGGTAGACTTCCTTCGTCGTGACCTGAGCCACCTGATCATGCCGTTCCGGGGTGGCCAGCAGAGCCTGGACTTCTTCATCCGGTGTGTCAGCCGGCACCATGACGCCCTGCAGCGTACCGTAGGCACGGATGCGGCGTGTGATGGCCCGCGTGTCGACGCCCGTCAGGACGGGGATATGGTTCCTCTCGAGGAACTCCATGATGGTCCCTTCGTTGCGCCAGCTGCTCGGCTCATCGCACAGTTCGTTCACGATCAGCCCTTCGTAGCAGCATCCGTCCGACTGGTCAAAGATCTTGTTGCAGCCGTAGTTGCCGATCAGGGGATATGTGAAGATGACGATCTGCCCACAGTAAGACGGATCCGTAAGGGTTTCCTCATAGCCGCTCATGCCGGTCGTGAACACGACCTCTCCGACGGCCCTGCGGTCACTGTACAGGGTGCCTTCATAGACACCGCCATCCTTCAGCACTAATTTACCTTTTACTTTTTGCATACTACACCGTCTTTCATTACAAATTGACCATCGACCATGGTGGCTGCTGCCTTCCCTTTGCAGTGCTTGCCCTCAAACGGAGTCAGGCGGCCCTTCGTATAGAACCGGCTGCTGTCCACGGTCCATTCCTTGTCCAGGTCCAGGATCGTGATGTCCGCATTGTGGCCCTCCTGCAGGGTCCCGGCATTCAGGCCGAAGAGTTGTGCCGGGCGGGTGCTCATTTTATCGACGATTTCGTTGATGGTAAAAAGTTTCGTATGGTAGAGTTCGGTCAGGATGACGCCGACGGACGTCTCCAGCCCGCAGAAACCGTTGGGGGCATAGCGGAACTCCACATCCTTTTCTTCATCCGCATGCGGTGCATGGTCCGTGACGATGCAGTCGATGGTGCCGTCCTTCAGGCCTTCCCGCACAGCTTCCACATGTTCCCACGAACGCAGCGGGGGCGAGACCCGCGTTGCCGTACTGAAGGAGGCGCAGGCCTCGTCGGTCAGGGTCAGGTGATGGACAGCCGCTTCGCAGGTGATGGGGATGCCCTTCTTCTTGGCCTGGCGGATGATGTCCACGGCACCCTTGCTGGCCACATGGGCGATATGGATATGTGTCCCCGTATACTCTGCGATGATGGCATCACGGGCCACACAGATGTCCTCGGCGATGGAGGGGATGCCGGGTACGCCGAGCCGTGCCGAGACGGCCCCTTCATGCATGTAGCCTTCATGGTTCATGCCTTCTTCGATATCATGGCAGATGAGGGCCTTGTCGAAGCTGCCGGCATAGCGTGCCGCCAGCAGCATGATATTCGGGTTTTCCACGAAATGGCCGTCATCGGAGAAAGCCATGGCTCCCCGCAGGGCCATATCCCCCATTTCGGTGATTTCCTGTCCTTTTTCTCCCTTCGTGATGGCGCCGATGACTTCGACGTGGACATAGCCTTCCTCTTCCGCTCTCTTCTTGACGCTGCTCACAAGGATGGCCGAATCGATGACCGGCTTCGTGTTCGGCATGCAGGCCACGCGGGTGATCCCGCCGGCCGCTGCAGCCATAGTCCCGCTCACGAGATCTTCCTTGGCCTCGTAGCCGGGATCGCGCATATGCGTATGGATGTCGATGAAGCCCGGTGCCACGACCAGCCCGGATGCGTCATAGACTTCATCGCAGGGATCTTCGATATGATCCGCGATCCTCGCGATCCTGCCGTTTTCGACGAGCAGATCCTTGACAGCATCCAGATGTTGGCTGGGGTCTACAAGGTGTCCATTCTTAATCAACGTTTTCAACTTGCTTCCCTCCTGTCAGCGTCAAGAACAAAAGAGCCATGCGGACAGCCACGCCGTTGGTGACCTGTTCGCGGATCACAGCCTGGTCACTGTAGCCGAGGCCCCAGGAAATTTCAAGGCCGCGGTTCATCGGACCGGGATGCATGACGAGCGCGTCCGGTTTGGCCAGCTTCATGCGCGCTTCGTTGACTCCAAAGATGCGGGCATATTCACGGGGCGTCGGGAAGAGTCCCTTCTGCTGCCGTTCCAGCTGGATCCGGAGGATGTCGACGACATCAGCTCCTTCCAGAGCGTCCTCCACACGTTTGTGGACAGTCACGCCCATGTCTTCGATCCCGCGGGGCATGAGGGTCATCGGGCCGGCCACATGGACATCAGCGCCCAGCTTGGTCCAGGCCGCGATGTTGCTGCGTGCCACCCGGCTGAAGAGGATGTCTCCGATGATGGCCATCTTCAGGCCCTTGAAGGATTTTTTATGTTCCAGGATGGTGAACATATCGAGCAGGCCCTGGCTCGGATGGGCATGGCAGCCGTCGCCGGCGTTGATGACGACCGGTCTGGCGATCTGTGCCGCATAGCTTGCAGCGCCTTCCACCGGATGCCGCATGACGATGGCATCACAGGCCATGGACTGCACCGTCAGGATGGTATCCTTCAGGCACTCACCCTTCTTTACACTGGAGCTTCCCGTATTGATGTTGATGACGTCAGCGCCCAGATATTTGCCTGCCAGTTCAAACGAGGTCCGGGTACGCGTGCTGTTTTCGTAAAACAGATTGACGATGCATTTGCCGCGCAGGGAGGGAACTTTCTTGATGTCCCTCTTGAGAATCTTCTTCATTTCCTTTGCCGTGTGCATGATGAGATCGTATTCCTCGACGGACAGACTGCTCAAATCGAGAATGTCGCGTCCGGAAAGGCTCACCGCCGCCTTTGCCATAGCATAACCTCCTATCTACTTGCCGGGTAACCTGTCAGGATACCGCCGGACCATGCAGCGGTTTCCTTATAAAAATAAGCCTTCCCGTCCTAAGACAAGAAGGCTTTCAAGGCGCTCACGAAGGGAAGCCGTGCTTCCCGTAAAAGTCCCTTTCTTAGTCTCACAGGACTAGCTTAAAAGGTCCCCTATGAAGTTGTTTTCATTATAATACTGCCCGTATACAAATGTCAACGCAGGAGAAAGGGAAAAAGTCGGCACTCCCCGCCGCGGATCCGGCAGCGGTCTCAGCCCCGTCACAGCCAGATCCGGACGGCGCAGTAGATCAGCATCGCCGCAAGGACACAGGAAATAGCCCTTTCATGGCTGGCGAAGAAACGGTCCAGGAAGGTCCCGCCGAATGCCCAGGTGAAATTGGCAGCCGAGCAGAACAGGTAGATGCACAGGCCGAGCAGCCAGCTGGCAAGCGGCGGATAGCCGGCCGGAAGGATAAAAGACGTGTATCCGATAAAATCAGTCAGTGCCACTTTTACATTCGTAAGATTGAGCAGGAGCCCCGAGAAAAAAAGCCTCCCTTTCGCATCCGGAGTGAGTCTCGTCCCGCGCCGGGTCTTGAAGAGTTTATAGGTCAAAAAGAGCATATAAGTGGAGCCGACCGCTTTGAGCGGGATCTCGATATGGGGCATGACGGCCTGCAGGGACTGGATAAAGAGGAAGGTCAGCGTGCAGACAGTGAAAAGACTCACATGCAGCCCCACCAGGAAGGGCAGCACACCCCGGAACCCCAGTTTCCGGCTCAGAGCCATCGCCATCAAATTATTCGGTCCCGGTGTAAAGGACATGGCAAAGCAGAAGGAAAGATAAGCAGCAAAATCCAAGTGAAGCACCCCATTCCCGCGATATGCATATTTCAGCCCATTCTATCACACTCTTCCCGTACGTCAATGGAATCTGTCAAAATAAATATCTTTTTCTGAATATTGTAACGAATATTTCGTTTTTTCGATGCTTCGCCGCCCGGCGGGATGCATGGCAGACCGGAGGCAGGAACACTCTCACAATCTGCCGTGCTCCCTGCAGCGGCGCAAAAAAACAGCGGCTCTCCCTGCAGGAAGATCCGCTGCTTTGAGTCTGTTCCGGATGGGCTGATCAGCGGTGACTGCCGAAATACTTCACCAGTTCCGCCAGGGTCGCCGCTGACACGGGCAGGACATCCTCGTTGAAATCGAACTCGCTCGTATGATGGCCGGAAGCCTCCTCCGTGCCGTACAGCATATACACAGCTTTGCCGCCGTGCTCCTGCACGCGGGACATGAAACAGGAACAGTCCTCGCTGCCGCTGACAGCCTGTTCCAGCAGTACATTTTCATAGCAGCCCAGCTGCTTTACATACGCACAGATCTCCTCCCCCATATCTCTGGAACAGCGGCACGACGCGGCGCTGCCCATTTCCTTCATCTGCACATCGACACCGTACATATCGGCTGCGGCCCGGACCATGCGTTTTGCCTCGGCTGCCATGAATTCGTTGATGGCAGTCGTTTCACCGCGGGTCTCGAACTGGATCAGGGCCGTATCCGGGATGACATTGCGGCCGGTCCCCGCCCGCAGCACCCCGACGTTGATCCGGGATGAGCCGCCGCTGTGACGGGAAATCGTATGCAGGGCAATGGAAGCTTCCGCTGCAGCGAGCAGTGCATTCCGCCCTTTTTCCGGATTGGCTCCGGCATGGGCCGGCAGTCCCGTGAAGCGGGCATCGAGTTTTGTCGTCGCCAGGAACCCTTCGGCCATACAGACGAGAGTGCTGTCCGTACCGGAACCAAGGCCGATGTGGCCGCTCAGGAAATAGTCCACATCATCCACGATGCCGCTCGAAGCCATGCACCTGGCTCCCATGACTCCTTCTTCGCCGGGCTGGAAGCAGAGCTTTACGGTACCGGCCATTTCGTCTTTGTGGGCTGCGATCAGGCGGGCTGCGGCAAGTCCGATGGCCGTATGGCCGTCATGGCCGCAGGCATGCATCAGTCCGGGATGTCTCGAGGCAAATCCTTCCGCTGTCGGACGGTGCTGCCGCGTCGGGTTCTCATCCACACGGAGACAGTCCATATCAAAGCGCAGGCCTACAGTCCTGCCCGGTTTCCTGAAATGCATGATGGCTACGACACCGGTATGGCCGCCTTCCATCCTTGCCACCCAGGCCGGGTCCGCCCCTTCGGAAAGGGCGCGCTGCCGGCAGCTTTCGATTTCAGAGCCTTCCGGGACCCCCATCCGTTCCTCTTCTTTCATGCACTCCCTGCCGGTCAGTACCTGATATCCCAGCCGCTGCAGTTCCGCCGCCACAATGGAAGCGGTGCGGAATTCCGTCCAGGCAAGTTCCGGATAGGCATGGAAATCCCGCCGGCGGGCAATTATTGCTTCCTTCATCTGCTGTGCTTCCGCAAGCATTGTCATCGCAAAGTCCCCTTTACCATTGTTCTGTCGATGTGGAGCCATCTGTTCCGCACCGCCTGAGTCCCCGGCAGGTATGATGCCGGGTTTCGATGCATAAAAGCAGGGACGGCAGTCCCTGCTTTTATCTTTCCTTACCGATATGACTGCCGTCACGGCGCGGAAGCCGCGGCCGTTCAGCGCCCTTTCCGGACAGCGATCTCAAAGGTCCTCTGCCATGGGAACGTATATGTATATGCGTCCACAGTCTGTTTTCCCATGACCGGCCCCGCCGTCTTCCGGATACTCTCCGTCACATACGCTTCAGCCGCCTCCGTATGCGCCCGGTTCATCCCGCCGTTTTCCCACTGCTTCGGGTACGTCAGGCCATAGCGCACATCCTGGCGGGCATGGGCCTGATAGGCCCAGTCATCCAGATAGCGTATGTCGAGCATTTCCCTGCGGGCCGCCGCCGGCATGGAAGAAGCCGCCAGCCCCTGGGCGACGGCATACCCCAGCGTATTGCCACAGGTATTCCATCCGGCATAGCTTGCAAGGCCATAGGCAAGGGGCGTCCCATCCGGGAGACGGCGGGCAAAAAGTCCTCTCACGAGGGCGTCGCTGCTGCCGTTCAGATAGGCTGTATCAGCGACTCCGACAGAGTACCCTTCCCGGACGTCCTTTTCCGTCCGGTCGAGGAAACGGACATCTTCGGGCCGCAGCAGCTCTGTGTTATATGCCGTATCCGCACCGTGCGTCACACCCCTGTACGGGGTGCTTACGGCAAGGACCAGATCCGCCCGTTTCTGCAGCCGGGCGGGATAGCCGCCGGCCGCAAGGATATGCTGCCGGACATTCTCGCCGATGGAAATGTCTTCGAGCGCGCTCACAAAGGACGCGCCCCGGGGCTCCGTATACCAGGCATGGATGAGGGGCGTAAGGCCCCGGCTCCTGCTGACAGCCCGGCTGAGGAGCACCATCCCGAGCTCGTCCGCTCCCGGCAGGGACCGGATCTTATAGCCGTAACTGCCGATCCGTTCCGCAATGGCACGGGCGTCGCGGCGGGCTTCCGAATAGACGGAGGAATCGTCGCGGCCGATGAGCAGGTAATCAAGACGGCCTGCTTTGGCCGCGTCGACCAGAGCCAAAATGACATCCCGGTTCTTTCTCCGCCGTTCCAGCAGGTCCTTTTGGACCGCAGCGGGGATTTCCTTTTCCAGCAGGGCCAGCTGTTTCTGTTCCTTCCGGGTCAGGAGGCCCTGCTCCTGGCGGTCCCGCAGCTCACCCCAGGCAAAAAGGCGGGGACCCCATTCGGCATAATAGGCCGGTTCCTGAGGCGCGCTGCTGTACTTTGGCGAGCGCATGACCGTCACAAAGCCATAGAGCGGGACGCCGGGGTGGTTTTCCTTGAAATGCAGGACCGGTCCGAGCCGCTCTTCGAGCTCTTTATCACTGAACTCATGGGTGCGTGAGGTGACAAGTCCCCCGTAGATCAGAGAATCAAGGGAAACGACGGCGCCGTCAAGCCCCCTTGCCTCCTGATCCAGGAAATTTTCCAGTGCAGCCGCATCTCCCCGCGACTGATGGGACGCCAGGAGCGTCTCCGGAGGCGTAATGATTTCATGACCCGCCAGATGGAACGTATCGACGGTATAGTCCCGTGTCACGGGCCGGTTGTCAAGTGGAATGAAGAGAAAGCGTTCCGCCCCGGCCTGCTGCACGGCAGCCAGGCTGAACAGGGTCATTGCGGCCAGGATGCGGACGCAGCGGCGAAAACGCCGCGGCAGGATTTTCTTCACCGGATTTCCCTCCTGTCATCAAAGGAGCGGAACGGCTCTCTCCAGCCTCATCCTGCCGGAAAAAGCCGCATCCCGCTGCCGTCGTCAGTGCACATCGAAATGGAAATTGAGCTCATTGTAAGGACTCTTTTCCATCCTGCGTTTGTAGACAGCCTCCACCGTATAGGTGCCGGGTCTGTCAAACGCCAGGAACATGATGGTCTGGCCCGGCGTACCGCCGCGGCCCGTCTTGTTGACCATGGGCATGTAGAAAGAGTGGCCCAGATCGCGGAACCCCGGTGCGGCGCTGCGGTCCGTCAGGACCCAGTCCATCCCGGAAGCCGGGTTGGAATCAAGGTACAGGGCGATCAGTTCGCCCGCCCGGAGAGAAAGCGTCTTGTCCTGGGACTCTTTCGTCAGTTTGTAGCTTGTCAGGAGGCGCGCTCCCCCGGCCACGTTGATCATCGATACGATGGACCGGTAGGGGACGACCTTGTCGAACGGACCGTCCGCCGCGCTCTGGACCGCAATCCCGTCCTCACTGAATACATAGTGGCGGCTGCCGATATACTGCTGGTATTCTGCCGTATTGGTATAGAGCAGTTCCTTCGGTTCGAGCTCGGCGCCCGCGGCGACATCGATGTTCATGCCGTCATAGACCGTCCGGTCGCCGGAAGCCTTCATGACGACACTGAAAAGCGTGGGACGGTTGACCGTAACCGTATAGGAAACCACCGCATTGCCGCCCGCTTTCCGGGCCAGTTCCTCCGCCCTTGTATGCAGCAGGGAATTGACGTTCTTCTGCAGATAGTCTTCTTTCATCCCATCCACATAGGGGACGCTGCCGCCCGCCTTTCCGCTTTTGAAATCCTGTGCCAGCACCGTCGTATGGCCAAAGGCCAGGACCTGGCTCTGCAGCCCCAGAAGCGCCGAGAGTGCCAGACCTGCTATCCATTTTTTCATGACTGCCTCCTATTTGTAGGAATATGGTGTCCGGTATGGTTCCAGGACGGAAGCATCACGGATGACCTGTGCCCCCTCCGCCAGTACCACCTGGCCCCCAGCGGCCATTATACCATGGATTTGTGTCTTTTTGCCGACATTTATACGGCCCGTGGCAAAGAGGAATGCCCGGTCCAGGCAGACATTGTCGCCGATCGTGACATCCCCCCGGCAAAAGATCCAGTAAAGGCCCCTTGCCGAAAAGCCTCCGGACAGGACAAGGCCCGAGGGACAGAGCAGGAAGGCCCGTCCCTGCCAGGGCTCGCTGCCGGAAAGCACGGCCGGACTGCCCGCGGGCTGATAGAGGTGCCCGGCCAGCGGACTGTGGGGCCAGTCCTTTGCCGGTACGGAATGGACTCCCTGCGTAAACTCCGAAAAGAACCCTTCCTGGAACGGCGGGAACGGCACATCCTCCCCGGCTCCGCCGCCATAGGCCGGATGCGACGCGCCGCCGGGCGGCACGATCTCGTAACGGGTCGCATAATAGGGCGTCCGTTCGCCGCCTTCAAAAACGGTCACCCGTTCCATTTGGCAGATGCCGGCTCTGGGCGCGTCCGTTTCCACCAGCAGCGACACGCTCCTTTCCCCGGTGTGGAAAAAGACTTCCGGCAGAGCGGCCTCTCTGCGCGGCGCAAGGAGCGGCTGATCCTGCCAGGCTTTGCAGAAGCTCCGCAGCAGTTCGCTCCGCTGCCCGGCCCGCTGGACCAGCGCCTGATTTTCCAGGCGGCAGACCAGGACGCGCTGGACTGTCAGGAAGAGGCGGGCCGAAAGGACCAGGACGAGGAGCGCAAAAAGCGTCACCGTACCCGGATGCCTGCGCTTACCATGCATCATAGCAGAACACCTCATTGAAATGTTTTTTCCGTCCGGACCGGCCATGGACGATATCCATCTCCCAGCGGACAATTCCCGGTGCCGGCAGGGAAAGCGCAAGATCCTGCACGGAAAACTGCGGCGGCGTAAGAGGATTGATGCCGGGTGCCCGCCCTTCATTGCGGACGCTGACATAAAGCACCGCTGTCCTCCGGCCGGCAGGCTTTGCCAGATAAAAAACGGTCCGCCGCCCGTCCAGGATGGAAGTCCCCGTAAGGGTATCGCCCAGGCTTCCCCGGCTGACCGAGACGGCCCGGCAGCGGTACAGGAAATAGGCACCCAGGCGGGCCCGCAGGTCATCTGAGACCTGACGCAGCATGATTTCCCTGACGGCCTCACAGAAGACGCGGCTGCCCTGGCAGGCACCCTGCAGCGCGGCCGTGCCGATCAGGACAAGCAGGAAAAGACCCAGGTAGGCTTCCAGGATCATATAGCCTCTACTTTTTCCCATAGACCACGGCATTTCCCAGCACAGCCCCCTTTCCGTCCCGGATGGTATATTCGCGCTGGACCAGTCCGGGAAAACCCGGTACAGCTGTTTCTGTCACGTCCGTCACAAAAGGATCCTCCGCGTCCCCAAGGCCCAGCATGCGGCGCCGCAGGTACCGCTGCCCGTCCCGGCGCAGCTGTTCCCGCTGCAGCAGGATATGCATCTCCTGTTCACAGCTGAAGAGGCCCAGGAATACCGTCACGACGGCAAGGCTCGTGAGGAGTGCATCGGCGAGAAGGAATCCCCCATGCCCCCGGCCTCCTCTATTTTCCGTCTTCATAATTCAGGCGCCCCCTTACCGGCTCCAGCCAGTACGTCCGGTCGGGCAGCAAGCCGGCGGGCGGGAATACGTAGAAACGGGACCCTTTCTTCACATTCCCCCGCCCCGTGAACTGGATGGGGCCGCCTCCGACACGGTAGTCCCCCAGGCCGAGCCCGGCAAGGGACACTTCCAGCACGGGACGGCTGCCTTCGAGCACGCAGAGGCTGTCTCCCCTGAAGTAAACTGTGCAGGCATCCGCATTCCCGGCCAGGGAGCAGGCCTGAGCCGAAAGGACCGCTCCGGACACACACTGGCAGGCAAACTCACGGCGCAGCGTTTCCATCCGCTGCCGCAGGACCGGACAGAAGGCTCCGGCAAAAGAAAGGAGGAGCTCCGCCGCCAGAAGCAGCAGGAGCACCTCCACCAGCACGAAGCCGCGGCACCGTGTCTTGTCCTTATTCACCGCTTTGCTTTACGGCGGCCGTCTTGCCCAGGGCATCGCTGCTGACGGTTTCACCCGTGCTGAGTTTGCCCGTAAAGGTACAGTGGCCGTCCTTCGGTTCGCCCAGGGTGATCCCGGCATAGCTCTTATCCGGTACATATTTGCCGCCTTTCAGGTCATCGATCGATTTGGGAGATTCGCCGTGCTCCATCTCATACAGGCGGGCTCCGCTGTCAAGTGTCGTCAGGTTCATGACGATCTGGGTATCGCTGGATTTATTCATGGCGCTTTCGATCTTGGGGATGAGCGCTGCCGCCATGACCCCGATGATGGCAAGGACGATCAGGATCTCAAGGAGCGTAAAACCCCGGCTCTTCCGGTACTTCCGGGACTTGCGGCAGATCGGGTGTGATGATGGGCAGGTTTGGATTTTCAGCATTGATCATTCTCCTTTTCAAATTGAGACAGGTAAGCCATCCATCAGATGGAGCATGGGACTGAGAACCAGGTAGACCATGATGGTGCAGAGGCCGGCCAGGAGCAGGAGGAGTGCCGGTTCAAGAAATGTCCTGATCCGTTTCAGTCCGTCCTGGAATTCCTGCCGGTGGAGCTGAGAGACTTCATGCAGCATGGACGCCAGCTGACCGCTCGCTTCTCCGATGGCGATGAATTCTGCCGTCAGACGGCTGCACAGGGCCGGGTTCTGCTGCGCTGCCCGGGCCAGGGATTCGCCTTTGAAAACGGCCTGGCTGAGCCGCGACCCGGCCAGGCGGAGCCTGCCCTCGGGGAGGATCTTCCCCGCTTCGGCAAGCGCTTCGTCCACGGTGAGGCCGCTTCTCAGCAAAAGAGCGAGAAGGGAAGTAAAACGGATCTCCCAGTAAGCACCGTACAGCCGGCGCAGCGGTCCCAGGCAGAACACACGCAGTCCCCGCGTCCGCAGGAGGATGCCCGCAAAGACAACAGGCAGCGCAAGGAGCATGCCAAAAGCCGCCGGGGCCTGACGGGCCCAGGCTGCCGCCTGCAGCAGCATACGCATGGCAAGGGGCACGGGCATCTTCAGTGTCCCGTAGAGGTCAGCAAAAACGGGCAGGATGCCCTGGACAAAACACAGGCTGACCCCTGTTCCCAGGACAAGGAGCAGCGCCGGATACAGGCAGGCCGAGATCAGATTCCTGCGGACTTTCCGGCGCTGACGGTACGAATCCGCCAGTGCTTCCAGCACAGTTCCGACCTGACCGCTTTTTTCTCCGGCCGCAGCGAGGCTGCAGGCCAGATCTCCCACTTCCTCCCGGTGGCGCGCAAATGATTGGGAAAGCGCCATCCCCCGGGCCAGTTCCGCCGCCATGGACCGGCACAGAAGAGCCGTCCCGGCGGCATGCCCTGACCCCATGAGCTGAAGGACCCTGAGGATGGGGATCCTGCTCTTCAGGAGCAGTCCCATCTGATGAAAAAAAGTCTCTCTGTCAAAATCATTCAGTTTGCGGCGGCGGGCAGGGAAAAATCTCCGAACGGTCTCCAGCCGGTATATCCTTTCATACTGCTTCAGCAGGGTAAGCCCCGCTTCCTCGCGGCTTTCCGCATAGAGTGTCCCCTCTTCAGCCGGTCCTTCCCGGCTGCCCGCCTTATACAGGAATTCCTGCGTGATGTTCCCTCCTTCCTCCGTACGGCCTGTGCCTCTGCAGGCTGCCGCCGTTCCCGTCCCGGGCGGAACCGTTCCCGCCCGGAGAAACACTGACTGGATGCTGGATCAGCATTTCTGCAGCAAAGGCAGATCCATCCCGGCGCCGGGCCCGGGCAGCCGGATAAGATCACGCCCTTCTGCTCCCTATTTTGCAGCAGTCAGACTGAAAAGGGGCAAATTCTGGTGTGAAAGGCTGTTTTCAGGGAGGGAAAGGCATTTTTCCCTGAAAACAGCCCGCAAAAACAAAAGGTGCAGCCACCGTATTATGCCCATCGGGGCCGGTCTTTCCGGACCGCGGCGGCTGCACTTTTTCCTTTGATACTTTGATGCTTCGTGGCTGTTGGGCTCTAAGCGGTGCGGATTTCCTTCCCCTGCCGCGGGATCCATCCTTCCGGCCGGGCTGGAGCCCCTGGTCCGTAAGATAAAAAAATAAAAAGAAGCTGTGGAAAAATGACCGACTGCTCATTTTCCCACAGCTCCTCACAGCACTCTTATTTTGCCGGAACGATGGTTCCTTTGAATTTTTCTTCGATGAATTTCTTCACGGCATCGGAATGGAAGAGTTCGGCGATCTTCTTATATTCCGGATTGTCCTTATCCTTGGCACGGGCAGCCAGGACCATGACCGCCAGCGGTTCATCATCCTTTTCCCAGAACAGGCCCTGCTTCTTCACATCCATTCCGGAGCTCATCACATAGTTCATGGTGATGACGGCCACATCCACGTCATTCAGGCTCCGCGGCAGCTGGGCTGCTTCCAGTTCCTTGAAGACCAGATGCTTCGGATTTTCCGCGACGTCCGCCGTGGTTGCCTTGAAGCCCACACCCTCTTTCAGTTTGATGATGCCGGCTTTTTCAAGGAGCACCAGTCCGCGGCCGCCATTGGTCGGGTCGTTCGGGATGGCTACGGTCGCCCCTTCAGGGATATCCTTCACGTCATGGACTTTGTTGCTGTAGATGCCCATCCGCATCAGGATCGTGTTGCCGATCGGAACGAGGTCAGCCTTGTTCTGCTTGCAGAAGTTTGCCAGGAACGGAGCATGCTGATAGCTGTTCAGATCCAGATCCCCGTCGGCCAGAGCCTTATCCGGCGTGATGTAATCGGAGAATTCCACGACTTCCACATTGAGGCCCTGCTTCTTTGCCTCATCGGCCACGGCATGGACCACATCCGCATGCGGACCGGCCGTTGCGCCGATCTTGATGACTTTCTTGGCAGCGGGCTTGCTTTCTTCTTTCTTTTGGCTCCCGCCGCAGCCGGCGGCTAGAAGCGACAGTCCCAGCAGACCGGCCAGGACCAGTGCCAGTTTCTTGGATTTCATAAATGACTTCCTCCCTCATATTTCATACTATTTTAATATGTTATATATCATAGGCAATAACAGCTGTTTTGTCAATAAAATTTCACATATTCCGGTACGCCGGGCGGCGCCGCGCAGAGCATTTCCCGCAAACGGAACCTGCAGCAGCGGCGCGCCGCTGTTTCAGCCGTCCTCTCCTTCCCCCTCGGGCTCCCTTTTCCGGTTCTGCCATTCTGTGACTTTCCGGTTATAGTACTCCGCCTGTTTCTTCTCCTGCCAGTGATCCCTGTCGTCGCGGATCGCCAGCATCTCATCGGCGATGTCTTCCGCCGAACCGGGCTGATTATGGGCCACGTAGAGGGCGAGGCGGCGGATAGTGCTTTCCGTTCCCAGGCTTGCCGCAAGCAGCGCGCCGAATTCACGGGGAAAGCCCAGTTTCTCCACTTCCCCGATCAGCACATCGGTCCATTCCTTTACGCTTTGATCCGTCATGGGATTCCTCCTTCCGAAAAGAAAAAGCGGGCACCGCACGTTTCCGTGCAGCACCCCGCCTGCAGGACCGCGGCATGTCCGCAGCCGCCGTCTCAGGTCCTGTCGCACCAGGTCTTGGGATAGAACAGGATCAGGATCGGCAGCAGCTCAAGCCGGCCCGCCAGCATATCGAAGATCAGCACGATCTTCGACAGGATGCCGTAATTTGCATAATTCCGTGCCGGACCGACGGCGTCGAGACCCGGTCCGATGTTGTTGAGCGTAGCGGCCACGGCCGTGAAATTCGTCGTAAAGCTGAAATTGTCCAGGCTCACGATGAGGACGGAGAGCCCGAAGATCAGGAAATAGGCGGCCACATAGATGAACATGGAATCGAGGACCTTGCCGGCAATGATCTTGCCGTCCATGCGGATCTTCTGGACGCCATGGGGATGGAGCAGATGACTGAGTTCGAACTTGATGGACTTCCAGATGATCACGACCCGGCTCACCTTGATCCCGCCGCCGGTACTGCCGGCACAGGCCCCGACAACCATCAGCATGACCAGGATGGATTTGGAAAAGCTCGGCCAGAGATCGAAGTCGACCGTTGAAAAGCCCGTCGTCGTCATGATGCTCCCCACCTGGAAGAAAGCAGCCCGGAGCGCCTCCTCAAGCGTGAAGAAGCGGGACCGGATCTGCCAGGCAATGGCCAGGCCCGAACAGAGGATGATCCCCAGGTAAGCCCTTACTTCTTCCATGTGGAAGGCATCCGTATAATCCCGGGTCAGGAAAAGATAATAGAATCCGAAGTTGACGCCAAAGGCAATCATGAAGAAGGTGATGATCCACTGCTGGGCCGGTGTATAGTCAGCACAGCTCGTGTTCAGGATGCCAAAGCCCCCTGTCCCGGCCGTCCCGAAGGTGATGCACAGGTTGTGGAACCAGTTCATGCCTGAAATGGACAGACAGAGGATCTGCAGCAGCGTCATGGCCAGATAGATGCGGTAGAGCACGATGGCCGTATTTCGCACACGGGGCACGAATTTGCTGACATCCGGTCCCGGGCTTTCTGCCTTCATCAGATTCATCTGGGTCCCGCCGCTGTTGGACGGGACCAGCATGAGGATGAAGACGAGGACGCCCATGCCGCCCACCCAGTGGGAAAAGCTCCGCCAGAACAGGGACGTATGGGACAGAGCTTCCACGTCCGGCAGGATGGAGGATCCCGTCGTCGTAAAACCTGAAACGATTTCAAAAATTGCATCAAGGTAGCTCGGGATCTCCCCCGTGATCATAAAGGGCAGCGCCCCGTAAAGCGAAAGGACGAGCCAGGAAAGCCCGACGGCTACGAATCCTTCCCGCTGATAGATCGCTGCATTCGTGATCTTTCTCCTGGACAGCAGCCAGCCCGCTGCCATGGCCGTCACGCCCAGGATGAGATAGACGGCTCCCTGCTTCTCCCCAAAGATCAGGGAAATCAGGCAGGGCAGCAGCATCAGCAGCCCCTCCGTCCGGAGCACCCAGGACAGGATCCGTACAATGACTGCGTAATTCATAGGGATATCTCTCCCTTACTTCAAAATATTATAGATATCATGGAACCCGATATGGGTCGTCACGACAATGACCGTGTCCCCGATCTTGAATTCATCCTGTCCGCCGGGGATGATGAGTTTGCCGTTGCGCAGGATGCCCGCGATGATGACATTGTCCTTGATTTTCATATCATTCAGGTTCTGACCGATGATGAGTGAATCTTTGTCGATGTAGAATTCCATCGCTTCGACCCGGCCGTTCAGGAGCCGGTAGAGGGTCTCCACGTTGGACTCCATACTGTTGCCGGCAGCCCGGACGTACTGCACGATTTTCTGGGCTGTCAGCTCCTTGGGATTGACCACGCTGTCCAGCTGGAGGGAATCGATGACATCGCTGAAATCCACATGGTTCAGCTTGGTGACCACTTTGCGTCTGATTTTTTTCATCACGTAGAGCGACAGGATCGCATTGACCTCGTCGATGCCCGTACAGGCCACGAAGCCGTCCATGTTCTCCAGATGCTCCTCGTTGAGCAGATCCTTGTCGGTCCCGTCGCCGCAGTCCACGGTGACGCCGGGCAGGAGGGAAACGAGCTCCTCGCAGCGGGCCATCTCCTTTTCGATGATGGTCACGCTGACGCCGTGGGTCACGAGCAGTTTGGCCAGATAATAAGAGGTGGCCCCGCCGCCGACGATCATGACGTTATCCGCCTTGTTCGTCTTGACGCCGATCTTGCGGAAAAATTCCTCCACATCGTTGGGCATGGCAATGATGGTCAGGATATCCCCGCTCGAAATGACCGTATCCCCGTTCGGGACGATGATTTCACTGTTGCGCTCGATGATGCAGACCAGGAGATTGTTCGTCGTCATCTGCCCCACCTGCCGCAGGGACCGCCCGATCAGGAGGGAATTCTTCGGCACGCGGAACCGCAGCATATCGATGCGGTCCTTGGCAAAGCTGAAAATGTCGATGGCCGTCGGAAAGTTCAGCAGCCGCGCCATCTCCTTGGCAGCCTCGAGTTCCGGATTGATGATCATGGACAGGTTCAGGCCTTTCTGCAGATAATGGCTTTCCACAGAATAGTGCGGGCTCCTGACCCGGGCAATCGTATGGCAGCGTTCGTTGTTCAGTTTGGCGATGACACAGGTCAACAGATTGACCTCATCACTTTCCGTCACAGCGATCAGCATATCCGTATGCTTCAGATCCGCCTCACGCAGGATATTGAAGCTCGAACCGTTGCCGACGATCCCCATGACATCATAATTGGTCGACATCGTCCGCACAAGATCGGCATTGGTGTCGATGACTGTGACATTATTATCTTCTTTGATCAGCTGGGTGACAATGTTGCGTCCAACCTTGCCGCAGCCCACAACGATAATCTGCATCTGCTATGCTCCTCTGGTTTTACTGAAATTCCACTCTATTATACTACTTTCATTTATTTTTTATTTATCTTTTTGTCACTTTTTTGACAAAATCCCGTCCGCTTAAGAAGCGTATGGGAAAGAAGGACGCCCGCAGTCCCCACGCTCCACTGCACGATGCCAAAAGGAACAGCCATGCGGACGAGTGCCCGTCCCGGCATCCCCATGACCGCATGGCCGATCAGGAAAAGCAGACAGACCATCACGGCCGTCTTGACAACAGGCGCACGCAGCACGGAACGCCTCAGCGGCTCCTCCGGAACATACCCGAAAGTGTAGACCGCATTGCCGGCGAAAATGACGGGAAGCATGAAAAGTGGTATATGGCCCTGCAGGAACGCCACACAGGGCAGGGCCAGATTCATGACAAGGCATGCCTTCCGGCTCGTCGTGGCGGCGGCCAGGATAAGGACCGTATTGACCCCCGTACCGATGAGCAGCGTCATCAGGATGACGGGCAGGGGCAGGACGACACGGAGCTGCTGGATGCACAGGGCTGCCGCCAGGAGCAGTGCCGCCCGGGTAAGTGTATGGGACATGGGATCCTCCTTTCCGGCAAATGCCGGCTGTTCCTCCGGCGGAGCATATTCCTTTTCAATCTTTGGAATCCATAATATAATATCTAACGAATTCTTACAAGAAAAAGGAGCTTCATCAATGAAGGAACGCAACGCCATTTTCGACAACCTGCGCGGCATTTCGATGCTCGGCGTCATCGCCATCCACGTGGGCGACCTTGTGATGGAATCCGGAACACCCTATTACTGGCTCTATCTTCTGTGTGAAGTCCTGAGCCGCTACAGTGTCCCCACATTTTTCCTGATTTCCGGCTACGGTCTGTTCTACCGGTATTCCCTGGAGGAACCGCTGCCGTATCTGCCCTTTGTCAAAAAAAGATTCTTCAGCATCGGTCTCCCGTACATCGTGGTCTCCCTGTGTTACATGTTCCACAACAATATGCTCGCGCCCGATCCGGGATGGTGGTACCCTAAACATGTCCTCTTTACCCTTTTCTTCGGGCTGGGCAAATACCACATCTATTTTCTCGTCATCCTCATGTGGTTCTATCTGCTCTTCCCGCTGTGGCGCAGGCTCATGGCCCTGATGGAACGGGCCGGGCTCCGGATTTCGCTGGCGGTGCTCTTTGTGCTGCAGCTCTGGCTCTACCGGGCAAGTGCCCATTTCTGGGCCTATCCGGACTGGGTGGTGAATGCCCACTGGCTCTATGATCTCCTGCAGTACCGCCTGAATTACTTCGTCTTTTTCTATCTCTTCGTCTTTATGCTGGGCGGCGTCATCGCACGCCATTACGCTTCTTTCCTTACGCTCATCCGGCGGCACCGGAAACTGCTCACGCTGTGCTTCCTTGCCTCCGCGTCAGTCAATACAGCGATCTTCTACCGCTGGGTCCTGGTGCACAGGATGCCTCTTGAAGACACGACGAACGCGCTGCAGCAGCTGAGTACGCCGGGCCTTGTCTACACCATAGCTTCGGTGCTCTTCTTCAGCTGCATCCTGGAAAAATACAAAAAGGGCGATCTGCCCGTACTGGAGCGCATCTCCGACCGCTCCTTCCTGATCTATCTGATCCATCCGTTCTTCCTGGATATGCTGTATGCGGTCATCATCAAATATATCATGCCTTTTGACCGCTTCCCCATGCCGCTTTTTTACGCGCTGCTCGTGGTCATTTCCTACATTGCCGCCGAAATCCTCCATTATTTCATCAAAAAGGGAAAGGCAAGAGGCCTCCTGCCCTGAGAAAAACAGAAAAGGCTGCGTATCTGTATCCCGGATCCGTGCTGCGGACGAGGGGTACGGACACGCAGCTTTTTTTGCATCCCAGCAGCAGGTGACGGCCTTACGCACCGGAAAAAGCTTTTCCCTGCAGCGCACCCGGAAAACCGGGCGCTTTGCCTGTCATCCCCGCTCCTTTCCCCGGTGCCGGATAAAGCAAAAAAACAGGGATCCGTTCTCTCCTGCAGGAAAGGCCGTTCCCCGTGCATTTCCATCCTCTTCCCGAATAGCATCCGGATACGGATTCCATTCCTCCGCAAGGGCAAAAAAATCCGGGGCAGGAAACAGAACGTTTCCCACCCCGCGATCCATGCCGTTATTCTGCTTTTTTCAAGGTCGGCTGCCTGATCGGCTCCTTGTCGATTGCTCTCACGATCAGCAGGGTAATGATACAGATCAGCCATTCAAAATAAATCACATGCGGGAAGATACGGACTGCCGGCACGAAGGTCCACACGACAAGGCCGAGGATCCCCACGAGCGTCGTCCAGAAGGCCGTGTTTTTCCGGCACAGTCCGGGCGCGAACATGGTGCAGAGGAACACCAGTGTGAAGGCCGTCGTCAGGCTGAGTCCGATCATCATCATCCGGACGATGCCCACCATGTTGAAGGCCATCCACAGGGTAATGATCCCGATGACGAAGATGATGCGGCGGTTGGCCTTGACATAAGCCTCTTCGGAAATGCCGGGATTGATGAACCGTTTGTAGATATCCTGGGAGACGAGGGTCCCCGCTCCGAGCAGGATCGTGCACGCTGTCGATACATCCGCAGCCCACAGGGCGGCCAGGGTAAGGCCTGATGCAAATGGGTCGAGGCTCATCACGATCTGCGGCAGAGCCTTCGTCGGATTGATATCGGGGAATTCTGCCAGAGCCGCCAGGCCGAGGATTGCCGACAGAAAACCGATCGGGAAGATCAGTATGCCCCCAAGGACAAAGCCTTTCCGGGCCGACTGGACATCCCGGGCGCCGCAGGCGATCTGCACCGGGCCCTGCGCCGTAATGGCCTGGGTGGTCATGACGATGACCCAGCCGAGCATCATGGCCGCCGTCAGCCCGCTGAAGGGGCTCATCCAGTCAAGTCCGGGCACAGCCGGAAGTCTGGCTGCGATTCCGGCAAGGCCGCCGTCCCGGGCAAGGACACGAACCACGGAATAGATCAGGCCCAGATAGATGATGGAGACACTCACCAGATTCGAGACACCGCTCGACCACAGGCCGCCGATGGCCGTAATGCCGATGAAGACGACGGCACTCGTGATCATGCCGGAACGCATGGTGAAGATATCCGGCAGCAGCGCCGAAAGGATGGAACCTCCCGCAACGTACTGCAGGGACGTGATGCAGATCATGATGATGGAAAGGCCGATGACACTGATGATGCGTGCTTTTTTATCATAGGAGCGCTCAAAAAGCTCCGGCACGGTCGTGCAGTTGAGGCTGCGGTACTTGCCGGCAGCGACGAGTCCCATGATGATGGCGCCGATGGACCAGGCTGCATTGTACCAGCCCGCGGCCATGCCGATTTTCGTGGCACTTTCAGCGACCCCCACCGTGGATGCCGCACCGACGGCCATCCCCGTAATGGCAAAGGCGACGAGGCAGGGCCCGAATTTCCGTCCGGCGAAAAGGTATTCCGCCGGGTTCTTGTCCGCTCTCCGCTTCATATGGAACGACACCCCAAAGAGCAGGACAATGTACAACAGGACGATGAAAAACTGAATGGACAAAAAAAACACTCCCTTTACAGGGAAGCTCTGATGCGGAAAACAGACTCCTCCCGGAATAAGGCGCAGAGATGCTTCTCTCCTTCCCCCTCGGATCCCGTGAAACGGATCTTTGTTTTCCTTCCGTTCAAAAGCAAAATCTGAACTATCAATCCTACCAGTGCTTCCTCAGATTTTACGTACCTTTTTATTATATAGGCTTCCTGCGGCCTTTGCAAAGTGATTTTTCAGAAATCTGCCTGACTGCTGCAAACGGGGCAGGATGCAGGAAGTGAACAAAAAAGACACAGTTCGGGGACAAATTCCTGCAAATGTGTGTTTGACATCGGGCGGCGGCACGGTACAATAACAGTACGGCGGATCAGCGCTGCCTGATCCGGAAATCCACTGGCAAGGAGATGCTTTCTATGAAAATAAAACGCGTTTTAGCCATCCATGATCTCTGTTCTTTCGGCCGCTGCTCCCTGACGGCAGCGGTGCCCGTGCTCTCTGCCATGGGGCATCAAGTCTGTCCCTTCCCGACAGCGCTCTACAGCAACAACCTGACGTACGGCACCTTTGCAAGTGAGGACCTGACGCAGCAGATGGCAGCGTACATGCAGAAATGGGAAGAGCTGCAGCTGTCCTTTGACGCCATCTACAGCGGTTTTCTGGCAAACGCTGCCCAGGCAGAGAGCGTGGCCCGGTGCTTTGACCGTTTCGGCGGCAAAGGCAAAACCATCATCGTCGATCCTGCCATGGGCGATGACGGAAAACTGTATCCCGTTTTTGACAGCACCATGGTCGCTGCCATGAAAAAGCTGGCAGCCCGTGCCACCGTCATCACACCCAATTACACGGAAGCCTGCCTGCTGACGGATACGCCCTATGCTCCGGCCCCGCCCACGGAGGACCAGCTCGATACGGTCTGTGAGAAACTCCTCGCTCTGGGTCCCAAAGCTGTTGTCATCACCAGTGTTCCCTGCGACGCGCAGCATATCTCGATTACCAGCATGGAAGCCTCCCAGGGATTCCCTGAATCCTACCGCGTGGACAGGCTGCCCTTCGGCACCTGCGGTACGGGCGACATCTTTACGAGCACCCTGGCAGGATACCTGCTCAAGGGAAAGGATCTGAACCAGTGTGTCCAGGGGGCCGCTGATTTCCTGAGTTATGTCATCCAGGCAACGCTGGACGCCGGCACGGATCCCCGCGAAGGAGTCCTGCTTGAAGGCTGTCTGTGGAAACTGCTTCTGCCCGCCACGAAGAATTGCACGACCTGCGCGGGATGACAGCGGAACACGGAACCTGTAATCCATTACCTTTTCAGACACAGCTGCCGGCAGCAGCAAAGGAGGCTTTATGGCAGACTGTAAAGACAGCCTGCTCCGCCTGGGCCTTGCGGTTCTCCGGGCCTATGTGGAGCAGGCGGATCCTTCTCTGTTTCTCTCACTGCTCGCACCCGACGTGACCTGGCTCGGAGCGGGGCAGGATATGGAAGCCGAAGGCCGGGAAACGGTTTCGGCAATCTTCCGGGCCGGTCAGGATCAGCTGATTCCCTGCCGCATGAGCCATATCCATGAGCTCGCCCGTCCGCTTTCAGATTCCCTTTGGCTTGTCCAGATCAGTTCCCTCATGGCGACGGATCCTTCCTTCAAGCTGTACCTGCAGGCCTATCAGCGCTGCGCCTTTATCTTTCGAAAGAAGGCTGACGCCGCATGGGAAATCGTTTACGTAAACCATTCCATCGCCTATGAAGCCCTTGGGGAAAAGGAGCTTTTTGCGCTCAGCAAAGGCCTGCACAATTTCCACAGGCTGAAATCCCTGGATCCTGCAGCATTCACGCCGCAGGACAAATCAATCTTATTCCGGCTCATCCGGCAGGTATTCAGTCCTCTCCCGGAAAAAGAAAAAGAGGTCTGCATCCTGCTGTCCCTCTTTCCGAAATTTTCCCGCAGCCTGGCAGAATTTTTTGCTTCCGATCCGAAGATCCTGGCAAACCTGAAACTCCAGATCGAACGGAATCCTTTTTGTGTATATGAACCAAAAGACGGGGTGTATGTCTTCCACCCGGTCTTCCGGGAATACCTGCAGGGAAAATTCCAGGAAGGGCCCCTGGACTGGCAGAAAAAAGCCTGCGCCCGGGCGGCCCGCTGGGGACTGCAGCACGGCAGTCCCGATCTGGCATTTTCCCTGGCCCGGAAAGCAGGGCTCCCGGCACTCGCCTTCGAGGCCGCCAGGCAGGGCGGCCTCGCCATCTTATACAAGGAGTCCCCCGCCCGGCTCAGCCAGCTGCTCCATGCCGCCACACCCGAGGATAAGCGAGCCGGTTTCGAAGGCTGCTGCCTGCTGCTCCTCGCAATCGGTCTCCTGGCCTCTCCCCGGCAGGCACGGGAAGAACGGGAGATCCTCCTTGCCTCCATGCCTGACGGCTGGCAGGTCCAGCCCCGGGAAGAAGCGGCACTGCACTTTCTGGAAGCGCTGGACAGTCTGCCCAGCCTTGACCTCATGCTGCCGGCTTTCGAACGCTTTTTCCTCTGCTGCAGGAAACACCGCCTGAAACTGCCCCGGGACTATTTCGAGGGCCTCCATCGGGGCGTATCGGGCCAGCTTGTGCTGTATTACCGCCGGGCGGGTTCCCTTCTCCGCAATACCGGGCAGCTGCAGCGGATCTATGACATCTGCGGACAGACCATCGAAGCCTGCGACGGTTCCCTGTGGCAGTCCTGTGCTGCCGCCGAATGCCTGTATCTGCAGGGAAAGCTCGAGGCCGCGGAAGAAATCTTTACGAATTTCCTGGCAGCCCCCTGCCGGAGCCTGGATGAGCAGGAAAGAGCTGTCACAGCCCTTTTCATCGTGCCCCGCATCATGCTGCTGCAGAACAAGAAAGACCGATTCCCGGACTGGAAGATCCACTACAAAAAACTCCGCAGCAGGATCACCAATGCCCTGATGCAGGTGGATCTCAACCTTGCGGGGATCTTTATCCGGAGTCTCCTGGAACAGTCTTCGCCTTCGCTGGAACGGGCCATGAAGCACCTGAACAGCCTGCAGGACTTTCCAAGCCTCCAGCCCATGCGTTTTTCCACCCGTCACCGCCTCCTCCTTTCCATGCACAAATACCATCTCGTGCTCCCGGCAACGGTGCCCCAGGAAGGCATTCCCTCGCCGGACTCGTCCCAGATGTACAAGATCTATGATGCCGTCATGCACGTCATCGCCCTCGACCGCACGGGAAATGAGGACCGGGCCCTGAAATCTCTCTGCCGCATCCTCGACGAAGCAAAAGCGGATGATCTCTATCTTCCTCTGGCAGAGCACGGGTTCCTGCTGAAAGAGCTCCTTGGCAAAGCGGCGCGGCAGGAGAAATATGCCCCCTTCGTAAAGACAGTCCTTTCCTATTCCCTGACACCTGCCGCGGGTCCCAGCCTGAAAGAAGATGAACTCACCCCGCGGGAACAGCTCATCATCCGCCGCGTCAGGGAAGGCCGGACCAACAGGGAGATCGCCGAGGAATGCTGCGTGGCTGAAATCACGATCAAAAAACATCTGAGCCAGCTCTACCAGCGCTTCAAAGTGAGGAGCCGGACAGAACTGCTGCATGCCATCGAACGGATGTGAGGAAGGAGCCCTGTGCCGGGCAGAAGTTCCCTTGCACCGGCGCCGCTCCTGCACTATACTATCGCTGTACCATCATTTTGACATCATAAGGAAGATCAGCATGGAAAAGAAACTTCAAATCAATGAAAAAGGCTGCAGTATCCGCTGCCGCTTTTTCTGCAGCGATTCAGAAAAAACAGCCCGTACATTCTCCGACGTCGTCATCGTCACCCACGGTTTCGGCAGCAGCAAGGACACGGCCGGTACGACCAGTTTTGCCGAGCATCTCCTGGGCAAGTACAAGCACTGGGCTGTGCTTGCCTTCGACTGGCCCGCGCACGGCGAAGATGCCCGCAAGAAACTGACAGTGGAGGACTGTCTGGATGATCTGGGCATCGTCACTGACTACGCCAGGACGGAGCTCAAGGCGGAACGGCTCTATAACTACTCCACCAGTTTTGGTGCCTATCTGGTCCTGCGCTATATCATCGAGCGGGGAAATCCTTTCCGCAAGATCGCTCTCCGCAGCGCCGGCATCAATATGTATGAATCCATGTCCAACCATATCGACGCTGTGGGCAGGCGCGATCTGGAAAAAGGCAAAGAGATCCTGGTCGGCTTCGACCGCAAGATGAAGATCGACCGGCATTTCCTCGATTCGCTTAAGGCATTCGATGTGCGGAAGCATGAATACTTCGACTATGCGGATGATATCCTGATCCTCCACGGAACAAAGGATGAATGGATCCCCATCGAACTGCCCCGGAAGTTTGCCGAGGACAATGTCATCGAATTCGTCCCCGTCGAAGGAGCGAACCATCCCTTCCAGAATCCGCAGCATATGGCACTGGCCATCCATAAGATCATCGAATTCTTCAAGGACTGAAACCGGGTCGGGCCGCGCGGATTGGACAGTTGCCCCGCACAGGCCGCAGAGAGCGGCAGTGAAAGCCCCTCTTCTTATCGTACAATCATAAAACTGATTCCATCAGGAGGTAGTATCATGACGATTCTTGAATCGATTGCCAAACGCAGGACCTATTATGCCATCCGGAAAGAAATCCCCGTGCCGGAAGACGAAGTCATCCGCACGATCGAAGAGGTCACGGAACTCGTGCCCGATGCTTTCAATATGAAAAGCGCCCGGGTCGTCGTGGCACTCGGCAGCCGTCAGGACCAGCTGTGGGATACGATTTACGATGTCTTCGGCGGCAAAGTGCCCCGTGACAAAATCGACAGTTTCAAAGCCGGAGCCGGCACGGTCCTTTACTTCTATGACACGGCGACGGTCAGGGGCCTGCAGGAGAAGTTCCCCCGCTATGCAGAGAATTTCCCGCTCTGGGCGAACCACGCAAACGCCATGCTCCAGTTCACAATCTGGACAGCGCTCCGCGAGCTCGGCATCGGAGCAAGCCTGCAGCATTACAATCCCGTCATCGATGCGGCTGTCCGCGAACTCTTTGACGTGCCGGAAGACTGGAAACTCGTCGCCGAAATGCCTTTTGGCGGCATCGTGGAAGAACCTGGTGCAAAAGAAAAAGAAGATATCCGCAACCGCGTGAAGATCAGCCGGTAACAGGCTGCCGCAGTGCGCATGAGGCCCTCCGGTCCTTTTGGGACCGGAGGGCCTCGCTGTAATACTTTGCTGTTTGGTTATGTTCAGCCCTTCAGGAGCTTGTTCATCCCCTCGCAGAAAGCCGTCAGTTCCTTATCCGGAGCGATTGAAATGAATGTCCTGTTCCCGGGCTGCAGCGTGATTTTTCCCGTCCATATGCTGGTGGATGGTTCCAGCTCTTTGATATCTTTCAGAGCAAAGGAGCCATTTTCGGACGAAATCAGCGCATTCCACGTCAGGAGGAAACCGTCACGGCCGGTTCCCGTTATCGTCTTGTCGCAGAGGACAAGGATATCCTGCGGATCCACGGCATAGACTGCGGCATAGCTCGACAGCGCGTTGGCGAGCTTTTTGGACGGGATCTCCGGGGCACAGTACAGGTAGGTATGCGAGCCGTCCAGCTGCCGGGCCAGCTGCTGCGTAAAAGCAAGGAGTGCCTCCCGGCCGGATCCGCCTGAAGCGGCCGGCTCTGCAGCCGGAGCAGCCGGAACTGCCGCATCCGTAAGAGCCATGCCGCAGCTGGTGCAGAAGCGGGCATCCGGTTTGACCGGGGCGCCGCAGCGGGGACAGAAACGTCCGGCCGGTCCGGCTGCCGGGGCTGTCTGGACTTCAGGCTCAGCTTCAGCGGCAGGCGGGGCTGCCTGGACTTTCGGCTCAACTTCAGCGGCAGGCGGATTTCCGGAATCAGTTCCGGCTTCTGCCGCCTCAGCAGCAGCCGCATTGTCCGCATCCTCCGTTTCTGCACTTTCTCCGGTGTCCCTAGTTTCCGGCTCAGTCCCGTCTTCCTCATCGGCAAAGACACCCCGGGCCTCTGCAAGATCGGATTCCTCCTGCGTCAGGATGGCTTCTTCTGACAGCCAGGAAGCGAAATGTTCGTCCAGGCTGCCGCAGTCATCTTTTTCAAATACACAGAAAATAAATCCTGTATCGCTTTTGAGGGCATGGGCTGAATCAATGGAGACCCTGCAGAAATCGTCCAGGGACGCGGTTTCTCCCTGAGAGGTATACACATCCCCATCTTCCGTCAGGATGAACCCTTTCTTACCCTTGCCCCACAAAAGCGCATTGCTGGCATCACAGACAAGGAAGACTTCGGAACGGTCCACTCCCAGCCGGCTGCCATATGCTTTCATGGCATTATCGAGGAGTCCGTCTGAAATATCATCCCCCAGATGGTAATGGCTGCCCTTCAGTGCCGTACCATACTTGCACTTCAGATACGCCAGGCTTTCCGCGTAACTTCCGGAAGCCTTCAGGCAGATGCGTGCGGCCTTCGTTTCTTCCGTTGCGGGCTGGATGGTGGATGCAAGGTCATACCAGGCCATGGCCCGGACATAATCATAACAGCTGTCCAGATCCTTATTACCCCGCAGGGCAGCCGCCTTCAGCATGGCTTCGGCATTTTTCTCTTCTTTTGCCACGGCTTCATAACACGCCAGTGCCTCATCACAGCGGCCACTTACCCGGAGTTCATCTCCCAGGGCCATATTGACCCGCTGCAGGGGCTCCCGGGCTTCAGCCACGTCCAGTTCCAATGCTTTGCTCAGCTGATCTCTGGCCTTTTCCAGATCCTTTGCGCAGCCCTCCCCTGTTTCATAACACAGGCCGGCCTGCAGGAAGGCCCGGGGCTCGCCCGCTTCGACACCCTTCTGATACCATTCGAACGCGGCTTCGGCATGGCCCGCTTTTGTCTCGTCCTCACCGGCCCTGACGCAGGCCGGTCCATAACCTCCCTGAGCGGCTTTGAGGATGAGTTTCGCCGCGCCTTCCGGATCGGCATCGGTGCCTTTCCCGCTTTCTTTTAAAAGGGCAAGCTCATAGCAGCCTTCCATGCTGCCGCAGTCCGCAGCCTCCTCATACAGGTCACAGACCGCCGGCCAGTCAGATTTTTCGTCCTTCCGAAGCTCACCTGCTTTTGCAAGGTCCCAGTCTGAGAGTACCCTGCGGGCCTCTTCACAGCCGAGAGACGCACTGCGGCGGAGATAGTCCAGCGCCTTCGTTTCGTCACTTTCCTTGTATTATTGATAGTTCTTAAAAAGGATCTGCTGGAATTCGGGCGTATGGGCCGCTTTTTTTGCCCGTTCCAGCGCTTCCTCTGCGCCCGGCTCGCCGAGAGCCGCCGCTTTGGCATAATATTCCGCAGCCTTGCCGAAATCCTTTCCGTCTTTCGCGCCCGTCCCTGTCTCATACATCTCGCCCGCCTTCAGGCAGGCCTTTCCGTTCTCTCCTTCGGCTGCCCTGAGAAGGTAGTTATAGAACATGATGCCCTTTTCGGCATTCATCTGGTAGAACTCCCAGGCAGCACGGGTTTCTCCCAGTTCTGCTGCGATCGTCAGCCATTTGCAGGCCTCTTCATATTCATCAAGATCCCGGAAGGCGAGTCCCAGCCTGTACATGGCTTCCGTATCCCCCATGTCCGCTGCGGCCTGGTAAGAGGCTGCCGCCTGTTTCAGATTGCCCTGATCCTGGGCTTTCCGTGCATCCGCTTTGAAGTTTTCCACCTGAGATGCTGCCACATCCGCATAAGGGGGTGCAAAACAGATATGGTAAAAGCGGATCTGTCCGGCTGCAAAATCGATCGGTTCCGTGCTCGCACAGGAAAACTGCAGATCCTCGCCGAACCCGTAATACGAAACATGCTCCAGATCCTCGTAAAACGGAATGGTCAGATTGCTGGCATTGATCAGGATGATCCGGTTTTCATCATACCCTTCCGGATACTCTTTCATAAGATACCGCAAAGCTGCCATTTCCGCGGAAGATCTGATCGCGTACCCCTCATCGAAACCAAAACACTGGACCCAGTCGGGGAATGCAAGACTGCCTGACTGATGGAGCTGGTTCCAGAAAGTCCCTGCCAGCGAAAGTGCTGCGCCTTCTGAATCAGCGACTTGCAAAATATCCGGTATCGCTTCCGGTTCCAGTTCGGCCATGGCCCGATAGACGGCAGCACTGTCCCCCGTCTGGGCAAGACTGTCACAAAGCGCCTGCATCGCCGTATCTTTGCTGTACCGGCCCTTTTCCACCATGGCCTTGATATTGTCCAGGCGGTTTTTGACTTCTTGGGTCTGGAAAGCGAACGGCGGCAGCTTGTGATTGTTCACAAGGGTCCGCATAAGGATATTGACCAGCCAGACGGAGATGATACTCTCCGCGATGTTGGCCCCCATATTGGCATAATTGCGGCGGTCCAGGCGCTGCCGGATGAACTTCTGGGCCCGTCCGCTGTACGTATTGCCCGTAATGGCCCGTCCCAGGGAACTCAGTCCATCCTGCGCCATATTGAGCATGCCTGCTTTGACCGCGCCCGTAATGGCACCGGTAATACCGAAACCGCCGCCCTGCCAGTGAGCCTTGTTCATTTCTTTTTCTTCACCGAGCTGCTGCAGGTACCGGGCGATCGCCCTTTCATCTTCCAAAACCCCTTTGAACAGATCCGTTTTTTGGTACTGTTTAAAGATTTCGTCGACGAGGTTATCCTTGCTTACGACATCGACGCCGTGATCGATCAATGTTTCCACCGCCGCATCGAAGGAGGGATTGCAGGCGTCAAAGATAAGGGCGGTCAGATCCTTCATCAGCTCGGACGGTTCCGTATAAGCCTGTGATGAAAAATGTTCCTTTATAGAGTGATAGACCAGACGGTACTGGCGCTCCCCCTCCCGGTTGAACGGAGCCCACAGCTGCCGCCGCAGCGCCAGGGGGCGTGGAAAATCGATATGATATTTGGCAAGGATGACCGCATGGCTGCCCGGCACATCCGGCAGATTTTCTTCCGCCGGGGCGGGAACTGCCGCGGCCTCTTGCGGGGCCTGAGCTGTCTCCGCCGGAGCCTGTGCTTCCGCCGGCAGGGCCGGACCGTCCTGCTCCGGAACCGCTTCCGGCTCCGCTGCGCCGCCAGCTGCCGCGGCGGGCACCCTGGCACCGCATTTATAACAAAACTTCGCATCGTGTGAATGTCAACCAAAAAGTGAGCCACTTGCTCACGAATTTTTGAGCCACTCATGCTCATGAAAAAGTGAGCCATCTGCTCACAAATTTTTGAGCCACTTAAGCATTCGTCATCTTCCGTTTGCT
>Ga0256406_1000657_pt1 | contig 61621 bp, 48 predicted proteins | sample RumenRJG_03DNA_FD_185986 | JGI IMG/M metagenome (GOLD analysis project Ga0256406, IMG submission 185986) | Bovine rumen microbial communities from Lethbridge, Alberta, Canada - RJG_03 | ecosystem: Host-associated > Mammals > Digestive system > Stomach > Rumen | place: Canada: Alberta | collected... | reverse complement strand
TTGATCTCATTTATTATTGGATTGGTTTTCTTCAATCTTATATGGGTTTTGATAGATTTTGTTCGAGACATAAATGGTAAGACGATCAGGAAAAAATGGCTTTTCGTTGTAGTAAACATCATTATGGTAGGTGGTATTATCTGTTCATGTCTTGCGTATAAGTATAAGTGGTTTTAATGAGGTTTTAATCTTAACTTCCAGCATTTTTTACACTCAATAGAACATCAGCCAGTAACGTTCGTGATCCCGGCGTTACTGGCTCTCTGCCTATTCCATCTCTTCTGATCCTTTGATGAACGCCATGATCTCCTAATAACACGTTGGCAATGCTGTTAACTTAAGGTCTTAAGGCCAGGAAATCAAAGGTCTGTAACCATATTTTTTAAGAGAAATTGTTACAGAAGCCGGTAATATCTGCTAACCGGACAGGCGGCTTCGCCGCACCGGAATAATCATACTATCTTTCAGATCCGATTAAGTCTGATATACGTGCGCACGGTCAGGATTATCTGGTGGATCATAAAATGGAGTTCCTTAAAATTTGGATTAGCATCGGATTGCGTCATCCAGCAGAATATGTTGAGGCGTGGATTGACCAAACCAGGGAATATTGGAATAGCGGATATCAGTATTGGATCTGGGCAGATGGAGTACAAGGGAATAGTTTGGCGATAGAAAGAACAGTTGGATCTGAACTAATGGCAGATAAAGTCAGTATTAGTCTTACGGTATGGATTACGGTTGCTGCATTTGTGATTGGATTCATCAGAAAAGATAAAAATATAATACTTGCTGTTCCTGGAATAGCCATAGTTTTGTCTTTGATTATTTCTACTCCAGTTGCCAGTGAATTCAGATATGGTTACGGACTATTTACAGCCTTTCCGATCGTTGTGTTTACATTGTTTTATCCAGGAGAGAAGCAGCAGACAAGTCGATTCTCGTAGGTAAGGTCTGGCTCAGGGAATCTTGCAGGACCGCTTCAGCTATTCATCGTCAACAGGTTACAGGATGCAGTATTTTCACAATAAAAAATCAACATGTAAAGGCATAGCTGTCATCGCGCTTGTCGTGGTATGCCTGCTCCTTATGCATAATGGAAAGGCTGTAACTGAATATGCAGACCGGCATATTCTGCTTGAATATACTAACTCCGGATTATATCACCTTGAACAGTCAAGACAGGAAATAAGAATCCTCCAGACCATTGCGGAGCACGGTACGGTTAATCTGGTCAGAAATGTTCTGCAGACCGGAAACTATGAGCAGGGATTCACGATCACAGTGAATGAAGACGGATCTTTTACCTATTCCGGGACCAACCATGCAGAATACAACATCTACATTACGATTGGCGCTGATTGCTTTAACAACACGAGTGGTGATTTTATAATCTCTGATACGAAATCCGCCGGCGATCCGGAACTCTCGCAGGACGGGATTTACGTTTATCTGCAGGGCCAGGTTTATGATATCGGTGGAGAAACCGAATATCCTGTAACCTATGATCTGCGCAGTGGTACACAAAAAGTCACGATCGGCGCAGAGGATTCATCTGTGTATTATTTTAATGTCTGTATTTCTTCGGGGTTTACCTCGGAAGGTATTACGTTTTATCCGATGATCACAAGGGCTGACCAGGCTTCTTCCACGTTCCAGCCCTGTGTGATCAGCGACAGCGGTGCGATTGCATCCCCTTCGGTGAGTTATGATGACTATATTTTCAGTAAGAGAGCTTTTCTGCAGCTCACGGAATCCGATCTGAAGAAGCTTGATCGCGCATTCCGCTATCAATTCAATGCAAAGTGGATGACCATTGATTTTCAGGACGGGACCGGGCTGGTCTATACCAGAGGCGATGGCAGCAATAAGGCCAATACTGATCCTCCGGTTTACGGAGAACTGGATGGCACGGGAAGAATCTCAGTGCCGCTTGGCGGGATGCAGGAGATAGCTGCAGAAGTCAGGCCGCTTCAGAAGATCACTTATTTTGCCGACTATCTCCGGGCGCTGAACAACAGGGACTATAGCATTCTGATTGCCGTGCGGGATGATGGCTTCACTGCGCTTGTAGGCCGCGATAACACAGATCTGCAGGCGCTTGGCGTGCAGACGGAAATTTCCCCCTACAACTATAGGCACAGTTACTATGCTGTCCTTCATCCGGGAAGAGCTGCCAGAGAGGAGCTCTCGGAGCAGGCACTCACCTGCACCGGCACACTGGAGGACGGCACCAGATTCGAGATCAATTCAAGTGGCTTTGATGCCGGTAATCTTGCCTCAATCAGGCTGAACGGCCAAGAGTGGAGCATGAATCGCAGGGGGATAAACTTTGTCGTTTATGACAATACCCTGCACAGGGTTGTGGACACGGTATGCTTTGATACATGCAGTGGTCTCTCTGCCTATCGCCCGCCCTCGATTCCGGAAGAGGAAGGTAAGGGCGAATAAATCAGATGGATCAGAGGGATCCGGTGTTTTTCCGGGCAGCAGAAGTCCGGATCAGGAGAGGGTATACGAAAATAAACTCAGAGGGGTTGTCGAAGAGGCAGGTTTTGCTGAATCTGGTTCTTGGCTATTACTGGGGCGTGACCGGCATTCTGTTGGCTACGATCATCTCCTTTACAATCATCAGTTTCTATGCGTCGGGGATTGTGTACTGGCGGTATTTTCAGCATCACAGATACAGTCAGTTTCTGCTCATCAATCTTGCATTTCTTGTGATAACAGGTCTGTCAGGGGGCGTTTCATATTGGATCTGCCGGCAGGCCGTCTTCTCCTTTTACGCAGGAAGGGAAGGGCGGTCCATCGCCCTCTGATGCATGGGAGCGGAAGTCCCCTTCTTTTAAGAGGATGTTCAGATCTCTGCCGGGATACGGCTTCCTGAAAGAGATCTGGCTGTATACCTGTCTGAACAGAAATTTTTACCACAGACGGGCGTAGGACGTGCTGCTGTATGGGTGCTGTCTTATTTTCAGCAGGGAAGTTCTTTGAACAGTTGAACGGCTTCAATCCGGACACGTTCATGTTCAAGGAGGAGGAGCTGCTGTATCTTGCGGTCATGCGGGCCGGCCTGCATACGCTCTATGAGCCGGCGCTGAGGAGCCGGCATCTTGAGGTTGCCTCTACGGACGCGGTGTATACGACGAGTGAGGCCAAATTTAACTTCGTAAGGGAGAACCAGATTGCATCGCTGAAGGTGCTGATCCGGGCGCTGGATGAGGAGTGAGGACAGTATAACTTTGCGAATATTTTCGTCGGGTATTTCACTATGCAGTCAGTGACGGAGTGTGGGCGGTGACGGTGTGATAGTGATGGTACAGAAGGATGGTGTCAGTGACCAAAAGAACTGATCGAGATCCGGGGAATGTGACGATATGAAAGGCTGGTCTATTATTGGCAATGCGCATGCGGGCGGTGATAAGGCGGAGGAGAATGGCGGAGATATTTTCAGAAATAAAGTTGAATTGCGCCTTGTCAGTGGCTTGCAGAGAATGCTATATTGAGCGCAGGGCACGCGGGCAAGATTTCCCTATGTCCCTGATGCACAGATGGCGGTAGTTGCTATTTTGCATCAGACGTAATAAGACATCAGAATAAGAAGGAATATCTAATTTTGATGTCTATTTTGGGCAAATTTCCAAGGTATTGCAAATTTAAGTCATCAAAAATTCATAATTTTCATAGTATTGATGGTATTTTACCCTTCTTCTCTTCATTTCGAACATCAAAAAGCAATTATTCTTCATATTTTGGTGATAATTTCAGAGAACATATCTGAATATGTCAGCAAATTTGCTTTGAATCAAGACTTTTGATGACATCTCAATCTCACATCATCAAAATCAATGAAATTCGTAGATTTTGACGTCATCAAATCCAACAGCACCAGAAATCACACAACATATAATCACAAAAGAATATATCCAAAGCATACATCAGGAGGAATCATCCATGAGGCTTAAACTTCTGCTGCCCAGCAATGTGATTGAAGAAGCGCGGTCTGAAATATCGAGCCTTCAGTCGATTCGTGAGTATCTCAGTTCAGCTCTTGAAGCGGCGCCGTCTGGAAAGATCCACATTTCCCGTTCAGGGAAACGATTATCTTACTATTTGCGAAAGACCCCGCATGATGAGGGCGGAGAGTACATTTCCAAAAAGGAGACGCAGAAAATCAAGACATATCTGCAAAAGTCTTATGACGAAAAGGCACTGAAAACAGTTGATGAGCTTCTCTCCATTCTGAATACCCTTGTCTCCTCCTATCCTGCCAAACTGGATAAGCTGAATAAAATATACGAATCCTATCCGGATAAATCCAAGCCATTACTAAAACCAGTCGCATTATCTGATGAGACGTATACGAAATTATGGTCTGAATATTCTTACACCGGCAAGAGTATCCCAGACGATGTTTTCAAATATAGAACAGATAAAGGAGATCTGGTGCGCTCCAAGTCGGAATTGAACATTGCCAATGCTCTTTTCAAATCCGGCATTCCCTACAGATACGAGTGTCCGCTCCAGCTAAACAGGCAGGCCACGATCTATCCCGATTTCACTGTCCTCAATGTAAAGAGAAGAAAAACCTATTATTGGGAGCATCGCGGCATGATGGACGACCGCGACTACGCGCGGCACGCGGTCAGGCGAATCAAGGATTATCAGGAGGCGGGACACTGCCTGGGGAGGGATCTGATCATTACGGAGGAGACATCCACCGCACCGCTCGGGACGGATGAAATTCGAAGGGTGATAGAGGAGTACTTCGTTGGATGAGGAAGCTTCCACCGTGCCGCTCTTTGGTTATACGGCGATCTGTTGGACGGACCAGGCGGCATGGCTGTGCGCCAGCACCTACCTTGTCCTTATGACAATCTATGTGGTGAAGAAGAGATGCAATGAAATCGGAAGCGGTTCTCCGAAGACTGTCTCGCATTAATGATAGATTATTCGGTCGGCTTTCTGAAAGATGACGAGGTCTGGCTTTTGATGCTGAAAAAGCGAAATCTCTCAACGCACATTTATGACGAGGAAGAGGCCGATGAACTCATGATCTTACTGAGAGACAGCTTCATTCCCGCTTTCCGGACGCTGAGAGATTTTCTCCTGCAAAAGCAGGCTGAGATAGAAGCGGATGATAAAGAAGAGGCGCATTAAAGATGATAAAGAAGAGGCGCATTAAATCGGTTCTATCGATCAATGCGCCTGCGATGTCATTTATTCTCCAATCCGTATGGGCTGTGCACCCTGTATGCGGGGCGGAACCTTCGACGGTCTGTGCGGCGCTCCGGAAGAGCCAAGGTGCGCCTTGCATGCGGGGCGGAACAAGATTAGTTCTTGATCTGTGTGGGATGCACTTTGCCGGCCGCCTCATATCTTGATTTAATTCTCGATCTGTGCGGGCTGCACGGGCGTTGCGACCTGCGGCGCCGTGTCCTGTGTCACGCAGAAGTAGTCCGTGATGGCCTTTGCGTCAGCCTGCGCCATCTTCTGATAGATGTCTGCCTGGCTCAAGGTTGTTCTGTCTGTCGTATTGTTCAGGTAGCAATGTTCCACGATGACAGAGGGAATGTTGTAGGCCGTGCAGTGGCGGATGACGCCGTAATAATCGCCGTGCGCGCCGATGCGCGTATAGATTCCTCTGGGCTTGATGCCCGCGATGGCATTGAGCTCATTCAGCTCATGGATCGCGAAGATCTGACCGTAGGTCTCCATGTTGCCGACGGAGGAGATGTAGACTTCACTGCCTGTCTTCGTACCCGAAGGCGCTACGTTGAAGTGAAGGCTCACGAAAAGATCGGAATTCGTCTGCTTCGCCAGTGCAGCGCGCTGGGAGAGGGAGACATCCACGTCATCGGACCTTGTGATGTTGACCTTGATCTGGGGATACTGGGCGAGATCCTGGTTGATGAGCTGTGCGACATAAAGTGTCATAAATCTCTCGGCGAACGGCGCATAGGTAGCGCCAAGATCGGTGCCGCCGTGACCGGGGTCAAGGGTGACTACCCAGGGATTCTCCGCCGTGCCTTTCGGGGCCTCGGCGTGTGCTGTGATAGCCGTCGTTTTCAGGGAAAAGCACAGGAAGACGGCGGCGCAGAGCGAAAGAAAAGGCAGCACAGCGGCTGCCAAGGAATGTTTGCCTGTATTGCAGTGCATGGATCACATACTCCTTTTTGGAAATCCTGAAAATATTACCTGCAATAGTGTAGCATATTCTGCACAAAAAGGGCACTGCATGTAAAATCTCCGCACCTCTTTTGAAAAAATAATGTACGCGCCGCATTTCGTATTGCACTGCTGTATCTGATGAACTATACTCCGTATGATTTGCGCAGAAACCGGACCGCAGGCACTGACAAAACCTGCTGCCGCAGCAATTGGTGCCCTTACGGAGAATGGTGTTATGCATTATGGTTTACTGAGTGTCGTTCCCGTTATCATTGTCATTGTGCTCGCTGTCGCAACGAGAAGAGCGTTTGAGTCAATTCTCGCCGGCACGCTTGCCGCAAGTCTCATTCTATATCACACGCATTTCATCACGGGCTGGACGAACGCTTTTCTTGAGGTTGCGGGCAGCCGCGACAACCAGTGGATTCTGCTGATGTGCGGCCTCTTTGGGAGCCTCGTAGCGCTTCTGACTGCATCGAAGGGCACGAGAGGATTCAAGACTCTCGGCGCGAAGATCTGTCGGACCGCCCGCAGCACCCGTCTCACCGCCTTTGTTCTCGGCGTCATCATCTATATCGACGATTATCTGAATATGATCACCGTGGGAACCTGCATGCAGGGGATTTTTGACCGCAGGAAGATTTCCCGCGAGTCCCTCGCCTACATCATGGATTCGACGGGCACGCCTGTGTGTGTCCTGCTGCCGTTCTCGACATGGGCCGCTTTTTATGGAAAACTCTTTCTCAAAGAAAAGGCTGTCCAGGCGATCGGCATCACCAACGAGATCCGGCTGTATGTGCACATCATCCCATATGCGTTTTATGCGGTTCTGACGGTGCTGATCGTCTTCCTGTTCTGTGCGGGCGTCATTCCGGCAGTCGGCATGATGAAGACGGCAGAGGAGAGGTCGAAGAAATTCGGGAATGGCCCGCAGACTGTTTTTGTTTCAAAAGATGCGCCCGACGATGAGGGAAAACTTATCGACTTTGCGGTGCCGCTCCTTGCACTGGTTGTGGGGACGCTGGCGTTTGGCGATATTTTCCCGGCGCTGATTTTCTCGATCTGCGTCTGCGGCATCCTCTATATTCCAAGGCGCAGGATTGCACCGGCAGATTTCGGACACTACATCATCAAGGGCTTCTGCGATATGGTGCCGACGCTCGTCATCGTGCTGATGGCACTTCTACTCGCGGATTTCTCGGAGCGGCTCGGGATGTCGACCTTCGTCATTGAAGCTGCACTGCCTCTGATGACAAAATATTCCTTCCCGGCGATCACGTTTGCGGTGGTGGCGATTCTCTGCTTTGCGACGAGCTCCACATGGGGGCTCTCCGCCATCGTTGTGCCGGTCATTCTGCCGCTCGCCGCGGATGTGAACGCGAATCTTTTCCTTGTGATGGGTGCCATTCTCTCCGGGAGCACTTTTGGAAGCCACGCGTGCTTCTACTCGGATGCAACCGTCCTCGCAGCGTCCTCCGCCGGCGTCAACAACATGGACCACGCGCTCACACAGCTGCCGTACGCCCTGATCGCGGCTGGCATAAGTCTTGCAATGTATGTGGTGGCGGCGATGGTGTGAGGGGGGAAGGCTGCTCTCCCTTATAAGGCTCCCTTTTGAGATGGAAAAACGGACAAAATATTCATAACTATATTAGAAAAGCGGATATATTTTCATTATTTGTGTTGGAAAAACGGACTAAAAATTCAATTATTGAATTGGAAAAGAGGACAACTCATGCTAAATTAGATATAAAAAAGGACAACACATTTGAGGGCATCAAAATGCAGAGAAGAAAAATAGAAGACAGAATCAGAAGGTTTCTTAGCAGTGACAGAGGAGCTCTTCTTGTCACAGGTGCCAGACAGGTAGGTAAGACCTACAGTATCCGAAAAGTTTGCAGGGAAAGCGGCAGAAACTTTGTTGAGATAAATTTTATCGATGTTCCCGCAGCTGTACAGGCAGTAAATTCAGCTCGGAATGCAAAAGATCTGTTGTTTCGAATCAGTGCGCTCACGGATCAGAAGCTGATCCCGCATCAAACCATTATCTTTTTTGATGAAGTACAAAAAGCATCGGAAATAGTTACGGCCATAAAGTTCCTGGTTGAAGAGGGTAGTTACCAGTATATTCTGAGTGGTTCCCTGCTTGGTGTGGAACTAAAGAGTATAAGATCTGTTCCTGTTGGATATATGGACATGATCAGAATGTATCCCATGGATTTTGAAGAATTCTGCATGGGCAATGGGGTAGCGGACAGGATTATCCAGGATCTGAAAGAGCATTTTTCTGATGGAACACCTGTGGATCCTGTTGTACACAGTCAGATGATGAGCCTTTTCCGTCTATACCTGGTGGTCGGAGGTATGCCCGCAGCAGTTCAGGAATACATAGATTCCAATAATGTGCAGAGGGTTCTGGATATTCAGCGTTCGATTGTTGAAGCCTACCGGGCAGATATCGGCCAGTACGATCCAGACCACAAGCTTTATATTGATGAAATTTTTGATCTGATACCCGCCGAACTTAACAGCAGGAATAAGCGCTTCATAATGAAGAAGCTCAACAAAAATTTTAAGTTCAGGCGATATTATAACAGCTTTTTATGGTTGGAAGATGCCGGGGTCGCTCTTCCCACATATTGTGCAGATGAGCCCAGGGTGCCGCTTAAACTGTCACAATCCACAAATCTTTTCAAGCTGTTTCTATCGGATGTTGGACTACTGGCGTCAATGTATATGGATGGCATTCAAATCAGAATACTGAACAATGAGACAGATATTAATTTTGGATCTGTCCATGAAAATGCGGCGGCTCAAGAGCTAAAGGCGCATGGTTTTGAACTCTATTATTTCAACAGTAAAAAGCAAGGAGAAGTAGATTTTCTAATAGAAAAAGAGGATCAGGTTATTCCGCTGGAAATTAAGTCAGGGAAGAATTATCAGAAACATTCAGCACTTTCCAACCTGCTCGCTGACAAAAATTATGGCATCAGTCAGGCAATCGTTTTTTCCAATGACAACGTTACTATAAAAGGGAAAATCCGGTATCTGCCTATATACATGCTGATGTTCCTGAAAAAGGAGGAAAAAATGGCCAATCCAATTTTTAAACCGGATATTTCAGCACTTAAAGAATAAACATAAGATGCGGTAGAAGATGTGTCTGCAAAGGGTCTGACCAGTAACCTCACAAAGGTGTTCACCGCGGTGAACAAAAATACTCCTATCTCTCAGCAATAGAAAGCAGGAGTATTGACCAGGTATGCACGAAAGTGAACACAGAGCTCGAGAAATGCTGTAAAAACAAGCACAATAAAAATGGAGCGTACGGGAATCGAACCCGTATCTGCAGATTGCGAACCTGCCCTTCTCCCGTTGAAATAACGCCCCAAGTGCTGCACGAATTTACATTTGCGCAACACCATTAATATAGCACCGCAGTTAGGATTTGCATAGTAAAAATTTAAATGTCCAGCCCTGCCAGCACTCCCTTCAGGGTGTCTGCGGACTTCTTCAGCTCATGCTGCTCCTCGTCACTCAGATGAATCGGCACGAGTGTCTCGACGCCGTTCGCGCCGACGATGGTCGGCATACTGAGTGATACGCCCTCAATTCCAAAATCACCATGCATGATGGAGGAGACGGGAAGGATAGAGTGCTCGTTATTCACGACTGCCTCGCAGATGCGGCGCACGCTCATTGCAATTCCGTAGTAGGTTGCCTTCTTTTTCTCGATGATCACATAGGCACTGTTCTTCACATCCTCAGCGATCTTGTTCATGCTCTCCTGGTGGTCGTGGAAGCCTCTCATCTCGCAGAAATCGTTGAGCGGCACACCGCTGACGTTGGCAGAAGACCATGCGACGATCTCGGAGTCGCCGTGTTCGCCGATGATGCTCGCATGGACGCTTCGTGCATCCACGCCGAGGTGCTCGCCCAGAAGATACTTCAGCCTTGCGGTATCAAGCGTTGTGCCGGATCCGAAAACGCGGTTCTCGGGGAAGCCGGAGAGCTTCGCCGCCACATAGGTCAGAATGTCAACCGGATTGGCGACAATGAGAAGGATGCCTCCGCAGTCTCTCTTCTTAATCTCCGGAATAATGGATTTGAAAATACCGACGTTCTTCTTCACCAGATCCAGTCTCGTCTCGCCGGGCTTCTGGTTAGCTCCTGCTGTCACAACGATGATCGCTGCATCTGTGATGTCGTCATATCCGCCAGCTCTGATCGTCATAGGCTTTGCAAAAGGCATGCCGTGTGCAATGTCGAGCGCCTCGCCCTCTGCCTTGTCCTCATTGGCATCGATCAGAACCATCTCTGAGAAGAGGCCGCTCTGCATCAGTGCAAAGGCCGAAGCCGATCCCACGAAACCACAACCGATCATAGCTACTTTTCTGCTGTTTACTTCTGTACGCATATCACTGCCTCCTTGTTTTTTTCTATGGGAATTTCTTTTTCTCCGCCATTGAAAGAGAACAGACATTCTCCGCCTGGAAGAGAAATTTTGCTTATCTTCCAGCGAGAATTTTCTTTTCCCCCTTTTGGAAGAGCATTTCTGTTTCTTCCCCTTGATCTGACTGCAGTATAGTTCTTTATCGCCAAGTAATCCGTAACATCAGTTACATATATCGTTAATTATTTATCAAGCATACATTCATCAAAGAAATGCCCATCTGCGGATTATCCAAACGCATGTGTTTCCTAAGGATTGTCTATCCGACACATTCATCCGCTGAGCATTAGCCTGCGAAGTTCCTGGCACTTCAATTGTGATATTGCTGTGAACACCTTGTTTTCCTTCGTTTCTTTAGGTTCAGTCAGGTTTTTGCCTATATCATGCGGAGTACAGCGAGGACAGATTCAGGACATGAATTGAAACGGGCGGCAGTATTGTTGCTTTCGGAACGGCCGATATGGCCGATACGTTTGATGATACAACAACGCAGTACTCTATTCTTTATTTCCTCGATGAAACTGTTGAAGCGGGAACTGAGGTGACTCTCTCTGACAGTGACGGCAATGTCATCATGAGCTATACGACAGAAAAGAGAGGGCAGAGCGTTGTTTTCTCAAGTCCGGATATTACGGAAGGGACTTATACGATCACAGCGGGTGAGCAAAGCGCGAAGGTGACGGTGTCTGAGATTTCCACTTCTGCGGGGACAAAGGCGTCATCTGGAAGAGGTGGGGATCAAGGCGGAAAGCCGTCAGGCAGAAATGGCTCTATAGGTCCTGGAGCGTCTCAAGACAGCGATTCGGCCGGCACGGAGACATCTGAAGGAACCGACGCTGCTGATACGAAGACATCAACTGATTAAGGCTCTTTTTAAGACTCTTTAAACTTGAGAACAGTAGTCACAGGGGAATTGCATCCACAAAGGGCCGCAAAAGGCACCTGTGGATGCATTCGTACCGGGGTCACAGGAAGATTTGCATCCACGGAGGGCTGCAAACGGCACTTGTGGATGCATTCGTACTGCGGTCACAGGGAAATTTGCATCCACGGAGGGCTGCAAATGGCACCTGTGGATGCATTCGTACCAGGGCCACAGGAAGATTTGCATCCACGGAGGGCTGCAAACGGCACTTGTGGATGCATTCGTACTGGGGTCACAGGAAGATTTGCATCCACAAAGGGCTGCAAATGGCATCTATGGATGCATTCGTACCGGAGACACAGGGAAATTTGCATCCACGGAGGGCTGAAAAAGGCACTTGTGGATGCATTTACAAAAATTCATTCAGCTTATCAGGTTTCTGGAACGATATGCCGATTTACTCAGGCATCATATCATGATTCTGGAATTAATAATATCCAGGTTTCAGCAATCAAATCGCCATTTTCCGGATTGGTGTGTCAGCTTTCTGCATCGCTTGCGCTCTTCCAATGACATCCCTTCCCGACTATGGTACAATCCTCCTTAATGCAGGTTTCCTCAGGACAGATTTCTGCAGGATTTCATCTTAAATTATATCAATCCATTACCGACTGATATTGGCATACAAAGAGGTTCGAGAGAAGGTTATGAACGAAGAAATCAATAAAGCAAATGGTGGCTCGTCAACGGTCCATGATGCAGAGAACCATGGGCAAAATAGTCCGGTCACTTCCGGAGTCGATTCGGTCTCTTCTGAAAACATCGGCCGTCCGATTCTCTGGATCGTCATTCCCTGCTACAATGAGCAGGAGGTGCTGCCGATCACGGCTCCCCTTTTTCTTAAGGAGCTGACACACCTGCGGGATACAGGAAGAATCAGCGACAAGAGCCGGATTCTTTTTGTCAATGATGGTTCTTCCGACAAGACCTGGAGCCTTATCGAGGATTTTTCACAAAAAGATCCGCACTACATCGGCATCAGCCAGAGCCGCAACAGAGGCCATCAGAATGCTGTTCTCGCCGGCATGATGGAGGCGAGGGCTTACTGCGACATCACGATTTCCATCGACTGCGACGGACAGGACGACATCGGTGCGATGGATGAGATGGTGGATCAGTATCTGAAGGGCGCGGAAGTCGTCTACGGCGTAAGGTCCAAGAGAGATACAGATACCTTCTTCAAGCGCTTCACCGCAGAATCATTCTACAAACTCCTGAACGCCATGGGTGCGGAGGTCGTCTATAACCACGCGGACTACCGTCTTGTGAGCGCGAGAGTGCTGAACGCCTTTGCGGATTTTCATGAAGTCAACCTGTTTCTTCGCGGCATGATTCCGCTTGTGGGCTTCCCGAGCGCAAAGGTTTACTATGAGCGGCATGAACGAATCGCCGGCAAGAGCCATTACCCGCTCAGCAAAATGCTGCACCTCGCATTTGACGGCATCACAAGTCTTTCTGTTAAACCGATTTCCATTATTACGTCTGTAGGCGTTGTCGTTGCGCTCCTTGGATTCCTTGGCATCATATGGGCCATCTTAATGGCAGTCATCGGAAAAACCGTTTCAGGCTGGAGTTCACTCGTCTGCATCGTGTGCTTCCTCGGCGGCATTCAGCTCATCAGCCTCGGTGTCATCGGCGAGTATATCGGCAAGATTTACCTGGAAGCCAAGCACAGGCCGAGATACATTATTTCCGACAGGACTTGGGAGCCTTATCACCGCGAATATAAAGGGTAATGCTCTGCACGGGTCTGAAAATAACGACCTCACATTTATTGGATTAAAATTTAACGCGGAAAAGACAGAGAGCCTTATCACCGCGAGTATAAAGGGTAATGCTCTGCACAGTTTGAAAATAAAAGTTTTCCTGCAGTAAAGTGATGAAGCAGTGAAAGCCTTGTGCTATACTACGAGTTAAACTGCCTGGCGATGTTGACAAGGGCTGAATGATCTGGCTTCAGTCAATGTTCACAAGAGCAAACAGGTATATAATTTCTGAAAATAAATCTCTTAAGATAAACCTTTTAAGGAAGGAGTTTCATGGCGCAGCTCTGGGGCGGAAGATTCACAAAAGAAGAAAATGATCTCGTCAAAAAGTTCAACGATTCGCTTCCCTTCGACAAGAGGCTCTGGCGTGAGGACATCACGGGCAGCATCGCACACGCGCACATGCTGGGTGCGCAGGGAATCCTCACAGAGGACGAGGCCGAGCATATTGTAACGGGGCTCAAGTCCATCTATCAGGATCTTGAGACCGGCGGCCTTACTTTTGACGGGAGCAGCGCGGAGGACATCCACAGCTTCGTCGAGGCGGAGCTGACTGCCCGCATCGGCGATGACGGAAAGAGACTTCACACGGGAAGATCCAGAAACGATCAGGTCGCCCTCGATGTGCGTCTCTTTGTCCGCACCTGTGCAGACGATATGAGAGAGCGCGTTCTCTCACTCCTTGATGTCGTTGTCCGCATCATGAAGGACAATCTGGACACCTTCATGCCGGGCTTCACCCACCTGCAGAAGGCGCAGCCCGTGACGCTTGCCCACCACATGGGCGCATATGCGGAGATGTTCCGCAGAGATGTAAAACGCATTGAGGACTGCAGAAAGAGACTCAATGAGTGCCCTCTCGGTGCCGGCGCCCTTGCCGGAACGACATATCCGCTGAATCGGGACATGACCGCAAAGGAACTGGGGTTCGACCGCCCGACCGGCAATTCCATGGATTCTGTCTCCGACAGAGATTACGCCATCGAATTTCTGAACGACCTGTCCATTCTTCAGATGCATCTCTCCAGGCTCGCCGAGGAGATCATCATCTGGAATTCCAATGAATACAGATTCGTCGAGATCGACGACGCCTATTCGACGGGCAGCTCCATCATGCCGCAGAAGAAGAACCCCGACGTCGCAGAGCTCATCCGCGGCAAAACGGGAAGAGTTTACGGCGATCTGATGTCGCTCATGACCGTGATGAAGGGCATACCTCTCGCCTACGACAAGGACATGCAGGAGGATAAGGAGCCAATTTTTGATGCTTACGACACCGTCCGCATGTGCGTCGACCTCATGGCAGGCATGCTGAATACGATGACCTTCCGCAAAGACGTCATGGAGGCAAGCGCAAAGAGGGGCTTTACGAACGCGACGGATGCAGCAGACTACCTCGTCACAAAGGGTGTTCCTTTCCGCGACGCACACAGCATCATCGGCCGCATGGTTCTCTACTGCATCGAGAAGGGGAAGGCCCTGGATGATCTGACACTTCAGGAGTTTCACCAGTTTTCAGACAAGTTCGGTGAAGACGTCCACGACGCCATCTCCATGAAAACATGTGTGGAGCGCCGCCTCACTAAAGGCGCACCGGGCAGAGCCGCCATGGAGGAGGAGATCAGAGACCTCTCTGACTGGCTGAAGGCTGAACAGCAACAGAATGAAAATGACTGACTGAGAGAGCTCTCCGCGCTCACGAAGGCAAAGAAGACAAAGGCATAAAGCTTGTTTTCTGAAGGGCTTTCGGATCAACTCCGGCGATCCTTGCCGGATAAATCAGTTATTACAGAAGCAGCAGATACATATACCCAATCGGAATTCCGGCAGACTTTATTCATCAGAGAGAGTCCGCAGATGGAATAGATACAGCAATTCACAGATCTTTTCGCAGGTTCTTCGAGGAGGAAGCGCAGTTGGAAAAGCTCAGAGTAGGTGTCCTTGGCGGCACAGGCATGGTTGGACAGAGATTCATTCAGATTCTTGAGAATCACCCGTGGTTCGAGGTAAAAGAGATCGCCGCGAGCGGAAGAAGCGCCGGCAAGACATACGCAGAGGCCGTTGAGGGGCGCTGGAAGCTCGACGGCGATGTACCCGCATCCGTGCGCGACATCGTTGTAAAGGACGTCAAGGATGTGGAGGGCGTCTCCAGGGATGTCGATTTCATTCTCTCTGCCGTCAATATGTCCAAGGCAGAGATCCGCGAGATCGAGGAGCAGTACGCAAAGACAGAGACACCCGTTGTCTCCAACAACAGCGCACACAGATGGACACCCGATGTACCCATGATCATTCCCGAGATCAATCCGGAGCACGCAAAGGTCATCGACGCGCAGAGAAAGAGGCTTGGCACAACAAGAGGCTTTATCGCAGTTAAGCCCAACTGCTCCATTCAGTCCTACACACCGGCCTTTACTGCATGGCGCGAATATGAGCCCTACCAGGCAGTTGTGAGCACTTATCAGGCTATTTCCGGTGCCGGCAAGACCTTCAAGGACTGGCCGGAAATGGTGGGCAACATCATTCCGTTCATCTCCGGCGAGGAGGAGAAGTCCGAGAAGGAGCCGCTCCGTATTTTTGGTCACGTGGAGGGCGACCACATCGAGCCTGCAACAGGGCTCCTCATCACGAGCCAGTGCATCCGTGTTCCGATCCTGTACGGACATACCGCAACCGTTTTCGTGAACTTCAGAAAACACCCTTCCAAGGATGAGCTCATCGCAAAGCTGCGCGAGTACGCAGGCGTTCCCCAGGAACTGGCACTGCCGTCCGCACCGAAGCACTTCATCCAGTATCTTGAGGAGGACGACCGTCCGCAGGTGACAAAGGATGTCAACTACGAGGGCGGCATGGGTGTCTCCATCGGACGTCTTCGCGAGGATACTCTCTTTGACTGGAAATTCGTTGGCCTCTCCCACAACACACTGCGCGGCGCAGCCGGCGGTGCCGTGGAGTGCGCAGAGCTCCTGAAGGCAATGGGCTACATCACGAAGAAGTAATTCTCTCAGTGCAACTCGCAGGCGGCAGGGCGGCGGAGCAAAGCTCCCGCCGACTGCCGCCTGTTTTTGCTTTTCTGACTGAAATACGCTTGCAAGGCTAAGGCAGTCCCTTCGGCACGCTCCCGCTCTTCCATCGCTCGTCACGTTGCTAAACTCGTGGAAAACCTCGTTAAGCAACGACGGCTCACAAAGGCACTCAGGGACTGCCTTAGCCTTGCGCGCTCATGTATTATCTTCCGGAATAATCTGTGGATTACAGCAAAAAACAGGGACAGCGGGCCGTATGGATTCCCTGAGTGCACTTTGACTTCGTCGTTACTTAGCGAGGTCTTTTCGAGCTTAGTAACGCGACGAAAGTCAATGTAGCGAGAGCGGGCCGAAGGGAACCATACGGCCTGCTGCCCCGTCTGGTTCAACCATATTGAAGAGGAGGTGCAATGGCGCACAAAAAAGTTTTCATAGCTGAAAAACCCAGCGTCGCACAGGACTTCGCGCGCGCCCTGAACAAAAACTTTGTCCGCCGCGACGGCTACGAAGAATCAGACGACACCATCGTCACGTGGTGCTTCGGGCACCTCGTCACAATGAGCTATCCTGATGCATATGATCCGAAATACAAGAAATGGTCCCTCGACACCATCCCCTTCATTCCTTCGGAGTACCAGTATGAGGTTATCGACGACCCCGGCACGAAGAAGCAGTTCCGCATCGTAAAGAGCATCCTCACCAGCAAAGACGTAGATACCATTTATATCTGCACCGACTCCGGGCGCGAGGGCGAGTACATCTACCGCCTCGTCGCGACGCAGTCCGGCGTAAAAGACAAGGAGCAGAAGAGGGTCTGGATCGACTCCTTCACCGACGAGGAGATCAGACGCGGCATCCGCGAAGCGAAGGACGACTCCGCCTACGACAACATGGGTGACGCCGCATACCTTCGCGCGCAGGAAGACTACCTGATGGGCATCAACTTCTCCCGCGCGCTCTCTCTGAAATACGCGGGAGGCATCCGGGATTTTCTCGGAATGGACCACTGCGTCATCGCAGTCGGGCGCGTCATGACGTGCGTTCTCGGCATCATTGTGCGAAGAGAGCGGGAGATCAGAGCCTTTGTGCCGACGCCGTTTTTCCGCGTGAACGGCACGTTTGCGCCTGTGGAATCTGACGGGAGCAGCACTTCCGAAAGCGCACGTATGAAGGGATGTGCAGACATACAGGGCGGCGCGTATTTTCAGACCATAATGAATGAAAATAACGACAGCAGCGGCAATACCCAAAAGGCCGGTACTACGGGAGCCGGACAGCCAGACAATGATACAGGAAAGAAAGAGAAGCGCCACGGCTTCGACACGCAGTGGAGCGTGACGAAGGAGAGCAGATATTACGAGTCGCCTCTTCTGTACAACGACACCGGTTTCAGGGAGCGCAAAGACGCTGAGGAGCTGATCCAATACCTCAGGGCGCAGGGCGGAAGGGCCGTCGTGAAGGCCATCACCCACAAAAAAGAGACCAAAAATGCGCCGCTTCTCTACAACCTTGCAGAGCTCCAGAACGACTGCTCCAGATTTTTCAAGATCAGTCCCGACGAGACCCTAAGCGTCGCACAGGAGCTCTATGAGAAGAAGCTGACGACCTACCCCAGGACTGATGCGCGCGTCCTCTCGACGGCAGTCGCAAAGGAGATCGACAAGAACCTGAAGGGCATCGGCCAGATGCCGATGTTCCGCGAGCTCGTGCGGCAGATTGCCGTCTCAGGCAGTTGGAAAAAGATCGGGAAGACGAGGTACACCAACGACAAAGCGATTACCGACCACTACGCCATCATTCCGACGGGACAGGGACTGAACAACTTAAAGAGTGTCCGCCCGATTTCACAGAAAGTGTATGAGCTCATCGTGCGGCGCTTCCTGTCCGTCTTTTATCCGCCCGCCATCTTTGATAAAATGGCTCTGCAGGCCGGCGTCGGATCCGAGACGCTGACGGCATCCCTCCGAGTCAACAAGGTGAGAGGGTACCTCGATGTGCTGCAGTACTCGTTCTTTAAGAAGAAGGAGGAAAATACGAACCCCCCGGAAGGTTCATCCTCTCAGGAAGGTTCCAATGATAATCAGGGCGATGACAACAAGGACACCGGCCTCGAGGCCTTTCTGAAGCGTCTGAAAAAGGGCGATCCGCTGGATGTCCTTGGCTACGGCATCAAGGAGGGCGAGACCACACCGCCGAAGAGATACAACTCCGGCAGCATGATCCTCACCATGGAGAATGCCGGCCAGTTCATCGAAAACGATGAACTGCGCGAGCAGATTAAAGGCTCAGGCATCGGCACGAGTGCGACGAGAGCCGGTATCCTTGAAAAGCTCGTGAACAACCAGTACATCAACCTGAACAAGAAGACGCAGATCTACACGCCGACGCAGTTGGGCGAGATGATCTACGACACCGTGGATGTGAGCATCCGGCCGCTCCTCGATCCGAAGCTCACCGCCAGCTGGGAAAAAGGCCTCACGCAGGTGGCGGAGGGCACCACGAGCAGGCAGGAATACACAGATAAGCTCGACAACTACATCACAAGACGCACGGAGTACGTGAAATCCTCCGACTTCTCCGGTCCCCTGCGGGAGATGTACCGGCGCGACGCGCAGTACTATCCGAAGAAGATGCAGTTCAAGGCCAAGTACACCTATAAAAAGAACAGCAAACGCAAAGGCAGCAAATAAGATCGCTCTGTACGAATTTTCAGGCAGACGCTTTGGCCGAATGATCGTCCCGCTGCTGATAGAAAGATATGAAAAAAGCCTGTCATCAATCTGGCGGGCATTGCAAAAAATCAAAACAGGAAGAAAGGAAGCAATAACAAATGGGAATGCAGGATTATACGATTGCGAATCTCTTTGATCTGAACGAGACGATCGCCGCAGATCTCTTCAAGGGCGTACAGTATCCGTGGGAGGTGCTGCCGAAGATCAGTGAATTCATCGTGCAGCTCGGTCAGACACTGCCCGCAGACCGCTTCGAGAAGCGCGGGGAGAATATCTGGGTTGCAAAGAGCGCACATATTTTCGATTCCGCGTATATTGCAGGGCCCTGCATCATCGATGAGGATGCGGAGCTTCGCCAGTGCGCCTTCATCAGAGGCAATGCCATCGTCGGCAAGGGGTGCGTCGTCGGCAACTCCTGCGAGCTCAAGAACGTCGTTCTCTTCAACAAGTGCGAGGTGCCCCACTACAACTATGTAGGCGACTCGGTTCTCGGCTTCCACGCACACATGGGCGCCGGCTCCATCACCTCCAACATCAAGTCCGACCGCACCAATGTCGTGATCCACGAGGGCTCTGAAAACATGCCGACCGGCCTTCGCAAGATGGGCGCCATGCTCGGCGACTGGACGGAGATCGGCTGCAACAGCGTCCTCAATCCCGGCTCGATCATCGGCCGCCATACAAACGTTTACCCGCTCTCCATGGTGAGAGGGTGCGTGCCGGCGGAGCATATTTTCAAGGATAAGGATCATATTGTCGCAAAACATTGAATCCTTAGCGCGGTCCGGACTGTGTTGAAACACGTGTACATTCAAGCGCAGGAAGATAAGGGGACAAGCATCTTCTCAAAGGAAACAGGTCGATAACATGCGTGTAAGTGAGAGCTGCAGAATAGCCGATTACCAGGAACAGGTAAAAGAAAGCTGCAGCTTTATAATACGAGGAGGTTGGCATAGATGAGAAAAGAGATAGCGGAAATGGCCGCAGCGGTGCGGAAAGTCACGGATTTTCACCCGAAGGTGGCGCTGACACTGGGGTCAGGCCTTGGAAATTTCGCCGACACAATGAAGGTCGAGGCCGAGATCTCCTATAAGGATATCCCGGGATTTCCCGTCTCGACGGCACCGGGACACGAGGGCAAACTCCTGTTCGGATACGTCGAGGATGTGCCCGTCGTCTGCATGAAGGGCCGCGTGCATTATTACGAGGGCTATCCAATCGACAAGGTCGTGACGCCCGTCCGCCTCTGCCATGCACTCGGCGCGAAGATCATGTTCCTGACGAATGCTGCCGGCGGCGCGAAGGAGAGCTATCATCCCGGGACACTCGCACTGGTGACGGATCACATCTCCGTGTTCGTGCCCAATCCGCTCATCGGGCCCAATGATGAGGAAGAAGGCGTTCGCTTCCCTGACATGACGAACGTATACGACAAAGGTCTGCAGGAGATCATCCAAAAGACCGCACAGAAGGAAAATATCCCGCTCGACACCGGTGTCTATGTCCAGCTCACCGGCCCCTCTTTTGAGACGCCCTCCGAGATTAAGATGCTCCACGCGCTCGGCGCAAACCTTTTCGGAATGAGCACCGTCGTCGAGGCCATCACGGCGAGACACTGCGGGATGAAGGTGTGCTGCATCTCGCTTGTTTCGAACATGGCGGCCGGCATCACGGGTGCGCCGCTCACCTCTGAGGAAGTCATCGAGGCGGGCAACCAGGCGGCTTCGAACTTCACGCGGCTTGTGCGCAGCTCGATCGAGGAGATGGGGGAGGAGTGACATGGCTGATTCGACAAAGAATGAGAGAATCCTTGTTTTAAAGAATGCAAGGATTCTGACAATGTGTGGTGAGAAGCCCGATATTTTCGAAGGATCTGTTGTGATCAGGGGAAATCGCATTGAGAAGGTCCTGCGCGAAGATGACGGGAATGATTTTCTGCAGATTCCTGCCGGCGCTGAGGTGAGGGACTGCGGAGGCAATCTTCTGATGCCCGGCTTCAAGGATGCGCACACGCATTCCGCGATGACTTTCCTTCGCTCTTCTGCGGACGACATGCCGCTTCAGGACTGGCTCACACAGCAGGTTTTCCCTTACGAGGCACAGTTAAAGCCTGAGGAGATCGCGGAGCTCTCAAAGCTTGCGATCCTGGAGTACCTCACGAGCGGCATCACTTCCGTCATGGAGATGTATCTGACGCCTGAATCGATTGCGCCCGCCTTTGAGGAGATGGGCATGCGGCTTGTGCAGGTCGGCGGATGCAATAACTTCTCGCAGTCGCCGGAGCTCCTGGAGAAGTGGTACAAGGAGCTGAACGGAAAGAGCTCTCTCACGAGCTTCCGCCTGGGGTTCCACGCGCAGTACACCTGCTCCGATGAGCTGCTGAATAAGATTGCAGATCTGGCCCACGAGTTCAAGGCGCCTGTCTACACGCACATCTCGGAGACGGCAGCAGAGGTTGAGTCATGCAAGGCGCAGTACGACGGAAAGACGCCGGTGAGAGTTCTTGCGGAGAAGGGTATTTTCGATTACGGCGGGGCGGGGTATCACCTCGTGCACACAACGCCGGACGACTGGGAGATCATGAAGGAGCACCACATCGCGGTGGTGACAAACCCTGGCTCCAACACGAAGCTGGCAAGCGGCATCGCGCCGATCGCCGATTACCTGCGCCTCGGCATTCCTGTGGCCATCGGCACGGACGGGCCGGCCAGCAACAACTGCCTCGATATGTTCCGCGAGATGTTCCTTGTGACGGGTCTTGCAAAGCTCCGTGAGAAGGACGCCTCCGCAGTCCCGGCCTATGAAGTTCTGAAAATGGCGACTTCGAACGGCGCGCATGTCATGGGCATTCCGGACGCGGACTCCATTGCGCCTGGAAAACTCGCTGATCTCGTGCTGCTCGATCTTCATCAGCCCAACATGCAGCCGATCAATAATATTGCGAGCAACATCGTCTATTCCGGCAGCAAGCTGAATGTCATCATGACGATGGTAGACGGGCAAATTCTCTATTCCCGCGATGAGAACGGTGCAATGAAATTCAGCTATGGGGAAGATAAGGTGAATGAGATCTACGAGACCTGCAATAGGATGAAAAACCGCATCCGGAGTGCGGTGAAGGCTTGACAGATTATGCTGATGCATGGCCTGTCAAACAACAGCCGATGCCGAAGGGCCTGAGTCCTAATCCGAAAAAACACGCTCGGGTATTTCTGTCACGGGTGATGCGATGCGTCATCGGCTGCCTGATCCTATCGGTGAAACCGCCTACGCGGATTTACCTCAGGGTGCCGCAATAATCGTGGCACTGGGAATAACATGACTATTGTATTTGTGATTGCCGCCTTCGCGGCGGCTGCGCTGTACCTGGGGTACGTGCAGAAAAAAAGAGAGAAGCGGGAGGCAGCGGATATTTTCCGAAAGGAGTTCGGGAAGGTGCCGCACAAGAATATGCCGCTTGAGCGCCAGCAGACAATCGACGGCTATTACCGGCGCCATCCGTCTGCAGACGCGCTCGACGGTATTACGTGCAATGACCTTGAATTCCTGCGTCTCTACGACAGAATCGACTCGACGCAGAGCTCTGCAGGCGAGGAATATCTCTATCGGCTGCTGCGCGTGCCGCAGGCGCTGGAGGGAGGTGTACTTTTCCCCAAAAATGCCGACGAAACAGAATCTATTGCGGAGAAACACACGCCGCAGGCGCTGAAGAAGGCAGATGCACTTTGCCCTTCCAGTTTCATCAATACGGAATCTCTTTCTGAACAACATTCTTCGAAGGCGAAAGAAAAAGGTGCCGGCGGCGCAAGCTCTGCATCTGCTGACGTTGATGAGCCCACATCTTCGTTAAATCCTGGAAATGGTGAACGACCTGTTGCAGGAGCACGGTGTCAGGAAAAGTGTGCACTGTCAGATGAGGAGATCACATATTGGCAGGATCCTGCGCACGAAAAGGAGAGAATCGACCTTCTCTGCGCGCTGAAGGATCTTGGGCACACGGGCAGGTTCTCGCTCTACGACTACATGGACTCTCTCGACTCGCTGGAGTGGAAGGGGAGCGGAAGAAGTGTTTTTGTTCTGCTTCTGTACGCCGTTTCCGTGGCGGTCATGTTCGTCAGCGTGCAGATCGGCATTCTTCTCTTCCTTGCGGCTCTGGTGATCGGGCTGGTCCATTATTTTCGGGAGAAGAGCAGGATTGAGCCGTATCTGATTTCGTTCCGCTATCTGCTGCGCATGATGAAGCAGGCGGATCTGATCAGCACTATTCTCTTGAAGGCAGACAGTGAAGAGCTCCGCGCGCAGGGGAAGGCGCTTGCAGAGGTGAATGCAGGATTTGCCGGGTTCCGTAGAGGCTCCGGGATCCTCATGAGTTCAGGCGATTCCTCGTCGAATCCGCTGGACCTTGTGCTCGACTACATCAGAATTCTGTTTCATCTGGACCTGTTCAAATTCAGCAGCATGCTGAGTGCTGTGCGGCAGAAGAAGGCGGAGATCGATTCGGAGATTTCGATTGTCGGCCGCGCGGACGCCGCCGTGGCGGCAGCCTCCTTCAGAGAGAGTCTGCCGGAGTGGTGCAGGCCGGAGTTCACGGTGTGCGGGGAGGCTTTTATAGACGCGGAAGATCTGTATCACCCGCTTCTTGAAAATGCTGTGCCTAATTCGTTACATACTGACCGCCCGATTCTGTTGACAGGCTCCAACGCCTCCGGAAAATCTACCTTCCTGCGCTCTGTTGCCATCTGCGCGCTCCTTGCGCAGACCATTTGGACTGTTCCCGCGAAATCCTGGAGGAGCAGCCTCTTCCGCATCTATTCGTCCATGGCGCTGAAGGACAACCTGCAGGGGCATGAGAGCTACTACATGGTCGAGATCAAGTCGCTGAAGAGGATTCTGGATGCGGCGGATGTGGATGCGACAAATGAGACGTCGGAACGCCACAACTCTTTTGCAGCGCATGAAGAAGAGGGAAAGGACGAAGCGGATAAGGCGACAGGGGCCGCAAATGCAGGGACAACCGCAGGAATAATTACTGAAAAGTTTTCAGAGGCGGCCGCAGGAGATGGTTCTGGAATGCATTCAGAAGCAGCCGCGGCAGCAGCATCGGTTCCAGTGCTGGCCTTTATTGATGAGGTGCTGCGCGGAACGAACACGATAGAGAGAATTGCAGCATCGACAGAAATTCTGCACGCTTTCGCGGCGAATGGGATTCTGACCTTCGCCGCGACGCATGACATCGAACTCACGGACCTTCTTCCGGAGTATGATAATTATCACTTCGGAGAGGAAATAGAAGAGGGAGACGTTATTTTCCATTATCATCTGCAGAAGGGAAGGGCGACGACGCGCAACGCGATCAGGCTCCTCGGGCAGATCGGTTTCGCGCCCTCCATTACAGAGAAGGCGGAGGAGCGCGCCGCGCAGTTCGAGAAGACAGGGAAGTGGAGCCTGTAGCCGTGTGATTTCTGATGGCGTGCACAGTGAATGAAATCGTAACACCTCAATTTGAGAGGATTCAGCATTTGAGAGGATTCAGCAGATGACTCATGTAACAATCTACAGCGACGGTGCAGCAAGGGGGAATCCCGACGGCCCCGGCGGATACGGCGCAATTATTCAATTCGTGGACAGCAAGGGGCAGCTGCACGAAAAGGAATTCAGCGAGGGATTCAATCCTACGACGAACAACCGGATGGAGCTGCTCGGTGCCATCACAGCGCTCGAGGGTCTTTCGAGGCCCTGTGAGGTCGATCTCTACAGCGACTCGAGCTATGTGATCAACGCCTTCTCCAAGGGATGGATCGATTCCTGGCAGGCACACGGCTGGAAGACTGCCTCTAAGCAGCCGGTGAAGAATCGGGACCTCTGGGAGAGATTTCTGAAAGCAATGGCTCCACACAACGTTCATTTCCACTGGGTGAAGGGCCACAACGGCCAGCCGGAGAATGAGCGGTGCGATACGCTGGCGACAACTGCTGCCGACGCAATGAAGGGAAAAAAGAAGCCGAATACGGATCCTTTAAATTCGTAATCTTTAGGACAGGCTGCAAAGTAATAACAGTTTATTTGTGAGGTAACAAATGCAGATTAAAATCACAAGACTCAGCAAAACCGCCAAGCTCCCCACGCGGGGAAGTGCACTGGCCGCAGGGTATGATCTGTACGCAGATGTGGTGGAGGACACCGTGATCAGGCCACACCAGACGGTGATGATTCCTTCGGGTGTTGCGATGGAGATTCCGGAGGGGTATTTTGGTGCGATCTTTGCAAGATCCGGACTGGCCGCAAAGGAGAGTCTTCGCCCCGCCAACTGTGTTGGCGTCGTAGATTCAGACTACCGTGGCATGTGGAAGATCGCCGTCCACAATGACGGAGACACAGAGCGCGTGATCACTCCAGGCGAGCGCATCGCGCAGATGGTAGTCATTCCTTTCCTGCCTGTCGAATTTGAAGAAGTATCCGAACTCTCTGACACCGAGCGCGGTGCCGGCGGCTTCGGGTCAACCGGAAAAAACTGAAAAATTTACCTGAGGAATTTCTGATGAAAATAATCGGCAATCCCTCCCAGTGGGAGGCCATCAGCCACGCCAGAGGGCCCTGCGAAGTCATCGCAGGGCCCGGCAGCGGCAAAACATTTGTTCTCGTCCATCACATTCTTTTTCTTCTGCAGGATCTGCGCGCAGATCCGTCTCAGATTCTCGTCCTCACCTTTTCAAAAGCTGCCGCGAAGGATATGCGCAGGCGCTTCTATCACGACTTGCGTAGTTCATATAATTTTCGCGGCGACCAAGATCTTTATAGGACCAACGATCCAGAAAATGATTTCACTTCGGAAGGTGCAGTAGGTTTTCACAGTTTCGCCAGGATCAAAGATATTCCCTTAACCGACGAAAACTGTCACCTTTCATCCCATACCTTCATCACGCCGGAAACGGCATCCCAGATCACTTTCGGCACATTCCACTCTGTTTTCTACCGGATCCTTCAGAGCAGTTCCCGCACAAATCTGAAAATAATTGATGAGAAGACACACACGAAGCTCCTGCGTTTTCTGGCACGAGAGTACCTGCAGGCAGGAAGCGGTATAGACGGTTCTGCGGACAGAATCGTGATGGAGGAGCTCGCAGGCGCGATCACTCATGCAAAGAACCGCGCCGATCAAGGTCTCACCCATGCCTGTAAACCCTCAGATCATGACATCAGGTCTTCGGGCAGGCCTTCCCTCAAAGGCCGAAAGCCAATATCAGAGAATTCATTTCATGAATCAACATCCTCGGGCGGACCTTCTTCCGCAGTGCAGATGCCTGTATCCGGGAGGGGGAAGCCGCAGTATGAACAGGCGGTCGCCCTTTACAACCGGTATCTTCGTGAAAACGGCCTCATGGACTACGACGATATCGTTCTTGAGTGCAGGCGGCTCTTCATTGAACGTCCGGATGTTCTCGCCCTATGGAGAGCGCGGTTCCGGTACATTCTGATCGACGAATTTCAGGACATCAACTCTCTTCAATACGACGTTGTGAAAATGATTGCAGGCGGTTGTGAAAATCTATTCCCTCACCGCAATGCCGACTCGTATGAACAGGGAGGTATGCTCGCCTCCCCCCATCTCTTCGTCGTGGGTGACGACGACCAGTCCATCTACGGATTTCGCGGCGCAGACCCTGCCATTATGCAGGACTTTATGAAGGATTATCCGGATGCGCGAAGGATCTGTCTTGGCGTCAACTACCGCTCCGGCAGTGAGATCGTCCGGGCAGCCGCAAAGGTCATCAGTGCCAATACAAACCGCATCACTAAAGAAGTGACACCGAACCGTGGAAGTGAAGGCCCCGTTGCGATCAGATATTACCCGACGGCAGAAGCGCAGTATGACTTCATAGTGAACACCATCAAAGAGATGAGCGAAGTGGAGAGGAAAGGCTGCGCAGTCATCGTGCGCACGAACAGAGGAGCAGGCGGGATTCAGCGTGCCTTTGAGGCGGCGGGGCTTTCCACAGACCGCAGCCATATGGATCAGAAGAGGCTCTCAGAAATCTGCGAAGACATTCTTGCCTATCTTACGATCGGACGGGACGCACGCACCGGCAGAATAAAAAGGAGCGATCTCTACCGCATCATGAACCGCCCGCAGAGATGGCTCCTTCGCGAAATCGCACCGGAACCTATGGTGGATGTCAGCGCGCTCGTGCGTATTCATCGTTTACCGGAATCCGGAAAACAGGAAAAGGTGATCGCGGACCTTCTGCAGGACGCACAGCGTCTCTGGCAGTTTCCACCGGCACTCTCCGTGCGGTATCTGCGAAAGAGTGTGGGGTATGAAGGTGTTTTCAGCGGACGGGATGCGGAGAGCGCAAAGGAGATACTCGATGGAATAGAGGCGATGGCAGCAGGGGCGGGGTCTGTCGAGGCACTGATGCGGCGGCTTAAGGAAATTCTCGATGATCCTCGGAAGGGAGATTTTTTACATCGTATAGGCCGACGGAAAGCAGGGTGCTTTCAACCCGAAAAATCTCCCGCCGTCCGCATCCCGATCCTCACGATGCACGCTGCGAAGGGTCTGGAGTTTGACACGGTCTTTCTGCCGGATCTGAACGAGGGCATGATTCCGTCGAGAAAATCCACGTCGCCGGAAGCGATCGAGGAGGAGAGGCGCCTTCTCTATGTGGCCATGACGCGGGCGAAGAGGCGGCTGGAGCTGCTCTATATTGCCGGCGGGACGACGGAGAAGATTCCGACGCGCTTTATCCGCGTGCTCGGTGCAAAGGACGCCTTTGGAGAATAAATTTGAAAGAGCTCGCGGACGCGATCCCATTTAAACACGAATTGGTGCCGCTCAGCGGCACCAATTTCGTTTAGCCCCTCGGAGAAAGCCCATTCGGGCATTTCTCCCGCGAATGCCGCTAAAAAACGCGGCCCGTATTGGAATTGAATATCGGCGGCCCGCAGTCTGTGCTAAAATATATTCTGTATGGCAGTCAAAAAATCTGAGCAGAAAGGACCCTTCTCATGTCTTATCAATTTTCTGTATCGCCCGCGCATACCGTTCTGCCGGGGACGATGGTAGAGAAAGACGGCGTTGTTTTCAGTGCTGTTTTCAGAAACTGCACCAGCTGCGGTCTTGTGCTGTACCACCTGCCGGATCTCGAAGAGGTGCGCATTCCCTTCACCGATGAACAGCGCTACGGGAGCCTGTACTCCGTTCTGGTCCATGACCTTGATCCCGCGAAGTGGGGCTACCGCTACTACAGGGATGACGTGACATTCGAAGATCCCTACGCCAGGGAGCTTGAGACGGTTTTCATAGAAGAAGATGACGGCATCGCCGCCGCAGACAAAAACGAAACCTCTGAAATTGTCGAAGAAGCGGGTAAGCCTGAGAAGAAGAAAAAAGAGCTGACTCTCTGCCGCCTCTTCCCACAGGCCGAGGATTCCCTGCCTGCTTACGGACAGAGCCGCAAGCCCTGGTCCGACACCAATATCTATCTGCTGCATGTTAAAGGCTTCACCGCATCCCGCTCCTCAGGTGCGCGGCATCGCGGCACGTTCGACGGCGTGATCGAGAAGATCCCGTATCTGCAGTCCCTTGGCATCACGGCTGTGGAGCTGATGCCCGTCTATGAGCTGCGTCCGGAGATGCTCGGCGAGGTCGTCGGCGAGCCCAAGGACATTGCGAGCGGCCGCTACAACATCAGCGTATCCGGCGATGCCGGCATTGAGAAGGCCGATAAGAAGGCCAATTACTGGAATTTCGGGGAGGGGTGCTATTTTGCCCCCAAGCGCGCCTACTCAGCGAGCGGAAGACCGCAGGAGGAGTTCCTCTCCATGGTCAATGCGCTTCACAAGGCCGGGATCGACGTCTACCTGCAGATGTTCTTCCCGGATACTGTCTCGATCCAGACACAGCTCGAGGCGGCAAGATTTTATGTGACGCACTACCACATCGACGGCTTCCACCTGAAGGGAAATGACGCGGCACTCAAGACCCTTGCATCCGATCCGATGCTCAGCGACACCGCAGTCCTGTACTATGACTTCCCGTACGATGATCTGCAGAAGGAGGACAAGGAGAATCCATACATCGGAAAGCCCTCCATCGAGCACCTCGGGGAATATAAGGACGACTATGAGACGCTCATCCGCCGCTTTGTCAAGAGCGACAACGGCGTTCTGCGCTCCTTCGTAAAGGCGATGGTCACTGTGCCGAAGGGACATGGAAGCGTCCACTATTTTGGCGACTACGAGGGCTTTACGCTGGCAGACCTCGTCTCCTACAACGGAAAGCATAACGAGGCCAACGGCGAGGATAACCGCGACGGACGCGACAATAACTACAGCTGGAACTGCGGCGTCGAGGGACGCAGCTACAAGAAAGAGATCAGAACGCTCCGCATCCGCCAGATGAAGAACTTCCTCTCCCTCAACTACCTCTCGCAGGGAACGCCCCTTCTGAATGCAGGCGACGAGAGATGCAACTCGCAGGGCGGCAACAACAATCCGTACTGCCAGGACAATGAGACGGGCTGGATGAACTGGAAGGAGACCGTGGACGGTCACACAATCCTCGACTTCACGAGACAGATGATCGCCCTCAGAAAGGCGCATCCGATCCTCCGCCAGAGCGAGCCATTCCGCTTCAATGATTACAAACTCAGCGGTTATCCCGACATCTCCCTTCACGGGGCGGAGGCCTGGAAGCCTGACTACAGTGATTACAGTCACTGCGTCGGAATTCTCCTCAATGAAAATTACGCCGACGAGGCGCCCGCTGATTCCTACCTCTACATCGCCGTCAACATGCACTGGCACAGCCAGCGGCTCGCGATTCCGGCGCTTCCGGAGGGCTTTAAGTGGCACATCCTCATGGATACGTTTGAGGACAGCTCTTTTGTATCAGAGAGTGAGCGCGCAGCCGGGAAGGATCTTCTCGAGGATCCGCACCACGTGAGCGTGCGCTGCCGTTCCATCATGGTTCTGCAGGCTGTTCGGGAGAAGAAGGATAACGCTGCACAGGATGACGCAGGGGATCGGAAAAACGCAGTAAAGAAGAGCACAATACATGAGTCAGAAAATCACATTACGAAAGACGCTTCTGCATTTTAAGACAATCACACACCACAAGGTCGAGGTAGCCAAGGGATGCTTTGCCGTAGGACTCTACAGGCAGGGCATCTGCCATGACCTGTCAAAATACAGCCCGACCGAATTCCTCGAGGGCGCCCGCTATTACCAGGGCTACAGAAGCCCCAACAATGCAGAGCGCGAGGACAAGGGATACTCCGAGGCGTGGCTCCACCACAAGGGCCGCAACAAGCACCACTACGAGTACTGGATCGATTACGCGAGCCGCCCGGAGATCGCGACGACGATCAACGGGCTTCTTCCCGCGAAGATGCCAGGCAGGTACGTCGTAGAGATGCTGATGGACCGCATTGCTGCCAGCAAGATTTATAAGGGTGATGCCTACACCGATGCCGATCCCTGGAAATATTACGCCACCGGCCGCACCGCGAACTACCTCCACCCGGAGACAAAGGCACTCCTCGAGAAGCTCCTTCTGATGCTGCGCGACGAGGGAGAAGAGGCAACGTTCTCCTATGTGCGCCGCCATCTCTACAGCCGTGAATTCGGCAGAAGAGTCTATAAGGACGGCCGCGTGGAGTCCATGAAATGACACTCACGGCGGAGGAAGAGGCCCGCTGGCAGGCGGCGAAAGATCGTGTCATCACGCTCGATCCGAAGGTGCGCGATGGCATCGGCGTGCAGAAGGAAAAGACGCTCCACGCCGTATTGAAGAATTACTATGAACCCGACAGGGCATTTCAGGAGGTCCCGGTCGGGCCTTTTATTGCGGATATTCTGCGGGGAGGCGCAGTCACAGAGATCCAGACCGCCAACATGATCCACATGCGGGACAAGCTCTCCTTCATGCTGAAGGAGCACGACGTCCGCATCGTCTACCCGATTCCGCACAAAAAGTGGGTCGTCTGGCTGGATCCGGAGTCGGGCCTCCCCGTCAAAAAGAACAAATCTCCGTACACTGGCACGTTCTACCAGGCGTTCAGGGAGCTGTTCTGGATCGACATGTATCTGGGAAATCCCCGTCTTACCATCGATCTTCTGCTCATCGATCTGGAGGAGTACCGCTTCCTCGACGGCTGGGGAACCGGCGGCAAGAGAGGATCCCACAGGTTCGATCAGCTGCCGCTCTCAATCGAGGGCAGACTTGTTCTGAAGAGCCCTTCCGATTATAATTATTTCCTTCCGGACACACTGCCTTCCCCTTTCACCTCAAAGGATCTCGCCGCGGCGGCGGGCGTAAAGAGGCAGAGCGTCGTCTATTCCTCCATTCTGAAAATACTGACCGATATCGGCACAGTCTCGCGGGTGGGGAAGAAGGGAAACGCATATCTGTATACAAAAGGCAGCTCTGCGTCGTAAAACAGCAGGTTTGAACGAAGCAGAGATCATCTCTGCGCAAAAATCCGGCATAATATGATCCGGAGCATTAATTGTTTGCGCACATCGACATGGAGGATGTACTATGTCACATTTCGATAAAGAGGAAATCGCGCAGCGGTTCATTCGCTACGCCAGCATAATGACCCAGTCGGAGGAGGGCGTTCCTGACACGCCGTCGACGGACTGCCAGAGGCAGCTCGCACAGCTCCTCTATAACGAGCTGCGGGAGATGGGCGCATCCGACGTCTCCTACGACGTGAACAAGTGCTATGTCTATGCCACGGTTCCCGGCAACATCCCCGCAGATTTTGAGAAGGTTGGTATGCGTGAGGACACTGCCGCCAAGAGGCGCGAGAACCTGGCGCCGATCATCGGTCTTGTCGCACACATGGACACCTCCAATGCGGTCGACAGCCGCGGCGGCGTACACCCCAGAGTGATAGAGAACTACGACGGCGGAAGAATCATTCTGAACGCCGACAGGGGGATCACAATGTCCCCTCAGGAATATCCGAATCTCGCCCGCATGAAAGGAAAGACGATCATCGTGACGGACGGCACATCCGTCCTCGGCGGAGACGATAAGGCGGGCGTCACCCAGATCATGGAGGTCTTCCGATTCTTTCTCTCACACCCGGAGATCGCGCACGGCACGATCAGATGTATGTTCACGCCCGATGAGGAAGTGGGAAACGGTGTCCTGAACTTTGACCCCATGCGCTTTGCGGTGGACTACGGCTACACGGTCGACGGAAGCCGCGTAGGCGACATTGAGTTTGAGAACTTCAACGCCGCTTCCTGCCACGTCGACATCAAGGGGCTCTCTACGCACCCCGGCGATGCAAAGGGGAAGATGATCAACGCCGTCCTCGTCGGCATGGAGTTCAACAGCCTGCTGCCCGCGAAGGAGACTCCTTACTATACGGAAGGGTATGAGGGCTTCTACCATCTCGAGGAGATGCACGGCACAACAGATGCCTGCCACATGGAGTACATCCTCCGCGACCACGACAAGGAGAAATTCGAGCTGAAAAAGAAGACTGTCCTCGCAGCTGCTGGGGAGTTGAACCGCCGCTACGGCGAGGGGACTGTGAAGATCGAAGTGAAGGACTCCTACTACAACATGGCGGAGAAGATCCGCCCGCACATGCATCTGATCGACAACGCGAAGAAGGCAGTTGAGGAGGTCGGCCTCACACCGACGACGCTCCCGATCCGCGGCGGCACAGACGGATGCACGCTCTCCTTCCGCGGAATTCCCTGCCCGAACCTCGGCACCGGCGCCTACAACTACCACGGCAGATACGAATACGTCTGCGTTGATGAGATGGAGCAGGGCGCGGAGATCCTGCTGAGAATCCTGAACCGCTATGCAGGATACACGCTGGACTAACCCACGGCATGATGGAGAATAATACTTTCCATAGCAGTTAGCTTTATTGATGATAAAAGGGATATCAGGAATATCTCATATTCGTGCCAACGGCATAACAGACGATTATCTCAATAAAGGAGACCGACAGGGCATGCAATTTGCTCTCCTATGCTGTATGCCGGACGAAAGATACATTATACAGGCAGCAAAAGACAGAAGATTGATTAAAGACAGAAATATATGAGTAAGAACGCAGCAGAAACAACCAATACCCCCAATACGCAGATCCCCGCGCGCTTTCTCGCCAAAGATCGGGAGAAGCTGAAGGCAGAGCGGGCCGCCCGCGAAAAAGAACTCGAAAAAAGAGAACTGGCGGAGAGTGAGCGGCAGGAGGAGTTCCTGCAGCAGGCGAAGATGTATGTGAAGGAGCTCTCCATGGAGCTCGGGCGCACACCCACTTATCATGTCACGAACTTCGGCTGCCAGATGAATGCAAGGGATGCGGAGAAGCTCTCCGGCGTCCTTGAGAGCGCAGGCTTTTCCGAAATCGATGACGAGAGCGCGGATTTTGTGATCTACAACACCTGCACCGTCAGAGACAACGCGGACCAGCACTTCTACGGGCGGCTCGGCAGAGCCTCCCACTGCAAAAAGAGCAATCCGTATATGAAAATTGCGGTCTGCGGCTGCATGATGCAGGAGAAGACGAACGTAGACAAGCTGAAGAAAAGTTACCCGTATGTGGACCTGATTTTCGGGACCCACAATATTTTCAGATTCCCGGAGTATCTCTGCAAGGTCTATGAGAATGCGCAGAGATACCCTTCATCGCAGTCGGCCAGACGCGTTGTGGACGTGTGGGAGAGCACGGACCTCATCGTCGAGGACCTTCCCGTGGAGAGGAAGTTCCGCTACAAGTCCGGCATCAACATCATGTTCGGCTGCAACAACTTCTGCAGCTACTGCATCGTGCCGTATGTGCGCGGACGGGAGAGAAGCCGTGAGCCGAAGGATATTCTGAACGAGATCGAAAAGATGGTGGCTGACGGCGTCGTGGAAGTCATGCTCCTTGGTCAGAACGTGAACTCCTACGGAAAGGATCTGCCGGAGCCCGTGACGTTTGCGCAGCTCCTGGATGAGATTGCGCAGATCCCGGGACTCAAGCGCATCCGCTTCATGACGCCCCACCCGAAGGATATCTCGGAGGAGCTCATTCAGGTGATCAAGCGCCATCCTAACATCGCGCGGCACATTCATTTTCCGATGCAGTCTGGATCCACAAGGATTCTGCGCCTCATGAACAGGCGCTATACAAAGGAGCAGTACCTCGAGCGGGCGCTCTATATCCGGAAGGAACTCCCGGACGCCGCCATCACGACGGACATCATCGCGGGATTCCCCGGGGAGACGCCGGCAGACGTGGACGATACGATCGATGTCATCCGGAAGGTCCACTTCGACAACGCCTACACATTCATCTACTCAAAGCGCCACGGAACGCCTGCTGCCGAGATGGAACAGGTTCCCGAAGACCAGGTGAAGGAGGGGTTCGACCGGATCCTTCATGAAGTGCAGGAGTCCGCGAAGGAGCAGACGGCGAAGCTCCAGGGGAAGGTCATGACTGCGCTGGCCGAGGAGGAGAACCGGCAGATGGACGGATACATCACCGGCCGCCTCTCCAACAACACGATCGTGCACTTCCCGGGCGATGCGTCCATGATCGGGCGCTTCTTTGATGTCTCCCTCGATGAGTGCAAAGGATTTTACTATTTTGGCAGCGTTGTGCGGGAGAATCCGCGCGGGTATTAATCTGCGCTTTTCGGACACTGCGTTAAAAGCCGGTATCTCAACGGGAACCTCTCCCGGGAGAGATTGCCGGCTGAATCTTATATTTTCAGCTGGGAGGAAATGCCTTGGCTCTACCCAATATTTCCGACGTATCGCCGATGATGCAGGAGTACATCCGTATGAAGGAGCAGTATCCGGACTGCATTCTCTTCTACAGGATCGGCGATTTCTATGAGGTCTTTTTCGACGACGCGCTGACGACGTCGCGCGAGTGCGAGCTGACGCTCACCGGCAAGCAGTGCGGCCTCCCCGAGCGCGCACCCATGTGCGGTGTGCCGTTCCACGCCGTCGACATCTATATCTCAAAGATGGTGGAGAAGGGGTACCGCATCGCCGTCTGCGACCAGGTGGAGGACCCAAGGTTTGCGAAGGGCCTTGTCAAGCGCGCCATCACAAGAATCGTGACCCCCGGCACGAAGACATCCCTCGAGACCCTCGATGCGAACCGGAACAACTATATTTTCTGCATCTTTTATGATGAAAATACGACCGGCATCGCCGTCGCCGACGTCTCCACAGGCGATTTCTATGCGACACAGGTGAATTCTCTGCGCGGAATCGTCGACGAGATCAACAAGTATTCGCCTGCCGAGATCATCTGCAACGACGCCTACCTCGTCTCCGGCGCAGATCTTGACGACCTGCGGGGGCGCCTCGGTATTGTGGTGAATGCGCTGGATTCCCATTACTTTGGCGAGCACGAGACGACGGACATTCTCCTTCGCCATTTCAAGGTGGCGAGCCTTACTGCGCTTGGCATCGACAGTCTGAAGGCCGGCACAGTCGCCTGCGGCGCACTCATGCAGTACCTGTACGACACGCAGCTCAACAACCTCGACAACATCACGAGGATTGAGGCGTATCTCACCGGCAAATACATGCTCCTTGACTCTGCGACGAGAAGGAACCTAGAGCTCACGGAGACCATGCGGGAGAAGAAGGTGCGGGGCTCTCTTCTCTGGGTCCTCGACAAGACGAAGACCGCCATGGGTGCCCGCCTCCTGCACCAGTTCCTTGAGCAGCCTCTCATCGACCGCGAAGAGATCGAAAAAAGGCTCGATGCGGTGGAGGCGCTCTGCAGTAAGACGGTGGACCGGGATGAAATCCGCGAGTACCTCCAGCCCGTCTACGACATGGAGAGACTTCTCACGAAGATCAGCTACGGCAGCGCGAATCCGAGGGACCTCCTTTCCTTCCGCGAATCGTTGAAAATGCTGAAGCCCATCCGACAGGTACTCAGCGACTTCGAGGACGGGGATCTCGCACAGATCCGTGAATCAATCAGCGACTTCGACGATCTGGTGGACACTCTGCAGAAGGCTCTTGTGGACGATCCGCCCCTTGCGATGAAGGAGGGCGGCATCATCCGGGACGGATACGACGAGACGGTGGATAAGCTTCGCAGTGCGAAGACGCAGGGCAAACAGTGGCTCGCCGACCTCGAGGAGGACGCAAGGCAGAAGACCGGCATCGGCAAGCTCAAGGTCAAGTACAACAGCGTCTTCGGGTATTTCTTCGAGGTCACAAACTCGTTTAAGGACAAGGTGCCCGCTGACTGGACGAGAAAACAGACGCTTGTCGGCTCCGAGCGCTACACGACGCCCCGCCTCAAGGAGCTCGAGGATACGATTCTGAATGCGCAGGACCGTCTCAACGACCTCGAGTACGAGGAGTTTTCAGAGCTCCGTCAGATGATCGCGGACCGGATCGTCGATATTCAGAAGTCCGCAAAGGCAATCGCCCTTCTGGATGTCTACTGCTCGCTATCGGTTGCCGCGGAGAGAAACGGGTATGTACGTCCGAAGATCAATGAGAAGGGCGTCATCCGGATCAAAAACGGCCGGCACCCCGTCGTCGAGCAGATGATGCAGGGGGATTTTGTCTCCAATGACACGATTCTCGACAACAGGAAGAACTGCATCGCTGTCATCACCGGCCCCAACATGGCCGGCAAATCGACCTATATGCGGCAGGTCGCCCTCATCAGTCTCATGTGCCAGATCGGATCCTTCGTGCCGGCGCAGGAGGCAGATCTGTGTGTGGTCGACCGTATTTTCACAAGGGTCGGCGCATCGGATGATCTGGGGAGCGGCCAGTCGACGTTCATGGTTGAGATGAATGAGGTTGCGAACATTCTGAGGAACGCGACGCCCAGGTCCCTTATCATCCTTGATGAGATCGGGCGAGGCACTTCCACGTTTGACGGGCTCTCCATCGCATGGGCGGTCATCGAGTACATCAGCAACAGGAAGTTTCTCGGCGCAAAGACGCTCTTTGCGACCCACTACCACGAGCTGACGGAGCTCGAGGGCAAGATCGACAATGTGAACAACTACTGCGTGGCGGTCAGAGAGAAGGGGGACGACATTATTTTCCTCCGGAAGATCGTAAAAGGCGGCGCAGATCGCAGCTATGGCATTCAGGTGGCCCGGCTTGCGGGGCTTCCGGACATCGTCGTTGACCGGGCCAAGGAAATTGCAAGGCAGCTCTCCGACAACGACATCACGGAGAAGATCCAGAGCATCGAGGTGAAGGGCGATGCCGGCGGGAAGACGCAGAAGGTGCCGCACTACGACGAGGTGGATCTCGGGCAGATGTCCCTCTTCGATACTGTCGCCGACAACGATGTTCTGCAGGAGCTGGAAAATATTGACGTCACCAACATGACGCCCATGGACGCCCTGAATACGCTCTACCGGCTGCAGTCTGAACTGAAGAATCGGTGGTCGGCACCCGGAACAGAGCAAAAAGAGTAATCTCTTCAGGACACACAGAATTGGCGTCTGCATATGCCTGTCAGGGACATAAAGATTTATTGCGGGCGCCGGGACGGGAGAATCCAGAGAGTTAAGCAATGGCGAATATCAACATCCTCTCAAGCGATACGATCAACAAAATAGCGGCGGGCGAAGTAATAGAGCGGCCCGTAAATGTCGTGAAGGAGCTCGTCGAGAACGCGATCGACGCGGGTTCCACCGCCATCACGATCGAGATCAAGGGCGGCGGGATCGACATGATCCGCGTGACAGACAATGGCTCCGGTATTGAGGCCTCCCAGATCACGAAGGCGTTCCGGCGCCACGCGACGAGCAAGATCGCGGATGCAGATGATCTGTCCTCGCTCATGACGCTTGGCTTTCGCGGCGAGGCGCTCTCGAGCATTGCGGCCGTCTCCCAGGTGGAGATGATCACAAAGACGAGGGATTCCCTCACAGGGACCAGGGCTGTCAATGCTGTGGATGTCGCCGCGCCTTCACTGCAGAGCAGTTCTTCTTTGAACAGCAGTTCTTACCGGCAGAATGCCCTCGCTGCGCCAGGCGGCGCAGCAGCTGAAAATCAATGCCGCGATGCCCTTGCCGTGCAGGCAGGAAATCCATCCGCTTTCGACAGGGATGCGGCGCAGCTCTCCCTCCAGGAAGTCGGCGCGCCGGACGGAACGACGGTTATCGTCCGCAACATCTTCTACAACGTGCCCGTCAGACGGAAATTCTTAAAGACGCCGCAGACAGAGGGTGGCTACATCACGGATCTGGTGGAGCATCTTGCCCTTTCTCATCCTGACATTTCATTCCACTACCGGATGAACGGACAGGAGAAGCTCCACACAACAGGAAACGGCGATGAAAAGGAGCTGATCTACCGGATTTACGGAAGAACCATGGCACAGACCGTCATTCCGATCCACACGGATGGAAGCGGCATGACGCTGGAGGGGTATCTTGGACGCCCTGAGTTCTCACGAAGTGCCAGGAGCTTCGAGACGTTCTTTGTGAACGGCAGGATCCTCCGGAGCGATGTGCTCTCGAAGGCACTCGAAGAAGGATACCGGACAGATCTCATGCAGCACCGCTTTCCTTTCGCCGTCCTGCACCTTACACTTCTGCCCGAAGAGGTGGATGTCAATGTTCACCCCTCCAAGATGGAGGTGCGCTTTTCCAATCCGAAGGCCGTCTTCGACTTCATCAATGAGGGCGTGCATGCAGCGCTCCACAGGGTCGAGCTGATTCCAAAGGCCGGCATGGACACGGAAAAAGAGGAGAATGAGAGGGCCCGCGCAGAGGAGAAGGCGCGCGAGCTGGCGGCAAAGCGCGCGCCGCACACCGAGCAGTTCGAACAGCCGGATGCGCCGTCAAGACCTCTGGATACAGAGGGACTTCGCATGGAGACCGCTTCGCCGGAAAACGGAGAGAATTCCGGGAAGGCAGCAGCTGAAAACGGTGCCGCGGGCGCGGCCGGAATTCCTGGCAGTACTGCGAAAGCGGATGCTGAACAGAACGATTCTGCGGGTTCTGCAGAAGATGACGAATTCGTATTCGAGGACAGAAGACCTGCGGCGCAGACGATGCTCGCACAGACTTCTGTCACGTATGGGGATACAGCATCCGGAACAGAATCCGTAACCGCGGGAGAAGCTGACGAAACATTATCCGCGGCGGGAGCACCGGCAGACTCTTTATGGGCGCAGGGAACCCCCGCGAATCGCAAAGGGCATTACGAGCAGGCAAGCCTCTTTGAGGAGGAGAAAGATCTTCCGCCGGTGACGGGAGCGGACTCTGAAAGCGGCAGAGAACCGATCGGAGATGAACCGGGTTCTGCCCATGGCACAAAGAACAATCCGCAGATTGAGGACAGAGCCGTCGTTTCTTCAAATATTCCTGATGAGAATGACCTCCACTACCACATGCTCTCGAGGGAAAACATCCCGGACTGGCACATCGTGGGGCAGGTCTTTGACACGTATTGGATCGTGGAGTTCAGGGATAAGATGCTCATGATCGACCAGCATGCGGCGCACGAAAAGGTGAACTTTGAGCGGCTGATGAGGAGGCTCGAAAAAGAACAGAATTCGCCTGCTGCCTCACAGATGCTGGCGCCGCCCATCGTCGTGAATCTGACAGGCAAAGAGGAAGCGGCTTATCTGCAGTATCAGGAGACTTTCCGGAAGATGGGGTATGAGATTGAGCCGTTCGGCGAGAGTTCCTATGCGATGCGCGCTGTGCCGCTCGAGCTCTATGCCAACGAGCCGGATTCGCTCTTTCGCGAGGTTCTAGATGAAATTCTGCAGGAGAGAATGAGCGGCACGCCTTATGCCATCCTGTACAAGATCGCGTCCATGTCGTGCAAGGCGGCGGTCAAGGGCAACATGCATCTGACCTTTGAAGAAGCGAGGGCACTGATCGGAGAGCTCCTCTCCCTTGACAATCCCTACCACTGCCCGCACGGGCGTCCCACGATGATCGTAATGCCAAAGAGCGAGATCGAGAAGAAGTTCAAGCGGATCGTCTGACGGGAATTCCGATCAGCCAGCAGATCTGCCGTGCGGCTTTGCGGGGTGTGATCTCTGCGAAGCCGCGCTGACAACAATGAGGGAGGAAGCATTCCGCATGAGCAGCAATAAACCAGGCCTGATTATCGTCGCGGGCCCAACTGCCTCCGGCAAGAGCGCTGCGGCAGTTGAACTGGCCCTTCGCCTGAACGGTGCCGTGATCTCCGCAGATTCCATGCAGGTCTACAGGGGGATGGACATTGGCTCCGCAAAGATCACAAAGGAGGAAATGCGAGGCGTCCCTCATTACCTCATCGATATAAGGGATCCGCGGGAGGAGTGGAACGTCTTTTATTTTCAGAAGGAATGCAGGAAGGCGCTCGCAGAAATCTATGCGCAGGGAAAGGTCCCGATCCTTTGCGGCGGCACTGGCTTCTACATCCAGTCCGTTCTCTATGACATTGCGTTCGATCCCGGGGACACACAGATGTTCAGACGCGGTTCTGAAAATACACTGAAGGACAGAAGCGGATCTGAAAATAACGGGGGGCTTTCTGTCTCTGACAAGACGAGGGCAGAAGCGATTCCGGATCAAAGCGCGGTCCCCGAATCCCATGCCGCAGGAATTGATTTATCCTACAGGCAGGAGCTGGAGGCCATAGCCAGGGAGCATGGCAACACTTACCTGCACGGGATGCTTCAGAAGATCGATCCGGAAGCTGCCGGAGCCATCCATCCGAACAATGTAAAGAGAGTCATCCGCGCCCTCGAATATGCAAAGGAGACGGGAGATCTCATCTCGAGACACAATAAAGAGGAGCGGGAGAAGGCACCCGCGTTCAACGCCGCTTTTTTTGTACTCACGATGGAGCGGCAGCAGCTCTATGAGAGGATCGAGCGCCGCGTCGACCTCATGATGCAGCAGGGGCTCCTTGAAGAGACAAAGCGCCTTGCCGATGCGGGGTGCACCAGGGATATGAACAGCATGCAGGGGCTTGGGTACAAGCAGATTCTGGAGTATCTTGACGGCACCTGTACACTGGAAGAGGCGGTTTCCAGGATCAAAATCCAGACGAGGCACTTTGCCAAGCGACAGCTCACCTGGTTTAAGAGAGAGAAGAATACGATCTGGATGGACCGCGGCAATTACCCGGACGAAAAGGCGCTTTGGGATGCCATGGAGCAAATCGCCAAGGAGAGACTGAGTATACGACAGGATCCCCGGCAGACGCTGTAAGGAAATTCGTCTGACGGGCACACTTTCCATCCGGAGCACCTGACTGATCGGAGAGTACTGAACGAATACAGAAAGAGGATTCAACAATAATGACAGATTCAACAGCACAGAACATGAAAAACCGCGATGACAGAGCTCTGAACGCTCTCGGCATCTCGAAAGAAGTTATTGATTTCGCCCAGCCCATACTGGACGGACTGAAGGAGCGCTTTGACGGGATCGATGCGATGGCCGAGTTCAACCAGCTGCGTGTCATCAAAGCCTTCCAGGACGCACACATCGGCGAGGCAAACCTGAAGGGAACGACGGGATACGGCTACGATGACATCGGAAGAGACGGCCTTGAAAAGGTGTACGCCAATTATTTTCACACTGAAGACGCACTGGTGCGCCCGCAGATCACCTGCGGCACGCATGCGCTCGCCCTTGCCCTGATGAGCAATCTCCGCCCGGGGCAGGTGCTCCTCAGCGCCGCCGGAAAGCCCTACGACACGCTTGAGGAGGTCATCGGCATCCGTCCGTCGAGAGGGTCTCTCGCCGAATATGGCATCGGCTACCGGCAGGTGGATCTGAAGGACGGAAAGGGGTTTGACTTCGACGGCATCAAAGAGGCGCTCACCGCGCAGGATCCGGAGAAGAAGATCCACCTCGTGACGATCCAGAGATCCAAGGGATATCAGACGAGAAAGACACTCTCCGTGGACCAGATCGGTGAGGCAATTTCATTTATCAAGGGAATCCGCCCGGATGTCACCTGCATGGTCGACAACTGCTACGGCGAGTTCACAATGGACAAAGAGCCCTCTGACGTCGGCGCCGATATGGTTGTCGGCTCTCTCATCAAGAACCCCGGCGGCGGCCTCGCCCCCATCGGCGGCTACACCGTCGGCACAAAGGAGTGCGTCGCCAACGCGGCCGTGCGCCTCACAAGCCCCGGACTTGGCAAGGAGGTCGGCGCCTCTCTCGACGTTCTTCCCCAGCTCTACGAGGGGTTCTTTATGGGACCTATTGTCACAGCAGCTGCCCTGAAGGGCGCCATCTTTGCCGCGAACTGCTATGAGAAGCTCGGCTTTGAGACCTTCCCGAACGGAAGCGAGGACCGCTACGACATCATTCAGGCCATTACCTTCCACAAGCCTGAAGGGATGATCGCCTTTGCACAGGGCATTCAGTCGGCATCGCCCATCGACAGCTTCGTCGATGCGCAGCCCGCCCCCATGCCGGGTTATGACTCCGATGTCATCATGGCAGCAGGCGCCTTTGTATCGGGTTCCTCCATCGAGCTGTCTGCGGACGGGCCGATCAGAGAGCCGTACACCATTTATTTTCAGGGAGGACTGACGTGGCCGCACGCAAAGCTCGGCATTCTGAAGACCCTTCAGAATATGCAGGAGCGCGGTATTGCGAAACTAGATTAAAGAAAGTAAAATGAATCGTGCTATCGTGACGGCCCCGGAGAGGTCAGAAGCGAGGCAATCAATGAACAACAACGCGATTCACAGCGCGGGGAGTCCGCAGCTGCCGTATGAGAAATTCCTTGCGTACGGTGCGGATTCCCTGACGAACACGGAACTTCTGGCGATTATTCTGCGCACAGGAACTGCCAACACGCCGGCGATGTCGCTGGCGCAGCAGATCCTTGCCGCAGGGGGAGAAGAGAACGGGCGCCTGTCCTGCCTGTGCAGTCTGTCGATGCATGATCTGTGTCAGATCCGCGGCATCGGCGAGGTCAAGGCGGTCAGGCTCCTTTGTATTGCAGAGATCTCAAGGCGCATCTCGCAGGAGAATGCGGCGGAGTCTCTGTCCTTCAGGTCGCCCGGTTCCGTCGCGCGCTATTTCATGGAATCGCTCAGGCACGAGCGGCAGGAGAATGTGATTCTGGTTCTTCTCGACACGAGAATGACCATGATCCGCAGCGAAGTTCTCTCCACAGGAACGGTGAATCTCTCCCTCCTCTCCCCGAGAGATGTCTATATGCGGGCACTCAAAGGCGGCGCTGTCTATATTCTCCTTCTGCACAATCATCCGAGCGGAGATGCGACGCCGAGCGAGCAGGACATCTCTGCCACCAGAAAAGTCAAGGAAGCCGGTGAGTGCCTTGAAATCCCTCTTCTCGACCACATCGTGATCGGAGACAGGTGCTACACCAGTATGAAGGAAGCAGGTCTTTTATAATGTTATGGTTTGGCCAGAAAAAGAACACGAATATCCCCTCGCAGGTGCGCCCGAAGGAGAAGTATAAGGATCCCGGATTTTCAAGCAACACCTACGGCATCGATCTCGGCACATGCAACATCAAGATCTACAACGCCGCAACGGACAAGATCCTCGTGCAGAAGAACATCATTGCGATTCAGAACAAGAAGACAATGATCGCCTACGGAAACGAAGCTTATGAGATGTACGAGAAGGCACCCTCCAATATCCGTGTCTCCTATCCGATCGGAAGCGGCGTCATCGCGGACATCAACAACATGGAGCTCCTGCTCAAGTCCTTCACGAAGGATGAGCAGGGCGGTACGCTTCGTCCCGCGGATTTCTATGTCGCCGTGCCGACAGATGTCACAGAGGTCGAGCGCAGGGCTTTCTATGATCTTGTCAAGGATGCAGGCGTAAAGGCCCGCAACATTCTGGCAGTAGAGAAGGCGATCGCTGACGGTCTCGGCCTTGGCATCGATGTCAAGAATTCCCAGGGCGTCATGATCGTGGATGTCGGGTATGACACGACAGAGATCTCTATTCTCTCTCTTGGCGGAATCGTTCTCTCACGCCTCATCAAGGTGGGCGGACATGCTTTCGATACAGCAATTGTCAGTGCCGTGCGCAGGGAGTACAACCTCGTCATCGGCATGAAGACTGCGGAGTCCGTCCGCGTCTCATTCGGCGACATCTCCCACAACGGAGGCGTTGCAACCGTATATGGGCGTGATATCGTGACAGGCCTTCCGATGGAGAGGTCTCTCACACATGACTTTGTCTCAGGTGTTCTGAAGGAGAACTTCCGCACGATCGTCGACAACATCAAGGTCATCCTCGAGCGCACACCCCCGGAACTCTCCGCAGATATCTACAGGCACGGCCTGTTCCTTACAGGCGGCGCCTCTCAGGAAGAAGGTCTTGCGGACCGCATTCACGAGGAGGTCAAGCTCGATGTCAATGCGGCAGAGTCCCCTGTCAACACAGTTGCACTGGGGCTTGCGCAGGTCATCAAGAAGAGTCAGTACAGGACGCTGGCATACACAATTGAGGGACTCGGCAAATAATGGCACAGGGCGCAAAAAGAAAACCGGACCGCTTCAAGATTAAAATTCCAAGCCGGTACCTTCTGCTGATCATCACCATCTGCTGCACAGGGCTTATCGTCCTGACCTACAATACGAATATTGTCACAGAGCCGATCAACAACACGGTCGGCTTTCTTGTGGTACCTTTTCAGAACGGGATCACGAGGCTCGGCACATGGATGGTGGACCAGGTCAAGAATGCTGAGCATATGAAGACCCTGGAGGCCGACAACGACAAGCTCCGCAAGGAGAACGAGGAGCTCAAGGAAGAGAACATGGCCTACGCGAATGAGAGGAAGGAGCTCGAGGAGCTCCGGTCTCTCTATAAGATCGACGGACAGTACTCGTCCTACCCGAAGACAGCGGCAAGAGTGATCTCCCGCAGCGGAGACAACTGGTATTACTCCTTCGTGATCGACAAGGGGACGGAGGACGGTCTTGACGTCGATATGAATGTGCTCTCCGGTGCCGGACTCGTCGGCCGCATCACTTCTGTAGGCAAAGACTGGGCACGTGTCGATTCCATCATTGAAGACAATATGAATGTGACGGGAGAGGTACTCAATACGTCGACCAACTGTGTCGTCTCCGGCAACCTCCAGCTCTACGACAAGGGCAGGATCAGCTACAGCCGTCTGTCGGATCCGGACAACAAGGTGAAGACGGGCGACAAGATCGTGACGAGCAGCATCTCAGACAAATACCTGCCCGGCATTCTCATCGGCTACATCAGCTCGATCGAAAAGGATGCCAACAATATCACGAAGTCCGGCGAGGTTACGCCGGCCGTGGACTTTGGCAATTTAAACCTGGTTCTTGTCATTACACAGAAGAAACAGACGGTTAATCAATGAAGAATTTCGTCAAAATCATAATCGTCGCCGCAACAGCTTTGCTCTGTTTTATCCTTCAGACGAGCATTCTGGCGCATTTATCCTTCGCCGGGATCACGCCGAATCTCATGATCGTCGTGACCGCCGGCTATGCCTTTTTTCTGGGAGACCGGGCCGGGATGTTAACGGGACTTTTCTGCGGCCTTCTGTGCGACATCTTTTTCGGCCCGCTCATTGGCTTTGAGGGCATTGTCTACGCCGTCGTGGGGTATCTCTGCGGCAAACTCGGCATGCTTCTCTATGTAGAGGGCGTCGGCTTTCCCATTGTTCTTGTATCCGTAAGCGACATCGTCTACGGACTGCTCAACTTCTTCTTTCTGTTCATGCTGCAGAATCGTCTGTTCTTTGGAACTTTTCTTCTGCATGTCATGATTCCGGAAATAGTATATACGGCTTTCGCCGCCGTCATTCTTTTCCCTGTCATCCGCAGCATTCATGAACATATCGTTGTTTGGGAACACAGAGACAGGAAAAAGGGCCGCCGGCATTTTTTTACAAAACAGCTCTTCTGAAATGATTCGAGGTGTAAGACCGATGCTGGACCGTTTGAAATCTTTTTTTGGCTCCCTGGGTGATATCACAAAGAAGACGGATCTGCGCATTTTCATCGTCATTTCTGTTGTCTTTCTCTGTGCCGGCGGCCTTATGTACCGCCTCTTCACACTGCAGATCGTACACGGCGCTGAATACCTGAACAATTTTCAGCTGAAAATAAGGCGCCAGATCAGTATTCCCTCAACCAGAGGCAATATCTATGACCGCAACGGCAAGCTCCTTGCCTACAATGAGCTCGCCTATTCCGTCGTGCTCAGAGATGTGGGAGAGGAGAGTTCACACCACGATAAGGATCTGAACGGCATCATCAACAAAGCCATCGATATCATCGAGAACAACGGCGACAAGGTCACCGCAGATTTTGATATCGTTCTCAATTCACAGAACGATACTTATGCCTTTTCTGTCGAGGGCACACAGCTCACAAGATTCCGTGCAGATATTTACGGACACGCCTCCATCGATGACCTGACGGACAAGGAGTCCTCCGCATCCGCCGAGGACATGATCATGGATCTGGCCAAGCGGTACCATATCGGCGAATATGCGGACCCTTCCGACACTTCTTCAACGTTCACTCCCGAGAAAGGCTACAGCAAGAAGAGACTCCTCGAGGTGGCAACCATCCGGTATCAGCTCAGCCTCAACAGTTTTCAGCGGTATATGCCGACGACCATTGCATCCGATGTCAGCGATGCCACTGTCGCCACCATACTTGAGAACACCGACAATATGAACGGCATAGACATCGAGGATGAGACGGTGCGCCGCTATACGGATTCAAAGTATTTCGCCCAGATCCTCGGCTACACGGGCAAGGTCGACTCCTCCGAGCTCGAGGACCTGCAGAAGGAGAACCCCGATTACGACTCCAGCGACATCGTCGGCAAGTCCGGCATCGAGAAATCCATGGAGACACAGCTCCAGGGCAAAAAGGGAAACGAGACCGTCTATGTCGACAATCTCGGCAATATCCTTGAGACGACGAATGTAACACAGCCTACGGCAGGAAATGATGTCTATCTCACGATCGACAAGGATCTGCAGGAGGCTGCCTATGATATTCTTGAGAAGAAGCTCGCGGACATTATCCTGGACAAAATCAGACCCATCAAGGAATATACACCGGGCAAGAACGCATCCAGCTCGAGCATTGTCATCCCGATCTACGATGTGTACTACTCAGTGATCAAAAACGGCGTACTGGATATTTCGCACTTCGGCGCGGACGACGCAAAGGAGACGGAGAAGGCCGTCAAGGCGACTTTTGATGCCTATTCGGGCGAAGTTTACAATGAGATCAAGTCCGAGCTCTCCGACAAGAAGACGCCGTACAACAAGCTGTCCAAGGAATACGAGAACTATGAGACCTACATCGTACAGCTCCTGTACACTGACAATGTGCTGCTCAGCGACAAGGTAGATACGAGCGATGAGACCTACATCGCATGGGCTAAGGACGAAAAGATCTCTCTTGCAGAGTTCCTCCAGTACGCCATCTCGCAGAACTGGATCGATGTCAGCAAGCTCTCCATGGATCAGCAGTATGCTGACTCCGGGAAGGTATACAGCGCACTGTGCGACTACATTGTCGAGGCTATTAAGAAGGACAATACATTTTCACGCTGGATCTACAAATACCTGATTCTGAATGATCGTGTGACGGGCGCACAGATCTGTGAGCTGCTGATCGAGCAGGGATGTGTCTCTGTTCCTGATACAGAGCAGGCAGCACTGGAGTCCGGACAGGAGTCCGCCTACACATTTATGACAAACCGGATCGCCAAGCTGGACATCACCCCGGCGCAGATGAACCTGGATCCGTACTCGGGCTCCATGGTCATCACAGATCCCAACACCGGTGAGGTTCTGGCTCTGGTTTCCTACCCGTCCTATGACAACAACAAGATGGCAAACGGCGTCGATCCCGACTACTACGAGAGTCTTCGTGAAGACCTCTCCAAGCCGCTTCTCAACTATGCGACGCAGCAGGAAACGGCGCCAGGCTCCACGTTCAAGCCGATCTCTGCGACAGCGGGCCTTATGGAGGGAGCGATCAATCTCTCGACGACAGTGACCTGCACCGGCGTGTTCACCAAGCTCGGCGAACCCTACATTCACTGCTGGATCTATCCTGGCGCGCACGGAACGCTCAATGTCACTGGCGGCATAGAGAATTCCTGTAACGTTTTCTTCTCTGAAGTCGGTTACCGCCTGAGCCTTGATCAGAACGGCCAGTATGACTCGGACACCGGTATCAAGAAGCTGCAGAAATACGCGACAATGTACGGTCTCAACAAAAAGACGGGCATTGAAATTGAAGAGGCAGCGCCGCAGATGTCCTCCGAGGACGCCGTTCGTTCTGCCTTCGGTCAGGGCAATGCAAACTATACAACGGTAGGGCTTGCGCGCTATGTATCCACAATCGCCAACGGCGGCACGAATTACAATCTCACTCTGATTGACAAAGTCAAGAGTGCATCGGGTAAAACGGTTAAACAGAACAAAGCGAAGGTAAACGGCACCATCGATATGGATGCATCCTACTGGGCGGCCATCAAGGAAGGCATGCGCAAGGTTGTGCAGAATATGTCGTTTTTCTCGGACTTGTCTGTAGAAGTTGCCGGAAAGACCGGTACCGCCCAGGAAACAACATCCCGTCCAAACCACGCTCTCTTTGTCGGCTTCGCTCCTTATGACAAGCCGAAGATCGCAGTGGCAACCCGTGTTGCCAACGGCTATACCTCTACTTATGCAGCCGAGATCACAGAGGAAGTGCTGAGCTATTACTTTGGCGACAAGACGAAAGAAGAAATCATGAATGAGGAGAACGCGGTCACAAGCCAGATCATAGGCGACTGATCACAGTACAGAGCGCGGCGGAGGATCCGCTGCGGGAGGGGAGCAGACTTTGGACAAGGTCATCGTCAAAAATCAGCGGTACGGCATCATGCTGCGGCTGGACCCGGACGCGGATTTTGGAGAAATTCTGCAGGAGATCGGCACCAAGTTTGAGGCATCCCGCAAGTTCTTCGGCAATGCACAGCTGACACTCTCTTACGAGGGCAGAACCCTTTCTCCGCAGGAGGAGGACGAGCTGGCGCAGACTGTAGCCGCACACTCCGATATACAGGTTCTGTGCGTGTTCGTCACGGACGAGGAGCGCAACGCCATTTTTCTGCGCGCGAGGAATAAATTCACGGACGAGACGAAGGCGCTGATCAAAAGTGCAAAACCTCTTCTTGAGCAGAGCGAAGCCTCCTCTTATGAGACAATATGCGGTTCCATAAACGAGGGGAGTATTCTCAGAAAAAAGGGAAATGTACTCGTTCTTGGAAACGTAGAGGACGGCGCTGCTCTTATAACAAGGGGAAATGTAGTCGTGACAGGCAGTATTTTCGGCGTTGTTCACGCAGGAGATGACACACGCGGCCGTCACTTTGTCTATGCGGCAGAAGTGGCGCCCCGAAAGATTCTCGTGGATGGAATTCGCCTGGCATCTCTTCCCAAAAAAGGTCTTTTTGGAAAGAGAAGAGGAGAGGCGGGCGCTGTTCTTGTCCGGGACGGTGCCTGCGTTTTCATAAATGAAAAAGATCTTCGAAAGGGAGATCTGGAGGGTATGACATCTATATGCGAATGAGACGTTTTTTCCGGACGTTCGAGATCCGGTACTTTGACTTCATGCTCGTCATCCTGGTCGTCGTGCTCAACTGGATCGGCATAACGACCATCGGTCTCGCCGCTCCGGAGCTGAAGAGCCGTCAGATCGCCGGTATGATCTTAGGCCTTGTGCTCATGGTGTTCGTCTCCGGCCAGGATTATAAAAAGGTCATCCAGTTCAACTGGGTCTATTACGGCCTCTGTCTTTTTGTTCTGGCCCTTGTTCTCTCTCCGCTTGGTTCTACCGGCGGAGGTGCACAGCGCTGGATCAGGCTTGGACCGGTGACTTTCCAGCCCTCTGAGGCCGCCAAAATCCTGTTGATTTTATTTTATGCAAAGTTTATCATGAAATACAGAAATCACATGAAATCACTGGGCATGGTAGCCATATGCACGGTACTTCTGGCGCCGCCTCTGGTGCTGATTCTCAAGCAGCCGGACCTCTCAACCAGCATCATGATCTTCTTTACTTTTGCTGTGATGATGTTCGTCGGCGGAATGAGTCTGCGCCTTGCGGGGACGATTCTTGCGGTAACGATTCCGGCGGCTGTGATTGCCGTCAATCTGGTTGTGCAGGGCGTCTCATTTGTTCCGGAATATCAGAGAAACCGTATTCTCTCATGGCTTCATCCTGAAGACTATGCGACTTCTTATGCATACCAGACCATGAACTCGATCATGGCAATCGGTTCAGGCCAGCTGATGGGAAAAGGAAAGGATGTCAACGGTTTTACGTCTCTTCTCAACAGCGGATATATCGCGGAGTCGCAGACCGACTTTATTTTCACCGTTGTCGGCGAGGAGTTTGGCTTTATCGGAACCTGCAGCGTAGTTATTCTGCTGGTTCTTATTGCGATCCGGTGTTACATGATTGCTAAAGATGCGACAGACCTGGCGGGGGCAGTCATCGCATCCGGTGTCGGGACATGGGTCGGCTTTCAGGGATTTCTGAATATAGCAGTAGCAACAGGCGTTCTTCCGAACACCGGCATACCGCTTCCTTTTGTCAGTTATGGCCTGACGAGCCTTCTGAGTCTATATATGGGTATTGGGTTTGTTCTGAATGTGCGTATGCAGAATAAACGGCCAGGCAGCAAAAATGTACACACAGAATTTGGGGGAGCCAATGAATATAGCGCTTATCGCACATGATGCCAAGAAGAAACTGATGCAGAATTTCTGCATTGCCTACAGAGGGATTCTGAGCAAAAACGAGCTCTATGCCACAGGAACGACAGGAAGGCTGATCGAAGAGGTCACCAACCTGAACATCCATAAACTATTGGCCGGCCACCTTGGAGGCGAACAGCAGATCGGCGCCCAGATCGAGAACAATGAAATCGATCTCGTTATTTTCCTTCGTGACCCCTTCAGTGATGTAAGAAAGCACGAGCCCGACGTCAACAACATTGTAAGGCTCTGTGATATCCACAACATTCCGCTTGCGACGAATCTCGCTACAGCGGAACTGCTCATCAAATCTTTGGACAGAGGAGATCTTGAGTGGCGTGAAATGTACAAGTGATTGGAGGCGCTGTGCCCGCCGGATGACGAGTGCAGCGCTTGTTCTGTGTCTTTCGGCCATGGTGCTCACCGGATGCGGCAGGGCGCCTGAAGTCTCTTTCCAGAGCAATGCGTCATACAGCAACTTCAATTTTCTGATCGGTGAATCCGGATCGGCGGAGGTAGCGGAACCGTTCGCAGATAATCTGTGCGTTGTCAATAAGGACAAGCCCGATGATCCTCTCGATGGCATGAACAATTCGGCTGCTGCCGCCTTATTTGATTTGAAGAACAAAAAGACACTCTATGCAAGGAATACGGATACGCGTCTTTATCCCGCAAGTCTCACGAAGGTGATGACTGCGCTCGTCGCCATGCAGAACAAGGATCTCGATACAGTTCTCACGGCATCGCCCAATGTCTATATCAGCGATGCGGATGCACAGATCGCTGGACTGAAGCCGGGAGATACAATGACGCTCGATCAGGCGCTTCACATTCTCCTCATTTATTCCGCCAACGACATCGCCGTGCTCATCGCAGAAAACGTGGCAGGCTCTGTAGATGACTTCGTAAAGATGATGAACGATGAAGCGAAGGCGCTGGGCGCAACGAACACCAATTTCGTCAACGCAAACGGTCTCTCGGATTCGAATCACTACACCAGCGCGTATGACATGTATCTGATCTTCAATGCGGCCATTCAGTATGACGAGTTCCAGCAGATCATCAATATGTCCTCCTACAGCACGGTCTATCATGACAAGAACGGTGCGAACAAGGAGATCAAGGTGAACTCGACAAACTATTATCTGATCGGCGCCACGCAGGCACCCACGGGCGTAACGGTCATCGGCGGCAAGACAGGGACGACGGATGCAGCGGGGCACTGCCTTGTGCTGTACTGCAAAGACACCAGCGGCAATCCGTACATTTCAGTCGTTATGCGCGCTGTGGACAACGATGAACTGTATTCTGACATGAACGGTCTGCTGGGCCTCATCCCGGCGCCGTAAGTGATAAGAAATCTGAACAAAGCACAGGCCAGTTACGCATTGTTTTTTGTGTATCCGCACGGTATAATATTTTCATAAGAGCAGCACCGGACAGGCGGCTGTGATTACATCAAGAAAAGTCTTTTAGGAGGGCACGTCCAATGGTTCAACTGATTGTAGGCAATAAGGGAAAAGGAAAGACAAAGTGCTTATTGGATAAAGTCAACACAGAGGTTAAGAATATTCTTGGCAATATTGTCTATCTTGACAAGAGCACCCAGCATATGTTCGAGCTCAACAACAAGGTGCGTCTCATCAATGTCAGAGACTACGACATCGAGGACACCGATCAGTTCCTTGGCTTTGTAGCCGGCATCATTTCCCAGGACCACGACCTTCAGCAGATGTACTTCGACAGTTTCCTCGATATCGCGGATCTGCGCGGCAAGGACATCACCCCCGCCATCAAGAAGCTTCAGCACTACAGCGACACGTTCAAGGTTGATTTTGTTCTCAGCGTTTCTATGGATGAGACAGATCTTCCTGAGGAAGTGAAGCCTTTCATCGCGATCTCTCTTTGACGGCACGCATCAGGCACACATTGCAGAGAACCAGAGGTTTTCGTAATGAAGTGCTGAACAGATAATTCAGTAAGTTACGCAAAAGCCTTGGAATTCGTTCCAAGGCTTTTTCATAAAGTATGGCAGATAAACGGCGCACGGGCAAAAAGAAGAAAAGGTCCTCCACAGTAACTGAATACAGGCGTCCCATCAACATCAACATCGGCATGGTGATCTTCGCGGTCATCCTGATTTATGTGCTCTACAGTGTCTTCCGCTATTTTACTTCGGACCGCATTGTGGGCTATGAAGTGCGCTCGGGCTCCCTCTCAAAGAACAATGTCTACACAGGCATAGCACTGCGCACGGAAGAGGTTGTGAAATCCGACTACGCCGGACATATCAATTTCTATACGAAGGAAGGCGAGCGGCTCGCAGACGGGAAACTTGCCTACACCATCGATGAGTCCGGAAAAATCGCGCAGAAGCTCGACGAAGGATCATCAAACGGAAATCTTTTCACTGATGATGACTATGCCTCCTTCCAATCGGACATCATAGGCTTTTCCCAGCAGTTTGATCCGCATGCCTTCAGTTCGGTGTATGACTTCAAGGATTCTTTGTCCGGCTCCATCCAGAAGGTGACCAACAATGCCATTCTCAGCGATGTGAAGAGCTCTGCGGAGAGTGCCAGCGTCCACTATGTCAATACCGACGACACCGGCGATATCGTCTACTATACGGACGGCTATGAGGACAAGACCTTTGACTCGCTGACCGCCTCAGATTTCAATGAGGCTGCGTATAAAGACCAGCGCAAGGACATCGACAACAACAGCATGATCTCGAAGGGAGATCCCGCCTACAAGCTTGAGACAAGCGAGGACTGGTCCATGGCCATCATGCTGCCGGATGATGCGGCAGCGAAGGCGCTCGAAAAGGAAGGCGTCGTCAAGGTCCGCTTTCTGAAAAACCAGGATGAATCCTGGGCAGATGTGACCGTGCGCAAGGATAAGGACGGACAGAACTACGCCAACCTTTCCTTTACGAATTCCATGGTCACCTTCTGCACAGACAGATTCATCAGCGTCGAACTCATCACAGACGAGACAAAGGGCCTGAAGATACCAAAGTCAGCCCTGATCGATGATGAATTCTTCGTTATCCCGGCCGATTATGTGACCCAGGGGAGCGGCGATACGCTCTCTGTCCTGAGAGAGAAGACAGACGAGAGCGGCAATAAGACAACTGAGCTCGTCACCATCACTCCATACGGACAAGACGATAAGAAGAAAAGCTACTACGTGGATAATTCCATTCTCCGCAGCGGAGACGTGCTCAGGAAGCTTGATTCCAATGATACTTATACAGTCAAAGACACGGTGAAGCTGACGGGTGTGTACAACATCAATAAGGGATATGCCGATTTCCGCCAGGTAACAAAGATTGAGGAGAACGATGAATATGCGATTGTGGAGCCCGATGATATCTACGGCCTTCGCGAGTATGACTACATTCTCCTCGATGCTAAGACCATGAAGCCCGGCGAATTCGTATATGCGCAGTAATTGACTGAAGGAAGGTGTATGAATAGATGGTAAAGGAAAATCTCAAGTCCATAGAGGAGCGGATCTCAGCGGCATGTGCGCGCAGCGGCCGCAGCCGCAGCGATGTTCTCCTTCTGTGCGTGACAAAGACGAAGCCCATTGAAATGCTGGAAGAGGCTTATGCGGCGGGTTACCGTGACTTCGGAGAGAACAAGGTGCAGGAGATCACAAAGAAACGTCCCCAGCTGCCTTCGGACGTGCGCTGGCATATGATCGGGCATCTGCAGACGAACAAGGTCAAGCAGGTGATCGAGGACGGCGCCGTCATGATCCACAGCGTTGAGTCGGAGCACCTGGCAAAAGAGATCAGCAAGAGAGCAGAGGCCGCCGGCATTGTCATGCCCGTCCTTGTTGAGGTAAATGTCGCTAAGGAAGAGAGCAAGTTCGGCGTCATGCCAGAGGATACAGAAGCGTTCATCCGCTCCATTGCGCCTCTCCCCGGAATCCGCATCAAAGGGCTGATGACCAGTGCTCCTTATACGGAAGATCCGCAGACTAACCGGCCTTATTTCAAGAAGCTGCGGCAATTAATGATTGACATCAATGGTCAAAATATCGATAATGTCAATATGTGTGAGCTTTCGATGGGAATGACCGGTGATTTCGAGGTAGCAGTGGAAGAAGGTGCTACAATCGTAAGGATAGGCACCGGTATTTTTGGTGAGCGCCATTACGACAATCAATAGGGTACAGAGCCATTCAGAGGGACAGCAGAACCGGGCCCAGAGTCCGGGCGGCGGCGCGCATGAGCTCATGGAGACAAGGCAGACCAGAGCTTAATGAGGGAGAACTAAAGAGATGAGTTTCATTGACAATATGCTGGGACGGATGCATATCGGCGGCGACGAAGAGATCGATGACGAAAACGATGATATGAACGATGAGTATGACGACATCGACGACGGCCCCACGAGCAGAAGAAGCGGACGAAGAGCATCCAGAAGGGCAGAGGAGGAAGAGGAAGACGATTTCACTCCGCAGCCTTCCCGTGCAAGGGGACAGAGAGCATCCCGCAGTGTCAGTGATGACCAGGGCCAGGATACAGAGGCAAGAAGACCCGCACCCACCGCGCGTGACGGGCGCGGCAGCAGCAATATGCAGGTGCGCATCATAAAGCCCAGCTCCTTTGATCAGGCGAAGCTGATCACGGATACGCTTCTCTCCCACAGAACCGTCCTTCTCAACATGGAGGGGCTCGATGTGAATACAGCACAGAGGATTGTCGACTTTGCTTCGGGATCCTGCTATGCGCTGCACGGCAACTTCATGAAGATCTCTCACTTTATTATCGTGATTACTCCTGAGGATGTCTCTATTTCCGGTGATATCTCCGTTGAAGGTGAGGCAGCCCAGGGCCTTGGCGCCATGAACGCAGCGGCAGCTGCTGCCGCACAGGGCCAGAATGCCCGTCCGCAGGACACTGGCTTTTATACACAGCCCAACCCCTTCACGCAGGGCCTTCAGGGCGCCGGCCCCATGAACAATTATCAGAACTGATGTGCAGTTCAGTACAGTACCGAGAGGACGTCAGATCAGCCGCATACAGGTGAACTGTGTGCGGCTTTTTAAGTGGGTTCACAACAATAGGAGAGCAGATAAAATGCAGGATATTCTGGAAGTCCGCAAGGACGGCACCAAATGTTATGACATCGTATATTCCACGGATCTGAAGGATCTGCAGAAGAGACTTCAGTCCGCCCCCTTTGCCGGGAAGCGTGCGCTCATTGTCACGGATTCGAATGTTGCTCCTCTCTATGCGAATTCCATCGCTGATCTCTTCCCGCCGCAGGCGCGCCCTGCGGTATATACAATTCCCGCAGGTGAGAGCAATAAGAACCTGGATCAGATCAGAGGGATCCTTCGCTTTCTCATAGAGGGCGGATACGACAGGCACTCGTACCTCATTGCACTGGGAGGCGGTGTTGTCGGCGATATGACGGGATTTGCCGCCGCCATCTTCATGCGCGGCATTCCCTTTGTACAGATCCCGACGACGCTTCTTGCCCAGGCAGACTCGAGCATAGGCGGCAAGACAGGTGTCGATCTCGACGGCTATAAGAACATGGTGGGCGCTTTTCATATGCCCTCCCTGGTCTTTGCCGATGTGGCTTTTCTGAAGTCCCTCAGCGGCAGAGAGTTTGCCAGCGGTTTCGCCGAAGTGATGAAGCACGGGCTCATCAAGGATGAGGCCTACTACGTCTGGCTCATCGAACACACCGATGAGATTCTTGCAAGGGATCCGGATACGCTTCACCGGATGCTCCTGCGCAGCAACGAGATCAAGGCAGAGGTTGTCGAGAGGGATCCGCAGGAAAAGGGAGAGCGCATGCTCCTGAACTTTGGCCACACCATCGGCCACGCCGTGGAAAAATACAAGAAGTTCACCCTCACGCACGGTGAATGTGTCGCACTTGGCTGCGTCGCCGCCTCCTTCATCTCCTGGAAAAAGGGACTGTTATCTATGGAGGAGTATTACGAGATCCGCGACATGTTCGTTCCGTTTGGGCTCCCTATTACCGCGGACGAAATCGATGAGCAGGCAGTACTGACCCTCACAAAATCGGATAAGAAAGCCGTAAACGGACATCCCAGCTTTGTTCTCTTAAAGGGCGTCGGAAATGCGTTCGTGGATACGGCAGTAACAGATGAAGAAATTCTGGCGGCAATCCGCGAGATCTCCTACACAGAAGAGGACGAAAGGGCATGACAAAGACTAAAGACAGGGGAGCCGCACCACTTCCTCTATTGATCATATTGTGGGCAGCACTTATTTTCATAGATCAGCTGACCAAATCCATGGCCGTAAAGGCTTTGGCGGGCGGGCCGATCATCCTGTGGAAAGGTGTTCTGGAGCTTCACTACCTTGAAAATACCGGCGCCGCCTTTTCTCTCATGGAGAACCGGCAGTTCGTTTTCTACATCGTCGCCATTGCGGCAATCGCGGGCATTTTCTATATTCTGGTGCATATGCCGCGAAAGGAGCGCCGTTTTGTGCCCCTGCAGCTGGTGCTGACGTTCATCTCCGCCGGCGCGGCTGGCAACCTCATCGACAGGATCCAGCTCCACTATGTGCGGGATTTCATCTATTTTTCCCTGATCAATTTTCCAGTGTTCAATGTGGCGGACATCTATGTCACCTGCGGCGTCGCACTTCTGATCTGGCTCATGCTCTTTTATTATAAGGAAGATGAGTTATCGCGCGTCCTGCCGGAAAACCGCCACCCTTCTGAGAAATAAGAGACTTTCGAAAATAAACAGACTGCCGGAAGTTACGGCATATCTGTCATGATCGGAGAGAGCGGAGCAGGAAAGGCTGCAGATGGAATGATCTGCGTGGAATAACATATGGATATTTATATCGCGGATGCTGATGACGACGGCGAGCGCCTGGACCGGGTGCTCACGGCCTGCCTTCAACAGTACTCCCGCAGCTATATCAACAAAATAGTGAAGGAGGGCAATGTCCTCCTCAACGGAAAGACGGCCAAGCCTTCCGCGAGGATCGCTGAGGGGGACCGCATTGATTTTCATGTGCCTGAGAAGGTAATTCCGGACATTCTGCCTGAAAATATTCCCCTGGACATCCTGTATGAGGACGACGACGTCCTTGTCGTCAATAAGCCGAAAGGGATGGTCGTACACCCGGCGCCGGGACATTACACGGGAACTCTGGTCAATGCCGTGATGTACCACTGCGGGAGCTCCCTCTCCGGCATAAACGGCGTTCTGCGGCCGGGCATTGTCCACCGGATCGACCGCGATACAACAGGATCTGTCATTGTCTGCAAGAATGACGCGGCGCACCGCTCCATCGCAGCACAGCTGAAGGCGCACACCATTGTCCGCCGCTACTGTGCGATCTGCTGCGGCGTCTTAAAGGACGATGACCGGACGATCGATGCGCCGATCGCGAGGGATCCTAAGGAGCGAAAGCGCATGGCAATCGTGCCGGGCGGGAAGCGCGCGGTGACACACGTGCATGTACTGAAGAGATTCCGCGAATATACCTTCGTGGAATGCCGCCTGGAGACGGGAAGAACCCACCAGATCCGCGTGCACATGGCCAGCATAGGCCACCCGCTGCTGGGAGACGAAGTATACGCCGGGAGGCGCAAGTGGCCCTTTGAGACGCAGGGACAGTGTCTGCACGCAGGAATTCTCGGGTTCATCCACCCGCGCACGGGAGAGTACATTGAAACATATGCGCCGATTCCCGACTATATGCAGCACATTCTTGATGTGCTGCCGTAGGGCTCGATGATTATCGGGATCATGATCGGAATTATGCATATGCGGACTCCTGCAGACTAAATTGATGCCGCCATATGTCATGGGTTTTATGGATTCCGTCGGTGTGGGAGGTCGGAGCAGTTTTGAATAATACACAAAATCTGTCGTGTATTCTCCAGGATTTTAGTTTATAATGATAGCAGGAGCAGAAAAAACTCTGTCTACTAGACAACGGAGGGTTTGCTACATGAAGACTATCATTACGATTGGAAGACAGTTCGGTTCCGGCGGACATATGATCGGACAGAAGGTCGCCGACCATTACGGCATCAAGTGTTACGACAAGGAGCTGCTCGCAAAGGCAGCCTCCAACAGCGGTTTCTGCCAGGAGATGATCCAGCAGCAGGATGAGAGACCTACGAATTCCTTCCTGTACAACCTCGTGATGGACACATACTCCTTTGGCTACAACGCATCCAGTTTTGTCGATATGCCCATCTCTCAGAAGGTGTTCCTCGCCCAGTTCGACACGATCAAGCAGATTGCGAAGGAAGGTCCGTGCGTTTTCATCGGAAGGTGCTCTGACAGTGCGCTGGATGATCGGAGCGATGTCATCAATATCTTCATTCATGCGGATGAAGACTACAGGATCAAGGAGATCATGCACCGCTACCCGGACATCACAACCGAGCAGAAGGCGAGAGACTTCATGAACAAGAAGGACAAGCAGCGCCAGAGCTACTACAACTATTACTCCACGAAGAAGTGGGGCCGCGCTGATACCTATGATTTCTCGATCAATTCCTCGCTTCTTGGAATCGACGGCACCGTAAATCTTATCATCCAGATGGTGGATGACTTCGAGAACAGACACTGAGAGCGGACAGGACATGCATTGATGGACGGTTTCGTCGAAACCGCTATCGGGGAGTTCCCGGCAGGCGTATGTCTGCCGGGATTTTTTTATGATGAGACAGATCAAACCCACAAAAGAACAGCTAAGAATGGCGCTGACGGTCTTTATGACCGCGGCGGCAATTCTTATTTTCAGCTATCTGCTGTACAACGGGAAGAGCTTCGTGCGGGCCATCAACGCCTTTACGGGGCACCTGACCGCAATCCTCTGCGGCATTGTCATCGCCTATGTGCTCTCGCCCATCCAGAATTTCCTTGAGCATTATCTCATCGCGCCGCTCTATATGCGGGCAGGGTACGATGCCTTCAACGATCTGCGCAAGAAGCGCGTAATGCGGCGCATCTCCGTGTCCATTACGATGGGTTTCTTTGTCCTTCTCGTATATTCGCTGATTGCGATCATCGGTCCGCAGCTGTATATGAGCGTGCGCACGATTCTCTACAATCTGCCTGTCTATACCCGCAACATCAACCGGTTCTTCAGCCACGCCTTTGAGGAAAATCCGGAGGTGCAGGCCAACGTCAATCTTCTGATCAACAAGATCAGTGATGCGCTGATGGATTTCGTACAGGAGAAAATCTGGCCGCAGCTGACGAATATTATCCAGATCATCTCGACATTTGCGCTCAATGTTGCCACCGGCATCATCAATTTCTTTGTGGGGGCCATTATTGCCACCTACCTTCTGTATTCAAAGGACAAGTTCTGCGCACAGGGCAAGCAGTTCGCCTACGCGTTTTTCTCTGAGCGCACCGCAAATGAGATTGTGGGAGAGTGCAGATACATCCACTACACATTCATCGGCTTTATTACAGGTAAGATCGTGGACTCGATCATCATGGGGCTCCTTTGTTTTCTCTTTACCAGCCTTCTGAAAACACCTTTCCCGGTCCTCGTCTCCTTCATCGTTGGCATTACGAACGTCATCCCGTTCTTTGGTCCCTACATCGGCGGAATTGTCGGCGGAATTCTTGTATTCATGATCAATCCGCTGGATGCACTTGTTTTCATTGTGATGGTGATCCTGCTGCAGCAGTTCGACGGCAATATCCTTGGTCCGAAGATCCTTGGCGATTCAACTGGACTGACCAGCTTCTGGGTGATCTTTGCCATCATGTTCTTTGGAGCGCTCTGGGGGCTTGCAGGATGGGTCATCGGCGCGCCGCTGTTCGCGGTCATCTACCACGGCATAGGGCGCTGGATCACGCATCTGCTGCGCAAACGGGCACTGCCGTCCGATACGGAGACATATAAGGATGTCGCCTATTTCAAGGACGGCAGGATCTGTTACCTGCATGACCACAGCAACAAGGAATTCAACGCAAGGCAGCCGGCTTCGTCCTGGTCCCGGATTTTCAAGTTCAGGCGCGGCACAAAACGCAGCGGTAAAGACAAGTCAGAATAAGCCGGACTTTCGGTTGAGCATCGGATGAACATAGAAAATCAGTTTTAAATTTATCTGACAATTTAAGCTGTACAAAAAGCAATTATACAAATACAATAGGGAGATTTACTGTAGATGAAATTTGTGATTCAGCGCGTTACGAAGGCACAGGTAGATGTGGACGGCAAAACGGTCGGCAGAATCGATAAGGGCTATATGGTGCTCATCGGCATCTCAAACAGCGACACGGAAGCGGTTGCCGACAAAATGGTCGCCAAGATGATCGGCCTTCGGATTTTCGAGGATGAAAACGGAAAGACGAATCTGAACCTTGCATCGGTCGGCGGCGGCCTTTTGCTGATTTCGCAGTTTACGCTGTACGCAGACTGTCATCATGGAAACCGGCCGTCGTTCATCCATGCCGGCGCGCCGGATGCGGCCAATGCGCTTTATGAATACATCATCAGAAAATGCCGCGAACAGGTGCCGGTTGTTGAGCACGGTATTTTCGGTGCAGAAATGCAGGTGTCGCTTGTTAACGACGGTCCGTTCACAATTGTACTTGACTCGGAGGATCTGTCCATCCGTGGGTGAGTGGGGGCCTGCGGCAGATATATTTTTTCGCAAAATGTCTCTTTTGTGAAAAAATATGGTAACTGTTTAGGACTCCCTCTTTAAGGGTCCAAATTCGTTGATTTGTGCAAAACGGAGAAATTTAAATTTCCTTTTTTCTCTGTTCTGGCTCCTTCCATGGAGTTATCCACATCAGAGATTGC
>Ga0256406_1000656_pt1 | contig 61662 bp, 49 predicted proteins | sample RumenRJG_03DNA_FD_185986 | JGI IMG/M metagenome (GOLD analysis project Ga0256406, IMG submission 185986) | Bovine rumen microbial communities from Lethbridge, Alberta, Canada - RJG_03 | ecosystem: Host-associated > Mammals > Digestive system > Stomach > Rumen | place: Canada: Alberta | collected... | reverse complement strand
TTCCCATTCCGAACAGAGAAGTTAAGCCCGCTTACGCCGATGGTACTGCAATGCAATGTGGGAGAGTAGGTAGCCGCCTTCTTTTAAGGCAAGGGTCTTTGCAACAGATGTTGCAGAGACCCTTTTTGATGGCTTTACTTATAGTTGCTATAGGGGCTATAGTATCTATAGTTGCTATAGAAATTTTAATCAGGTTGTTTCTTTGGTGAGGCTTTTATAGGAACTGAGATAGATTTTGGCAATGTAAAGTTAATATTTTGTTGAAATTAGTTGGTAGTTAGAAAAAAAGTTTCTATATTTGCAACTAGATAAAAATAAAAATGAATATGAAGACAATGGTTTCTACATCATGGTGGTGGCGTTACTCAAGATTGAAAAAGTCGTGAGCAGCTAAGCCCGTGTAGTAACTAAGAGTGAAATATTAAGGCCTGCCGTACTTACGACAGGCCTTTTTTTATTTGCAAAACAACTTAAAGATTCAGACATATGGATACGAAAATAGTTTTCAATCAATTGCTCAATCATGAGGAACTGAGCCGCGAGACAGCGCGAGAGCTCTTGGTGGCTATCACACGCCAGGAACTTACAGTAGAGAAGATCACTGCTTTGTTGACAGCCTTGCAGATGCGTGGCATCAGCGTAGACGAGTTGCTTGGATTCCGCGACGGTATATTAGAGACTGGAGTAGCTGTTCCACTCGACTGTGACCGCTATATAGATGTTGTCGGTACGGGTGGTGACCGAAAGAATACTTTCAACATCTCAACAACAGCTTGTTTCGTGATTGCCGGTGCAGGATATAAGGTGGCAAAACACGGCAATTATGCGGCAACTTCCGTATCAGGAGCAAGCAACGTCATTGAACAGCATGGAGTGAAGTTCACGGATGACCTTGATAAACTCAATCGCTCTATCAACGAATGCGGAATTGTCTATCTGCATGCCCGCCTCTTCGCTAAGGCCATGAAGATTGTTGGTCCGATACGTGCGGCCTTGCCTTTCCCGACATTTTTCAATCTTCTTGGTCCGATCATCAATCCTTCGCGGCCTCAATGTCAGTTGCTCGGAACCGCAAATCTAGATCAGATGAGACTTTACAACAGCGTCTATCAGCGTTTGGGCATAGATTATGGCATCGTGAACAGCATGGATGGCTACGACGAGATTTCGCTGACTGGTGACTTCAAAGTGATGACCAACAATTATGAGAAAGTGTTCCATGTGTCGGATCTCGGATTTGAAATCGCGAAGCCAGAAGAACTCAAGGCGGGTGCAACGGAGGAAGAAGCTGCGAAGATCTTCGATACCGTCCTCGACGGAACTTGTCTGCCTGCCCAGCGCAATATTGTTCTTGCCAATGCCGCTTTTGCCATTCAGGTTTTGGAGAAGGGCAAGAAGGATATTCCTGAGTGTCTCGACATTGCACGAGAGAGCCTCGACAGTGGAAATGCTCTGCGTACATTCAAAAAATTTGTAGAAATCAATAGCTAATATGGATATATTGGATGAAATTGTCGCCAACAAGCGAGAGGAGATTGCTGAGCGCCGAAGCTACGTGGGCGAACAGGCATTGGTAAGCATGACTGATTTCGATGCACCTGTGGCTTCCCTACGTCAGAGTCTGACCGATGCTGGCATTGGGATCATTGCCGAGTTCAAGCGGAAGAGTCCCAGTAAGGGATGGATTCATCGGCAGGCTAATCCCTCGGAAGTTGTCCTTGACTATCAGACTCATGGCGCAGCTGCTCTAAGCATCTTGACCGACAGTAAATTCTTTGGTGGTTATGATGAGTTTGTCCAGCAGGCTAGAGCTGTAGGAGTGACCATCCCCATATTGTACAAGAACTTTGTTATAGATCCTTATCAGTTGCTGCAGGCACGATATTGTGGGGCTTCGGCTGTGCTTCTCATCGCTGCCTGTCTCTCAAAGGAAGAGTGCCGTGACCTTATTCACAAAGCTCATAGTATCAATTTGGAGGTGCTGCTGGAGATGCATTCCGAAGAAGAACTCGACTATGCAGAGTTGGAACCTGACGTGCTGGGTATCAACAACCGCAACTTGGGAACCTTTATCACAGACGTGAATAATAGTTTCCGCCTTATTGACAAGCTGCCAAAAGATGCATGTAAGGTGAGTGAGAGCGGAATTCATGATGCAAAGACCATTCTGGATCTGCACAAGTCCGGTTTTAATGGCTTCTTGTTGGGTGAGTATCTGATGAAAGAAGAGCAGCCGGGCATGGCCTTGGAGCGACTCAATCAAGCTTTAGGTGTGAAACGTTAATCATAAATAGAATATGATAATGAAAAATAATAATAAAAGACTGATTATCAAGGTTTGCGGAATGCGCGATGAAGAGAACATTAAGGCCGTGTCTGCATTGGATATTGACATGATGGGCTTTATTTTCTATCCCAAAAGTCCCCGCTATGTCAGCCAAATTTCAAGTAGGGCAGGCATTATCCCTGATTACTCTCAGGAAAGAATCGAGCAGTTGACGAAGAAATCAACTAACGCTAACTGTGACCATCAGCCCTTGCGCGTGGGTGTGTTTGTGGATGACATGCCTCAGAATATCGTCACACGGATATACAATTTTAACCTAGACCTTGTGCAATTGCATGGAGAGGAGAGTCCGGTGATGATTGAGAACCTAAAGCGTACGCTCGTGCCTGACATTGCGCCTCATATCCGCATCATCAAAGCACTGCCTATCGCCGATAAAGACGACTTTCAGAGAGCCGGTCAATATGAGGGAATGGTGGACTTCTTCCTCTTCGACACGAAATGCAGTACGAAAGGCGGAAGTGGAAACCGATTCGACTGGGGACTACTATCCGCCTATCAAGGCCAAACGCCATTCCTTCTCAGTGGAGGGATTGGCCCTGAAGATGCCGAAGCTATCAGGCGGATAGACCATCCGCAGTTTGCCGGAATCGATGTGAACAGTCGTTTTGAGACCTCACCTGGAGTAAAGGACGTGGAGAAACTCCGCAGTTTTGTAGAAGTTCTCCGTAATCAATGAACAGACATGAATAGAATAAATCAGCTATTTAAAGATTCGAGTTCCTCAGGCCGCAAGTTGCTATCGCTGTATTTCTGCGCAGGTTGTCCGACGTTGGAAGGTACAGCCGACGTGATTATGGCCATGCAGAACCATGGCATTGACATGGTGGAGGTAGGAATTCCCTTCAGCGACCCCTTGGCCGATGGTCCCGTTATTCAAACTGCCGGATCTATGGCATTAAAGAATGGAATGACATTGAAGCTCCTGTTCAATCAGCTGGAGGCCATCAAGTCGAAGGTGAATATTCCTCTGGTGCTGATGGGCTATCTGAATGTGATAATGCACTTTGGCTTTGAACACTTTTTTCAGCGCTGTGCTGAGTGCGGCATCAGTGGGTGCATCATTCCCGACCTTCCTTTCAATGATTATCTGAAAGAGATAAAGCCTTTGGCCGACCGCTATGACATCAGAGTCATCATGATGATCACACCAGAGACTAGCGATGAGCGCATTCACTTTATTGACGACCACACGGATGGCTTCATATATATGGTCTCATCTGCGAGCATTACTGGTGCACAGAAGAGCTTCGACGAGGTTAAGCAGGCTTATTTCACTCATGTCAACAGCATGAGTCTTCGCAATCCGCGTATGATAGGCTTTGGCATCAGCAACCGTCAGACCCTGGAAATGGCACAGAACAATGCCGCAGGTGCCATCATCGGCAGTAAGTTCGTAACCCTTCTCAATGAGACCCGCAATCCGGCGGAAGCCTTGCGACTCTTGGACAAAGCCTTAAAAAGTTAGAAGTTAGGAGAAATAATTATGAGTGAGAAACTGATCCAACCCACACAAGAAGGCTTCTTCGGTCAATATGGAGGAGCCTATGTGCCAGAGATATTATATAAGTGTGTCCACGATCTTCAGGAGGCCTACCTGCCCATCATCGAAGACGAGTCGTTCAAGAAAGAATACCATGCTTTGCTCCGTGATTACGTAGGCCGTCCGTCGCCCCTATATTTTGCAAGCCGCATGAGCGAGAAATATGGTTGTCAGCTCTATCTGAAACGGGAAGACCTTAATCATACGGGTGCGCATAAAATCAACAACACCATCGGACAGATTCTAATGGCCCGCCGCATGGGGAAGACCCGCATTATTGCTGAGACCGGTGCAGGACAGCATGGCGTTGCCACGGCCACTGTATGTGCGTTGATGAATATGAAATGCGAAATCTTCATGGGCGCGACCGATGTGAAGCGGCAGCATACGAATGTGGAGAGAATGCAGATGCTGGGTGCAACAGTTCATCCCGTGACTACAGGCAATATGACGCTCAGCGACGCTTGCTCGGAAGCCATTCGCGATTGGTGCTGTCATCCACAAGATACCTTCTATATCGTTGGCTCGACAATGGGTCCTCATCCATATCCGGATATTGTCGCACGAATGCAGAGCGTCATCTCTGAAGAACTGAAATGGCAGTTGGAAGAAAAGGTAGGGCGCGACTGGCCTGATTATCTTGTAGCTTGCGTAGGCGGTGGTAGCAATGCCGCTGGTACCATCTACCATTATGTGGATGATCCCAGAGTGAATATAGTGCTTGCCGAGGCAGGGGGCCACGGCATTGAGACCGACTATACTGCAGCCACAATCCATTGTGGTACGGAAGGCATTATCCATGGGGCACGAACGCTCGTAATGCAGACCGACGACGGACAGATAAAAGAGGCATTTACGATCTCGGCAGGATTGGACTATCCAGGCATTGGCCCCATGCATGCCTGGCTGGCCAAGAAAGGCAGAGAAAAGGTGCTGGCCATCAACGACGACGAGGCCATATATGCCGGTTATGAGCTCACGCGTATGGAAGGCATAATCCCAGCCATCGAGAGTGCACATGCTGTGGCAGCACTGAAGTACATGAAGTTCAAACCTGACGACGTGGTTGTGCTCACGGTCAGTGGACGTGGAGACAAGGACATCGAAACCTACTTGAACAATAAGGCTATGGCAAAGGAATATGGCGAATTCGCCTAATTCAAATAAATAAAAGAAGCGTAATGGATAAGAAATATAAATATCAGACTTCGAGCAAAATGCTGCTTGCCGATCTCTACACTCCGGTTGGCGTCTATCTTTCCCTGCGTGACATCTATCCGCAGAGTTGCCTGATGGAGAGTAGCGATTATCATGGTCATTCAAATTCGTGCTCTTTTATAGGAATCAATCCCATCGGCAATATCCGTGTTGCTCATGGCTGGATTGAAATGAACTTTCCTGATGGCGAGACGGAGCGGAGAAGCTTGCTGGATGTCAGTCCTACAGAAATGAAAGAGTACATAGCCACTGCTTTTGTCGACCTTATCTCAGCTTTTGAGGTGACTGGACAGGGTGCCCAATACTGTGGGCTCTATGGGTATACAGCCTTCGATGCTGTGCGCTATTTTGAGCAAATTGAAGTGAAGGAGAATAAAAACCAGGAAGACGATGCTCCCGACATATATTACATATTGTATAAGGATGTCCTTGTTTTCGACCACTTCAATAATACAGTTCAGATAGTCTCTCTTTCAGGCCCCCAGCAGGTTGAGCAGATAGAGCGAGTCCTGAGCAATCAGGATGTGAAGACCTATCCCTTCCGCACTGTTGGAGACGTGTCGAGCACGCTCACCGATGAGCAGCACAAGGCGAATATCCGGCGCTGTGTGGCCCATTGCCTTCGGGGAGATGTTTTCCAAATTGTCGTTTCTCGCCGGTTTGTCCAGGCTTACGAGGGCGATGATTTCAATCTCTATCGTGCGCTGCGCAGCATCAATCCATCGCCTTATCTCTTCTACTTCGACTTTGGTGGATTCCGCATTTTTGGTAGCAGTCCGGAAACACACAATCGTATCGTTGGAGACAAAGCTTTCATCGACCCCATAGCTGGGACGACAAAACGTACAGGCGATGCAGCCCAGGACAAGAAAAATGCTCAATTCCTGCTCAACGATCCTAAGGAAAATGCAGAGCACGTAATGCTCGTGGATTTGGCCCGCAATGACCTTTCGCGGACGTGCCACAATGTGAAGGTAGATTTCTATAAGGATTTGCAGTTCTATTCTCATGTCATTCACTTGGTCAGCCGCGTAAGTGGTACCATCACAGACAATCCGAATCCGACGGCAGCAGAGAAAATCCACACACGACTGATCACCTTCTTCAACACTTTCCCTGCTGGAACGCTCAGCGGCGCCCCGAAGGTGAGAGCCATGCAGATCATTAGTGAGCTGGAGCCTCACAACCGTGGTGCATACGGAGGATGCATTGGATTCATCGGACTGGACGGTAACTTGAATCAGGCCATCGTCATCCGCACGTTCATCTCGCACAATGGTGAGCTCTGGTTTCAGGCAGGAAGTGGAGTAGTAGCCAAGAGCAATGACCAGTATGAACTGAACGAAAGTAACAATAAACTAGGAGCCTTGGTAAAGGCAATTCAAAAGGCACAACAGATATGAAAGTAGTAATTATAGACAATTATGATTCCTTCACCTACAATCTGGCGCATCTCGTGAGGGAACTGGGAGCAGAGACTACTGTATGGAGAAACGACCGCTTTGAGCTTCCTCAATTGCAGGCGTTCGATAAAATCATTCTCTCGCCAGGCCCGGGCATACCTTCTGAGGCCGGACTGCTGATGGACGTAATCCGCAGTTATGCCTCTTCCAAGCCGATCTTGGGTGTATGTCTCGGTCACCAGGCTATAGCTGAGGTCTTTGGGGCTAAACTCGTGAATCTGAAAGATGTATACCATGGTGTGGCTACTCCGATTGTGCAATATGGATTGGATTATATCTTCGACGGTCTGCCTGCCGAATTCCCCGTCGGGCGATACCACAGTTGGGCGGTTGCACAGGAAAATTTCCCAGAATGTCTGAAAATTACGGCTATGAGCAAGGACAATTGCATTATGGCCCTGCGGCATGAGAAGTTCGACGTTCATGGTATTCAGTTTCATCCGGAAAGCGTACTAACTTCCAATGGTCGTACAATCATCAGCAACTGGCTGAAACATTGAAACTCATAAATTGCGCGACAAAAGTCAATTTATCGGTTGTTGGTTGCTGTTTTTTCGGTTTTAGGTAGCCGTCTTCAGCGTTCTTGGAAGTCGTTCTTTCGGTATTTGATAGTCTTTCTTCGGCTCTCTATTGCCAACTGATGTTCTTCCGCATCCACATCCATGGAAATTCTCACCTTGCTGAGAAGAATAGGGATTTCAAACGTCTGGATCAGTGATGTCTATCAGTCCGGCTTTGACTACTATAAACATATAAAAGCTCGCAAGATTTGGTTCTTGCGAGTTTTTCTATCTACTAAATAGGCTACGGTTTTCTGCCTATAAGCATTACTTTGGTCGTTTATATGTGTTTTTACTACTCTTTTTTTTGTTCTTGTTTTTCTTGCTCTTGATGCCTAGCAGGTCTTTCAATCCGTTGAAGTCCTTTTTGAGGATAATACCTACGCCTTGCGTATTGAGGCTATTCCTGGTGAAGTATCTGTCGCTGGTTTGATTGTAGACCCTAAGAGCAAAGTTGCCGTTTGGCTTAAGAAGATACCTCAGATCGAAGTCGCCGATGAAACTGGCGTTTGCATTGGCATTGTCGCGATAGCCGAATTGTCCATTGAAAAGCAGTCTGTTGTTGAACATCTTACCACTTACGAGTCCCTCGTATTCAGCATTGTTCCAGCCCTCATCGCCAGTAGAGATATTGGCACCGAAGTTCCAATTTGAGTTGTTGACCACAGAACCCAGTATATTGTTGATCTGCTGAGAGATCTGTCCGCTCAATATACTTTGCATGGCTAGTGAAGTCTGGTTCTGTTGGATGTTTTCGGTAGCTGCATTGTTGACTCCTTGCGAGTAGAATCTTCCCACAGCAAGAAGATAGAGCACCTGCTGATTCATTTCTTCATCGCTGTTGATGATGCTCATGATCATCTGTTTCGCATCGGTGCCGACGCTTGGCATATCCATACTGAAAGATACCTGAGGCGAGGCGGGCGTACCTGTAATATTCATCAGACAGTTAACCCGAATATTGTTGCTGGCGAACGATCTTCCGATATTAAGGTCGGCGAGGCTGACGCCATTGACGGTGTAGCCAGCATTGAGATTGAGCTGGGCTGCGTACGGATCACCGCCAAAGACGATTGTCCCACCCGGAGAGAACGTGAACAGACGGTGGATGATGTTTTGAATGGTCAGTTTGTATACACCTTCCTCAACGACATAGTTTCCAAAGATGTTGAAAGCTCCTTTATTATAATAGGTAGCACGAAGAGTGCCATTGCCTCGCAAAAGGATATAGTCTCCACTCGTCTTGTCCATGATCACTCGCAGTGCTGCCTCCGGATTCGTATGAATCAGAAAATTAATGTGCACATCGCTAGGGATGTCGAAGAGCATGGGTGACGTAGCTGTAGCCACCTGAGCCGTCTGCAGCGAGTCGCTGTCGCGCGAAGTCCAATGAATAAAATCATTGTTGGCAATCGAATATGGAGAAGAGGCATCATAGACAACCTCACTGTTTTTATGAGGAGTGATGTTTATATCGATGTCTACATTGCCACTTCCACCTTCGATGCTACACTTGCCAGAGCCATAGACTGAGCCGTAGAATGACGATCCGTCTTTTCCATCCCAATTGTAGACGTGGAGTTGATGGGCATCAATATTAAAATTGTAAGCGAGGTGACTCAGATTTTTATGACTGATAACGCCACGGAGTATTCCATAACCACCTTCGTTGTCGCGAAGCGTGTCACCAAGCATCTGGATTTTATTCGGTTCGGCAACGATCGTATCGTTGCAAAGTTGGTAGCGGCAGTTGATCGGTGTTAGCTTGGCATCACCATTAGCCACCAACTGACCGACAAGGTTGAGTTGATTGAGCGGACCGATGAGCGTTACTTTGCCATTTGTGCTGATATGAGTGTCGTCTAAGAATGAAGAACAGAATTTCTCGAGAAACTCACCCCGCGTATTGTGAGCCACAATGTTAAGCTGGATATCATTTCGTTTGGGCGCCACCCAGCCGTAAATCTCAGTTTGGCGACGGGTGACATTGTCGTCATAACCCGGCAAGTGAAGAGTATCATTGGCAACCGCATTGATGTCGATTTGTTCCTTTGTCTGATTCCATGCTACTGTGGCGTCAAGCAACCCCATGCGTCCATCGGAGAAAAGAAAATTATCCACGCTCACTTGTGCATGGAAGCTAGGTTTGCCAAAGACGCCTGCCACGTAGCCGCGGCCAGAGGCTTGTCCGCCGAAAGATACAGCCGTGAAGTTTACCAGATCAAGAATATAAGCCACATCGACGCCTTGGAAGTCCACAGTAAGTGAGTCCTTGCTATCAGGTGTAGCTGTCCCCGAGATGCTCAAATGCTGCGTATTGTGTGCGAGGGATAGATGGCTAACCGACAGTCGGTTTTTTGAATAGACGAGATAAGCCGGCTCAACTTGCCATATCGTATCTCCAACCAGAATCTCAGACGGCAGTATATTAATATGTGCAGCATTTTCTCGGTTCTCATTCTTGAAAAATTGGCTTTGAGCCGTGATTGCTCCTTGCAATTTAGTGGCAGCATTGTTGTTGAACTTCAGCGTAGTGAGCAGTTTATTGTCGGCAGCATTGGCAAACAACTCGAGGTTGGTCTTTCGCCCAGTGGGATTCACCATGCTAACTTGCGCGTCCATTTTCACGGTGTCATTGGGAGTGGTTATGTGCAGAATGCCATTCTCGAAATTTTTTCCTGAATAACTGAAAGCGGGCAGACTACAGTTTGCCTCAATGCGTTTTTCCAGTTCATTGACCTGCCCCGAAAGGTTTACAGGAGTTTCGAGTTGAAGGGGAATTTTGAAAAGATGATTCAGCCAGTCAGATTTTGTAATATGGGCCTCAAAATTAAACTGATTGTTATAGTGCTCTTTGTTCCATTTCAATCCAGGCAATGTGGGCAGTTTGCTCCCCACAAAGTTAATGATTGCCTGAGGAAGCGTTGCATAGTTGTAGTGTCCGGAGACTTGCAATTGTCCAAAGTCGCTTTGCATCTCCAGTTTGTTGATTCCATTGATTGTATAAGCCTGAAGATGCAGCGAACTCAGAGAGTACGCGTTTTGAGAACTTCTCATATTGAAATCCTTTACGTCTAAAGACCCTTTGGAAGTTGCGAGCGTACGTCCGGTGACATCAGCTTTTAGATAGAAAGAAAATACTGTATTGGGATAAGCATTGGATATCTGAAGTGCACTGGGATTGAAGTGGGATATAGAGGCGACAATGTTGGCAGATGGTGATTTCTGCGCAAGATTGGCCTTACCTTTGATTTGGGCCGAGATATTCGGGTCATTGATGGTGAATGTACCATTCACAGCGTTGTGCCTCAATGTTCCGTCAACAGTCAAGTTTCTGTAGGAATAGCCGTTATAGTCGAAACGTTGTACGCTGCCTTGAGCTAAAATGTCTAAGTTGGAAAGATTGATTTTCTTTCCCTGTGGTATTTTTCCGTCGACATTAATATATGTGGCAAGAATTCCAAAACGGTTGTTGTTGAGTATCTGCTTGAGATTCAGACCATTTGTCTCTACGCGTCCTGTGAAGCTGTTTCGTCTGACGCCTATGGCTACGTTGGCAGTTCCAGCATCTGTACGTATAATGCCTTTGGAGGCGAAATCACGGCCATAACCTCCCAAGTTACCTATATAATGAATGTTGCCTAAACGTGTGACGAAGGGAGGCACATTGAAGTTCTTTCCCAAATTCTCTGCAATGAATTGCATCCCCGTGCTACTTAGGTTGAAGTGTCGGATTTGAGCTGCCCACCTTGGAGTGGAGCCTAAGTTGGAAACTGAGCCCTGACAATAAAGCAATAAATCTTTTGATGAAGAAGTAAGGGATAAGTTACTGATATTTACTGAAGTTGATGTTCCATAGAAACTTGCCGATAAGAGAATCGGTTTAACAAAGGACTGGAGTTGTGGCAGTAGAGGAGCTAAGTCGGCGGGAGTCAACTCTGATGGCATCACCTGACAAGAAAATTGCAAAGTGGGCATCTCTATCTTATTATCTCTTCGGCTGTAGGTAATCTTAACAGGTCCAAGCTGCAATAGGGAGTGGGGGAGCCGGAGGGAAAAGTCTGTAAGCCTAGCCTCCTTATTATTAGCGATGAAATGGAACTTTATCTTATCAATAGCGAGTCCGCTCTTATCGGTTACTGACAAGGATTTTACATTGAGGTTGATAGAATCGTCGCGCAGACAGTCGAGTATAATATGAGTGCTAATACCCTTTAGTTTAATATCGGCAAGAGAGAACCGTCCGGGCTCGGAGGCAATGTCGCGCCGACGATAAGCCACATTCCCACGTCGGATAACCAGCGATCGGATAGATAAATCCAGTGGAGTATGCTGCGTTGTATCCTTAGAAGCTAACGAGTCTAGCAAAAACTGGTAGTTGGCTTTGGAATCTTTCGTCTCTTTATAGAGGTTTGCATCCAGGCCGAACAATTGCGTTGAAGAGATCACGATTCGGCCTTGTGCCAACGGTATATAGTCGAACTTGGCTGAAATACGCGAGGCTGCGAGCATACGCTCTTGGTGCTGGTCGTAGATGAGCACGTCATCAATGATAATACGGTTCAGAAATCCGAGATTAACCTTCCCTATACAGACTTTCGTGTTGAATTTTTCTTGCAAAGCATCGCTCACCTTAGCCGCAATAAACGATTGTACCGGTGCGATGTGCGTCAGTACGATAATGGCAAGATAGACCATAACCAGAGTCCACACAATGCCGCTAATGATGTTCTTGATCCTTTTCAAACGATGCAAAATTACGAAAAATATCATTGCTGAGGAATTTATTATTATCTTTTATTTCCCTATGCCGCATTTTTTCACTATATTTGCAAAAAATTACAAGAGAAAGTAAAATCAATCTAATTTTTCTTTAAATATGGCAAATGTAATTAAGTTGCGTAAGGGCTTAGACATTAACCTGAAAGGAAAAGCCGCTAAGGTGAAAGGATTGTCAGGCGGGGCAGACGAGTATGCTCTTGTCCCAAGCGATTTCACAGGTGTTTCTCCGAAAGTGGTTGTTCATGTGGGTGATCATGTCAAGGCTGGCGAAGCTTTATTTGTCAACAAGTTGTTCCCTGAAGTTAAATTCGCTTCACCTGTCAGCGGTGAGGTAACCGCCGTCGAACGTGGTGACCGCCGCAAAGTACTTGCTATTAAGGTGAAAGCCGATAAGACCCAGGAATTTGTTGACTATGGTTGCAAGGATGCAGCCGTCATGAAGGCCGATGAGGTGAAAAAGCACTTGTGTGATTCTGGCTTATTCGGCTACATCAATCAATTGCCTTATGCTGTCAGTGCTCAACCCACCGATTCGCCTAAGGCTATTTTTGTTTCAGCTCTGCGTGACATGCCTTTAGAGGGCGACTTTGAAGTAGAACTTCAAGGGAATGAGAAGTATTTTCAGGCAGGATTGACCGCTCTGTCGAAAATTGCCAAGACCTATCTTGGCATTGGCGCCAAGCAGCAAGCAGCAGCTTTGCGCGATGCTCATGATGTTGAGGTAAATGTTTTCGATGGTCCTTGTCCGGCTGGTAATGTCGGTGTACAGGTTAATCACATTTCTCCTGTCAACAAAGGTGAGGTTGTCTGGACTGTAGATCCAACAGCCGTGATCTTCTTTGGCCGTCTCTTTGTCGACGGAAAGGTAGACCTCACGCGTCGTGTTGCTGTTGCCGGTAGCGAAATGAAGGAGACGTGCTATGTGGATGCTCTTGTTGGAACTCCCCTCAAGGCTGTTGTGAACGGACGGTTGAAGGATATAGAGCACGTCAGACTGCTGAACGGCAATCCTCTCACTGGTAAAAAATCTACGCTCGACGACTTCCTCGGAGCCCATACTTCTGTGGTCTGCGCTATTCCCGAAGGCGACAATGTAGACGAACTCCTTGGATGGATTCTTCCCCGTACCAACGAGTTCTCCGTTTCGCGCAGTTATTTCTCATGGCTGTTTGGCAAGAATAAGGAGTATGATCTCGACGCACGCATCAAGGGTGGCCATCGCCACATGATCATGAGCGGCGAATACGACAAGGTGCTGCCCATGGACATCTATGCCGAATATCTGATTAAAGCCATCATCGCTGGCGATATCGACAAGCAGGAGCAGTTGGGTATCTATGAGGTTAGTCCAGAAGACTTTGCATTGGCTGAGTTCGTGGATTCCTCTAAACTGCCTTTGCAAAAGATTGTTCGCGATGGATTGAACATATTAAGAAAAGAAAACGCATAACACTATGTCTTTAAAAAAATATTTAGACCGCATCAAACCGTCATTCGATGAAGGCGGAAAGCTGCATGCTTTCAAGAGCCTCTATGATGGCTTCGATACGTTCCTTTATGTTCCACACGAGACCAGTCAGAGCGGCAGCAGCATCCACGATGCCATCGATTCGAAGCGAATCATGAGTTTCGTTGTCATTGCGCTTCTCCCGGCCTTGCTGTTTGGTATGTACAATGTAGGTTATCAGAACTATGCTGCTGCAGGCAAACTCGCCGAGGGCTCGTTCTGGGCCTTATTCTTCTACGGCTTCCTGGCTGTTCTGCCTAAAATTCTTGTGAGCTACATTGTCGGCTTGGGCATTGAGTTTGCTTGGGCACAATGGAAGGGTGAGGAAATCCAGGAGGGATATCTCGTGACGGGTATCATCATCCCGCTGATTATTCCTGTCAACACACCGTTGTGGATGTTGGCTTTGGCTGTAGCGTTCGCTGTGATTTTTGCGAAGGAAATCTTTGGTGGAACAGGTATGAACATTTTCAATGTGGCCATTGCCGCACGTATGTTCCTGTTCTTCTCCTATCCTGCCAAGATGACAGGCGATAAGGTGTGGATTGCTCAGGACACCATCTTTGGATTAGGCAATCAGCTTCCTGACACTTTCTCTCAGGCCACACCGTTAGGACAATTGGCACAGAACACTGTGCCGGCTTTTAATTGGGATATGGTGACGGGATTTATTCCCGGTTCCATCGGTGAGACCAGCGTGATTGCCATCGCCATTGGCGCTGTGATTCTGCTTTGGACAGGCATTGCTTCTTGGAAGACCATGCTGAGTGTATTTGTTGGCGGAGGACTCACCGCAGCTCTCTTCTCTGCCTTCCCTCCTGCCGGAACAGTGGTGATGCCCTGGTATGAGCATCTCGTGTTGGGCGGATTCTGCTTTGGCGCTGTTTTCATGGCCACCGATCCTGTGACGAGCGCACGCACAGAGACAGGCAAATACATTTATGGTTTCATCATTGGCGTAATCGCCATTACAGTGAGAGTGCTCAATCCCGGTTATCCCGAGGGTATGATGATGGCCATCTTCTTCGGCAACATGATTGCTCCGCTTATTGATTATTGTGTGGTACAGTCTAACATCTCTCATCGCGCTAAGCGTGTGGCTAAATAAGGAGGATAGGAACAATGAAAACAAATTCAAATTCATATACGATAGCCTACTCTGCCATTCTGGTAGTCATCGTAGCATTTTTGTTGGCTTTCGTTTTCCAGGCCCTCAAGCCTGCTCAAGACGCTAACGTAGCACTCGACAAGAAGAAGCAGATACTTTCTGCACTGAACATTCGTGATTTGGACGATGAAGCTTCTGCCGCTAAATATAAAGAGGTAGTAAAAGCTGATGTCGTTTTCACTTCATCTGATCAGACCTTGCCTAAGGACCTGAACCGCTATACCGGAGAAAACGACGGATTCAAGCTGAACAGTTCTGACTATAAAGCAGGCAAATATGTACTCTATGTTTGTGAAGTCAATGGCCAGCGCAAATATGTTATTCCTGTTTACGGAATGGGCCTTTGGGGACCTATCTGGGGATATATTGCTCTTGATGCTGATTGTTCTAAGGTTTATGGAGCTTATTTCAACCACGAGAGCGAAACAGCCGGACTGGGAGCTGAAATCAAGGACAATCGTCAATGGCAGGAAAAATTCCAAGGCAAGAAAGTTGTTGACGCTCAGAACAATATTATTCTTGGCGTAGAGAAAGATGTGAAAAACCCTCAGAGCGAAGTGGATGCTGTTACGGGTGCCACATTGACCTCTAAGGGTGTCGATGCCATGTTGAAGGATTGCATCGGCAAATATAAGTCGTTCATCGAAAAGAATGAAGAAGTTAAGTAATTATGGCTTTATTCAGTAAACAAAATAGAGAGGCACTTTTAACCCCCTTGAACCAGAACAACCCAATTGCAGTTCAGGTGCTGGGTATCTGTTCCTCTTTGGCTGTGACTTCCCAATTGAAGCCAGCCATTGTGATGGGACTTGCCGTAACCATCATCACGGCATTTTCCAATGTGATTATTTCCGCCATCCGCAAGACCATACCTATGCGAATCCGCATCATCGTTCAGTTGGTGGTTGTTGCTGCTCTTGTTACGATCGTCAGTCAGATACTGAAGGCTTACAGCTATGATGTCAGCGTGCAGCTTTCTGTTTATGTCGGTCTTATCATCACCAACTGTATCCTGATGGGACGCCTTGAGGCTTTTGCCATGCAGAATTCGCCTTGGCCCTCATTCCTTGATGGTATCGGCAACGGTTTGGGCTATGCTTTCATCCTTGTATTGGTGGGTGCTGTCAGAGAGTTCCTCGGCCGTGGAAGTCTGCTGGGCTTCCAGATTATCCCTCAAGGAGCTTACGATGCAGGTTATTTTAACAACGGTATGATGACAATGCCTGCTATGGCACTGATCCTTCTGGGTTGTGTCATTTGGGTTCATCGTGCATATTTCTATAAGGAGGAGAAATAATTATGGAACATATCATCAGTCTATTCTTCCGGTCGATATTCGTCGACAATATGATTTTTGCCTTCTTCTTGGGAATGTGCTCCTTCCTTGCTGTGAGCAAGAATGTGAAGACTTCTCTCGGGTTGGGCCTGGCCGTAACGTTTGTTCTTCTCGTTACTGTTCCTGTAGATTATTTGCTCCAAACGAAGGTGTTGGGACCAGACTGCCTTATCCAGGGCGTTGATCTTTCTTATTTGAGTTTCATCCTCTTCATTGCAGTTATCGCAGGTATCGTGCAGTTGGTTGAGATGGTAGTCGAGAAGTACTCTCCTTCGCTTTATAGCGCACTGGGTATCTTTCTCCCGCTTATCGCTGTCAACTGTGCCATCATGGGAGCCTCGCTCTTCATGCAGCAGCGCATCAACCTTGATCCTTCCAACACTCAGTATATTGGCAACGTCTGGGATTCCATTGCTTATGCTCTTGGCTCAGGATTGGGCTGGACGCTTGCCATTGTCTTGATGGGTGCTATACGCGAGAAAATGCAATACTGCGATGTTCCCAAACCTCTTCGAGGATTAGGCATAACTTTTATCACAGTGGGCTTGATGGCTCTTGCCATGATGTGCTTCTCAGGTCTTAAAATTTAATCAGGAGGATTACAGAATATGAATAGTATGTTTATTTTGTCAAGTATCGGGGTATTCCTCATTACGATTATCCTCCTCGTCATCATCTTGCTCGTTGCGAAGAAATATCTTTCGCCCAGCGGTAATGTGACGATCACCATCAATGGCGACAAGAAGATCAGTGTGCCTCAAGGCGATTCGTTGATGGCTACACTCAACAGCAATGGTATATTCCTTCCCTCGGCATGCGGCGGCAAAGCCAGCTGCGGACAGTGCAAGGTTCAAGTGTTTCAGGGCGGTGGAGAGATTCTCGATTCAGAACGCCCTCATTTCACGCGCAAGCAGATCAAGGAACATTGGCGTCTGGGTTGCCAGTGCAAGGTCAAGGGTGATTTTAGCATCAAGGTGCCTGAGTCTATCCTTGGTGTGAAGGAGTGGGAGTGCACAGTTATCTCCAATAAGAATGTCAGCTCCTTCATCAAAGAGTTCAAAGTGGCTCTGCCTCCTGGTGAACACATGAATTTTATCCCGGGTTCATATGCGCAGATCAAAATTCCTGCTTACGATTGCATCGACTACGACAAAGACTTCGACAAGAACGATATTGGCGAAGACTATATCGGAGCTTGGAAGAAGTTCAATATCTTCTCGCTCAAAGCTCATAATCCAGAGCCGACTGTGCGTGCTTATTCTATGGCCAACTATCCGGCAGAGGGTGACATCATCACTCTTACGGTGCGTATTGCCTCAACTCCGTTCTTGCCTCGTCCGCAAGTGGGATTCCAAGATGTTCCTACGGGAATTGGTTCTTCTTACATTTTCTCTCTGAAGCCAGGTGACAAGGTGATGATGAGCGGTCCTTACGGTGACTTCCATCCCAACTTCACTTCAGGTAAAGAGATGATTTGGATTGGCGGTGGCGCTGGTATGGCTCCTCTTCGCTCACAGATCATGCACATGCTCAAGACATTGCATTGCCGCGACCGCGAGATGCATTTCTTCTACGGTGCACGTTCGCTCACGGAAGCTTTCTTCTTGGAAGATTTCTGGGAACTGGAAAAAGAATATCCCAACTTCCATTTCCACTTGTCTCTCGACCGTCAGGATCCTAAGGCAGATGCAGCAGGGGTGAAATACTACACTGGATTTGCCGTAAACTGTATTCGCGATACGTATCTTAAGGATCATGAGGCACCAGAGGATTGCGAGTATTATCTCTGTGGTCCTCCAATGCTGATCAAGACCGTCACCGATTATCTTGATTCGCTGGGTGTTGAGCCAGAGTCAATCATGTACGACAACTTCGGATAACTATAATAAAAGAGTCCGTTCCTAACATGTGGAGCGGACTCTTTTATTACATACTTATTATAAGCAAGCGTTTTCCTATTTAAAGACAATACTTCCTGGAAGTTTAACCCATTTTCTGTTTCTCGCGATTTTTATTGTACTACCTTCTCCTTGTTTCAACACATAAGTTGAATCCTTTGGGTTGTAGGTGAGAGTAGCCTCCAGATCCTCACTGCCATAATCATTCGTGATAGAAAGATTGGCTGTCAGGCTGTCTTTGATGGAAGCGTCGGTGAAAATCCATTTTCTTGCATCTTTGTTGTCGCCCAAGTAGCCTGGAACCTCTCCCAAAAACTCTTGTCCCTGAATGAGCCTATTCTGGTGATAAAGGTCCATATCGATATAGATGCTGTACTCTTTGTTGTAAAATCTGCCTTTAAACACGGAATCTTGCTGTGCAACAGCAAGGATTCCAGGTTTTCCAGATTCGCTTGCCGTCATTGGCATTTGTGCGAAGATGACAGGCAAAGCCAAAATAGTAAATATTAATTTATTCATCTTTCTATATAATTTAATTGTAGCAATAATATAGGCGTTTGAAAGTTTACGCAATCCGTTAGCCCTATTTTTTTGCAAAGATAGTCTTTTTATGCAAACGATTCGATTTTTTTGGAAGTTTTGTGGCAGTGAGTAAGCTTATTTACTAATTTTTACGTATCTTTGCGGTGCATTTTAAAATGAAGTATGAAGATAGTTAAGGAATTTCCGGATTACATTTTTGAATCCAGTTGGGAAGTCTGCAACAAAGTAGGTGGAATTTATACCGTCTTATCCACCCGAGCTCTGACATTGCAGGAAAAACTTAGAGATAAGGTGTTCTTCATTGGACCGGATTGTTGTAAGGATAATAAGGAAAACGTCTATTTCTCTGAGGAGAAGAGCCTTCTGCAGGATTGGCGGGAGGCAGCATCCAAAGAGGGATTAGCTGTGAGGATTGGCCGATGGAATGTACCGGGCAATCCTATAGTCATTTTGGTCGACTTCGAACCGTTCTACGCTAAAAAGAATGAAATTTACGGTAAGTTGTGGGAGGACTTCCAAGTGGACAGTCTCCATGCTTATGGCGACTACGACGAAGCCTCCATGTTCTCTTATGCCGCAGGCAAAGTGGTTGAGAGCTTCTATAATTTCTATCACTTGCAAGGAAAGAAAGTGGTCTACCATGGCAACGAATGGATGACCGGACTGGGGTTGCTCTACGTGAAGAAGTTCCTTCCGGGAGTAGCCACAATCTTTACTACCCACGCGACGAGCATTGGCCGCTCTATTGCCGGAAACAACAAGCCGCTATACAATTATCTTAATGTATATAATGGCGATCAGATGGCTGGCGAGCTTAATATGCAAAGCAAGCATTCCATAGAGAAGCAGACAGCCAAGAATGTGGACTGCTTCACGACAGTGAGCGAGATCACAGCTATGGAGTGCCGCGATCTGTTGGACAAGCCTGTAGACGTAGTGTTGCCCAACGGCTTTGAGCCTGATTTCGTACCTACAGGAGCTAACTTCACACGCAAGCGCCGTCTGGCGCGTCAACGCTTCCTGCAAGTGGCCAACGCACTGACAGGCTGCGAGTTTGACGACGATACAATCATCATATCTACGAGCGGACGTTATGAATTCCGCAACAAAGGAATCGACCTTTTCATCGACTCAATGAACCGTCTTCGCCAGAATCCGTCGCTTGACAAGACGGTGGTCGCCTTCATCTGTGTACCGGCTTGGGTGGCTGGCCCGCGCGAGGATCTGCAAGAGCGGCTGAAGAAAGGCGGCACCTATACTGCACCGCTCGACAATCCAGTGATTACCCATTGGCTGCACAATATGAACGAGGACCGTGCACTGGGAATGATGCGCTATCACGATATGCAGAACCGTAAGGACGACAAGGTGAAAGTGATCTTCGTGCCCTGCTACCTCACAGGTGAAGACGGAATCGTGGACAAGAGCTACTACGACATGATTCTTGGTAATGACCTTTGCATCTATCCTTCTTATTATGAGCCGTGGGGTTATACTCCACTTGAGGCCATAGCGTTTAAAGTGCCTTGCATCACTACTGATTTGGCAGGTTTCGGCCAGTGGGTCAACAGTGAGTGTGGCAGATATGGGGAGTTGAAAGACGGCGTGAAGGTTGTTCACCGCTCTGATTATGACTACAATGAAGTGGCCGATACGATTTGTGAGACCGTGGTAGAATTCTCGAAAATGAATGCCACGGAGGTGAAAACCTGCCGCACGAAGGCCGCACAGCTTTCAACAAAAGCATATTGGAGCAAGTTCATCACTTATTATGAGCAGGCCTACGACATTGCTCTAAGAAAAGCAGAAAAACGTATTTTAGAATAATAACAACAGCTGTAGGTGTCTAACTAACTGCTTGAACGGCCCTGCAGCCATGAATATTTTCAATACAAAATAGAGAATTATGAAAATCAAAGCAGATTATGCCAATGCTCCTCAATGGAAAGAGCTGACCATCAAGAGTCGCCTTCCTGAGCAGTTGAAATGTTTGGATGAATTGGCTCATAACATGTGGTGGGCATGGAACTACGAAGCTCGCAACATGTTCAAGAGTCTCGATGAGAAACTCTATGAAGCTGTGGGACATAATCCCGTGATGCTTTTGGAACGCCTGAGCTACGACCGCAAAGAGGCCATCGTAAAAGACCGTGCCTTGATGAAGAAAGTGAAGGACGTATACAAGAAGTTCCGCGAGTATATGGATGTAAAGCCCGATTCAAAGCGTCCCTCTGTAGCTTACTTCAGCATGGAGTATGGTCTGAACCAGGTGTTGAAGATCTATTCTGGCGGTCTGGGTATGTTGGCCGGTGACTACCTGAAAGAGGCTTCCGACAGCAACGTAGACCTCTGCGGTGTAGGCTTCCTCTATCGTTATGGTTACTTCACACAGAGCCTGAGCATGGATGGACAGCAGATTGCCAAATACGAGGCTCAGAACTTCAACTCGCTGCCCATTGAGCGCGTGCTGGATGAGAATGGAAACCCCGTCGTCGTCGACGTACCTTATATTAACTATCAGGTTCATGCCTACGTATGGCAGGTGAACGTTGGACGTATCAAGCTCTATCTGCTTGATACCGACAATGACTTGAACTCAGACTTTGACAAGCCCATCACCCACTCACTCTATGGTGGCGACTGGGAGAACCGCTTGAAGCAGGAGATCCTGCTGGGTATTGGCGGTATCTTGATGCTGAGAAAACTGGGAATCAAGAAAGATATCTATCATTGCAACGAGGGACACGCTGCCCTGTGCAACCTTGAGCGTCTGTGCGAATATGTACGCTCGGGACTCAACTTCAACCAGGCTCTTGAATTGGTACGCGCATCTTCTCTCTATACAGTTCATACTCCTGTCCCTGCTGGTCACGACTACTTCGATGAGGGCCTCTTCGGCAAGTATATGGGTGGCTATCCTGCTCAGCTCGGCATCTCCTGGGATGAGTTCATCGGCATGGGCCGTCAGAATCCTGATGACCACAACGAAAAATTCTGCATGAGCATCTTCGCCTGCAACACCTGCCAGGAGGTCAATGGTGTATCCAAGCTCCACGGCTGGGTCAGCCAGAAGATGTTTGCTCCTATCTGGAGCGGCTATTATCCTGAGGAGAACCATGTGGGCTACGTAACCAATGGCGTTCACTTCCCGACATGGACCGCTACAGAATGGCGCAAGCTCTACGATAAGTATTTCGATCCCAACTTCATGAACGACCAGAGCAACGAGGAAATCTGGCACGCCATCTACAACGTGCCCGATGATGAGATTTGGGACACTCGTATGGCTCTGAAGCAGAAACTTGTACGCTATATCAGAGAGAAGTTTACCGACACTTGGCTCCGCAACCAGGGAGATCCCAGCAGAGTGATGTCACTCTTGGAGCGCATCAATCCTAACGCTCTGATGATTGGTTTCTGCCGCCGCTTCGCCACCTACAAGCGCGCACACCTGCTCTTCACTGATATTGACCGTCTGGCCAAGATCGTGAACAATCCAGAGCGCCCCGTGCTGTTCTTCTTCTCTGGTAAGGCTCATCCCGCCGACGGTGCAGGTCAGGGTCTGATCAAGAAGATCTTCGAGATTAGCCAGCGCCCCGAATTCCTGGGCAAGATTATCTTCCTCGAAGACTACGATATGCAGCTGGCCCGCCGCTTGGTATCAGGTGTAGATATCTGGATGAATACACCTACCCGTCCTCTTGAGGCCAGTGGTACGTCAGGTGAGAAGGCCGAGATGAACGGTGTCGTGAACCTCTCTGTCCTTGATGGCTGGTGGGTTGAAGGTTACCGTGAGGGTGCTGGATGGGCTCTGCCTCAGAAGCGCACCTATCAGAACCAGGAATATCAGGATCGTCTCGACGCTGCTACAATCTACAGCCTGCTGGAGAACGAGATCATTCCGCTCTACTATGCAAAGAACAATAAGGGCTATAGCCCCAACTGGATCAAGGTGATCAAGAACTCCATCGCTACCATCGCTCCTCACTACACGATGAAGCGCCAGTTGGATGACTACTACAGCAAGTTCTATAACAAGGAAGCAGCCCGCTTCAAGAAGCTCTCTGCCAACGACAATCGTCTGGCCAAGGATATCGCTCTTTGGAAAGAGACTGTGGCTGAGCGCTGGGATTCCATTCATGTTGTTGACAAGCAGGTCGACCTGCTCAACCAGGGAGGTGAGACTGGCGTCAAGTACACCTTGCGTTATGTTATCGACGAGCAGGGCCTGGATGATGCCATTGGTTTGGAACTCGTCACCCTGAAGCCTCAGACGGATACTTCAGACCATCAGGTTTACAGCGTACACGAGTTCAAGATGGTTGGTCATGAAGGCAACAACTACACCTTCGAATCCGTCATCGAACCCGACGAGGCTGGATCTTACCGTTCTTGCGTACGTATGTATCCAAAGAACAAGAACCTGCCTCACCGTCAGGACTTCTGCTACGTGAAGTGGCTTGACTAATCAACTGTGTATTGCACACAAGAAGCAAGATTGTTCTGAATAGATTTCAGAGACAATGATATTAAAAGCCTGCGCTGGAATTCCAACGCAGGCTTTTTGAGTTATATTCTGGTGACAGCTCATCACACTTACCATCCACAACTTCATCTACATTCGGTAGTAAGCTCCAACGTAGTCCTACAATTGATTTATCGTCTTTCGATAGATGAATTCAATGATAATATTTCATTGTGAATAACGAGAATAGATGAATGCTGACAGCTGTCAGCAGTTCTGCTCTCAGCTGTCAGCAGTTCTGCTCTCAGCTGTCCGCAGTTCTGCTCTCAGCTGTCCGCAGTTCTGCTCTCAGCTGTCCGCAGTTCTGCTCTCAGCTGTCCGCAGATCTGCTCTCAATTGTCAGCGCTATTGCTCTCTCATTTTTCCGCAAATTCCCTCTCTGTTTTCCGCATGGTTACCTTATGTTTCCCGCCCGTTTGCTCTCAGTTTTCATCATTTGCGCTTTTAGTTATTAGCTTGTTTGCTCTCAGTTTTCCGCAAGAGTTTCGTTATTTCAAAGTTTTGCATTATAGCCTTCTGCTGACAGAGATTCAATGAATGCTTTCCCTGATTCTGGAAATACCCAATGTGTCAAGACTAATAATCAAGGAATCGATGTAGAAATGGTTTGCTGTAGACAAAAAAGAGAAGATGCTTATTGCTAAGCATCTTCTCTCATCGTGTCAAGAAATAATTCTTATTAATCTGTCAGGCAAATATCAAGATTCTTGATGATTGCATCCTTGTCAAGATGCTGCCCGATGAAGACGAGCTTCTCCATGCGGTCTCCATATTTCTCATCCCAATCCCGACGCAGTCCTGGATTGTCATCCAGCATTTTCTGAAGTTCATCCTTTGGCATGGTGGCGTACCATTGGCCAGCATTTCTCAGACCAACCTGCTTGCCAGCTTGCTCGAATACATAGCAGATGTCCGGTTCATCCTTAAACCAGCAGATACCCTTGCAGCGGATGATTTCCTTCGGCCATTTGCGGCTGATGAAATCATCAAAGAAGTTCAGGTCGAAAGCTTTTCTGCGCTGATAGACGAACGTCTGTATTCCGTATTCCAGAGCTTCGCCGCTCTCTTCATTCTCCAAGTCCTCATCTTCTTCTATGGCGCTGATCCAAGCGGCTGAGGTTGCGACTTTGTTGAAATCGAACAAGTGGGTATTGATGATCTTGTCTAATTCTACATCGCCATAATTACATTCAAGTATTTGGGCGTGGGGTTGAATGGATTTCACAATGCCTTTCAGCTCCATCATCTCATCTCGTGTAAGCTCATCGGCCTTGTTCAAAAGAATGATGTTGCAGAATTCGAGTTGCTGGATAACGAGATTTTCCAAGTCGTCTTCCTCAATATTCTGTTTCAGCAGGTTGTTGCCATTAGCAAATTCGTCTTTCATGCGCTTGGCATCCACGACGGTGACGATAGCGTCTAGTTTGGCAATAGCCTTCTTGGCATATTCAGGATACATCTGCGGATAAGCGCAGATGGTTTGGGCGATAGGAGCCGGTTCGCAGATTCCACTGGCCTCGATAACGATATAGTCGAAGCGCTCCATGTTGGCAATGTCGCTCAACTGCTTCACCAAATCCATCTTCAGCGTACAGCAGATGCAGCCGTTCTGAAGAGCCACCAGACTGTCGTCGCCCTGTCCAACGATTCCGCCCGATTCTATAAGGCTGGCATCTATGTTCACCTCGCCAATATCGTTGACGATGACAGCAAATCTGATGCCTTTCTCGTTAGCCAAGATGCGATTCAGCAAGGTGGTCTTTCCACTGCCGAGATAACCTGTCAGCAACAGGACAGGAATTTCATTGATCTTATTCATTTAATGTTTATAACTCCTTCTATCAAATTTATTTCTTAAGCCATCTGTCGAGCCACTCGAAGAATGTACGCTGCCACAGAATGCCGTTCTGGGGTTTCAGCACCCAGTGATTCTCATCAGGGAAGAGCAGCAGTTCGGCGGGAATGCCCTTCATGCGGGCTGCGTTGAAGGCTCCCATGCCCTGATTATAGTTGATTCTGTAGTCTTTTTCGCCGTGGATGCAGAGAATTGGCGTGTCCCAGTTGTCTACGGCCTTATGCGGACTGTTCTCATACGTTCTGCGGGCATTCTCTGTCATATCCTTGTTCCAGTAGGCATCGTCGTACTCCCAGTTGGAGAACCAGTCCTCTTCGGTATCCGTATACATAGACTCGAGGTTGAAGGCACCATCGTGGGCGATGAAGCACTTGAAGCGCTTGTTGTGGTGACCTGCCAGATAGTATACGGAGAAGCCTCCGAATGATGCTCCGACGGCACCAAGACGATCCTTATCAACAAAAGGCAAATTCTGTGCCGCATCATCGATTGCACTCAAGTAATCTTTCATGCACTGTCCTGTCCAGTCGCCAGAGATCTCCTCGTTCCACTCGCTGCCAAAGCCCGGCAGACCGCGACGGTTTGGAGCAACAATCACATAGCCGTGAGCAGCCATGATCTGGAAGTTCCAACGATAGCTCCAGAATTGAGATACCGGACTCTGCGGACCTCCTTCACAATAGAGTAGGGTAGGATACTTCTTGTTGGCATCAAAGTGGGGTGGAAGGATAATCCAAACAAGCATGTCCTTGCCGTCGGTTGTCTTCACCCAGCGCTGTTGAATCTTACCCATCTCCAGTTGGGCGAAAATCTCTGCGTTCTCATCGGTAATCTGCTTTACCTCGCTCTTCTTCTCTTTCTTGGAAGGAGTGAGAACAAAGATATCGTCGGGATGACTCATTGAATGGCGGGTCACAAGAAGATTCCTGGTAGAACCGAGGGTCTGAACTGAACCGAAATCATACCAGCCATCGGTGAGCTGCATCACATTCCCGTTCAGGTCGGCCTGATAGACCATCACGCAGGCATGCCAGCAGCCAAGGAAATAGAGATTCTTGGAATCATTCGACCAGCAGTAGTCGTCGACGTTGCTGTCGAAGCTCTCCGTGACGTACTTCTTCTCGCCGGTCTTGAGGTTGTATACGCAGAGTCGGTTGCGATCGCTCTCATAGCCGTCGCGTGCCATGCTCTGCCATGCCACGTAGTTTCCATCGGGCGAAAACTTGGGATTGACATCATAGCCAACGTTCTCATTCTTGAATTGCTCAGAATCAATAGCCTGATATTTCATGGTCTTCGTGGGATCACTCTTGGGCAGTGCGATGCCACTCTTGCAGAGATTACGGGTACTTCCCGTCTCGACGTGATAAAGGAAAATGTCGGTATCCGTGGACGTAGCATACTCAACGCCTTCTTTCTTTCTGCAGGTATAAGCCACAGATTTGCTATCGTTGCTCCATGCCAGTTGTTCTATTCCACCAAAGGGAGCTGTCGGGCATTCATAATTTTGTCCTTCCAGGATATCCTTTCCATCGTCTACTTTTCCTTCTGCAGAGACGTTGGCCACGAAGGGATGCAGCATAGACGTGACATAGTGGTCCCAATGGCGATAGTTCAAGTCTGTTATCACCATGCCCGTAGCCTTGGGAAGGTCGCTGGGATTCTTCTTGATTGAGCCGTAGTAGGGCAGGCTCTTGATGAGAATCACCTTCTTTCCGTCAGGAGAGAAGCGGAAGCCTTCAATGTCTATTTTGGAATTAGATACCTGCTTTCTGTCTGTTCCGTCAGGATTCTCCGTGAAGAGTTGTCCGTCGCAGAGGAAAGCCAGTTTCTTTCCGCCTTCAATCCAAGCCACATCGGTCTCGCTCTTCGCTGTCTGGGTGAGTTGGCGCTTGTTCTTGCCATCAGCATCCATCACGAATAGCATCTGATGCCCCTTGTTTTCCTTCACGCTGTAGTAGCCCACCTGATAGGCAACCTTCTTGCCATCGGGCGAGGCGGCACAACCACCGATACGTCCCATGGCCCATAAGGCTTCAGGAGTCATGCAGTCGGACTGCAACTGAATGTTATTCTTACTAATCATGTCTTGTGCCTCTGATTGCACGCTGCCGGTCAAAAGGGCAGCAGCCAATAAAAGTCCTTTATTCATAGTAGTGTGTTAAGTGTTATAGGGTTTCTATAAAAGTTGAAAACAAGTGGCTACATAAAAAATGTAACCACTTGTTGTGAGGTGAATATCAAAGTTTTTTCTTCTTTCTTTCCAACTCTTCACGCTTACGCTGGAGCTCCATTTGCTCTTGCTGCATGGCCTGCAGGCGAGCGGCAAGACCTGTCATCTTCTTAGGATGTGCCTCGTTATCCTTATACTTGGCCTCAAGGATGGCCAGAAGTTTCTCGTCGTTTGTAGTCTTGCGGAGTATCCACATGATTGCGGCAGAGAAGAACAACGATATAAAGTAGTAGAAGTTAAGTCCCGAACTGTAGTCGTTGAAGATAAAGAAGAAGAACAAAGGCATGAGATACATCATCCACTGCATCATCTTCATCTGTTCAGCCTGCTGACCTACCATCTGATCTTTCTGCTGACGCATCGTCATCCATGAGTAGAGCAAGTTGGCAACGCAGAAAAGAATACAGGTTAAGCTCAGGTGATCACCGATGAGCCACAGATTCTTAGACCATTCGAAGATTGGGTCGTAAGTACTGAGGTCGTGCATCCAGAGAAAGCTCTGTCCACGAAGCTGGATAGCGTTTGGCACGAAGTTGAACATGGCAATCCAAATAGGCATCTGGATAAGCATCGGCAGACAGCCAGACAGGGGGCTGACGCCATACTTCTGGTATTCGGCCATCATGGCTTGCTGCTTCTGCATCTGCTGGTCGGGAGCATTATATTGGGCGGTCGCCGCATCAAGCTTCGGCTTCAACACGCGCATCTTGGCCGAACTCATATAGCTCTTCTTCACCATTGGGTAGGTGATGACCTTCAACAACATGGTGATGAGAATCAGCACTACACCCATGGGGAACACTTTAGAGAGCCAGTCGAAGATGTAGATCGTGAACCATCTGTTGATGAGTCGGAATAAAGGCCAACCAAGGTAAACAAGATGCTGCATTTCCAGGTCTTTTCCGAAGGTCGATTCCTTCTCTACTTTCTGCAAGAGGCGGAAGTCATTTGGCCCGAAATAGAACTCGAACTCAGACGGCTGTGCACCCTGAGGGTCGAAGAATGTCTTCATCTTGGCGCCATAATGCTTCAAGTAGCCCGAACCTTTCTCTTGAGGCAAACTTGTCATCTGCGATCCAGCTTCAAAATTGTGCTTGCTGATCATCACGGCTGAGAAGAACTGATTCTTGAAAGCCACCCAGTCGATAGAATCATCGATAGCCTTGTCTTGAACCGACTTGGTCTCACTCAACTGATCGGTACCTCCATCAGCATTGTGATAGGTGAGAGTAGCGTATCGGTTCTCAAACGTGAAGCCCATTTCTTGTTGGCGGCATTTGTCTTCCCAATCCACATCCATGGTGTTGGTTTGCGGAGAGAACAGTCCACTGAGACCCTTCATCTGCAATTGGGCATGGAGCATATAGTCCTTTCCGAGCTTATAGCTGATGGACAACTGCTTACCTTCACCAGCATTCGCCGTGAACACTACTGTAGAATCGGTAACGTTTTCAGGCGTAAAGAAGAGATCCTGAGTATAGATGTTAGTCTCCTTTGCCGTAAGAATGAAGTTCAGGCGCTGGTCTTTCTCATCAAAGAGTGTAATCTCATTGGGCTCATTTGAGTCATCCTTTGAGTTGTGGCTCTTAATCTGCAGTTCTCTCGACTTATAACCCTTAATGACGGCCTTCTCTACGTAGGCACCTTTAGAGTTCAGAGTGAGCTCTACACGGCTGTTTTTCAGCACGATTTTCTGGGCATTTCCTGTAAGAGCTGAATGAAACAAGGCTGTGGTGTCCTCCAACACTTTCTGCTTGACGGCTTTACGATGCGCCTGTTCCGATTCTGCTTTGGCCTTGGCAATCTTCTTTTGTTGAACCAAGGCGATAGAGTCTTGAATTTCGGCTTGTCGCTTCTCTTCAGCAGAGGGCTGAGACCACCAGCTGAATCCTATCAGCACGAGGGCAATGAGCAGCAAACCGATAACATTGTTGCGATCCATTGATTATTTCTGGTTTTCTATTGCTGTTTTGATGAAATTTACAAAAAGAGGGTGAGGCTTGAGAACCGTGCTCTGATATTCGGGGTGGAACTGTGTACCGATGTACCATTTCAAGCTTGGTATCTCAACGATTTCAACCAGATTGCTCTCAGGATTATGACCGGAGCAAATCATGCCGTTGCGCTCATACTCCTGTTCGTATTCATTGTTGAACTCATAGCGATGACGATGACGCTCCTGAATATGCTCCTGCTTGTAGATGTCCATTACACGCGAACCTTGTTCCAGAACACATTCGTAAGCTCCTAGTCGCATCGTGCCTCCCATGTTGGTGATATTCTTCTGCTCCTCCATGATGTCAATGACGTTATGCGGAGTCTTCTCGTCCATCTCTCTTGAGTTGGCGTCGGCGTATCCCAATACATTGCGTGCAAACTCGATAACCATCATCTGCATGCCGAGGCAGATACCGAAGGTGGGAATGTTGTGGGTGCGGGTGTAGTGGGCTGCAACGATTTTGCCTTCGATGCCACGCTGTCCGAATCCAGGGCAGATAACGATTCCAGCTTGACCTTTCAGTTTTTCGGCGACATTGTCTTCTGTGATGTATTCCGAGTTGATGAAGGTGATAACCGTCTTGTGGTCGTTGTAAGTGCCTGCTTGCGAGAGGCTTTCGCGAATACTTTTGTAAGCATCCTGCAGATCATACTTGCCGACAAGTCCGATGTGTACTTCTGCAGTAGCCTTCTTTCTGCGGTCGAGAAAACTTCTCCAAGGGCCTAATGCCGGAGTCGGTCCAATGGGCTCGCCTACCTTCTTAAGAATCGCTGCATCCAATCCTTGGTTCTGCATATTGACCGGCACCTCATAGATACTGGGCAAATCCTCGCTCTGAATCACGCAGTCGAAATCAACATTACAGAAGGCAGCTACCTTCTTACGGATCTGATCGTTGAGATGCTTTTCTGTTCTTAAAACCAAGATGTCGGGCTGAATACCTACACTCTGAAGTTCCTTCACACTGTGCTGTGTAGGCTTAGTCTTCAGCTCACCAGCTGCACGGAGATAAGGAACGTAGGTGAGGTGAACGCATACGGCATTCTTGCCCAATTCCCATTTCAACTGTCGGATAGCTTCCATGAAAGGAGCACTTTCGATATCGCCAATCGTTCCGCCAATCTCTGTGATCACAAAATCGTAATGATATTTCTGGCCTAGGAGTTTTACGTTGCGCTTGATCTCGTCGGTTATATGAGGTACCACTTGGATGGTCTTGCCCAAATAGTCGCCACGGCGCTCCTTGTCGATGACCGACTTATAGATACGACCTGTTGTGAGAGAGTTGGCTTTGGTGGTCTGAATGCCCGTGAAGCGCTCATAATGACCAAGGTCCAGGTCTGTTTCCATACCGTCCACAGTTACATAGCACTCCCCGTGCTCATAAGGATTAAGCGTGCCTGGGTCGATGTTGATGTACGGGTCAAACTTCTGGATGGTGATGTTGTAGCCTCTGGCTTGCAGAAGCTTACCGATAGAAGACGAGATGATTCCTTTACCAAGCGAAGAAACCACACCGCCAGTGACGAAGATATACTTAGTTTCTGCCACGATGATATATTTTTTGTTGGTTCTTGACTAACTTAAAATTACGTGCAAAGTTACTAAAAAAATACGTATCATCCATTCATTCATCCTATTTTTTTGAGATACAATAAAAAAACGAGTTTTATTGGCGAAAGAACCATGGTCTATTTAATAGGTGTATTCTTTGAAATACATGTTAACATCATATTACAAAATCTGTTTGTAATACAATTTTAACACGATTGAAATATTATGAACGTATTTTTGTGCGGAAATTAAAATTAGAGAGAATGAAAGAGAGTAAGAAAGCTGTATTGGACATTCTAAAAAAAGAACATCCAAAAGATCTGAAATTTGAGTCACTTGTCTTGAATCTGGCTTTGCAGAAAATAGACAGTGACAGTTTTGAATACGACGGAAAGGCTTTTTATTCCATAAATAAGTCTTGTCTTGTATATTGTATGGTAAACGAGGAAGCGTTCGTGATTCCAGAAGGGGTAACGATTATTGGCGAAATGTCATTCAGACAGAAGAAACATCTTAAAAAAGTCACTATTCCAGCTACCGTAGAGGCTATAGAACGCGACGCCTTCTACGATTGTGATGACTTGGACGATGTTGTTATCCCCGCAAGTGTCAAAACCATACGCTCGTATGCGTTTGCTGAATGCGACAAGCTGAAAAGCGTGTATTTCCAAGGTTTACCAAAACATCTGAGCCGCCATTGCTTCGATGACTGTGATGATTTGCGCAACATTGTCGTTCCTGCAGGTACGGTTGAAGAATTTAGAAAAGCCCTGCATTTAAGTGACGGCGACATGGACTTCATAGTCGTTGAAGATGCTAACAATACGAAATATCTCAAGCCGGAAGGTAAGAAATCTGAAGCATCCAAGGCCAAAGCTGATGGAAAGAAAGAGGGTAGGGCAGAAGCCTCTGCCGAAGATATCGCCAAAGGCAAGAAAGAAGAGAAGAAGCCTAAGAAAGATAAGGCTATGAAAAAGAACAAGAAAAAGGCTGATGGCAATAAATCTGCATCGAAAGTAGAGTCAACAATTGCAGAAAAGAAATCTGAAATAAACAAATAACCTATGCACAAAGAGAGTTTTCCTTATGTGGAACGCGATGTGAGTTGGATGCACTTCAATCACCGTATTCTTCAAGAAGCAGAGAAGGAGTATGTTCCCTTGTTGGAACGACTCTCCTTTCTTGGCATTTATTCCAACAACCTGGATGAGTTCTTTAGAGTGCGCGTAGCCTCGCTCTCCAGAATAGCCGATGACAAGAATGTAAACAAAAACACCTACAAGAAAATCAAGAAATGCCTGAAGACCATCAATCAGCTTAATGCTCAGTTCAGCAAAGAATATACAGAAGCTGTGAGCCGCGTAGAGTCTGAATTGACGAAGCACGGAATCAGAATGTTGAACGAGACTCAGCTGAACGATGACCAAAAGCAATTCTTGAAAAATTCCTTCTATGAAGAACTCAATGGTGCCGTTAACCCCATTTGGCTTAATCAGGTTGATGAAATCACTAGTCTGGAAGACAATCGTATCTATCTTATAGTTGAAAAGCGAGATATAGACAGTGACAAACCAAAGTACGCCATAGTTAAGATTCCAGACAGAACATACGGCCGATGGATAAAGATACCTTCGAGTGACAGTTATTCGAATATCATGTACTTGGATGATGTGGTCAGGTTCTGCTTGCCCTATGTCTTAATAGGCATGAAGGAAAGTACCTACAAAGCCTACTCTTTCAAGTTTACCAAAGACGCCGAGATGGAAATCGACAACGAGGCCGATTATGGTACTATGGAGAAGATCGCTGCGGGTGTAAACAGTCGCAAACGCGGTGAGGCTGTACGTGTGGTTTATGACGGAGAAATGCCAAAGGAGATGTTAAAAAAAATCCGCGAGCGTCTCAACGTCAAAGAATTGGATACATCATTGGCCGGCGGAAGATACCAAAACCACAAAGATCTGATGTCGTTTCCGGATTGTGGCCATACCGAGTTGAGGTATCCTAAATGGCGTCACTTGATGAAACCGGAATTTCTTTCAACGAGAAGCATCTTTGATGCCATACGCGAGAAGGATCGCTTCATCCATGTACCTTATCATAGTTTCAACGGCTATATCAGATTGCTTCGCGAAGCTGCCATTAAACCAGAGGTGAAGAGCATAAAGACCACACTATACCGTTTAGCCAAAGACTCTAAAGTGGTCAAAGCACTGATTGCTGCCGCCAGAAACGGAAAGAAAGTGACCGCTGTTGTCGAATTGCTGGCACGCTTTGATGAAGAGAGTAATATCAAGTGGAGCAAGCGCATGCAGGAAGAAGGAGTGAATGTGATCTTTGGTGTAGAAGGGCTAAAGATTCATTCGAAATTACTTCTTATTGAGACGAAAAAAGGTAATCTGGCATGTATAGGTACAGGTAACTTTCACGAAGGTAATGCTAAAGTCTATACGGATTATCTGATGATGACGGCCCGTCCGCGCATCGTCAATGAAGCGGCAAAAGTATTTGATTTTATAAATCGTCCTTTCAATCCTATTCGCTTCCAAGAACTTTTGGTTTCGCCCAATTCAATGAAGTCCAGACTGTTGCGAATGCTTGATAATGAAATCAAGAACGCAAAAGAGGGGAGAGAGGCCTGGGTGAAATTGAAAATCAACCATATCACTGATGTGGATATGGTGAAGAAACTCTATGAGGCTTCTCAAGCAGGGGTGAGAATAGACATCGTTATTCGTGGCAATTGTTCTCTTGTACCCAATGTTCCAAAAATTAGTGAAAATATTCACTGTGTAGGTATAATCGACAGATATTTGGAGCACGCCCGAATTTTGATTTTCTGTAACGGAGGAAAAAACAAATACTACCTTGGTTCTGCCGACTGGATGCCCCGCAATCTTATCAACAGAGTTGAAGTATATACACCTGTGTATGATGCTGATCTTCAGGCTGATTTGCTTAGAACAATAGAGTATGGCTTGAAGGATACAAAGAATGGAAGAATTATAGACGGTATTGGTACAAATAACTTTGTGGAGGGCGAGCCTTTCCGTTCTCAGGAAGCTTTGTACAATTGTTATTTGAAGGAAAATGAAGAAGCTCAAGAAGATGGAATTGACTGATATCAAAGAATTCAACCTTGCAGCCATTGATGTAGGCTCCAACGCCTCACGATTACTGATCAAGACTATTTGCCTGGATTTGGAGAGTAAAATAACCATGCGTAAGGCCTTGTTTCTCCGTGTTCCTCTGCGATTAGGAATGGAGGTCTTTAAAAAGGGCAAAATCAGTGATGAAAAAGAAGATGAGTTTGTCAGAACTATGAAGGCCTACAAGCAATTGATGAAGGTTTTCCATGTGAAGGATTATCGTGCCTGTGCCACTTCAGCTATGCGAGATGCAAAGAATGGCAAGCAGGTGCTCAAACACATAAACGAAGAGACCGGATTGAAGATGGAAATTATATCTGGTGATGAAGAATCTCAGATCATCTATGATATTCATCTATCTCAAATCCAGGATGATAATAATTATCTCTATGTGGATGTCGGTGGCGGTAGCACGGAGATAACTTTTATCTCTAAAGTTCAGCGAATCATGAGCCATTCTTATAATATCGGTACTGTAAGAGTGCTTAATGAAGCCGTAAAGACGGAGGAATTGCAGCATGTCAAAGACGAGTTGAAAGAAATCACAAGCGGTTATAGCGATATTACCATCATTGGCAGTGGTGGCAACATAAACAAACTCTACCGTATTGCCAACAAGAGAGACAAGCAGGAAAGTGTTCTCCCTGTAGAAACTCTTGTAAAACTTCGCGACCGCTTGGCAAAGATGAGCATTGACGAACGAATGAACGTCTTCAACATGAAACCCGATCGGGCAGACGTTATTGTTCCCGCTGCTGAAATTTTCATTATGATTGCTCAAAGTGTGAATGCTAAAAAAATCAGAGTTCCAAATGTGGGACTTGCTGATGGCTTGATTAATGATATGGCACAGCAAATTGTGAATAATACCAAATAATGTTTGATAGAAAAACTATCTATAGCGGCAACTGGAACAATTCTGGTTGCCGCTATTTATTTTATGACAGTTTACTGCACAGTAAGAATTCTTTCTTGTGAACACAGAATTCTATCTCAAGAAAATATATCTCATGAACTCCTCGCCAAAGTGTGGGTGATATCCATGCTCAATATGAAATATTTAATAAAATAGTAAAAAACAAGACCTAAATAGAGCTATTATCAGATTATTTCATTACTTTTGCTGTAGACAAACCAACTAAACACCTTGAATATGTTTACAGATCAAGACAAAAAACAAATTGAAAAAAGAGGAATGACTCTGGAGCAAGTTGAAAAGCAACTGCAACAGTTTGTAGATGGATTCCCTTATCTAAAACTTGAGTCAGCGGCTTCCACAAAGAAAGGTATCTTGGTGGTTGCTGAAGGAAATGTAAATAAGTACGTTGACCTTTGGACGAACTACAAGAGAGAGAAAGGCCATGTCGTGACAAAATTCGTACCTGCCTCTGGCGCCGCGAGCCGTATGTTCAAGAATATGTTCGCTTTTCTTTCTTCCGACTATGATGTTCCAACAACAGATTTTGAGAAAGAATTCTTCGATAATATTGAAAAATTCGGATTCTACAAAGCTCTTGATGAGCAATGTGTGAAGAACGAGCATAAGACGATCAAGGAATTGATAGCAGAAGGTAATTACAAAGCAGTTGCAGCCAATTTGTTGGAAAAGAAAGGTCTCAATTATGGACAATTGCCAAAAGGCCTGCTGCTATTCCACAAGTATGAAGACGGAGTACGTACACCGATGGAAGAACATCTTGTAGAGGCTGCTTTATACGCATCTTCCAACGGTGAGGCAAATGTTCATTTTACTGTCTCTCATGATCATGTGGCTCTTTTTGAGGAAATGGTGAATGAAAAGAAGGATGCATATGAGAAGAAATTCGGTGTGAAATACAACATTTCTTTCTCGGAGCAGAAACCCAGTACAGACACAATAGCTGTAAATCTTGACAATACACCATTCCGTAATGAAGATGGTACTTTGTTGTTCCGTCCAGGCGGACATGGCGCCCTCATCGAGAACTTGAATGATTTGGACTCAGATGTGGTGTTTATCAAGAATATAGACAACGTAGTTCCTGACAGACTGAAGGGCGACACGGTAACTTATAAGAATGTCCTGGCTGGTATTCTTGTGAAAGCTCAGCAACAGGCTTTTGCCTATCTTGAACGGCTTGACAAGGGTAACTGCAGTCCTGATGAATTGAAGGAAATGCTTCATTTCGTTCGTGAAACACTGTGTGTGAATCATGATGGTATGGATGATAAGAATGCCGATGAATTGGCAGCATATCTTCGCAAAAAGCTCAACCGACCGATGCGTGTCTGCGGCGTTGTGAAGAATGTTGGCGAGCCAGGCGGTGGACCGTTCTTGGCCTACAATGCGGATGGAACAGTGAGTTTGCAGATCCTTGAAAGCAGCCAAATTGATAAGTCAAAGAAGGATTATGTTGAAATGTTTACACAGGGTACGCATTTCAATCCGGTAGATCTTTGCTGCGCGACAAAAGATTACAAAGGCAATAAATTCAATTTGCTTAACTATGTAGACCATGCCACAGGATTCATTTCTTCGAAGAGCAAGAATGGACGTGAGCTCAAAGCATTGGAACTCCCTGGATTGTGGAATGGCGCAATGAGCGATTGGTCAACGATCTTTGTTGAGGTTCCATTGTCGACATTCAATCCCGTCAAGACCGTTAATGATTTGCTCAGAGATCAACATCAATAAATCAATTTGCAAATAGAATAATTTCAATAATTCGAATCATGAATAAAGTCTGGAGAGATCTAAAAAGCATAGTTTCCTCTCCAGACTTTTTAAGTCGATTATCACCGTTATGATAAATAGGCTAAGGCGATTCTTACCTTATTAACTTGAATAATAATCTTTCTTACGTATATTATGGACCATTTACCCAAAGAGATCCCAATGCTTGTTTCGGCAATTAATTTTCTCTTGAGAGACGAAATATTTGATTCGCTGGATCAAATTTGCTTTGCTTTTGATGAAGATAAAGACAATTTATTACTCCGCTTGGAAAAAGCCGGATACAAATATGATTCAAAGCAAAAACGGTTATGGTGAAGGTTGCGGCAACTACTTTGAGAGTTGCAGCGATCTAATGTTGAATTAGCCCAATTATATGGCAAAACGTGCTTTAAATTATGGAGAAACTTGCTGTATTTTATCGGAAAACTTGTCGCAATTTATGGTAAAACCTACAGTGTTTTATGGTAAAAACTTGCTTCAATTTATGCTGAAGTTTACTGCAAATTAAGCTGAAGTCTGCACATTTTATCTGTACTTGTGTTTATGCCTGGCGCGCTGCGGTAATCCGGAGTTGGCAAAACCTCCAGGTGCGGCAAAACCGCAATATTGTGCATACCTGTTTTGTATTCGCTGAACGTAATCCACGGTTTCAGCACCTCTCATATAACCATGACTCACAATTGGGTCTTGGTAATAAGTTGGGTCGCTAAGTTTTAGTACATATTGACTCACTTCATTCCAGTTATTAGGGTTGCCGCCATATTTTTTTGTCAGCTTCATTGCATCTCTTATGTGAAAGCTGCCACCATTATAGCTGGCTAAAATAAAATTATTGCGCTGAGACTCAGGAATATCGCTGAAATGCCTACGTAGCAATCCAAGTAGTTTAGCTCCTGCTGCGATATTCTCCTGAGGGCTATAAATGGATTCCTCGGGTAAACCTAACTGATTGGCGGTTCCGGGCATAATCTGCATCAGCCCTCTGGCCCCTGCCCAAGAATGCGCTTGCGGGTCAAAACATGATTCTTGATAGCATAAAGCAGCAATCATTCGCCAATCCATACGGGCAAGCGATGCATATTGTTGAAAAAGATTGTCGAATCTGGAGATAATTCCTTCACCCCTATTCAGCATTGGCGAGTAGACGTGTCTTACAACGCTCTGTGTAGACAGCATGAAATTTTCCTCCTTTTGGACTTGTGCTATCATTGAAGGCTTGAACCAGTCGTCAAGAGCTTTGGCGAGTGTAGAATTCTTCTTGTTAACTGCCCATTTAGTTTTCGCAGAATCCGTTCCAACGCCACAATAAGATAAATGCTTATCAGTTGTAGGAAGTTGAAAGGCAGCGACATCCGCCTCTCCCCTTTCAACTTTCTTTATCATCTCGGTCGTGTCGCGGCAAACGTCCACTCGCAAGCTGACGCCCAATGTCTCGGCAAATTTTTGGCAGAGCAAATATTGTAATCCCATACCGTAGTTGTGGTAATCGTAGTAGGTATCGGGTCCTGAAAGCGTAACCATTATTAATTCTCCGTTGTATACAATATCATCAAGCGAAAAAGCTGACGCTTTAGTACTTTCGCCTCCTTCAGATGTAATCGTAGTCCCCCATGGTGTTGTTGTCTGTGATTGTTTGTTCTCTCCGCAGGAATAAAACATGCCAAGTAGCATTATGAAGAGAAATAACAATATCTTATTAATTAATACCATTTTGCCGAAATTTTGCACTTAAGGATTTTTTATATATACAAAAGTACAGGAATTCTTGGACAACTAATTAAAAATCCGTACTTTTGCGATGAAATTTAAATATATTTTTAAAATGTTACGAATTGCAGTTCAATCAAAAGGGCGTCTTTATGACGACACCATGAGACTTCTCTCAGAGTCTGGTATAAAGGTAAGTCCTTTTAAGCGCACTTTGCTTGTAAAAGCCTCCAAATTTCCCTTGGAAGTTCTCTTTTTGCGTGATGACGACATTCCCCAAAGTGTAGCAACGGGAGTTGCAGACATTGGTATCGTAGGCGAGAATGAATATGCCGAGCGCCACGAAAATGTTCAAGTCATTGATCATCTTGGATTCAGCAAGTGCAGATTGAGTCTTGCAATCCCGAAAGAAATCTCTTATCCAGGTTTAGAGTGGTTTAATGGACATAAGATTGCCACGAGTTACCCGTACATATTGAAAAAATTCCTTGATGAGAATGGAATCGTTGCAGACATTCATGTGATAACAGGAAGTGTGGAAATCAGTCCGGGTATCGGTTTGGCTGATGCAATTTTCGATATAGTCAGTTCTGGGTCAACGCTTATCAGTAATAATCTGAAAGAGGTTGAAGTCGTTATGGAGAGCGAGGCTTTGTTGATTGGCAACTGGAGATTGAGTGATGAGAAGCGTAAGATCCTAGATGAGTTGCTTTTCAGATTTCACGCTGTTCGTTCGGCAGAAGACAAGAAATACGTGATGATGAATGCTCCCAAGGACCGCCTGGATGACATTGTCGCCGTTCTTCCCGGCATGAAGAGCCCTACAATAATTCCGTTGGCTGATTCTGACTGGTGTTCAATTCATACGGTTTTGGACGAAGACCGTTTTTGGGAAATCATTGGCAGACTGAAAGATTTAGGAGCTCAGGGAATCCTTGTAGCGCCGATCGAGAAAATGATTTTGTAAGTTTATTTTTAAGGTAAAGCATGAAAGTGTTCAGATATCCCCAAGAAGCAGAGTGGGAAGAAATTGCGCGTCGTCCTCAGCTTGATGCTTCGAAGCTGTCAGAGACAGTGAATAAGGTGTTGACTGATATCAGAGAAAATGGCGACGAAGCCGTCAGAAAATACGAAAAACAGTTCGACCATGTTTCACTGTCTGAGTTGGCAGTGTCGGAAGAGGAATTCGAAGAAGCTTCTCATCTTGTCAGCCAACAGTTGTTAGATAGTCTTCAGCTGGCCTATCACAATATCAAGGCTTTTCATGAGTCACAAAAGTTCAGCGGTCAACCAGTAGAAACAACTTCGGGCGTGGTGTGCTGGCAGAAGAGCGTAGCCATTGAGAAAGTAGGACTTTATATACCAGGAGGCACTGCTCCCCTATTCTCAACTGTGCTTATGCTGGCAACTCCCGCAAAAATTGCCGGCTGTAAGCAAATCATACTTTGCACTCCGCCTACCAAAGAAGGAAAAGTAAATCCTGCCATCCTAATGGCAGCTAAGATAGCTGGCGTAACACATATCTTCAAAATTGGAGGTGTACAAGCCATAGGTGCAATGGCTTATGGCACACAATCAGTTCCAAAAGTATATAAGATCTTTGGTCCCGGTAATCAATATGTCATGGCAGCCAAACAGCAAGTCAGCCTGCATGATGTGGCGATTGACATGCCTGCTGGACCTTCGGAAGTTTGTGTTGTAGCCGACGAATTCTGCAATCCTGCCTTTGTTGCAGCCGATTTGCTGTCGCAGGCCGAACACGGCTTCGACTCTCAGGTGGTTCTTCTCACGTCAAGCGAGGACGTTCTGAAGGCCGTGAAGGAAGAAATACAGAAGCAACTGCCACAATTGCCTCGCGTAGAAATTGCAAGTAAGTCGTTAGAAAACAGTAAATTAGTATTGCTGCATTCTATGGATGAAGCCATAAGCCTTAGTAATATCTATGCTCCAGAGCACCTCATATTGGCTACCAAAGACTATGAGCGATTGGCCGAAAAGGTAGTAAACGCCGGTAGCGTCTTCCTTGGCAATCTGTCGTGCGAGAGTGCTGGCGATTATGCAAGTGGAACTAATCACACTCTACCAACCCATGGGTATGCTTTGGCTTACAACGGAGTGAACCTTGACAGCTACTGCCGGAAGATAACTTTCCAGCACATCACTGAGACTGGTATCAAGAACATCGGACCTGCAGTTGTGTGCATGGCTGAAAACGAGCAGTTGGAAGGACATGCAAATGCAATGAGACTGAGGTTAGAAAAATTAAACTATTGATTATGAAGGATCTTCAGCTGCTTGTTAGAGATAATATCTGGCGCCTGACCCCCTACTCTAGCGCCCGCAGTGAGTTTTCGGACGGCAATGCAAAAGTTTTTCTAGATGCTAATGAGAGCCCATACAATAGCCCTTACAACCGTTATCCCGACCCACTGCAGAAGAAGGTGAAATCCGTCCTTGCCAAGATAAAGGATGTTCCTGAAGAGAACTTGTTCCTTGGCAATGGCAGCGACGAGGCCATCGATATGGTATACCGCGTATTCTGTCGGCCAGGGGTTGATAATGTTGTAGCCATCGATCCCACCTATGGAATGTATCAGGTATGTGCAGATATCAACGATGTAGCTTACCGACCAGTATCACTTGATGAAAACTTTCAGATTAAGGCAGAACAACTTCTCGCTGCAACAGACGAGAATACCAAAGTAATCTGGATATGCTCTCCAAACAATCCTTCTGGCAACAACATCAACCGCGATGAGGTCACCAGGGTGATTCAGGCTTTTGAAGGTATTGTTGTCGTAGACGAAGCCTACAGCGATTTCTCAACTCAAAAGACATTTCGCTCTGAGCTACTAGACCATCCCAATCTCATCGTTCTCAATACAATGAGTAAGGCTTGGGGATGTGCGTCTATCCGCTTAGGCATAGCTATGGCGAGTAAAGAGATTATCGACATATTTAATAAGGTGAAATATCCTTATAATGTCAATCTGCTCACTCAACGCAAAGCCTTGGAAATGCTGGAGAACCCCTACAAGGTCTTCGATTGGGTGAAGATGATTGTACAGTCGAGAGAAATCATGATGGAATCGTTCAAGGAGCTGCCTATTTGCGTAAAGGTCTATCCGACTGATGCCAATTTCTTCTTGGCTAAGATGACCGATGCCCAAGCCATCTATGACTATCTTGTAAAGAACGGCTTCATCGTTAGAAACCGCACTCGCGTTCATTTGTGTAAGGATTGCTTAAGAATCACTGTTGGAACGAGAAGTGAAAACCAAGCTTTAATGGCTGTGCTTAGAAAATACAAACTATAATATTATAATAATAGAAATAGAATTATGTGTGGAATTGTTGGATATATTGGTAAGAGAGATGCCTATCCTATTCTGATCAAAGGCTTACACCGTCTTGAGTACAGAGGTTACGACTCCGCAGGAGTTGCACTGATCGACGGTGATGAGATGAACGTTTATAAAGCCACCGGCAAGGTAGCAGACTTGGAGCGAGTTGCCAAGGATAAGGACTGTGCGGGAAACATCGGCATTGCTCATACCCGCTGGGCCACCCATGGTGAGCCTTCCGTTCAGAATGCTCATCCTCATGTTTCTGAATCGGGAAATTTGGCCCTTGTTCATAATGGAATCATCGAGAATTTCGATGTACTTCGTTCCCAACTCAAGAAGAAGGGATTTCATTTTAAGAGTGAGACAGATACAGAGGTCCTAGTTCAACTCATTGAATACGTTCAGAACAAGCGCGCTTGCAGCCTTTCGGAAGCTGTCGTTTATGCTCTTCGTAAGTGTATCGGCGCTTATGCTATAGCTGTTATCGACAAGCGTCATCCCAATCAGATCGTTGCTGCCCGCAAAGGCTCTCCTATGGTTATTGGTATCGGCAAAGACAATGAAGAATTCTTCATCGCTTCGGATGCCACTCCAATTGCCGAGTATACCAAGCAGGTGGTCTATATTGATGATGAGCAAGTTGCAGTTTGCGAGCCAGGAAAGCCTGTGGAGATCATGGATCTTTCACAGGAGCATGTCGACGCCAACGTGAAAGAGATAGACATGGACATGAGCATGCTGGACAAGGGCGAATTCCCTCACTTCATGCTTAAGGAGATCTTCGAACAGCCTCAGTGTCTTCGCGATTGCATGCGTGGCCGTCTGATGCCCTACAACAACAGCGTCATTCTCAGTGCAGTAGTCAATCATCGCAAGCGCCTGTTGCGCGCCCGTCGCTTCATCATTGTTGCTTGTGGTACTAGTTGGCATGCTGGCTTGATAGGCAAACAGCTTATCGAGCATTTCTGCCGAATTCCTTGTGAAGTGGATTATGCCTCAGAGTTCCGCTATCGTGATCCGGTCATCTATCCTGATGATGTCGTCATTGCCATTTCTCAAAGCGGTGAGACAGCTGACACCATGGCCGCACTGGAACTGGCAAAGGAGAATGGCGCTTTCACTATGGGTATTGTCAACGCTGTCGGTTCGAGTATTGCCCGCATGACTGACGCTGGCATCTACATTCATGTCGGGCCGGAGATTGGTGTTGCTTCTACGAAGGCCTTTACAGGACAGCTTACCTGCCTGTATCTGTTCACCCTAGCTTTAGGAAGAGCCATGGGATCAATGTCTATCGATGACTTTACAGATCTTGCGAAGGAATTGGAATGTATTCCAGCTAAGATTCAAGAAGTCTTGAAACAGGCAGACAAGATAAAGGAATTGAGTAATACCTTCACCTTTGCTCATAATTTCTTGTATCTGGGCCGTGGATGGAACTATCCCGTAGCCTTGGAAGGTGCTTTGAAGTTGAAAGAAATCTCATATATTCATGCGGAAGGCTATCCCGCTGCTGAGATGAAGCATGGACCTATTGCTTTGATCGATGCAGAGATGCCTTGTCTTTTTATCGCTACCAAGCACGATGATTATGGCAAGATTATCAGCAACATGCAGGAAGTGAAGGCAAGAGGTGGTAAAATCATCGCCATCAGCACGAAAGGTGACGAGGAGATCACGAAGATCGCTGACCGCGCAATCGAGATACCCAACACACTTCCTGCCCTTGAGCCGCTGCTCACTGTCATCCCCCTACAGCTCCTTGCCTATTATGTAGCTGTAAATAAGGGATTGAATGTGGATATGCCACGAAACTTGGCCAAGAGTGTAACTGTGGAATGATAAAGCTTCAAAAGCAAACTTTGCGGTGAGAGGCTAACGAAAATTAAGAGTTGAAAAATAAGATTAAGACAAAATCTTCGTTAATGAGTAAAAAATAAAGTTCAACTTATTATTTGTAACAATATGAAAAAGATCTTTTTCATGGCCTTAGCAGCTGCAGCCATCACATTAGGCAGCTGCAATGGCGGTAACAAACCCGCTCAGACGAGTCAAGATTCTACAGCGACAACTACCGACTCTGCAGCCACAGACACTACGGCAGCCGCAGCTCAGATGAAACCTGAAACGAAGACGACCGTCGACAATTTGACGGCACAGCTTTCTTCCAGTCTTAAAGGTAAGGACACAAAGGCTGTCATCAGCTCTCTGGCCAATCTTGAGACCATCTACAAGAATCTTGTAGACCAGGGCAACGTACAGGAAGCCACAAAATATGCTTCTGCCATTCAGCAGTTCCTGCAGCAGCACTCTGTGGAGTTGAAAACTTATACTTCAGGCAATGCTTCTATCGCCCAGTTGGTGAACAGCATCGCCAATCTCCCTACTGAGGCTACAACCACAGCTGAGGAGGCCAAGAAAGCAGTTTCTTCAGACGTTGTCAACCTTGCTTCAAAGGCAATTGCCACTGGTTCTACTACAGTTGCAACAGCAGAAGAAGCTGCCAATCTTATCAAGAACGCTCCTGCTGCCGTGAAGAGCGCTGCCACAGCTACCGCTACAGCAGCGGCTACCAATGCTGAGAATGCGGCTGTTTCAAAGGCCAATGAGGCTGTAGAGAAAACACAGAAGAAGGTGAACGACAAAGTGAACGAGGCTTCACAGAAGGCAACTGATAAAGTAAACAAGGCTGCTTCCAAAGCTCTCAACAAGGTTTTCGGAAATTAATCTGGACACTCAATAAAGGAAAAAAATACCGCTGCGCACATTTGGCGTAGCGGTATTTTTTTGATTTGGTATCAAACAATTATCTGATTCTATCAGCTGCCTTCACTAATTTCTCATCTGCTATGATTCCCTTACGTGCAAGGAAATAGAGTAAAATCTCTATCATCGGCAAGCAAGCAGCAATGTCAGGCTTGAAATTGAATTCCATTCCTGCGGGCTGAGCAGTCACAGCATAGATCACATACCAGCAGACAAGCAGGAAAATGCAGATGAGGCATAGTCTGGCTTGAAGCATGCGGTTGTGAAACTTGAAAATCGCAAGGACTGCCAACGGAAGCGTCAGCAACTGACAAACAAACAAGCCTGCTACTTTATATCCTGTCTGACCACCTTCCTGAAAATAGAAAAGGTTGTAAACCTCAACATTGGACCCCATTCCAGCAGGTATCCATCTGGCTACCGGAAGACAGAGGCAGATGATTCCACAGATTATGGCGATGGCCATAAAGAGTGTTTGTTTACGCTGCCACATCAGTTGTTTTCCTCTACAACGTTCTCATTGTCTTTCGAAGGATCACGCCAGTATACTTTTCCTTCGATGAATTCCTGTGTAGCCAACAGTGAAGGCTTGGGCAGCTTCTCGTAATAGCGGCTGATTTCGATCTGTTCACGATTTTCGAAAACCTCCTCAAGCGTGTCATTATAAGAGGCGAACTCGGCGAGCTTCTTGTTCAAATCCTGTTTTATTTCCACAGCGATCTGGTTAGCTCGTTTGGCAATAATGGCCACACTCTCATAAATGTTGCCGGTATCTTTCCACAACTCAATCGTATTACGTGTGATTGTGTTTACCGGAGCTTTTGACTTTTTGTAATCCATTGTATTACTTTATATCCTTAAATGAAATTGTTTTTTATGAATTTAAGCCGTAGATATATTTCCCTAATTGTGGGGCGGCTGGAGAATGTCGATGTCTCTCCCCTATCTAAGTTTAATCTTTTGTCACTTCCTTACATTTTTCAATGTATTTTTCAGCCAGAGGGCGCTCCTTCGAATCGGGGAATTCATTGATGAATCCATAACATTCGTCCTCTGCATCTTGGAAACGCTCGAGCTTCTTAGCCTCTACACTCTGACGTGCCAACTCGTATTTGCTCTTCATAATCAGCACCGAGAAGTCTTCTCTCTTCGACATGAAGGGATAATCCTTCAAGGCATTCTCTGATGTCACGATGCAAGCCTCATAGTTGTTGCCTCCACTCGTGCAATTGCCAAAGTAGGTTCCCAAATTATAGTAGAGTTGGGCCGAATGTAGTTCCTTCATCACCAACTTGTCTTGCAGGTCGAAGAGTCGCTGTTGAGCCACTCCTTTCAGTTTTGCATCTGGAAATACGTCCAAAAACTCCTGGAAAGCCGAGATGGCGCTGATGGTGCTACTTTGGTCGAGTCGGGGCTCCGGAGTGTCCATATACAAACTCTGACCAACATAGAACTTGGCCAGTTCTGCATATTGTCCTTTAGGGTAGGACTGATAGTACTTTTTGAAATACTCAGCAGCCTTCTGATAGTCTTTATAGCAATATTCCGACATAGCCAACATGTAAAGACATTCTTGGCCGTTGTCGGTACCTTTCTCTTGGGTAACTATCGTTTCAAGAAGAGTAATGGCATGCTGGTATTTGCCTTCAATGAAGGCTTGCTTTGCATACTCGTATTTATAATGATAATCATCTGATTTGTAAACCTGATTGTATTCGTTGATGCAACTTGAAAACAACAAAACAGATGAGCATATTGTTAATAAAAGGACTTTTCTCATACTCTCACATTTGGTTTGCAAAAATACATATATTTTTTTATACAACAAAGCAACCAACTCATTTTTAGAGTTTTTTGTTAATAATTAATGGGATTCTCCATTATTATCAGCAATTTAAGACACATGCAAAGTAGAAACAATATAGCTCTCTTGGCTTATCACCAAGAGAGCTAATTTATCTGTTTTTTGCCCAAACTTCCAAAGTTTAAACCCTTTGGCAGCATGGTTGGATTGTCTAGCTAAAGAGCTGCCTTCAGAATTTCAAGGATGTCCTTCTCGCTCAATGGATAGAAATTGTCGGGATTGTCAAGTCCTTCGTTGACGGCTACGTGATGGGCCATCTCGGCAAGTCGGGATTCGTCGATACCTACCTCTCTCAATGTCATGGGCATTCCTAAACTCTTGAAGAAGTCGCTCATACCCTGAATTGCTTTCTCAGCTATCTCCTTGTCTGGCAAGCCGGAAGATATACCCATGACATTCACTCCGTACTTCACAAAGCGTGGCATAGTTCTCTCGCAGAGCACATGACGCATCCAGTGAGGCATGATGATGGCCAGGCCCTGTCCGTGTGTGATGTCGTAGTAGGCCGACAAGGCATGCTCAATTCCGTGCATAGGCCATCCCGTCTGTCCCATACCAAGCGAGAGAATACCGTTACAGCCGAAGGTGCAGGCAAACATAATCTCGGCACGGGCTTCATAATCGTCGGGCGTCTTAAGGGCTACCGGTGTCCACTTCATCAGCGTGCGGATGAGGCTCTCACAGAAGCCGTCGATAACATCGTTGCCTGGCAATGCAAAGTACTGTTCGCAGACATGATTGATAGCATCGGCCGTACCGGCAGCAGTGTGTTTGGCATTAACCGTAAAAGTATAAGTAGGATCAAGGAATGAGGCCACGGGATAGAGATGTGGATCAATGTAGCCAACTTTGTCGTTGGTTTCAGTGCGTGAAATGACACCTCCACAGTCGTACTCACTTCCCGTGGCAGCCAGTGTCATGATGTCCACAATAGGCAGGGCAGCCTTGGTGGGTACTTTATAAGTAATGAGATCCCACGGCTCACCGTCATACAGAGCGCCGGCAGCAATGGCCTTGGAACAGTCGAGTACCGAACCACCGCCAACAGCGAGGATTGCTTCAATTTTCTTCTCCTTACAGATGCGCACACCGTCGAGCACACTTGTTGAATACTTAGGATTCGGTTCGATGCCTGAGAGTTCATAGACTTCGAAGTCCTTGAGCAATTCCTTCACTTTGTCATAAAGACCAATACGCTTGATGCTTCCACCGCCATAAGTGAGCAATATTCTTTGTCCCAAAGGTTTCATTACACTGGGAAGCTGATTGACTACATCCTTACCAAAGATGAGTCTTGTTGGCGTTTGATAATCAAAGTTTGTCATATTCGAGGTTTTTGTTATTCATTGCAAAGATAGTGCAAACGAGCGGAATATCAAAACAAAAAGAACAATTTTTGTTTTGTATTCCCGAGTGCAGCCGATCTTATGGAAAGATAATGCAAACGAGCGGAATATCAAAACAAAAATCCGGATTTTTGTTTAGTTACAGCTGATAGCAAGCGTGCTGACAGCTGAGAGCAGAACTGCCGACAGCTGAGAGCAGAACTGCTGACAGCTGAGAGCAGAACTGCCGACAGCTGAGAGCAGAACTGCTGACAGCTGAGAGCAGAACTGTCGACAACTGTCAGCAATGATTAATTCTCAGTATTAGCTGTATCACTTTTATCTAATTTAGTTTTTCCACCCTAATAGTATTTTTTCAAAGACTCCGCAATGACAGAGAAAAACATGTGGCTGAATGATGGTTAAATCATAAAATATTTGTAAGTTTGCAGAATCAAAGAATTTAAAGATATAAATAAGCAATAAGGATTATAGATGGATTTCCAGCTTACTTCTAAATATATGCCTACGGGTGACCAGCCCGAGGCTATCCGCCAACTTACTGAGGGTATACAACAAGGCGTCCCGGCACAAGTGCTGCTTGGTGTTACCGGATCGGGCAAAACATTCACCGTTGCCAATGTGATTGCCAACGTGGGAAAGCCAACTCTTGTCCTGAGCCATAACAAGACTCTTGCCGCACAGCTCTATCAGGAGATGAAAGGATTTTTCCCGAACAATGCTGTGGAGTATTACGTCTCTTATTATGACTATTACCAGCCGGAAGCCTATTTGCCAACGACCGACACATATATAGAGAAAGATCTTGCCATCAACGATGATATCGACAAGTTGAGGCTAAGTGCCGTGTCGGCCTTGTTGTCTGGCCGCAAGGATGTTATCGTTGTCTCCTCTGTATCATGTATCTATGGCATGGGAGGACCTACGGCTCTTAATGCAAGTATCATCCATATTAAAAAGGGACAGAAATTGGATCGCAATGAGTTCTTGCGATCGTTGGTCGCTTCGCTCTACGTTCGCAATGATATAGCTTTAGAACGTGGCAACTTCCGCGTCAAAGGAGACACGGTGGATATCGCCATGGCCTATAGCGACAATGTGCTTCGCGTGACCTGGTGGGATGATGAGATAGACTCTATTGAGGAAGTTGATAGCCTGACCTTCCACACGATAGATACATTCGAGGACTACCAGATCTATCCGGCCAATCTGTTTGTCACTACTAAGGAGCAGACCGAGAATGCCATCCGCAATATACAGGACGACCTCGTAGAGCAAGTGGCCTATTTCAAGGAAATGGGCGATGAAATCAAGGCCCAACGCATCAAGGAACGAGTGGAGTACGACATAGAGATGATTAAGGAACTGGGGCATTGCTCTGGCATCGAAAACTACTCACGCTATTTTGATGGCCGTCAACCGGGCGACCGTCCTTACTGTTTGCTCGACTTTTTCCCTAAGGATTACTTGATGGTGATAGACGAGAGCCATGTCACCGTGCCGCAGATCAATGCCATGTATGGCGGCGACCGCGCCCGCAAGCAGAACCTCGTGGAGTATGGATTCCGCCTTCCCGCGGCTTTCGACAACCGTCCGTTGCGTTTTGAAGAGTTTCACGAGATGCTCCATCAGGTGATCTATGTCTCTGCCACTCCGGCCGATTATGAACTACAGGAAGCCGAAGGAGTAGTGGTGGAGCAGATAATCCGCCCGACAGGTCTGCTCGACCCTGAGATCGAAGTACGTCCAAGCGAGAACCAGATTGATGATCTTCTGGAAGAGATTGTCGAGAGGGCATCCCGCAATGAACGCGTTCTTGTCACTACACTCACTAAGCGAATGGCCGAGGAACTCACCGAATATCTGCTGAACCACGGCGTCAAGGCCAATTATATTCATAGCGACGTGGCCACTCTTGACCGAGTGAAGATCATGAACGATCTCCGCGCCGGAGTCTTTGATGTGCTGGTAGGTGTGAACCTCCTGCGTGAGGGACTTGATTTGCCCGAAGTGTCGCTCGTTGCAATTCTCGATGCCGACAAGGAAGGATTCCTGCGCAGCCATAGAAGTTTGACACAGACAGCCGGACGTGCGGCAAGAAACGTCAATGGTAAGGTCATCATGTATGCCGACGTCATCACGGACAGTATGCAGAAAACCATCGACGAGACGGCCAGAAGAAGGAGCATCCAGCTGAAGTATAATGCCGACCACAATATTACTCCGACGCAGATTGTCAAGTCGATTTCTACGTCGCTGCCCACATCGAAGTCTGAGGGCGAGAGTGGCAAGCCGGCTCCTAAGCCAACGATGATGCAGCCGCAAGTCTACATCGAGCCCGAGGATACAGCAATGGTTGCCGACCCGATTGTGGATCAGATGACCAAGGCGCAACTGGAGAAGAGCATTGCCAACACCACACAGCTGATGAAGGAAGCTGCAAAATCCTTGGATTTTATCCAGGCTGCCCAATATCGCGATGAAATCGTTCGTTTGCAACAACAACTCGAACAGAAACAATAGAAAAAAGCAGAGCGGAATTGCCGAAGCCTGTCAACTTTCAGCAATTCCGCTCTGCGTTTTTATAATCTTTGGCCGAATGCCCCAAACAATATTGGGCATGAGGCTTTGTCATCAATAAGGTACATCACTCTGCATAGTGGGCAGACCATCTATGTCTCCACCGTTGAGTCGGCTGCCGATGATCTCTCCTCCCTGATCGTCTGCATCCAGAGGGGTGAACTGATTTTCTTCTGGATTGAGGAAGGCGGTGTATTCGCCCTTGAAAGTCAGCAGCACATCCTTAGTAGCACCTTTACGGTGCTTGGCGATGATGATCTGTGCCATGCCTTTCAAGTTGTTGCCTTTCTCATCTTGTAGGATATGGTAATATTCTGGACGATGGACGAATACCACCATATCTGCATCCTGCTCAATAGCACCCGATTCTCGCAGGTCGCTAAGCTGCGGGCGTTTGCCGTCTATGCCCTGGCCTTCACGGCTCTCCACTCCACGGTTGAGCTGCGAGAGGGCTATAATGGGAATGTCGAGCTCCTTGGCCAGTCCCTTCAGTGAGCGCGATATGGTCGAGACCTCTTCCTGACGGTTGTTGAAGCGCATGCCGTTGGCATTCATCAACTGCAAATAGTCGATCATAATGAGCTGCACACCTTTCTCGCGAACAAGTCGGCGGGCCTTGGTTCTCAACTCAAACACCGACAGTCCCGGAGTATCGTCGATATAAATAGGTGCGCCCGTCAGTTGGCTCAGATTCTTGTCCAGTCTCTCCCACTCGTCCGGCGCCAACTGTCCGTTCAGAATTTTTGAGCCCTTGATGCGGCAGGTATTGGAGATGAGACGGTTGACAAGTTGCACATTATTCATCTCGAGCGAGAAGAAACCTACGGGAATCTTATAGTCTACGGCCGCATTCTTGGCAAGACTTAAGGCAAAAGAGGTCTTACCCATGGCAGGACGACCGGCGATGATGATCAGGTCGCTTCGCTGCCAGCCGCTCGTCACCTCGTCGAGTTTTGTGTAGCCCGAAGGTATACCGGTAATACCACCATCGTTGGCCGAAGCCTTCGTGATGGCGTCGACGGCCTGCTTGATCACAGGGTCAATTTGGGTGAAATCTTGGCGCATGTTCTTCTGTGAGAGCTCAAAGAGCGCACCCTCTGCCTCCTGCATCAGGTCGTCCACGTCCACAGTGGCATCGAAAGCCTTCGTCTCTATGTTCGAGGCAAAATGAATAAGCTGCCGGGCCAGGTATTTTTGGGCGATAATGTGGGCATGGTATTCAATATTGGCCGAGGAGGCTACGAGAGAAGACAGCTCCATGACGTAGGGCGCTCCTCCAATGGATTCCAGGTCGCCCTGACGGTCCAGTTGGTCGGCCACGGTCATGAAGTCGACTGGACGTTCGTTCAAGTTCAATGTCTGAATGGCCTGATAGATCTTTTGATGGCGCGGATCGTAGAAACTCTCCGGGTGGAGCATCTCTGAGACCATAGAGAAGGCGTCCTTGTCGATCATCAGTGCGCCTAGCACAGCCTTTTCTATATCAAGGGCTTGGGGCTGAAGATGCCCGAATGATGGATCTATGGGTGTATTGGATGTTGTCTTTTTTCTTGTTGGAGTATTGGGCATAGCTAAATGATTTTTGTGCAAAGTTACAAAGAAATTGGATTCCGGCCTATGCATTTGCATAATTTTTCTTACCTTTGCCATGAACAATAAGAATACAACTATGGTAGTTTTTCCTTGTGCTAAAATCAATCTTGGACTGAATATCGTTGGCACCCGCGCTGATGGTTACCACGATATAGAAACCGTCTTCTACCCTATCCCACTGACAGATGCTTTGGAAATCAAGCACATGGACGAGGAATTTCCCTCTGACGTAAACTGTGACCTAAAGATCACGGGTAATGCAGTCGACTGCGATGAGGCCGACAACCTCGTGGTGAAAGCGTATAAGTTGCTGGCTGCAGACTATGATCTCCCTCGCATCCATGCTCATCTCTATAAGCGCATACCCTCGCAGGCTGGACTGGGAGGCGGATCAAGTGATGCGGCTTTCATGATCAGGCTGCTAGACGAACGTTTCCGCCTGAATCTGGGTATTGCCGTGATGGAGCGCTACGCCGCCCGTCTGGGTGCCGACTGTGCGTTTTTCGTCACTGCTGCTCCCGCCTTCGCCACAGGCATTGGCGATCAGCTTGAACCGGCCGATGACGAGCGAGGAAACCTCGAAGGTTACTATATTGCAATCGTGAAACCTGATGTTGCTGTCTCTACACGGGATGCCTATAAGAATGTGAAGGTTGAGAAGCCTGAAATCTCATGCCGTGAGATCGTACGTCGGCCAATTGATACGTGGCGGGACGCGCTGCGCAATGATTTCGAAGACAACGTATTCAAGATTTATCCCCTATTGGGCGACATCAAGGAGCGCCTGTATCAGCTTGGTGCTGTCTACGCGCAGATGTCTGGAAGCGGAAGCGCACTCTTCGGAATCTTCAGAGATTTACCAACAGAGCTTGACCAACAATTTCCTTACTGCTTTACTTTCACGTCTAAGCTATAAGAATCCAGGCGACTCTTCCCCAATAAATAGTAAGAAAGAAGTAGTAATTATTGGCTTGTGTCATCCGAAAAAATACTTAGTATGGGAGTATCGCAAGCCCATTGTTCATTGCTTTTCTCAAGGGGACGCAGGAACCTATTATTTATTCTGTATAACAGAAGAACATTATCATCTATGCTTTGAGTGAGAGCTATCTTATGCATTGTGTATTATAATTTGTAAATGAATCATGTCATTTTTGGAGAGTTCGCAATTTTATATTAACTTTGCAAAGAAAATAATTGTATAAGAAGTAACGATGGAAGTAGCAATCATCAAGTACAATGCAGGTAATATCTTTTCTGTGGTCAACGCCTTGAGGCGAATGGACATAGAACCTGTGCTGACCGACGATCGCGAGATTATCAGTCGAGCCGACCGAATCATCTTTCCCGGACAGGGCAGTGCAGAGACCACAATGCGTTATATCCGCGAGCATCACTTGGATGACCTCATCCGTTCGCTGCAGCAGCCTGTGTTGGGTATCTGTGTGGGACAACAACTCCTTTGCCGCCACTCGGAAGAAGGCAACGTAGACTGTATCGGGATATTCGACGTCGACGTCAAGCGCTTTCAGCCTTCTCGCCGGGAAGATAAGATACCTGCTATGGGATGGAACCAAATCCGCGACTTGAAATCAGATCTCTTCAAGCAATGGAAAGGTCGGCCGGATGGAGATATGCCCTATGCCTACTTCATCCACAGCTACTACGTGCCTCGGTGCAAATGGACTATAGCCGAGGCCGATTATATCCTTCCCTATTCCGCCGCACTGAAACGGGACAACTTCTATGCCGTGCAGTTCCATCCCGAGAAAAGCGGACGCGACGGAGAGCACATCATCAGAAACTTCTTGGACTTGAAAGACTGACAGATTATGATTGAACTCATCCCTGCAATAGATATCATCAACGGAGAGTGCGTGCGTCTCTACAAGGGCGACTACGCGCAGAAAACTGTCTACAACAGCGATCCTGTTGCCGTGGCCCGGCAGTTTGAGAAACTCGGCTTCAGGCGGCTGCACGTTGTTGACCTCGACGGCGCTAAAACTGGACACGTGGTCAATGACCATGTACTGCGAAAAATTACCGAGGCAACTGGACTTGTAGTCGACTTTGGTGGCGGTATCTCCAGCGATGAGGACATAGAGAAAGCCTTTCAGGCTGGCTGCAGCATGGTGACCATTGGCAGCATTGCAGTCACTCAGCCCCAGCTAATGGATAAGTGGCTGAAGAAATATGGACCCGAGCATATCATTCTGGGTGCTGACGCCCGCAACGGCTACGTCTCCATTCATGGGTGGAAGCAGGATTCCAAAGTCGAACTTTTCAACTTTCTTGATGACTATTTTCAAAAGGGTGTTCGCAACGTGCTATGTACCGATATCAGTAAGGACGGTACGCTCACAGGCCCTTCGACTGCGCTCTATAAGAAGATTATGAAGCGTTTTCCCGAGTTGAAGCTCATTGCGAGCGGTGGAGTTGCCAGCGACGACAACATCCTCAGTCTGCAGAACGAAGGCATACCGGCAGTGGTCTTTGGAAAAGCCTTCTATGAAGGCCAAATCTCGCTGCCACGACTCTACAGCGGCTTTTCTCTGGCCAAACGTATCATCCCGTGTCTGGATGTGAAAGACGGTCAGACTGTAAAGGGAGTCAATTTCGTCAATCTCCACGTTGCCGGCGACCCCGTGGAACTGGGCAAGGCCTACAGTGACGCCGGTGCCGACGAACTGGTGTTTCTTGACATCACGGCCAGTGTTGAGGGCCGCAAGACCTTCAAACAGATGGTGTCGCGCGTGGCGAGGGAAATCAATATCCCCTTCACAGTTGGCGGAGGCATCAACAGCATCGAGGACGTGGAAGAACTGCTGGGAGCTGGTGCCGACAAGGTGAGCGTGAACACAGCAGCCCTCCGCCGACCGCAACTCATTCACGACATTAGCAGTCGCTTTGGCTCTCAGGTGTGCGTCGTTGCCATCGACGCCCGCAAGGATGCTGATGGATGGTTCTGCTATGTCAAGGGAGGACGTGAGCGCACGGACAAGGGGCTCTTCGACTGGGCCAAAGAAGCCGAAAGTCTTGGTGCTGGTGAGATTCTCTTCACGAGTATGAATCACGACGGTACGCAGCAGGGATTTGCCAACGAAGCCTTGAGCGAACTCTCCCTAAACCTCAGCATTCCGATTATTGCCAGTGGCGGTGCCGGAACCATGCAGCACTTCCTCGACGCTTTCACCATCGGTAAGGCCGACGCAGCCTTGGCAGCCAGCGTATTCCATTACGGTCAGATAGCTATTCCGGAACTGAAAGCTTTTCTGAAAGGCAAAGGAGTTAACATACGCATATAAATACACTTTGACACTATGAATATAGATTTCGAAAAAGGCAACGGACTCGTTCCGGCTATCATACAGGATGCCGACACCCGGCAGGTTCTCATGCTGGGATACATGAATCAAGAGTCGTATGAGAAAACCCTTGCAACGAAACGCGTCACGTTTTGGAGCCGGTCGCGTCAATGCTTGTGGACCAAAGGCGAGACGAGCGGAAACTTTCTCAATCTTGTGGACATCAAGAGCGACTGCGACTACGACACGTTGCTTGTCCGCGTACATCCCGAAGGACCAGTGTGCCATAAGGGTACGGAGACTTGTTGGGGTGAGGAGAATAACTTTAACCCAATAGAGTTTCTCTCTGAATTGCAGGATTTTATCAATCAGCGCAAGGATGAAATGCCCGAAGGTAGCTACACTACATCTCTCTTTCTGAAAGGCATCAACCATATTGCCCAGAAAGTCGGTGAGGAAGCCGTAGAGACCGTCATCGAGGCTTGTGCGGGAAAAGACGACAAACTCGTGTATGAGGCTTCAGACTTGATTTATCATCTCATCGTGCTCCTTTCGGCCAAAGGCTTGAGAATTGAGGATGTGGCCAAAGAACTGCTCCTGCGCCACAAGCCCGATTGGGATAAAGACCGCAGGCTGGCAAAATACAATAAAACCATCGAAAAAAAGACTGATACAACATGCTGATAGAATATAAGAATGTCGACATCTTCCAAGACGACATGAAGGTGCTTGAAGGTGTAAACTTCCACGTTGACGAGGGTGAGTTTGTCTATCTTATCGGTAAGGTAGGATCGGGCAAGAGTTCACTGCTCAAGACCCTTTACTGTGAGCTCGACCTGCATCCGGAACACTGCGAGAAGGCTGAAGTGCTTGGACGCCGGATTGTAGATCTAAAACGCAAGGACATTCCTGCCCTGCGCCGTGAAATGGGAATTATCTTCCAGGACTTCCAGTTGCTCCACGACCGAAACGTATTCCAGAATCTCAGGTTCGTGCTTCGCGCTACAGGATGGAAGAAAAAACAGGACATCAGCCAGCGTATTGACGAAGTGCTCAACGACGTAGGTATGTTGGAGAAGAAGAACAAAATGCCTCATGAACTTTCTGGAGGTGAGCAGCAGCGCATCGCGATTGCACGTGCACTACTCAACAAGCCCAAAGTGATTATTGCCGATGAGCCCACAGGCAATCTAGACATCGAGACAGCAACAAGCATCGTTGCCCTGCTGAAGAATGCGACAGAGTCAGGGACTGCCGTGGTAATGTCGACCCATAACATTCAGATGCTCGACCGCTTCCCTGGGGTTGTCTACCGGTGCAAAAACCACCATTTCACCGACGTCACGAAGGAATATAACAAGATGGACCTCTCGGAAGATGCTGAGACAGAGGACAGCAACAGTGTAGAACAATAATAAAGATAGGATATGAAAGTAATGAAGTTTGGCGGTACATCCGTTGGTACCCCGGAGAGAATCAAGAATGTTTGTAAACTCATCACAAAGTCGGGCGAGCCTACTTTTGTCGTGCTGTCGGCTATGAGCGGTACAACCAACTCTCTTGTAGAGATTACGGATTATCTTTATAAGAAGAATCAAGAAGGAGCTTCCGAGATCATCAACCGCTTGGAGGAGAAATATATCAAAGTGGCCAACGAACTGTTGACAACCGAAGCAAGCAAGCAGAAAGCACAGGACTTCCTCAAGAGTGAGTTTGAATATCTCCACTCGTTTACGAAGGACTTTTTCACCTCTTTTGAAGAGAAGGCCATCGTCGGACAGGGAGAAATCATCTCAACAAATCTCGCTGCAGATTATCTTGAAGAACAAGGCATTAAGGTAGTGTTGCTCAACGCGTTGGATTTTATGCGTACGGACAAGAACGGTGAGCCTGATCTGCAATATATCAAACAGAAGTTATCGGAATGCATGACCGCTAATCCCGATTACCAAATCTATTTGACCCAAGGATTCATTTGCCGCAATGCTTACGGCGAAGTGGACAACCTGCAGCGTGGTGGCAGCGACTATACGGCATCGCTTATCGGCGCAGCCATTCAGGCAGAGGAGATTCAGATTTGGACGGACATCGACGGTATGCATAACAACGATCCTCGATTTGTTGAGCATACAGAGGCCGTCCGACAGCTCAACTTTGAAGAGGCTGCTGAGTTGGCTTATTTTGGTGCGAAGATTCTCCACCCCACATGTGTGCAGCCTGCCAAATACGCAGGAATCCCCGTGCGCCTAAAGAACACAATGGATCCTGAGGCCGAGGGCACCATCATCGACAATGTTTCCGTGAGAGGTAAGATTAAAGCCGTCGCTGCCAAAGGTAATATCACAGCTATCAAGATCAAGTCGAGCCGCATGCTGGGTGCCGCTGGCTTCATGCGCAAGGTGTTCGACATCTTTGAAAGCTATCAGACCTCCATCGACATGATTACTACGTCGGAGGTTGGCGTAAGCATGAGTATCGATAACACATCTCACTTAACCGAGATTGTCGACGAACTGAAGAAATACGGTACTGTGACCGTAGATTCAGACATGTGCATCATCTGTGTTGTGGGCGACTTGGACTGGAGCAATGTGGGATTCGAAACCATTGCCACCGACGCTATGAAAGATATTCCTGTGAGAATGATCTCCTATGGTGGCAGCAACTACAACATCTCCTTCCTTATTCGTGAGGCCGACAAGAAGAAGGCGCTGCAGAACCTCAATCGTGTAGTTTTTCATCAATAGACAGAATTCCCAAATATGACGATAGATAATTTTCCTATAGAGAGTTTCCAGAAAATGGAAACTCCCTTCTATTATTATGACAGTCGCATATTGAGCCAGACGCTGGACAGCATTCGCAAGGAGCTGTCAAGATATGACGGCTTTGTGATGCATTATGCTGTCAAGGCCAATGCCAATCCCAGCGTGCTGGGCATGATAGCCAGGGCAGGACTTGGCGCCGACTGCGTTAGTGGCGGTGAGATTAAAGCCGCTTTGGATGCCGGTTTCCCTGCAAAGGGTATCGTGTATGCAGGCGTGGGCAAGAAAGACTGGGAAATCCGATTGGGACTGGAGAAAGGGATTCTCTGCTTCAACGTGGAAAGCATTGCCGAGATGGAAGTCATCAATGAGATTGCCGGCGAGATGGGTAAGGTGGCTGATATCTGTCTGAGAATCAATCCCGACATTCGTGCCCATACCCACAAGAATATCACTACGGGGCTGGCTGAGAATAAATTCGGGATTGCCCTTTGCGATATGTTCCCTGCCATAGAGGAGGCACAGACTATGCAAAATATCAACTTCATCGGTCTGCATTTCCATATTGGCAGTCAGATTCTTGACATGACCGACTTCGTCTCGCTGTGCAACCGTATCAACGATATCCAGTCGCAGTTGGAGCAGCAGAACATAAAAATCAAGATCATCAACGTGGGTGGTGGCTTGGGCATCGACTATACAGATCCAGAGTCTAATCCCATTCCCGACTTCAAGTCTTACTTCAGCACCTATGCCACCCATCTCCATCGGCGTGGCAATCAGCAGGTTCACTTCGAATTGGGACGGGCCGTTGTTGCTCAGATGGGTAGTCTGATCACGCAGGTGCTTTATGTTAAGCAGGGAGTCAACAAGCAGTTTGTCATTGTTGATGCCGGTATGAGCGACCTCATCCGTCCTGCCCTCTATCAGGCTTACCACAAGATAGAGAACATTTCCAGTGATCTGCCTTTGTCCACATACGACGTAGTGGGGCCTATCTGTGAGTCGAGCGATGTCTTCGGCAAACACATTGACATCAACACGACCCATCGTGGCGATCTCATTGCTATACGCTCGGCCGGTGCCTATGGTGAAATTATGGCCAGCCAGTACAACTGCCGCCCACTGCCTAAAGGCTATCTCATGTAAGGTCTGCATTCTTTGGTTGCTGATGGAGTGCACGGTGATATACCTCTTGGTATTCAATCGTGTTCTTCAGAAGCAAACTAAGAAAGTCATCTTCATTGTTAACTCTTAAAAAACTACTATTCATGGGCTTTCAAACTTCAATAGCAATAGATTTACCAACAATTATCTCGTTTGTCGTCCTGCTTGTCGTCGCCTTCATAGCACCGCTGATGAGTCCCTTTTTTAGAAAGAAAGGAATCTTTCAGCAGATGCATGAAGATGACGGAGAAGGCGACAGTGCAGCTGAAAGCGAATCCGTGCTCAGCCCTATTACAGTGGTCATCACCACTCACGACAATGCCGTGGATCTGGAGCGCAACCTGCCCTTGTTTCTCCGTCAGGACTATCCTGCGGGATTCAGGGTTATCGTCGTGGCCGACGAGACCGACAGCGAAACGATTGATGTTCTGAAGCGATTTGCCACCGACAGCTCACATCTCCAAGAGACAGCGATAACGGGCAGTGAGTCGGCGAAGATCTCTACCGTCAATGCACAATTGTATTATATCTTGCTTCCTTCTTCCAGCCGGTATATGAGTCGGAAGAAACTCGGAGTTACTCTTGGCGTAAAGGCAGCCATGACCGACTGGGTATTGCTTACCGATCCTTTCTGCCATCCCGCCAGTGACCAGTGGCTGAAGGCAATGGCCAAGAAAGCCACAGAGGATAAGAACCTCGTCTTGGGATACACTAGATTTACCGAAGAAGCACCCGATTACATGCGATTCCTGCGTCTCCATACAGATATCTATCTGATGCGTCAGGCTATACGCGGCAAGGCATTCCGCTCCCAAGGAAGCAATCTGATGTTCCGCAAGGCCGAGTTCCTCGAGAACGAAGGCTATAAGGGCAACTTGGAATTGATCAGAGGTGAGTACGATTTTATCGTCAACAAATTTGCCCGCCAAGACGGCACAGCCCTGCAACTCAGTCCTGAGTCGTGGATGATAGAGGATGTTCCGGGAAAGAAAGCCTGGCGCAACAAGTTTCTTTTCACTCTGGCCAGTTTTCCCAAACTCGAGCGCAGTACTGGAATACGCTTCCTCTACAGACTTGATCAGGCAGCCTTGCACATCAGCCTGTGGATGCTTTTGGCTTCGGCTGTGATCTTCGGCTGCTTTCAGCAATGGATTGGACTAGGAGTGGCAGTACTCGCTCTCATCATCAACATCATTGTTAATACCCTGGTCTGCAGGTCTGCGGTCAAGGAGTTTGACCCTGAGCTGCCGGCCAGTAAGCTCTATGTATTTCAGCTTCGCGTCTTATGGACACGCATGCTGATGCGGCTCCGCTATCGGAAAGCAAACAAATTGGATTTTACAACTCACAAGCAGTAGGCTTCACTTATGCGTATCCGTTTTTTCATAGCTCCTTCTCTTCCAAAAGACCATGTCGGGAGACTTTTGGCTGAGGCTCTGGCAGCCGCACTCTCAGAGAAAGACGGTCTGCAGGTTGTCTGTTCTTCTAAATCCCCCTTGTCCAACGGTCATCCAGAGTCAACACCTCATCTAGTGCATGTCTTTGGTGCATGGGATAATGCCGCAGCTACATTTCTTTTCAAAGCCAGAAATCGTGGGATACCCACAGTCTATTCGCCAGTGGGAGGACTGATTTCATGGAACAAAGAACAGGAGGGCATTCAACGTCGCATAGCTCTCTATGCCCGCCAGCTTCGCATGATCGGTCAGGCGGAGGCAGTCGTTACCTTCAGTCAGATAGAAAAACAAAGCGTAGAGAAAATGAAGAATGCCATCCGGTTGGAAACATTCGCTAATCCCATTATCACCAACACGGTCACGATGGATGGCCTAGTCGGTCAGATGATAAAGCTCTATGAGCAGGCAGAAAAATCGTTTGACGAGAAGGTACGTCAGCAGATTAATAATAAAATCTTCGCATGGAAGGATTCAGTGAGCATCCATGCCATCCTTTTCAAACTCTTCTATCTTCAGCATCAGCTTCATCAAGGCGTCATTCCACACGATTCCATCGCAGAACTGGGCCAAATGATGATGACTACCGACTATAATGAGGACGAGATGAACGATATTCTTCAACAACTAAAGATGGATAAATGGATAGCCAGACTCGAACAAATTCTTAGCGAGACAGACGGCCTCACCGAAGGTTTCATGCCTTCACCACCTCTGAACGACTCTACAACAAAAAGAATAAAAAACTTCATTGAGCCTTAATAGAGAGACTGGCTTTTCTGATTGGGTAGACCTTTCTGACAAGTCTGACCTAACCGATTGGTCCAAAAGGTCCGACTAGTCCAATAATTCCGACTGGTTCTCCCAATCAGAAAAGCCAGATATTCTATCTTTTTCTGAATCCCCAGATAGAAGGGTTAAAAGTACTTTCAATCACTTTCTCACGAGTATCGGGCAAATTACAGAAGAAGTCGAATCCTGTAAGAGCTTCGAGCTGGTCGATCGACATTGCATAATCGCCAAGGTAAGTGTCGGTATTGTCTTCGTGCTTGAAGAGCAAACCGATAGCATTGTATTGTCCATTGTAAACCCTCAGCAAAGCCACAAAGAAATAGCCGGGTACAACCAAACCGTTGTAGCGGGTCTCTAGGATTTGGTTGGTGAGCGTCCCTCCTGTACCTATCGTGCCACCCTTGCAAATGTAGAGGGTATCGCAGAAGTTACGTCTGCGCCCAAGATTTCGAACTGCATTCTCCATGTTGAGCCAGATGCCAGGATCGCCATCGGCTGAGCCATTGAATACCGAACGTTGTGGCTGCATGTTGGTCAGAAAGAAGGTTTGATAGTTCTGCTCTTTGGAACAAAGACGGTC
>Ga0256406_1000655_pt1 | contig 61701 bp, 50 predicted proteins | sample RumenRJG_03DNA_FD_185986 | JGI IMG/M metagenome (GOLD analysis project Ga0256406, IMG submission 185986) | Bovine rumen microbial communities from Lethbridge, Alberta, Canada - RJG_03 | ecosystem: Host-associated > Mammals > Digestive system > Stomach > Rumen | place: Canada: Alberta | collected... | reverse complement strand
GCCTGTCTGATCAGAATGTGCTGGAGAAAAGCGGCGGCATTGCGTATCTGACCCAGCTGGTAGATGCCTCTGTTACCAGCTATAACACGAAGAACTACATCAATCTGATCAAAGACAAGGCTCTGATGCGCCGCATGATTGAAACGGCGGCCAGGATTGCCGAAGATGGCATGGAAGGTCAGACCAGTGTGGATGACTATCTGGATGCAGCAGAAAAGCAGATTCTGGAAGTATCTCATAACCGCCGGGCAGGTGAGTTCAAGTCTTCCCAGGTGGTCATGAATGATGTTCTGGCCAATATTCACAAGATGGCAGAGGCTCACAGCAATGTGACCGGCATGAAGACTGGGTTTGAAGCATTGGATAATACATTGCATGGCTTTCAGCGCGGAGACCTGATCATTATTGCGGCGCGTCCTTCCATGGGAAAAACGGCGGTGGCGCTGAATGTGGCGATGAATGTGGCAATGTATCAGCCGGATGCGGCAGTGGCGCTGTTTTCGCTGGAAATGGGGGCTGAGTCCCTTGGCATGCGTATGCTCAGTGCCAAAAGCGGCATCAAGGCTGATAATCTTAAGACCGGCCAGCTGAGTGATGATGACTGGAACCGGGTCAATGAGGCAGCAGGTGAGTTGCGCAGCGCACATATTTACATTGATGACAATCCGATGACCAAGGTGGCGGACATTGCATCCAAGGCAAGACGTCTGCAGGCAGAGCACAAGGGTGGTCTTTCCCTGATTATGATTGACTATATTCAGCTGATTACCGGGGACAGGCGCAATGCGGGTGAAAACAGGCAGCAGGAAGTTTCTGATATTTCGCGCGGTTTGAAGAATGTTGCCCGTGAACTGCAGGTCCCGGTGATTGCTTTGTCACAGTTGAGCCGTACGGTTGAACAGCGTGAGAACAAGCGTCCTATGCTTTCTGACCTGCGTGAATCCGGTGCAATTGAACAGGATGCCGATGTGGTCATGATGCTGTACCGTGATTCTTATTACAATGAGGCAGCCAAGGAAGAGGCGGAAAAGAATAACAGTGAGCAGCTGGAGATTAATATTGCCAAGCACAGAAATGGTGCTACCAGGAAGATCATGCTTGCCTTCCAGGCGAATACCAATGCCCTGTTCAATATCAGCGGGCAGACGGAGCCGGAAGAATAATGAAACACTTCTGGTCTGTGACAGCCTGCCTGCTGGCAGCAATTGGCATTGTGATGGTCTCTTCTTTGCTGTCTCCATCCATTGGTGCAAATGTGAATCTGGCTTCCACCGGTCTTTTTTCGCAGTCTGTCACAGCCATTCATCTGCATCCATCCACACAGTATGTTCTCTATGACGGTGCCACCCGGATCGGTGTTCTTTCTTCCTGGGAAAAGCTCGATCATTTTCTGCAAAAGGAATATGAGCATGGTTATGCAGAATCTTTTCCGGATACGTCTTTGTCTCTGGGAAAGGATCTCTATCTCACGCGGGAGCAGTCTTACTTTTCCTACCGCAATGCGGATGAGGATATCTTTTCCTATCTGAAGGAGAATCATCTTTTTTCAATCGGTGCCGTGAAGGTTACCATGAGCGGTGATGATAGCATCAGTGGCCAGATCTATGTCACTGACAGAGAGCTGTTCCTTCAGGCACTGCATTCTTTTCTGGAATTGTTTGTCAGCAGTGATGATCTGGACCGCTTGGAAAGGGGGCAGACTCTGCCCGCGCTCAGTGAGCCAGGCGAACAGACAACGGGTATTGCCATTGGTCAGAAGATCACCTATGCCAAGGCTGCTGCACCGGTGGATGAAGTCATGACCAGCACGGATGAGGTATTGAACTGGCTGGAATATGGACCGGCCCCGGAGAAAACGTATTATACGGTAGAAGAGGGAGACAGTCTTGCCGGCGTTGGGGCAAAGAATGGAGGGCTTTCTGCCCGTCAGGTCATGATGCTCAATACCGATACGATTTCCAGTGTGCATCAGTTTCTGCTGGCTGGTCAGCAGTTGAACATAACCTATTTTACTTCGGCCCTGACTGTGAATGTGACAAAGGCGCGGCTGGTGAAGGAAGAGGTTCCTTTTGCGACCCATTATATAGAGGATGAAACCGTAGCACCCGGAAGCCGGAAGGTTCTGCAGGAAGGAGTCAGCGGTGAGCGCAGCGTTCTCTATCAGGAGACGTGGACCAACGGTGTTCTGATCAAGGGCAGCTATGTTTCAGAACGTGATGACAGGCAGGCTGTGGATGAGGTCGTAGCTGTGGCGCCGGGAGAGGCAGGAAAACTTGGCACGGGCAATTTCATCTGGCCGGTGGATAATGCGGCGATTGCCTGCGGCTGGGATGACTACAGCGGCCATGAAGCATTGGATATCATCAATGTGTACAACCGCTATGGCGATGTCAGGGCTGCTGATGCCGGCATTGTCGAAGCCAATGGCTATGACCAGAATCGTGGCAATTATCTCATGATTGACCATGGCAATGGTCTGTATTCCTGCTATGGCCATCTCAACGAAGCATCTTCTCTTCCTGCGGGCAGCACCGTACAGCGCGGCGAAGTGATCGGTCAGATCGGTACCAGCGGCAATGCCACTGCACCAGCATTAAGCTTTTATATCAGTGTCCAGCAGCCGGACAATGCGCAGAATCCATGCGACGGCTATCTGGACTGTACGGGGTATGCATATGAGAATTGATTTACTGGCAAGTGGTTCAAAAGGCAATGCCTGTCTGGTGCGGGATGGCACAACCTGTATCCTGATTGACTGTGGCTCAACAAAGAAATATTTGTTTTCTGCCCTGGCAAAGGTTGGTGCAGATCCAGATGAGATTGATGCGGTATTGATTACACATGATCATGCGGATCATGTATCACAGATCCGCCATTTTGCGGATCATACGATCTATTCACCTGTGGAGATTCCGGACATTGAGACGCTGCATGTGCAGGCAATGAAGCCTTTCGTGATTGAAACACTGAAGATTACACCGATTGCTCTGAGCCATGATGCCCCGCATACAACCGGGTATATCTTTGAAAACGGCACTGAAAAGCTCGTGTATGTGACCGATACAGGATACGTTTCAGAGCGGTATTTCGCCTTGATGAAGGGGGCGGATACTGTCATAATGGAAAGCAATCATGATGTGGGCATGCTGATGAGGACAAGAAGGCCGCAGTATGTCAAAGCCCGCATCTATTCTGATGAAGGACATCTGTGCAATGAGGACTGTGCGGCTGTACTGGATGCGGTAGTCACGGAAAATACAAAGACGGTCTTTCTGGCCCATCTGTCACAGGAGGGCAATACAAGAGAGAAGGCGCTTGCTGTCAGCAGTGATTTACTGCTGGCGCATCATCATGACCTGAACCGCCGTCTGGTGATAGCAGCTGCCGGTCAGTTCGAAATACTGACCAGGGGGGATACGGATGAAGAAATGGATTACGGGACTGTTTATCGTGCTGTTGGCATGGAATGCGGGACTGACCTATGTCCTGACCAGAAAAACAACATCTGAAAAGAAAGATACAGCCCAGGAACAAAGTGAATATACACTGACTGACTATACATCTGATCTGTCCGCAATGGTTGCCAATGTGCGTGCTTCGGTTGTACAGGTCGTCTCCTCAACAAGAGGGTCTGGCGTGATCTTTGGCTCAGATGAGGGCAATGCGTACATCGTAACATGCAAGAGCATTGTCAATGACAATGATGCTGCATCCGTTTATTTTGATTCGGGAACGGAAATTGACGGTACGGTCATCGGCAGAGATGATGGCACGGGTATTGCCGTGATCAAAGTGCCGGTTTCTTTCGCAGTAACAGTCTTTACCAAAGGTGATTCCGATAGTGTGTCTGCTGGTGAGTATGTCAGCTCTCTTTCCGGACGCAATCCGGATACCGGCAGGATGGGAGTTGCTTTTGGCACCGCTTCTGATGCCGGCATGGGCAGAGTCAGTTCCTCCACCTTGTGGCATGCGCAGCTGATTGAAACGGATATCCGTCTGGCCAATTCTGCCATTGGCGGACCGCTGTGTGATGGCGGCGGAGCACTGCTTGGCATGATGCTGGACAGTGTGGAAAACGGTGAAACAAGCCGCAGCTATGCGATCGGTGTTTCAGATGTACAGAAAGCTTATGATGAAATCTTAAAGGACGGCAGTGTGAGCAGAGGATGCCTGCCGATAACAGGCATCAACCTTTCTGATCTGCGCCAGTATCAGAAGAATGAACGTGGACTGAATCTGGACTCTTCCAAGGGAATTCTCATGAATAGTGCTGGCGGCAGTGCACAGGATATTCTGCAGACCAATGATGTGATTACTGCGGTGAATGGAACACGTACAGACAATCTCAAGGAACTGCGATCCGTGCTGTACGATTGTGCAAGCGGCCAGGAGCTTTCTCTGACCATCATCCGGGATGGCAGTCAGATGGATGTGAGTGTGATTGCCGAATGATCCGCATCATTGCCTGTGGAAAGATGAAAGAAGCCTGGATGCGGGACGGCATACAGGAATATGTCAAGCGCATCCGTCCGTATGAAAAGATTGAGCTTGTGGAAGTGGCTGATGAAAGAGCACCGGAAACAAACAGTGATGCCGAAAATGAGCTTGTGAAGCAGAAAGAAGGGGAACGCCTGCTCAAACAGATTCATCCGGATGAGTATGTGATTCTGCTGGATCTGGCCGGCAAAGAGTGGACCTCACCCCAGATGGCAGACTATCTGGATAAGCTGTATACTTCCGGACACAGTAAAATTGATTTTGTGATTGGGGGATCGCTGGGACTGTCCAAGGATGTCATTGCCCGCAGTGATTACCGCTGGAAGCTTTCAGCCAATACCTTTCCCCATCAGATCTGCCGGATTCTCACTCTGGAACAGATCTATCGGTGTTTTCGGATTCTGCATCACGAACCGTATCATAAATAATGGAAAAGAAACGAGGGGATTATCATGCAGCGAAGCAGTGGCATTCTGATGCCGGTACCATCCTTGCCCGACAGCTATGGCATCGGCTCTATCGGCAAAAGTGCAAAGCAGTTCATTGACTTTCTGGCAGCGTCCAGTATCCGTTACTGGCAGATATTGCCACTTGGCCCTACGGGCTATGGCAATTCACCCTATCAGCCTCTGTCATCTTTTGCCGGCAATCCTTATCTGATTGATCTGGACTGGCTTGCGGAGCACCACTATCTGAAAAAAGAGGAACTGCCTGCTGTGGAAGAAGAGGACTGGATTGACTATGGAAGGCTGTATAAACAGCGCATTGCCCTGCTGAAAAAGGCATGTGCAAGAATGCCGGAAGTAAATCCGGCTGACTACCTGTCCTTTGTAAAGGAAGAGCAGTCATGGCTGAAGGACTATGCGGAATTCATGGCTGTCAAAGACAGCCAGCAGGGCAGATCATGGCAGCAGTGGCCGCAGGATCTGCGCACCCGGCAGAGTGAAGCTGTAGGGGAAGTGATTGCAAAGCATCATGACAGTGCTGTTTTTTATCAGCGTGTGCAGTATCTCTTTTTCAGGCAGTATGAAGAACTGCGGGAATATGCAAAACAAAAGGATGTGCAGATCATTGGAGATCTGCCATTCTATATGGCCCCGGATTCCATTGATGTCTGGGCGCATCCAGAACAGTTTTCTCTGAATCCTGACGGCAGTCTTTCTGCCTGTGCCGGCATGCCGGGTCAGGTATGGGGAAATCCGCTGTTCAACTGGGAAAGAATGCAGCAGGATGGCTATGCCTGGTGGATCCGGCGTGCCATGTTTCAATACCGCTTCTGCGACATGTTGCGGATTGATCACTTTCAGGGCTTTTTCCGCTACTATGCCATTGATCCCAATACCAGAGAAGGCCAGTGGTGTCAGGGACCGGGTCAGGATCTGTTTGACAGACTGGAACAGGCCAATGGCAGAAAGGAAATGCTGGTGGAAGATCTGGGTGAGCTGGATGATGCATTCAAAGCACAGGTCAAAGCATCCGGCTTCATGGGCATGCGCATCCTTGAGTATGCCTTTGATGAAAAGGATCCTGGTTCCTGGTATATGCCATTTCAGTATGCACTGCGCAATGCCTGCGTATATACTGGCACCCATGATAACAATACGCTGATGGGGTGGATCAAAGACGAGCCGGAAAGGGCGCAGCGGGCATGCGCATACTTTGGCTGTACAAAGAAGGAACTCTGGCAGGTCATGCTGAAATGTGTCTGGGGATCTCCCTGTGATCTTGCCATTGTCCAGGCTCAGGACATTCTTCGTCTGGCCGGCACGGAACGCACGAACAACCCGTATGGCGGCACTCACAACTGGTGCTGGCGTGCCAAAACGGGTGCCTTTGATGCCGCACTTGCTGCATGGCTGAAAGAAAACATGAAGCTGTACTGCCGCACTGCCAGCTAGATCAAAGATCAAGCCTTGTATAGTTCTTTTTGTCAGACATCGTGAAAGTTCCTCATGATTCTTTCGTGCTATATCCGACCATAAATCATCATCCTGATTCCCATCAATTCAGTGCAATAGATCTGTTGCAGTGAGTTGTGCAATTTAGACAATCTTTTTTACAGTATTTGTAACCGCTTGTAAACTGGCACATGGTGGGTTAAAATAATACCAGTCAATGAAATTCAGGAGGAATGATAGAAATGAAACAGATTTCAGTTACAGTCGTTGACCCGGTAGGACTGCATGCACGTCCTGCTACGGTTGCCGTAAATGCTGCCAGCAAGTTCAAGAGTGAAGTAAAGGTATCCTACAAGGGACGTACCGTGAATATGAAGTCCATCATGGGTGTGATGTCTCTTGGTATTCCGACACAGTCTGAAATCACTGTCACATGCGATGGTGAGGATGAGGATGTTGCCGTCAAGACAATCGAAGACGTGCTGCGCGCGCAGAAAGTCATTGCCTGAAGTGAGGAATAAAGAAGGGATCTGGCCTTATGCGCCAATCCCTTTTTTTCAGGAAAAAGGAGTAATAGATAATGGATTACAGGGAAGAGTATAATCGTTGGCTGCAGGCGGATCTGGTGGATTTTGATCTGAAACATGAGCTGCATCAGATTGCGGATGATGATGAGGCAATCAAGGATCGTTTTGCCGTTGCTTTGAAGTTTGGTACAGCAGGTTTAAGAGGGGTGCTTGGTGCTGGTACCAACAGGATGAATATCTGGGTGGTGCGTCAGGCTACCCAGGGTGTTGCGGACTGGGTGAAGACGCAGGGCGGTACACAGACGGTTGCCATTTCCTATGATTCCCGTCTGAAGGGATGGAACTTTGCCCGTGATGCGGCTGGTGTACTGGCTGCCAATGGCATTCATGTTGTGATCTATGATGAGCTGATGCCGGTACCGGCACTGAGCTTTGCAACCCGCTATTATCATTGCAATGCAGGCATTATGATCACGGCTTCGCACAATCCGGCAAAATATAATGGTTATAAGGCGTATGGACCGGATGGCTGCCAGATGACAGATGATGCGGCTGCGGTTGTTTATGCGTCGATTCAGAAGACGGATGTTCTGACTGGCGCTGCGTATATGAGCTTTGCACAGGGTGTACAGAAGGGACTGATTCAGTTTGTCTCTGATGAGTGCAAGAAGGCGCTGTATGCAGCTATTGAGGCATGTCAGGTAAGGCCTGGCCTTTGTGCAAAGGCAGGCCTGAAGCTTGTGTATTCACCGCTGAATGGCACGGGCCTTGTGCCGGTGACGCATGTTCTGCAGGATATGGGCATTACGGATATCACGATTGTGCCGGAGCAGGAATATCCAAACGGCTATTTCACAACATGTTCCTATCCGAATCCGGAGATCTTTGATGCCCTGAAGCTTGGCCTGGAACTGGCAAAGAAGGAGGGCGCTGATCTGATGCTGGCAACGGATCCGGATGCGGATCGTGTCGGTATTGCCATGAAGTGTCCGGATGGATCCTATGAGCTTGTCAGCGGCAACGAGATGGGTGTTCTGCTGCTGGATTACATTTGTGCCGGCCGTATTGAAAAGGGTACGATGCCTGAACATCCGGTGGCAGTGGAATCCATTGTTTCCACACCGCTTGCTGAAGCAGTAGCGAAGCACTATGGCGTTGAACTGCGTCATACACTGACAGGCTTCAAGTGGATCGGTGATCAGATTGCCCAACTGGAGGCAAAAGGGGAAGAGAAGAGATTCATCTTTGGTTTTGAGGAATCTTATGGCTATCTGGCTGGCTCCTATGTCCGTGACAAGGATGCTATTGTAGGTTCCATGCTGATCTGTGAGATGGCTGCCTATTATCGTTCCAGGGGTTCTTCCATCAAGCAGCGTCTGGAAGAGATTTACGCTCAGTATGGCCGCTATCTGAACAAGGTGGATGCCTTTGAGTTTGACGGTCTTTCCGGCATGGAGAAGATGGCTGGCATCATGTCCGGTCTGCGCACGAATGCGCCGGTTTCCTTTGCCGGACATAAAGTTGTCAAAGTTACGGACTATGAAGACAGTGAATCAACTGGTCTGCCGAAGGCAAATGTCCTGCGCTATGATCTGGATGATGGTGCGGTTGTAATCGTGAGACCTTCAGGCACAGAGCCAAAGATCAAGACTTACTTTACAACCAGGGGGACAACCCTGGCAGAGGCGCAGAAAGAGAAGGACGATCTTGCTGCGGCTGTCAAACCGTTATTATCCTGAGTCATTGGGACACAGATGGGTTTCCATCTGTGTCTTTTTTTTCTGCGATCACTTCACACCGGGCTTATAATCCATTAAAATTGAGCAGTCAGAGAGCTGTATTAGAAAGTGGGGAACACATCATGGATGATGAGATGCGGATGGCGCAGTACCATGCCGGCCAGTGCATTGATGCCTGGAAGCTTTTTGGTGCGCACCGCTGCCGCGTGAACAACTGTGAAGGCGTCGGCTTTGCCGTCTATGCCCCGCATGCCCGCAATGTCTTTGTCATCGGCTCTTTCACCAACTGGGAGGATCATCCCATCCGTATGATCCGCACCGGCTTTACCGGTGTCTGGCAGGTGTTTGTACCCAATGTGTATGAATGGGACAGTTATAAATACCGGATTGAAACAAACCGCGGTGACTGGATTGACAAGGCGGATCCGTTTGCCTTTTATGCGGAAACAAGGCCGGAAACAGCTTCCAAAGTTGTGGATTTACGCCGTCTGACATGGTCGGATGAGATCTGGCAGAGCCGTCCTTCTTCCTTTGATAACCGTCCTGTCAGTATCTATGAAGTTTATGCCGGAGGCTGGAAGAAGAACGGCAACAATCCATATACGTATGCCATGTTGGAAGAAAACCTGATTCCGTATGTCCGGAAGATGGGCTTCACGCATATTGAACTGATGCCTCTGCAGGAACATCCGTTTGATGGTTCCTGGGGCTATCAGGTTTCCGGCTGCTATGCACTGACATCACGGTATGGAAATCCGTATGAGTTTGCCTCTTTTGTCAATGCCTGCCACCGGCAGGGCATCGGTGTCATTCTGGACATGGTGCCGGTGCATTTCTGTGCAGATGCCTTTGGCCTTGCCCGCTTTGACGGGGAAGCACTGTATGAGTATTCACGTCCTGAGGATGCATGGAGTGAGTGGGGTACTTTGAATTTTGATCTTGGCAGGGAAGAAGTGCGATCTTTTCTGATGAGTGCCTGTGCCTTCTGGTGTGAAACTTATCATATTGATGGCCTGCGCCTGGATGCCATCAGCAACATCATCTATTGGGGCGGCAATAAGGACAGGGGCATCAACCAGGGGGGCATTGACTTTATCAAGCGTCTGAACTATTACATGCATCAGTACTATCCCAAAGTATGGATGTGCGCGGAGGACAGCACGGCTTACCCGGGAGTGACCACATCCGTACAGAATGGCGGCCTTGGCTTTGATGGCAAATGGGACCTTGGCTGGATGCATGATACTCTGGATTACTTTGGCACATCCCCTGATGTGCGGATCACGCATCCGCAGTCTTTGCTGTTTTCCATGCAGTATTTTTATCGTGAACACTTTGTGCTGCCTCTGTCTCATGATGAAAATGTGCATGGCAAGCATACGGTGATGGGAAAGATGTATGGCCGCTATGATGACAGGTTCGCTCAGCTGCGTGCCCTGTATGGCTATATGTTTGCCCATCCTGGCAAAAAGCTGAACTTCATGGGTAATGAGATTGCCATGTTCCGGGAGTTTGATGAAAGCCGGGCGCTGGACTGGAATCTGCTGGACTATCCCTCTCATGCAAGCTTTCAGAAATACTTTGCCAGGCTGAATGAGCTGTACCAGCAGGAAAGTGCCCTGTTTGTGCATGAGGATGATCCTGTGCTTTTCCACTGGTTCTTAAAGGGCGAGCATGGTGTCTTTGGCTTTGTGCGTGGAAATCTTGTCTGCCTGCTGAATACCAGTGATCAAAAGCAGGAAACAGAGATTCCCGGAACAGGTGCTGAAGTGCTGCTTGATTCTGAGGCGAAGGAATACGGGGGCCGGAATAACTGCCAGGTATATATAAAGGATAAGGTTACAAATATTGTTCTGATGCCGTATGCATGTTTGTGGCTGCGGCAGAAATAGATTAGAAAGAAGGATTGCATGTTCAGGAATAAGAGAGAGTTCAAGGCGGAGTTTCATCGCAGACTGGTGGAGGCGTATGGCTGTGAGATGGAGCAGACCAGTCCGGCTGAGAAATACCTGACCCTGGGTACAATGGTGCGCGATTATGCGTCAAATTACTGGAAGGATACCAAAAATGAAACAGCTTCTCAGGATCTCAAGCAGGTGTATTACTTTTCGATGGAGTTTCTGCTGGGCAGGATGCTGACAAGCAATCTGAAGAATCTTGGCATTTATGACATAGTGACAGAGGGACTGCAGGAGCTTGGCATTTCCTATCAGGAAATTGCAGATCAGGAGAATGATCCGGGTCTTGGCAATGGCGGTCTTGGCCGTCTGGCGGCATGCTTTATGGACTCTGCTGCCAGTGAGAACTATGTGGTAAATGGCAACTGCATCCGCTACCGGGCAGGGTTGTTCCGTCAGTTTATCAATAAATATGGTGAGCAGGTAGAAATGCCGGATATGTGGATGCGGATTGGCAATCCGTGGGAGATCCGCAAACTCAAGCATGCCGTGGATGTGAAGTTCTATGGCCAGATTGAGGTCAGTTATGATGAAAATGGTGATATGCATTTCAGGCATCGCCACGCCAGCCATGTACTTGCTGTGCCATATGACATGCCGATGATCGGTGCCCATACAAAGACGGTGAATACACTGCGTCTGTGGAGTGCAGAACCGGCGGATGTTGCGCCGCGTGACAGGGATTACCGCCAGTATCTTTCTGATGTGGAAGCGATCTGTCTGAATGTTTATCCGGATGATTCCACCGAGGAAGGAAAGTATCTGCGCCTGAAACAGGAATATTTCTTTGTCTGTGCCGGTGTGCATTCCATTGTGGAAACCCATCTGAAGAACCATCCTTCTCTGGACAATCTTGGCGAGAAGGTTGCCATCCAGCTCAACGATACCCATCCGGTGCTGGTGATTCCGGAGCTGATGCGGGTATTGATGGATGAATACGGTTACGCCTGGGACAAGGCATGGCAAATTGTGAAGGAAACGGTTTCCTATACCAATCATACGGTTATGGCCGAGGCTTTGGAAAAATGGCCGATGCAGTATATTGAGAATCTGCTGCCGCGCATTGCCATGATTATTTCTGAAATAGACCGGCGCTATTGTGCCTGGGCCTGGCAGCAGTGTCCTGATGATCCGGATCTTGTCAGCCGCACCCGTCCTCTGCGTGACGGCACGCTCCATATGGCTGCACTGGCACTGATTGGCTCTCATGCGGTCAATGGCGTGGCTGGCATCCATACGGAAATTCTGAAGAATGATCTGTTCCGCGATCAGATGCGTCTGTATCCTGATCTGATCCAGAACAAGACCAATGGTGTTACCCCGCGCCGGTGGCTGATGTACTGCAACCCAGAGCTGAGGAAATTGCTGGATGATACGATCGGTACAGCATGGGAGAAGGACTATCATCATTTTGAAGATCTTTTGAAACATGTGGATGATCCTTCTGTGCAGGAAGCCTTCCTGGATGTCAAGCAGGTGCGCAAGGAAAAGCTTGCTGCATATGTCAGGGATCTGACCGGTGAGATTATTGATCCTTCTTCGATGATTGATACCCAGGCCAAGCGCCTTCATGCCTATAAGCGGCAGCTGCTGAATATCATGCAGGTGATCTATCTGTATCAGCGCATGAAGCGTGATCCTTCATTCCGGATTGCGCCGCATACATATCTCTTTGCAGCCAAGGCAGCTTCCAGCTATACATTTGCCAAGAGTGTGATCAAGCTGATCAACTGCGTTGCCGCTAAAATAAACAATGATCCAGACACCAGGGATGTGCTCAAGGTTGTCTTTCTGCCAAACTATTGTGTGACGATGGCTGAGACACTTGTGCCGGGTTCTGATGTGTCTGAGCAGATCAGTACGGCTGGCAAGGAAGCTTCCGGCACAGGCAATATGAAGTTCATGATGAACGGTGCAATTACATTGGGAACACTGGATGGTGCCAATGTGGAGATTGACAGTCTGGTCGGCCGTGACAATGATGTGATCTTCGGCCATACAGTGGAGGAGCTCAATACGCTGCAATACCATTACAATGCCTATGACTATTATCAGCAGGACGGCCGTATTCATGATGTGCTGGATACGCTGATCAATGGCTTCTGGAATGGCAGTGCGGATGAGTTCAGAATGATTTATGATGAGCTGATTACCCGCAATGATACCTACTTTGTCCTGGCTGATTTTGATGCATATGTCAAAGCCCAGGAAGAGATTGCCAGACGATATGCCAGCCGTAATACCTGGGCCCGCAGCTGCCTTGTCAATATTGCCAGAAGTGGCTACTTCTCTTCCGACCGTACGATTGAAGAGTATGCCCACGATATCTGGGATCTGCAAAAACTTCGCTTTTAACAGGAAAGAGAGGAAACAGTTATGCCGGCTATGCATGCATATGCGGATGATTTTGGCGTGATTACCATCTGGATGAAGAGCAGCTTTTATGGAGGCCGTTCGGATTATTTCTATCTGACATCCCAGCAGGGTCTGTACATGGATCTGATTATCAAAAGTGTGGAGGATCATCCCGATGCTGTGAAATATCTGCTGACAACGCCGGCGGATCTGCCGTTTGGCATTGACTACCGCCTGCATGAATCTCATGGTCTGTCGGTGCCGGTGGAAATGCGGCTGATCTGCCAGAAGCCGTTCTTTACCAAAGAATTCATGTATGATGGCAATGATCTGGGACCAATATACCATCCGCTGTATACGATGTTTTCCGTATGGGCACCAACCGCTGTCAGTGTGATTCTGAAACTGGATAACCGCGGATCGCGCACTGCTCATCCGATGACCAGAACAGATCATGGTGTGTGGCGGGCAAGAGTGAATGGTGATCTGCGCCATGCGACCTATACGTATCTTGTCAACCGCAATGGACAGGTCAGGGAAACGCTTGACCCGTATGCTTTATCCTCAACGGCCAATGGACATGCCTCAGCTGTCATTGATCCAAATCTGGTGCCGCATACCCATATTCCCTGCAGTACAAAAATTAATTCTGCTGTGGATGCTATCATCTATGAGTGCTCGGTGCGGGATATGACAAGTTCGGCTCACAGCGGTACAAGCACGCATGGCACTTTTGATGCCTTGCGTGAAGAAAATACATCCTGGAAGGGGCATCCGACCGGGATGAGCTATCTGGCCTCTCTTGGCGTAACGCATGTACAGTTGATGCCGGTGCTGGATTTTGTGACTGTGGATGAGGAACATCCTTCCCGCAACTATAACTGGGGTTATGATCCGGCCCAGTATCTGACGGTTGAAGGCAGCTATTCTTCGGATCCTGATGATCCGTATGCACGCATGAAGGAACTGCGCATGCTGGTGGATACCTTCCACAGGCATGATATGCGGGTAACGCTGGATGTGGTGTTCAATCATATGTACGATGTGGATTCCAGTCCGTTCCAGTGTCTGACCCCGTATTACTGGTTCCGCTACAATGATTCCGGCTACCTGTCAAACGGTTCCTATTGCGGAAATGACCTGTCTTCCACCCAGCCGATGGTGCGGAAGTACTTTGTGGATGTCTGCACGAAGCTGATGGATCTGTATGATGTGGACGGCTTCCGTTTTGATCTGATGGGTGTCCTGGATGTGGATACGATGAATGCGATTCATGATGCGGTTAAAGCCAGAAAGCCGGATGCCTTATTATATGGAGAAGGCTGGGATATGCCGACCATGCTGGCACCGGAAGACAAAGCATGTATTGTCAATCAGAACCGGATGCCGGATATCGGCCATTTCAACGATTATTTCCGTGATACGGTAAAGGGCAGGACTTCAGATGATCAGAAGTATGCCCAAGGATATATTACTGGTGATCTGGGCATGGCATTTGGCATGTGTTCGGCAGTGACTGGCAATGTGATCGGTGATCCGTATTTCTATCGCTTTGATTCACCATGCAAGACCATCAATGGCACCGAGACCCATGACAATGCGACCAGTTGGGACAAGATGCGTGCCTGCTGCTCGAGTGAGAATCATGACACCCGTCTGCTGCGGCAGAAGATGCTGCTGGCATCGACACTTTTCTCGATTGGTGTTCCATTCCTGCATGCAGGTCAGGAATTCTGCGGTACCAAGAACAATGTATCGAATTCCTACAATGCGGGTGATGGCATCAATCAGATGGACTGGGACAGAGCAATTCAGAATCAGGAGATCGTCGCATATACACGCCGGGCAATTGCCCTGCGCAGGGAATACAAAGCGTTTCATTATGCTACCCAGAAGGAAGTCTGCGACAATGTGCATGTATCCGTGATGGATGGCAATGTAGTTGTCTGCGATATTCACTGTCCTGATCCTGAGCATGCATGTACAGATGTGAGGATCCTTTACAATCCATCCTATGACAATCGGGAATATGGCAGTGCGGATGAGTGGCAGGTGATCTTTGACCACGATGGCAATCCGCAGGCGCAGAAGAGCTCCGTGATTTACGTGCCTGGCTTATCTGTGATTGTGGCAGTGAAGAATAATCCGGATCAATAAGGTTACAACAGAAACTGAGAAAGTCATATCCACACCAGATATGATTTTCTTTTGGAACAGTATCAGGGATTGCATGTGAAAGCCTTTCGTCACTTCCTGATCTGGCGCATGGAAAATCGTATGGAGGCCATTGCAGCCGGAAAGAACAAGTTGTGAAAACAGGGCTGTGATATGGAAAAAAGACAGTCAGAGATTTGAACAGCCATTTGAAAGCCAGTGCGTATTTGACAAAAGGCGGCAGATACACACAATGCTGATCTGAACAGCGAAAGCATATATGCGGTGCGTAAAAATGTACTTGTGAGTGCTGCGAATATGGAATTCCAGAAGTACAAAATCAACATCTGACCTGTGTATGCGGGGGGCAGTCGGGGCAATTTATAGTATAATGAGCAAAAGTAAAAGGAGTATCTATGACAGACCGTTTGAAGAAAGCCATTTGCATCATGTGTGCAGCCCTGCTGTGTGTACCGGCAGCAGTTGTTTCTGTACATGCCGATGACAGCGAAGAGCGCAATGCTGATTTTGATGCCCTGCTGCAGCAGGATTTTATCAATACGATGGAACAGGATTATCTCACTATGCATTTTACTGTGAAAGATCCTGACAGCCTTGGTATTGTCAAGCCTGCTGTGCAGGTTGGCAGGGATCCCCGCACAGAGCTCAGTGAAGCTAGAAGTGAAGCCGAAGATATGCTTGCCAAACTCAGGGCCTTTGATTATGACAGTCTGAGTACGACTCAGCAGCATGACTATGATGCCCTTGTATATGCTTATGAAGATCAGCTGAACCGCTCAGATGAGAACTATAGCTGGCTGTTTACACCGGGCAATAATCTGGTGACCAATCTGTCTACCAACCTGACCGAGTTTATCTTCTATACAAGAAGTGACTTTGACGATTACATCACGCTGCTGCAGTCGGTGCCGCCTTATTTGCAGGCATGTCTCAGCTTTACGGAAGAACAGGCTGAAGCTGGCTTTTTTATGTCAGATAAAGCGCTGGAAGAAACAGAATCACAGATTTCTTCTTTTGTTGCAAAGACGCAGGACAATCCGATCATTGCCGACTTCAATGATGATGCGGATGCCTCACAGCTTCTGACGGATGGAGAAAGGGTGGATCTGAAGACCCAGGTCAGTGATATTGTCATCAATCAGATCATTCCTTCCTGCCAGACGATTGCCGATACGCTGAACAGCTACAAGGGAAAGGGCGGTCAGACCGGCTATTATGATATGGATGGCGGCCTGGATTACTACACGCTGGATGAACAGAATACAGCCAGTACGTCCAGGTCTCTGGATGATCAGTTTGATGAGCTGGACAGCTTTATCCAGGATGCGGTGAGTCAGCTGGCATCGCTTGGTGCCAATGCCGGCAGCGGAACCGTGAATTTCACGGATGCCGATAAGATTCTCAGCTATCTTTCCTCCGAAGAAACAAATTATGGTTTCCCGGCAATTCCGGATGTGACATATACTGCTACAAGCCTTGATCCAAGCGTTGTGTCTGGCAATGTGCTTGCCTATTATGTTTCTTCACCAGTCGATGATTACACCAGCAATATCATCAAGATCAATGATGCCAATATTTCCGATCTGAATGAACTGTATGGCACCCTTGCCCATGAGGGGTATCCGGGCCATCTTTACCAGCATGTGTATTACCTTGCGACAAAGCCAAATCTGATCCGGGAGGCCTGCAGCTTCCTTGGCTATACGGAAGGATGGGCAATGTATGCAGAGGTGCATGCTTACAGCTGGAATGTGCTCAGTGATTCTGATGCTGCTTACCAGCAGGTGATGGCCGAATTGAACTATGCACTGTGTGCACTGGCTGATATCGGTGTCAATGGCATGGGCTGGGACGAGGATGACCTGTCTGATTACCTGCGCAGCGTCGGTCTCAACACACAGGCGGCATCCAGCCTTTATGAGCAGTGCCTGATTTATCCGGCGGATTATAACAGCTATGGCTATGGCCTGGCAAGACTGATGACGCTGGAGAAGGAAGCACGGGAAGCACTTGGTGATGATTTCAAGCTGGAAGACTTTAACAGGGTGATTCTCGACAATGGACCCAGAACGCTGGATTCTGTTGAGGATGATGTGTCTGCCTGGGTAGAAGCCAATGGCGGCACGATGAAGTCTGAAAATAAGACAAAGAAATCTGCATCTTCATCATCTGCCCCGGTCTATGGTGCGGCAATTGCGGCTGGCGCAGTGGTAATCATTGTCTTTGCTGTACTGAAGAAAAAGCATAACAGGAAGGGACTGGCAGAGTAAGTATGGTGCATAATACCTGGTGGCCATGGCTGCAGGAAGAATGGCAGCAGCCGTATTTCAGGCAATTGTCTGCCTTTCTGCATGAAGCATATACCCATGGAAACATTTATCCGCCCCGTCAGCAGGTATTTGCTGCCTTTGAAAACTGCGATTATCCGGATATCAAAGTTGTGATATTGGGCCAGGATCCCTATCATCAGAAAGGACAGGCGCATGGCATGTGCTTTTCGGTTAATCCTGGCATTCCCATTCCGCCGTCTCTGCAGAATATCTTCAAGGAACTTCAGGATGATCTGGGCTGCTACATCCCTAACAATGGCTATCTGATGCCATGGGCAAAGCAGGGTGTGTTTCTGCTCAACACGATCATGACAGTCGAGGATTCCCATCCGCTTTCCCATAAAGGAAAAGGGTGGGAAACTTTCACGGATCATGCCATTGCCAGAATCAATGAGAAACAGGAACCGGTTGTGTTTCTGCTGTGGGGCCGCAATGCCCGCAGTAAGGCATCCATGATTGACCGCAGCCGCCATCTTGTTCTGGAAGCACCGCATCCTTCGCCGCTCAGTGCGCACTATGGCTTTTTTGGCTGCCGCCATTTCAGCAGGGCAAATGCGTTTTTGAAAGAACATGGCCGTGAACCAATCAACTGGCAGATTCCGGATCTTTAAGCAATTGTGATCAGACATGACTGTTCTCATGGTGGGAACAGTCTTTTTCTGATCAATCAGATGAATAAATGTAAGCGCTTAGAATTTTCCTTGCTTTTCAAATCTGAGACCTGATAGAATACAGTTAGAGATTGAATTTGGAGGTCAGTTTATGGAAAAACTGAGTCCTTCCGCACTTACAGAAATTGATACCATTGTTGCAAAACACCGGAATCAGCCGGGCCCGGTTATTGAAATGCTCCATGAGGTGCAGAATTCTCTGGGGTATATACCTTTTGAGGCAATGGAGAAAATTGCGGAAGCTGCAGGGACAAGTCCTGCCCAGGTGTATGGGGTTGTAACGTTCTATGCCCAGTTTACGACCCAGCCAAAAGGGAAGCATGTCATCAATGTATGTTTAGGTACGGCCTGCTATGTCAATGGCAGTCAGAAACTGGCAGATCTGCTTGCGGAAAAGACAGGAGCTGGCATCAATGAGACAAGCAGGGACGGGCTGTTTTCACTGGATGCGACAAGGTGTCTTGGCGCGTGCGGACTTGCACCGGTATGCATTATTGATGGCAAAGTCTATGGCAATGCGCTTGTGTCCGGCAATGCCATCAGGCGCATTGAAGAGATCAGGGCACAGGAGGCGGACCATGGATAATATCATTCATTCCATTGATCAGCTCAATGCGATTCGTGATGCCTATCGCGACAATGTGCTTGTCCGCATGGAAGACAGTCATCCGGTCTTTGAAGCGGATAATGTGCATATGAACATTCTGTGCTGTGCGGGCACGGGCTGTACTGCCGGGGAGTCAGAAGAAAACATCCGCAGGTTTGAACAGCTGATTGATGAAAATCATCTGCAGGACAATGTGGAAGTCATCCGCACCGGCTGCTTCGGCCTGTGCCAGAAGGGACCGATTGTGGCAATTTTTCCAGATCAGGTCTTCTATACGCATGTGCATCCGGAGGATGTGGACAGGATTTTCTTTGAGCATGTTGTCGGCCGTCGTCCGCTCAGAAAGAAGCAGCTGTGCGACGTGGATCCATCTACCGGGCAGACAGTCTATGATCTGGACCGGATCCGCTTCTATCAGAAGCAGATGCGGATTGCGCTGCGCCACTGTGGCCGCATCAATCCGGAAGACATTAATGAGTATATTGCAGTGGACGGCTATCAGGCGCTGGCCATGTGTCTGCGTGAGAAATCATCTCAGGATGTCATTGATATCATTAAGGCATCTGGTTTAAGAGGCAGGGGCGGTGCCGGTTTTCCGACCGGAAAAAAGTGGCAGTTTGAAAAGGATCAGCCGGGTAATGAGAAGTACGTCATCTGCAATGCGGATGAAGGCGATCCGGGTGCGTTCATGGACCGCTCCATCCTGGAAGGCGATCCTCACAGTGTAATTGAAGGACTTGCCTGCATGGCATATGCCGTAGGTGCGCATCATGGCTATATTTACATCCGGGCGGAATATCCCATTGCTGTGCACCGTCTGGAGATTGCCCTGCGGGAAGCACGGGAATACGGTTTGCTTGGCCGCAATATTCTTTCTTCCGGCTTTGACTTTGACCTGGAGATCCGGCTTGGTGCCGGTGCCTTTGTCTGCGGCGAAGAGACAGCCTTGATTGCCTCAATTGAAGGCAGGCGCGGCATGCCATCACCCAAGCCGCCGTTTCCGGCGGTTTCGGGTGTCTGGGGAAAGCCTACCAGCATCAACAATGTGGAAACACTGGCCAATGTCCCGATCATTCTGACTAAGGGGGCAGACTGGTACAGTTCGATCGGTACTGCCGGTTCCAAGGGGACCAAGGTCTTTGCCCTGGGGGGCAAGATTGTCAACACAGGCCTTGTGGAGGTGCCGATGGGCACCACACTGCGTGAAATCATTTATGACATTGGCGGCGGCTGTCCAGATGGCAAGCGCTTCAAGGCAGTGCAGACCGGTGGGCCTTCCGGCGGCTGTCTGACGGAAAAAGAGCTGGATACGCCAATTGACTATGAAACATTGACAGCAGCAGGCTCGATGATGGGCTCTGGCGGCATGATTGTGCTGGATGAAGACAGCTGCATGGTCGATGTGGCACGTTTCTATATGTCCTTTATCTGTGATGAAAGCTGCGGCAAATGTACGCCATGCCGGGTAGGTACAAAAAGGCTGCTGGAGATGCTGGATGCCATTGCGGAGGGACGCGGAACCCTTGCCATGCTGGATGAGATGGAAGATCTGTGCCATGAGATCAAGGATACTGCTTTGTGCGGCCTTGGCCAGACAGCACCGAATCCAATCCTTTCTTCGCTGCACAAATTTCATGATGAATATGTGGAACATGTGGTGGATCACAAGTGCCGTGCCCATGTATGCAAGCGTTTATTGCGCTATGAGATTGACGAATCGGCGTGCCGGGCATGTTCTTTGTGTGCCCGCAATTGTCCGGTTCAGGCGATTTCTGGCGAGCCGGGCCGCAAGCCATACCATATCGATCAGGACAAGTGCATCAAATGTGGAAGCTGTCTGAATAACTGCCGCTTCCATGCGGTGCAGAGACTGTGAGGTGAGAAATCATGAGTGAAGTGCATATCAAGATCAATCATCAGTTTGTGACTGCCGAAAGCGGCGATACGATTCTGCAGGCAGCCAACCGGGCCGGCATTCAGATTCCTACCCTGTGTTATCTGAAAAATGTGATTCGCTCTGGTGCCTGCCGGGTATGTCTGGTGGAAGTCAAAGGAGCAAGAGCACTGCTTTCTGCCTGCACAACGCCGGTCTCTGAAGGCATGGAAGTATTGACCAACTCGGAGCGGGCGATCAGAGGCCGCAAGACAACGGTCGAGCTGATGATGTCAAATCACAATAAGAATTGTCTTTCCTGCAAACGGAACCAGAACTGTGAGCTTCAGCGGCTGTGTGCTGAGCTTGGCATCCGGGAAAACCGCTTTGAAGGTGAACATTCGCCAGCCACCCTGGAGCAGGCAAGCTGGGGCATCGTCCGGGATACAAGCAAATGTGTGCTGTGTGAAAGATGTATTGGCGTCTGCCGCAATGTGCAGGGGCTTGGCATTCTGTCTTTGCAGAAACGTGGCTTTTCAACAATTTGCGGACCAATCGGCAATGGTTCCTTCAATGATGTGGACTGCATGCAGTGCGGTCAGTGCGTCATTGCCTGTCCGGTTGGTGCTTTGAGTGAGAAGGAAAATATTCATGATGTCATTCTGGCGATCAACGATCCTGACAAGGTTGTTATCTGTCAGACCGCGCCGGCGGTAAGGGCTGCGCTGGGGGAGGAATTTGGCCTGCCGATCGGCACGCGGGTAACGCACAAGATGGTAGCGGCATTGAAACGGTGCGGTTTTGACCGGGTGTATGATACCGACTTTGGCGCTGATCTGACGATTATGGAAGAAGGCCATGAGCTGTTAGAGAGAATAAATGGACATGGCGTTCTGCCGATGTTTACATCATGCTCACCAGGCTGGGTGCGTTACATGGAATATGAATATCCGCAATTGCTGGATCATCTTTCTACGTGTAAGTCACCGCATATGATGTTTGGTGCCATCTGCAAGACCTACTGGGCAAAGCAGCACAATATTGATCCGTCCCGGATCTATGTAGTTTCCATCATGCCATGCATTGCCAAGAAGTCTGAGATTCACAAGGAAGAGAATCAGACCGGGGATTATCCGGACGTGGATGCGGTGTTAACAACAAGAGAAGCCGCTAGGCTGATCAAGATGTATGGCATGGATGATCTGGACGCGCTGCAGGAAGAGGACTATGACCAGGATTTTCTTGGGACTGCTTCGGGTGCCGGGGTGATCTTTGGGGCCGGCGGCGGTGTGATGGAAGCAGCGCTGCGTACATTGAAGCAGGAAACAGAAGGCAAAAAGCTGGAGCGGGTTGATTTTGGAGAGTGCCGCGGCATGGCTGGTGTCAAGGAAGCACAGGTGGAACTTCTGGGCAAAAAGTACTGGGTTGCCATGGCAAGTTCGATGTCCTGTGCAAAGCCGCTGATTGAGGATGTGCGCACGGGAACAAGCAAGTATGCATTCATCGAGATCATGGGCTGTCCGGGCGGCTGTATCAATGGCGGTGGCCAGCCGATTGTCAGTGCCAGGGCAAAGCATGGACGTCTTGGTTATTCCTATAAGGATCTGCGCATGAAGGCACTGTATGAAGAAGACCGCTATGCACCGGTGCGGGTGTCCTGTGATAATCCGCAGATTCAGCAATTGTATTCTGCCTTTCTTGGAAAACCAGGCAGTGAGATCAGCGAGCATCTTCTGCACACTTCCTACCATCGCCGGCCACGCTTTACCGGTTGGAAAACGGAACCTGAAGAGCAGCTGTGAGTTTCCACTCTCAATTGCATTGTTTTCAGCCAAAAAATGATCAGGATAGGATATAATGAAAGCGCAATCAAGTTTAATTCAGGAGGCAAATCATGAGAGCTAATACAATGGCAGCGATGATCCTGGCCGGGGGAAGAGGTTCACGTCTTCTGGATCTCACCAAAAAAGTCGCAAAGCCAGCAGTTCACTTCGGCGGAAAGTACCGTATTATTGATTTTCCGCTGAGCAATTGTGCCAATTCGGGAATTTCAACAGTAGGAGTATTAACACAATATGAGTCGGTTGTACTCAACTCCTATGTTGCCAAGGACCAGTTCTGGGGCCTGGATACCAATGATGGCGGTGTCTATGTGCTGACCCCGCGTGAGCGTGATGACAAGGGCCTTGAAGTTTACAGAGGCACCGCAGATGCCATCACTGCCAATCTGGATTTTCTGGATCAGGTGGCACCGGAATATGTATTGATCCTTTCCGGTGATCATATTTACAAGATGAATTATGCCAAGATGCTTGCCTATCATCAGGAAAAGCAGGCAGATGCGACGATTGCCGTTCTGCAGGTTTCTTTGAAAGAAGCAACCCGCTTTGGCATCATGAACTGTGATGAGAACGACATGGTCGAAGAGTTTGAAGAAAAGCCTGCCCATCCCAAGAGCAACCTGGCTTCCATGGGCATCTACATCTTCAACTATAAACTGCTGCGCAAGTATCTGAGTGCAGATGACAAGGATCCCAATTCCAATCATGACTTTGGCAAGGATATCATTCCGGCATATCTGAAAGACGGCCGCCGTCTGGCTGCCTATCGTTTCTCCGGTTACTGGAAGGATGTCGGCACCGTGGATTCACTGTGGGAAAGCAACATGGATCTGCTGAAGAAGAACAGTGAGCTGGATCTGGAAGATCCGTCCTGGAAGATCTATACAGAGGATGTCAATGCTCTGCCGCAGTTCATTGGTGAAGATGCCGTGATCAAGAATGCCTATATTACCCAGGGTGCCGTTGTGCTTGGCACAGTGCGCAACTCTGTGGTCAGCACAAACTGCCGGATCGGCAAGGGTGCAGAAGTGGTTGATTCTGTGATTCAGCCGGGTGCTGTCATTGGTGAAGGTGCCAAAGTGACCCGGTGCATTGTGGCAGATAATGTGGAAATTGCACCGGGTGCCGTTGTCGGCAGTGCGGACAGTGAGCATATCAGCCTTGTCGCAAAGAAATATGTGGAGTGAGGAGGAAGACTGATGAACGCACTTGGAATTATTTACTTTGAAGGCAATTCGGTCAATGTCGAAGGTCTTGGTGATTATCGGCCGGTGCCGGCAATGGCCTTTATGGGAAGATACCGTGTCATTGATTTCATCCTCAGCGATATGACCAATTCGGGCATCAACAATGTGCAGGTATACTGCAAGGAGAAGCCCCGCAATCTGATTGAGCATCTGGGCAGCGGCCAGCATTACAATATCAATTCAAAGCGCGGCAAGCTGCGTGTACTCTATGGTGAAAAGACATTCTCTTCACCGGTATACAACCATGATGTTGCCAACTATATGCTCAACATGGAGTATATCGAAGGCGATCCGAATCCATATGTGGTCCTGGCACCGAGCTATTTCATCTATTCACTGGATTTCAATGAAGTACTGCAGGCCCACAAGGATTCCGGTGCTGATGTGACCGTGCTTTATACCAATACCAATGATGCCAAGCGTGCTTACCTTGGCTGTGACACACTGACCATGGACAAGGAAAAGCGTGTCATTGGCGTGGATACAAACCGCGGTGCGAAAAAAGCCAATACCATCTGTCTGGAGGCATATGTACTGAGCAAGGCGCTGTTCATTGAGCTGGTCAGGAAAGCAGCAGCGACTTCTTCTCTGTATTGGTTCAAGGATATTCTCAAGGATTCCCTTGGCGAGCTGCGTGTGCAGGGATACAGCGTGCGCGGTTTTGTGGCGTGCATTAACTCTCTGCAGGAGTACTACAGATGGATGATGGAGCTGCGTGATCCGTCCACTGCCAGCGGACTGTTCAAGCCGGGCTGGCCGATCTATACGCAGACATCAGATTCTGCGCCGACAAAGTTTACGGATGATGCCGAGGTCAAAGGCAGTGTGGTTGCCAACGGCTGCGTCATTGATGGTACAGTGCAGGATTCCATCATCAGCCGTAATGTCCGCATCTGCCATGGTGCCATTGTCAAGGATTCCATTATTCTGCCTGGCGCATATATTGGCGAAGGCGCCAAGCTTGATCATGTTGTGGTGGACAAGTATGCCATCATTCATCATGTCAAGGCACTCAAAGGAACAGATGATGATCTGGTCTACGTCAAGCGGCGTGACAGAATCTGACAGGGAGGCGTAATTCATGGGAAGATCAATATTGTTTGCGGCTTCGGAAGGATTACCGTTTGTCAAGACCGGCGGTCTGGCAGATGTCATCGGCTCTTTGCCGAAGGCACTTGCCAAGCGCGGTCATGATGTGCGTGTTGTCCTGCCTCTGTACAAGAAGATTATTGAGAAGCATTATGATGAGCTGGAAAGACTGGGTACCATTCAGGTGCATTCCGGCTGGATCAATCAGCCTGCGACTTACTACAAGGCAGAAGTAGACGGTGTCATCTACTACTTCATTGAGCACCAATACTACTTTGAGCGTGACGGCCTGTATGGCTATCAGGATGATGGTGAGCGTTTTGCCTTCTTCCAGCGTGCTGCTCTGGATATGATCTATTTCATCAACTGGTGGCCGAACATCATTCACAGCAATGACTGGCAGTGCGGCATGATTCCGCTGCTGTGCCATGCATGCTATGCGGATGATTACCGCTATCAGAATATCCGCCATGTCTTTACGATTCATAACCTGGCTTTCCAGGGCAACTTCGGCGTCGATATGTTGCCGAGCTGCCTGGGCCTGGATTACAGCTATTTTGACAATGGCTCGATCAAGTTTGATTCCGGCATTTCCTTCATGAAAGCCGGCATCGTCTATGCGGACAAGGTCACAACCGTTTCGCCGACTTATGCCAATGAGATTCTGACCCAGACATATGGTGAGCGCATGGATGCGATCCTGCGCTATCGCAGAGAAGATCTCTGGGGTATCGTCAATGGCATTGACTATACGCTCTGGAATCCAAAGACTGATAAAGCTTTGACAAAGAACTATGACATCAAGTCATGGAAGAGCGGCAAGAAAGCCAACAAGGCGGCATTGCAGAAAGAACTTGGTCTGGAGGTCAAGCCGGACATATGCCTGGTTGGTATTGTTTCCCGTCTGACCAACCAGAAGGGTGTCTATCTGATCACAGACCGGATTCAGGAGATCATGGGCCTGGATATCCAGTTTGTCGTGCTTGGCACTGGTGAGCAGAATGCTGAGAATGCTTTCCGCTGGATGGAAGATACCAACAAAGGCAGGGCAGTTTACTACTGCGGCTATAATGAGGAGCTGGCACACCGCATTTATGCAAGTGCTGATCTGTATCTGATGCCGTCTTTGTATGAACCGTGCGGATTGAGCCAGCTGATTGCCTTGCATTATGGCACTCTCCCGTTGGTGCGTGAGACCGGTGGTCTGAAGGATACTGTGCAGCCGTACAACCAGTATACGGGCGAGGGCAATGGCTTCTCGTTCTATGCGGCCAATGCGGATGATATGGTCTATACGCTGCGCTGGGCAGTGGATCAATATTATCACAATGAAGCGGGTTGGAATGGCCTGGTTGAGCATGCGATGAATTATGATGCCAGCTGGGACAAGAGCGCAGATATTTACGAGGAACTGTATTACACCATCTGCAACTGGCCTGACAATTGATTGAACAGGAACAGGGGGCTTTCCCCTGTTTTTTTGGATGGGATTGTTTTCGCAAGATGCCATGCTGGCATTTACCGCCGGCATGGGCAGGTGATATAATAAAAACGCTAAGAAGGAGGAGTTTCTTTACAATGTCTAAGGTTACTGTGAAAGATCTGGACGTAAGAGGCAAGCATGTCATTGTACGTGTTGACTTCAACGTTCCGCACAAGGGCAGCGTCATTACGGATGACAATCGTGTCCGTGCAGCTCTGCCTACGATTCAATATCTGACTGAGAATGGTGCAAAGGTTCTGCTGCTGAGCCATCTGGGCAAGATTAAGACGGAAGAGGACAAGGCCAAGAATGACATGTCCATCGTCGCTGACTGCCTGGCTAAGCTGCAGAGTGCTCCGGTGAAGTTTGTCAATGCGACAAGAGGACCTGAACTGGAGAATGCTGTCAAGGAGCAGGCTGAGGGTACGATCGTTCTGATGCAGAATACCCGTTATGAGAAGGGTGAGACAAAGAATGATCCGGAGCTTGGCAAGTACTGGGCTTCCCTGGGCGATCTGTTCGTTGAGGATGCTTTTGGTTCTGTGCACAGAGCACACGCTTCCACTGTTGGTATCCCGAGCAATCTGCCGAAGGACTGCAGTGCTGTAGGTTTCCTGGTTGAGAAGGAGCTCAATGTTCTGGGCAAGGCTCTGAATGATCCGGCCCGTCCGTTTGTTGCAATTCTGGGCGGTGCCAAGGTTTCCGACAAGATCGGTGTCATTGAGAACCTGCTGAAGATTGCTGACAAGGTCATCATCGGCGGCGGCATGTCCTATACATTCTCTGCTGCCCAGGGCGGCAAGGTTGGTACTTCTCTGCTGGAAGCCGACAAGGAAGATCTTGCAAAGGAATTCATGGAAAAGGGCAAGGGCAAGCTGTTCCTGCCGGTAGATACGGTTGTTGCCAATGACTTCGACAATCCGACTGATGTCAAGACTGTCAAGGCTGGTGAGATTCCGGATGGCTACATGGGACTGGATATTGGCCCTGAGACAGTAAAGCTGTTCCAGAAGGAACTGGCTGGTGCCAAGACCGTATTCTGGAATGGTCCGATGGGTGTGTTTGAGAAGCCTGCATTTGCAAAGGGTACAGAAGCTGTCTGTGAGACACTGGCTGGCCTGGAAGGCGCTACAACCATCATCGGCGGCGGCGATTCTGCTTCTGCAGCCAAGAACCTTGGATTTGCGGACAAGTTCTCCCACATTTCCACTGGCGGCGGTGCTTCGCTTGAATTCATGGAAGGAAAGGAGCTCCCGGGAGTCGCTGTGATTCCTGAGAAGTAAGGATATGGCAAGAAGACCTATTATCTTTGGTAACTGGAAGATGAATAAGACACCTTCTGAAGCACTTGAGTTCTTCAAGGGCATGGAAGGTTATGTAACAGGCAATGAAGCTGCCGAGTATGGTATCGGTGCTCCGTTTGTTGATCTGGACGTTGCTGTTAAGAATGCAGGTGCCATCAAGGTTGCTGCAGAAAACTGCAATGAGAAGGACAGCGGTGCCTATACAGGTGAGGTCAGTGTGCCGATGCTGAAGGAAGTTGGCATTACATACTGCATCATCGGTCATTCTGAGAGACGTACATACTATGCTGAGACAAGTGCACACTGTGCTGCCAAGGCAAAGAGACTGTTCGAGGCTGATATTACCCCGATCCTGTGCGTTGGTGAGACCGAGGCTGAGTATGATGCCGGCAAGACTGCTGAAGTTCTCAAGACTGAGCTGACAGAGAGCCTGGCTGGTCTGAGTGCTGATGAAGTCAGCAGAATGGTCATTGCGTATGAGCCGATCTGGGCGATTGGCACTGGCAAGAGCGCTGATGTCAATACAGCTGAGTCCTGCTGCAAGCTTGTCCGTGATACGGTCAAGGGCCTGTATGATGAGGCTACTGGTGAGGCTGTCCGCATCCAGTATGGTGGATCCGTCAAGCCGAACAACATCCGTGAGTATATGGCCTGCGCTGATATCGATGGCGCATTGATCGGCGGTGCTTCTTTGAAGGTTGATTCCTTCAAGCAGCTCGTTGATGCGACTAAGTAAGGTTTCTACAGGATTCTTTCCTGGAAACAATAGGTACTGATTAAGGAGGAAATATCTAGATGCCTAATTTTATTGATCCGATTGCTGAAGTTCATGCACGTGAGGTTCTTGATTCCCGTGGCAACCCTACTGTTGAGTGCGAGATTACAACTGAGTCTGGTGCATTTGGCCGTGCGATTGTACCTTCCGGTGCTTCTACTGGTGAAAGAGAAGCTCTGGAGCTTCGTGATGGCGATAAGTCCCGTTTCGGTGGCAAGGGCGTTCTGAAGGCTGTTGCTAACGTTAACGAGAAGATTGCACCGGCTGTCATTGGCCTGAATGTCTTCGATCAGCCGCTGATTGATAAGACCATGCTGGATCTTGATGGCACAGAGTTCAAGAGCAACCTGGGTGCAAATGCTACTCTGGCTGTTTCTCTGGCTGCTGCTCATGCAGGTGCTGATTCCTGCGGTCTGCCGCTGTACAAGTACATCGGTGGTACAAATGGCAAGGTTCTGCCTGTTCCGATGATGAATGTCCTCAATGGCGGCAAGCATGCTGATTCTGCTGCTGACTGCCAGGAGTACATGATCATGCCGGTTGGTGCCAAGAACGTTCATGAGGCTGTCCGCATGGGTGCTGAAGTATTCCATGAGCTGAAGAAGGTCCTCAAGAAGTATGGCTACAACACAGGTGTTGGTGATGAAGGCGGCTATGCACCGGATTCCATCAAGGGCGGCAATGGTCCGCTGGAGACTCTGGGCAATGAAGGCCCTCTGGCTCTGATGAAGGAAGCTGTTGAGGCTACTGGCTACAAGCTGGGTGAAGATATCTGCTTCGCTATGGATCCGGCTTCTTCTGAGTTCTACAACGAAGAGACTGGCAAGTATGAGCTGAAGAGATCCGGCGAAGGCGAGAAGACATCTGAAGAGATGATCGAGATGTATGAGAAGTGGGTTGAGAAGTATCCGCTGATCTCTCTGGAAGATGGCCTTGCTGAGAACGACTGGGATGGCTGGGTGAAGCTGAGAGAGAGACTCGGCGACAAGATCCAGCTGGTTGGTGATGACCTGTTCGTTACCAACACTAAGTTCATCAAGAAGGGTATTGACCTGCATGCAGCCAATGCCGTTCTGATCAAGCTGAACCAGATCGGTACTCTGACAGAGACACTGAACGCTATCGAAATGGCTAAGGAAGCTGGCTGGACAGCTGTTGTTTCCCACCGTTCCGGTGAGTCCGAGGACACCACAATTGCAGACCTCGTTGTTGCTACAAATGCCGGCCAGATCAAGACAGGTTCCATGAGCCGTACTGACCGTATTGCCAAGTACAACGAGCTGATGAGAATTGAGGAAGAACTCGGTGATGTTGCTGAATACCGTGGCAAGAAGGCTTTCTACAACGTCAAGGAACTCTCCAAGTAAGCATCATTGATCATCTGATTCATAAAAGGGAAGCTCATGTGCTTCCCTTTTTGCTGTATTGAGGCAAAGAAGAAATGATTGGGTTATAATGCAGAAGTCATGTCGGAGGTAAAGTATGGATCAGAAACAGGAAAAGATTGATCGGGCCCAGATTGCCCGGGCAGAGGCAATGAATCTGCCTGTACAGAATGCCATTGCGGCATATTATCATGACCGCTCACAGAAGAATGTAGCATTGATACTGCAGGCTTTGACCAGTGCAGTGCTGCTGGTGCCTGGTGTCCAGAAGGAAGAAGGACCTTCCATGGGTGTCAAAGTATCCTTTTCGATTATCAAGGATGGCTCTGGAAAGCCGTATTTTCCTGCTTTTACAAGTATGAAGCAATTAGCCGCATGGTCACCAGAAAAGGCAAAGACACAGGCATTCCTGCCGGTTGACTTTACCCGTATGGCAGAGATTCTGGAAGAAAATCCATCCATCGGCGGCTTCATGATCAACGTGAAATCGCAGCCGTTCCTGATGCCTGCCCGCCTGTATATTCAGGCATATCATGCTTTGATGAACAGACTGAAGGGAATGGCATGAAGATTGCGGTATATCTAGGCTCTTCTTATGGCAGCCAGAGGATCTTTGTCGATGGGGCAAAGCAGCTTGGCCGTTTGATCGGGGAACATGGGGATACGCTGGTCTATGGCGGTGCATCGGTAGGACTGATGAATGAACTGGCACAGAGTGCTTTGGATCATGGTGCTGCCGTCATCGGTGTCATGCCGCGCTTCATGATTGATGTAAACAAGCAGAGAAATGATTTGAATGAACTGATCGTCTGTAAGACGATGAGTGAGCGCCGCAATCAGATGAAGGAACTGGCAGATGGCTATATTGCACTGCCGGGAGGTCCCGGCACACTGGATGAAATCTCAGAAATCATCTCTGACAGCCGCCTGCATCTTGTGCAGGGCAGAATTGCACTGCTCAGTTTAAATGGCTATTATGCGCCTTTAAAGAAGCAGTTTGATGATATGGTTTCCAATGGTTTTATGGAGCCAATGGACAATCTGCTGTTTGCCAGAACTGTGCAGGAAGGCTATGACTGGATCAAGGGAGAATCGATGGGGAGACAGGAGAAAACAAAATGAATAAAAAGACAATGCTTTCTGCCATGCTTGCGATGATGCTGGCAGGATGCGGCAGTACTGCTGCAGCTGTATCCACATCACCTGCCGCATCACCATCCGCATCCGCCAGTGCTGCTTCTGCAGAAAGTACATCACTGACGGAAGAGTATTCCAGTCTGCCTGCTGACAATGCCTATACACTGCTGCGTGATCATCAGGATGTGGAAGATATGCTCAATCATGGCACAGGTGTTTTGTTCTTTGGCTTTCCAGAGTGCCCGTGGTGCCAGTACTATGTGCCGATGCTCAATGAGGATGCTTTGGCAGCCGGTGTCAATGTGAAGTACTACAACATCTATGTTGATAAGACTGCTGACCGCACCTGGTATGACAGCATTGCGGATCTGCTGGATGAAAAGGACAGTGAGATCACGCACTATGACAATGATGGCAAGAAGGTCATCTATATGCCACTGGTGGTTTTCCTGCATGATGGCGAGATCATCGGTTTTGATGATGAGACATGTGATCTGGATTCTGATGAGATTTCTCCAGCTGATTACTGGACAGATGAAAAGATCAGTGCTCTGCATGAGCGTCTTTCGTCTCTGCTTTCGCAGGTAAAGACGTTCCAGGATGAGGGCAATGCGGAAGGATGTGCCGTTAAGGCATCGCCAGACTGCTGAAAAGGGCTGTTTGTGGTCAGGCTTAGCAGGAATGCATTGCATACGTGGAAAAGCTGATGATATAATGTTGACTGCAGCGAAAGGAGCGATCCATGCTTAACGCGTTATTAATGATTGATTCAGCACTGCTGATTATTCTGACTCTGCTGCAGGGCGGCAAGTCAGATGGCATTTCCGGTGCTTTTACAGGAAACGGCGGCTTGAACCTGTTTGCCAATGTCAAGGAGAGAGGATCTGAGAAAGTTATTTCCAATCTGACTCTTGTCCTTGGAATTCTGTTCTTTGTGCTTGTGATACTGATCAGAGTTCTGTAAGATTCTTGTAACAATCAGCGTTGGTATAACTGCCAACGCTTTCTTAATATCTGAGGGAAAAAATTGAGGAAAGAAATGGAAGATTTACAACAAAAGATACTGGACCTGTTAGCAAATAGCAAAAAGAGCAGTCTTGATACCGGGGCGATTGTGGCTGGGCTTCACCTTGGCAAAGGGGGCAATTTCGCCTCTGTCAGCACAGCATTGAACCAGATGGAAGACCAGTGTCAGATTGTCCATAACATCAATGGCACATGGGATCTGGCATCGGTTGTCAATCTGTATACCGGCACACTTTGTGTCAATACCAAGGGACTTGGCTTTGTCGACAAAGAAGATGGCACAACGGTGCGCTTTGACGCCCGTGATCAGCTGGATGCGCTCAATGGCGATGTGGTTGCCTATCAGGCAGGTCCTGGTCAGGCATATGGCCATGTCATCAAGGTTCTGCAGCGTGCCCATGTCAAGGTGATTGGTACGTATGAGGGTGCCTATAAGCCAAAACTTGTGCTGGATGACCGCAAACTGCAGAACAAGGTGCTCAAGGTAGAAGGTGCCGACAAGTTCAACATCATTGAAGGCCTGAAGGTTCAGGGAACCATTGTGGAATATGGCAACCGCTATCTGCGGGTGCGGATTGACAGGGTCATCGGTCATAAGGATGATCCGGGTGTGGATATCCTTTCTGTTCTTCTCGACCACGACATTGAGCCGGCTTTCCCGGATGAAGTCATGGCAGAGGTTAATCAGATTCCTCAGGAAGTATCCGAAGAAGAGATGGCAGGCAGAGTGGATCTGCGCAATGATATTACGGTCACAATCGATGGTGATGATTCCAAGGACTTTGATGACGCTGTCAGTGTTGTCAAAGATGGAGATGGCTGGCTCTTGAAGGTATCCATTGCGGATGTACAGCACTATGTCAAAGAGAATTCTGCGCTGGACAAAGAAGCACTGAAGCGCGGCTGTTCTACGTATGTGACAGATCGGGTGGTGCCGATGCTGCCACATCAGCTGTCAAATGGCATCTGCTCTTTGAATCCGCATGTTGTCCGTCTTGTCAATACATGTGAGATGAAGATTGCCCATGACGGCCATATCATCAGCTACAAGACTTATCCGGCCGTGATGCGTTCTACGGAACGTATGACATACCACAATGTCAATCTGATCCTGGATGGCGATCAGGAACTGTGTGCACGCTATGCACACCTTGGTACATTGTTTACAGATCTGCGTGACTGTGCTGATGCGATTCGTGCTCACCGCCATGACAAAGGTGCAATTGACTTTGATACAGATGAAGCTGAGATCAAGTGTGATGAAAACGGCGTGCCGATCAGTATCACACTCCGTCAGAGAGGCCATGCGGAATGCATGGTTGAGGACTGTATGATTGCGGCCAATGTCTGTGTGGCCAACCAGATGAAGCTGGCAGATGTGCCGTGTGTCTATCGTATTCATGAAGCACCGGAAGCCAAGAAGCTCAAGAGCTTTGTGGATACATCGTTCCTGCTGGGTCATAAGTTCCGCCCTGAACACAGTGTAGCCAGGCCGAAGGAAGTGCAGCAGTATCTGGAGAGTGTCAAGGATTCACCAGAGTTTCCTGTATTGAGCATGATGCTGCTGCGGTGCATGCAGAAGGCACGCTATGATGCAAGACCTGTTGGACACTTTGGTCTTGCGGAAGAGGACTATCTGCATTTTACATCACCGATCCGCCGTTATCCGGACCTGATTGTGCACAGAATGCTGACAAAGTATGTGTTCAATCAGTGCAAGGATCCGGATCAGATTGCAAAGGATACAGGCTCCATGCAGGAGTTTGCCGATCAGTCATCAATCCGTGAACGTGCAAGTCAGGATGCTGAGTATGAATGCGATGATATGAAGAAGGCACAGTTCATGGAGAAACATATTGGTGAAAAGGGCGAAGGCCTGATTACCGGTGTGACATCGTTTGGCTTCTATGTAGAGCTGCCCAATACCGTGGAAGGTCTTGTGCATATCTCTCATCTCAATGATGATTACTACACATATGATGAGGACCGCATGGAACTCAAGGGTTCTCATTTCAAGCATGTCTATCAGCTGGGCCAGACGGTCAAGGTTGTCTGCCTTGCAGCATCCCATGATACCCGTCAGATTGACTTTGGCATTGATGGCATGAAGGCAGCACCGCAGCGCAATGACCGCAATAATGGCGGCAGAAATGGCTACAGGAAGCGCAGGAGAGATAATCGTGGCAGAAGGTAAAACAAAAGAAATTGCCTATAACCGGAAAGCAAAGCATGACTACTTCCTGGAAGATTTCTATGAGTGCGGCCTGGTACTGACCGGTACAGAGATCAAATCAATCCGGGAAGGCCATGTGCAGTTCAAGGATGCCTATGTTTCGATCTTCCGTGGGGAAGCCTGGATCAAAGGCATGCATATCAGTGCCTATAAGTATGGCTCCTTTGCCAATGTGGATGAGGAACGGGACCGGAAACTGCTACTGCATAAGGATGAAATTGCTAAGCTTGACAGTAAGGTGCGCACCAAAGGCTACACGCTTGTGCCGGTGCGGATGTATCTGAAAAACGGCAGAGCAAAGCTGGAGATCGCACTTGCCAAGGGCAAGGATCTGTATGACAAGAGACAGACAGAGAAGATCCGGGATGCCAGCCGGGAAATGGCAAAAGCATTAAAGCGTAAAGGATAATGGTATGAGACGTGTCATTACATATGGAACATTTGATCTGCTTCATTATGGGCACATCAATCTGTTAAAAAGGGCAAAGTCACTTGGTGACTATCTGATTGTCGGTGTATCGACGGATGAGTTCAACTGGAACCAGAAACACAAGAAGTGCTATTTTTCCTATGAGAAAAGAAAGGCACTGGTAGAGGCCATCCGCTACGTGGATCTGGTGATTCCGGAGGAAAGCTGGGATCAGAAGATCAATGACATGCATGAATATCACATTGATGTGTTCTGCATGGGTGATGACTGGAAAGGCAAGTTCGACTATCTGGAAAAAGAGGGCGTTGAGGTTGTCTATTTCCCGCGCACACCGGAGATTTCCACAACCCAGATCAAGCATGATCTGAACAAAGGAAGCGAGAAATGATTGATCTTCCCAGAGCATATGCGGCCTTTGCGTCTTATGTGAAAAACTATAATCCGCAGGATGGCAAGGTGCGGCTGAAGATTGTGCATACGGAGCATGTGGCGGCCATTTCCCGGGACATTGCCGAAAGTCTGCACGTATCCAGGGAGGATATCCAGCTGGCTGAACTCATTGGCTTATTGCATGATATCGGCCGCTTTGAGCAGATCAGGCGGTATGGCGACTTCCGTGATTTTCTGACCATTGACCATGGTGATTTTGGCGCTCAATTGCTCAAAGAAGGACTGCTGGAACGCTTCATAGATGATCAGAGTCTGTATGATCTGATCATTACAGCGGTGCAGCTGCACAATAAATACAAACTGCCGGATGGACTGGATGAAAGAACATTGCTGCATTGTCAGATCATCCGTGATGCGGATAAGACAGATATCTTCCGGGTCAGAACAGAAGATCCTCTGCTGGATGTGCAGACCTTTACCAGAGAGCAGATGGAAAATTCAACGGTAACACCGGAACTGTATGAAGAATTCTTCCAGGAACACAGCATTCTGGCAAAGCCTGGCCGTACGCCGGCAGACACATGGATTGCGGCAACAGCATTGATCTTTGATTATAACTTTCCAAGAGGCCTGGCAATGCTGAAGGAAAAGGGTTATATCAGCCGCATGATTCACCGCTTTGATTTCAAGCTGCCGGATACAAAGGAAAAGATGGCTGCTGTAGAGCAGTATGCCAACCGCTGGCTGGACGTACACAGCAGGGCTTGAATGTAAAGTTTCGGCGTGCTATATTCTTTCTGCCGCAAGGCAATCCCGGGGCTGTCATGGTTTCGACAGGTTTTTAGTTTGATTCGGACTGCAGTGGAGCGGTGACCTTATCACCAAAACAAAAATAAACGCTAACAACAATAGTTACGCATTTGCTGCCTGAGTTCGCTTTACGCGATGCAGCATCCTCTGACCGTTCTTTGCTGTTTGACGGACAGAGCGTAAATGAACAGATACGGTGAGGCTTAGCCTGGAGGCCGATCCCGACAATCTTACAGGCACATTCAGCAGGCGGTAAGACCGCTGACACACCTGCTGTCTTACTAACAGCGGACTAAACTGTAGAGGTCTGAATGTGGGACGATTCCTGGACACGGGTTCGACTCCCGCCAGCTCCATAGCCCACTGGCTTTCTGGAAAATTCCGGAAAGCCTTTTTTCTGACTCTCTTTGCATGTGATAAATAATGCTCTGATATAGACAAAATATTCTTATAAATTTGTGAAGAACATGTGAAATCTGCACGAAAACGGCGCTGTGAGGACACCAAACCTTGATTTAACACTTGTTTCAGGCTAAATTAAAAACATGTACGGAAAAAGAAAAGCAAGATTTCTGACATCGCTTTTACTGGCCGCAGTGATTGCAGCACCGATATCACCGGTATTTGCGGATGAGCATAAACCAGATGAAACAAGCAAAGTCAGAGTCTTTGAGATTGATATGAATAACCAGAATCCGCTTGCTACGCTGAAAGAACAGGCGATCAGGGAACGGGCGGATTATGATGCAGCGATCAACCTGAACGAGGTTGATTTTGACAAATCGACAATTCATACTTCGGCATTTAACCGAACTAAGAGCGGCATTCAGAATATTTCGGTCAGTATCCAGATTGTACGTAAGGATGACAGCGCAGACAGTGTTGTCTATTCCTTCTCAGAAAATGCGGCTGTTAAGCTGATTGCTTCAGAGGGTCCGCAGGTCATTCTGAAACAGAGCGAAGTGACAGTGGATCTTGGCTCAGAATTCAAGTATGGCGACAACATTGGTTATGTTTCCTCGACGGTAGGCAAGCTGCCGGTCATCAAAGAGACAGATAATGTCGATATGAATACGGAAGGAACATATACATGCTGGCTTACCTTTGTGGATGACAGCGGTGATACAACCAAGATTTCTTATCTTGTGAATGTCCGCAAGCCGGCCGAGGTTACCAGAAGTGAAGAGGAAGCTGCGCAGGCAGAGGCACAGGCGGAAGAGCTTGCCAGCTCTAATGGCATGAATGTCTCCCAGGCTGCTGCTTTGCAGAGCCAGTTGTCTGCGTATAATCACAGCGGCGGAGCTTCTTCCGGTTCTGTATCTGATACGCCGGTAACCGGTACGTATTACAATGGCGATTCCTACGTATCCCTGCTGAAACAATGGGTTGGCTTTACATGGGAAGGCAAGCTGCAGTGCGTTGGCTATATGCATTACCGCTTCGCCCAGCATTATGGCTTTATGACCGGCAAGATCAATGGCAACGGCCGTGATCAGGCATGGGGCATCGTAGCTGCATCATCCTCCTGGAGTGTACATTTCTACATTTCCAATTCACCTGCACCCGGTGCAATCTTCTCCGGTGTCGGCAGTGATCCAAGCGGACACACAGCTTTTGTTGAAAAGGTTGATGACAATGGCCTCTGGGTATCTGAGGCATGGGGATCTACAGGTCAGGTCAATGAAAACAAGTATTACACCTGGTCACAGTGGTCCAGCATGTATCCGTCCGGTGTTGTCTATGCCGTTCCGGAAACATCACAGGCTGCATAATCACAATAGAGATAAACGAAGCGTATGGCAGATGCTATACGTTTTTGTTATGTGCAAGAGCGCTGTGAACACCACTGAGGTGCGAAACGGAAAACCTCCTGCAGGAATCATGCAAATCACCCCTTAAGATTTAGCTATACTAAAATATAATTTATTTTGGGTAAAAATACGGTATATTTATGATATTCAGCCAGAGTCATTAATGGTTGAATCTGGTTGGGACTCTGCTGAAATGGGCGAGATTACCAATACTGAATACTTCCAAAATCATCAGGAAGCCCTTGTTACCTGGACATATATTGTTACTGCCGGGAATGAAACTTATTCTGAAAAGTACAGTGCGGATATTCTGTTAGAAGAGTAATGAAGCGAAAAAGGGATAGCTGTTGGATTGCAGCTATCCTTTGTTATGAGATGGAATGTATTGATTCTGGTTATATGAGATGGAAATGCTGGCAGGCATGCAGGATGCCGTCATGATCCGGATCATCTGTGATGTAGGTGCTGACAGCTTTGGTGCTGTCGGCGGCGTTGGCCATAGCAATGGAGATGCCGGCATGTTTTAACATGGGGATGTCATTGCCGCCATCGCCAAAGGCCATTGTATGTTCCATGTCAAAGCCAAATGCCTTTGCAAAGACATCCATTCCTTTGACCTTGGTGCCTCCTTTTGGTGAAATATCACAGAAGGTGGGATACCAGCGGGCACTGGTGCAGTCTGGAAGATGTGTCATCAGTTCTTTTTCTTCGTCTTCGTTCAGGAATGTCATGACCTGATAGACTTTTTTCTTTGCAATGCTGGATACATCTCCAGCAGGCTGATTGTCATTGTGGGTAATGGCATTGACTTCATCACATCTTTCATCCCGGTAATTGTAGATTTTTCCTTCGGGCAGGACATAGCCGCAGGGAAAATGATGCTTTGCTTCATAGTTGACAAGGGCCTGCAGGTCTTTCGCTTTGATTGTGTTTTCATAGACGACTCTGCCGTCTTTATCAAAGCAGTACTGGCCATTGAGGGTGATATAGCCATCAAATGGGAAGTCTCCCAGACAGTCCAGCCCATCTTTTCCACGGCCGGTCGCAATGAACAGCAGAATGCCTTTTTTCTGCAGCTGCTGTAATGCCTGGATTGCTGAGGAAGGAATGGCATGTGTTTTGAAGCTGACAAGGGTGCCGTCAATATCAAAGAAGATTGCCTGAATCATGTCGTGTCTCCGTTTTCTGCCTTCAGTGTAGCATGGAAAAGAAAAGAACGTATCACTCGGATACGCTCATCTGCGGTTTCTGATCGGCCGGCCGGCTTTTGCTTTGGTCCGGTTGGGACCTGCTTTTCTGACCCGATAATGACCGCCTGTCTGAATCTTCTTTTTGACAGCTACGGCATGGGCTGCCAAGGCAAAGCCATCCTTTGTCTGGATGAAGTCAGCTGTTTTTAATGGTGCACCGCAGTTGGGACACATCGCAAAGCCTTCCAGAGGCAGGGCACTGGAGTTCTGGTTGACTTCCATATAGCCGCAGGCAGGGCAGTACATGCCGCGGTATAAACCATCTTTGGCTGTCTGGGGATGATCGGCAAGCTGTTCTGGTTCCTGTTTCTTTTCTTTTTTCTCTTTCTTCTTATGCTTCAAGAATGCAAACATAGTTTCCTCCCGTTACTGCACTAATGTACTGCAAACAGGAAGAATTGTGGTGAACTTTTTCTGAACATTACTTTCGTTTGTACTTTTTCCAGAGATACCGGATACAAAGTGCTGTGCCAACGGCAATGGCGGCGAAGTAGCCGATGAAGCCCAGGAAGGGAAGACCCATGATCTTTGGGGTCATATCGGTGGTGCAGATAATGGAAGATGAGATCAGCAGGGCCGCCAGGCACAGGCCGATGACGAAGTTGCGCACAGCAGAATGGACAATGTCGTTGAAGTTCTTGGAAGAATGCAGAGAAATGTTAATACCTGCCTGACCAGCCAGATATTCTTTGAGGGCATCGGCTGTCAGAGAAGGAACTTCTGCACCTTTTTTACTGATGCGCCATGCGGCATGAATATCTTTACGGATTTCACTCTTCCAGTCCATGTTGTCCAGAGTCTCTTCCATGACTCTGTTGGAGGCAATCTGTGACATAGATATTTCCGGTGCAATTTCTGACAGGACACCCTGCATGACAGTTAATCCCCGGCACAGCATCGTCATGCCATGGGGCATGGAAATCTCATTTTTCTTCATGATTTCCATGATCTCAGACATGCTGTCAGCGAGGTTGATATCACCAAGCGAAGCATTGCCATATTCATCCAGGAACCCTTTGAGATCCTGATAGAGCTGGCCGCGGTCTGGCTTGCCGCGGAAATCGCCGATTTCCAGAACGGCATTTTCCACCATTGTGACATCATGCAAGCCGATGCCGCGCACACCCTTGACCATAACTCTGCGGTCATGATCAGACAGTCTGCCCATCATGCCCATATCGATCCAGACAATTTTGCCATCCATAATCTTGACGTTGCCAGGATGGGGATCGGCATGGAAGAAACCATCATCCATGACCTGTTTGATGTAGTTGTTTACAAACTTGACGCCGATTTCATGCAGGTCATAGCCGTTTGCTTTCAGATCCTTGACATCATCAATGCCAAATCCACCGATATATTCCATGACCAGAACCTTGGATGTGGAATATTCCCGATACAGCTTTGGACAGCGGATATAGTTGATGTTCTTGTTATTATGCGCAAATTCTTCCAGGTTGCTGGCTTCCTTGAGAAAATCCATTTCCTGCTGGGCAACGGACCACATTTCATTCAAAATCATGTCAAGGTCAACGATGTTCTTGAGATCACCGACCGGCGGCATGAGTTTGACAAGCCGGTGCAGCAGAGAGATATCCCGGGACATGGTTTCATAGATTCCTTTGCGCTGTACTTTGATGATGACATCGCTGCCATCTTTCAGCACGGCTTTGTGAACCTGGGCAATCGAGGCGGATCCTAATGGCTTGGTGTCAATGGACTTGAAAAAGGAAGCCCATTGGGCACCGCAGGATTCGTTGATGATTTCTTCCACGGTTTCAAATGGCATCGGGGTAACATCACTGTTGAGCTTCATCAGCTCTTCGCAATAGGCTTTGGGCAGGATGTCACTGTGCAGTGACATGATCTGGCCGAGCTTGATGAAGGTAGGACCAAGTTCTTCCAGAATGATGCGCAGCTTCTCCGGGGTAATGCCGCGGGTGATATGGTTGCGCACCAAAACCTGGCGGATCTGCTTTAAGCGAGACCCGCCATCGTTTTGAGTATTCAGCGCTTTTTCAGGACTGCCGTCTGCCATGCGGCTCAGGCATCCTTCTTTTCATCATGGGCAGAGATCGCTGCCTTCAGGCTGGCAAGCTCATCATCGGAAAGGCTGTCTACCATCGAAGCAAAATCTTTCTTCTCTTCCGGCTTTTCTTCCTTTTCCTTCTTCACTTCCTCAGCCTTGTGCTTGAGTTCTGTGTTGAGTGCCTTGCCCTGTTCAACGGTTAATTCACCCTTCTTGACAAGTGTGTCAACAACGTCGCTTGCTTTTTCAGCGGTGAAGGCAGCAGCGCCTACACCAGCGAGCATCAGTTTCTTGAATCCATCTGTAAATTCCATGAGATATACCTCCGTTTCCTTACTTTCAGTATAGGCTTTTTTGATGCAGAAAAGCATCACAAAATGTGGGAAATGTCTCAGTTTTCGCGCTGGATTTCATGCAGCTTCTGCTGTACTTCCTGCCACAGGGATTCATGGGCAGTGGAATGGAGAGACGGGAAGGCACGGTAGATTCTTCCGGCCGTATGCATTGGCTTTGCATGAATCTCTCTGGCAAGTTCTTCCAGCTTCTGATGGTATTCTTTTTCTGCAGCAGCGTGCTTTTCTTTCAGCTGCTCCACTTTAACGGCATATTCTTCTTTTTCCATCTCCAGATGATCAGCGGCTTCCATCTTTTCATACTGCTGTTTCTGCTGGACCTTTTCGGCTTCACAGGCAGCACTGAGGCCGGCATCACCCAGGGCAATGGCAAGCTGGTCAGACAGCAGCCGCATGCGGTCTCTTGTCTCATTCAGGCTGGCAAGCCGCTTGGCCAAGCCTCTGGTTGCGGCCACGGTAACAATAAAATCCGCAAGATAGGCACCATACAGGACTGCCAGGATGATCCACTGCCACAGCGGATGGATCAGCACAGGATCAGAATGCGGCATCAAAGGGTGAATGAAGCGGATGATGACAACGGTCAATACGCCCCAGACCAATGAGAACCGCAGGCAGATATAGCCATGAAAGTTCAGCGGTTCTTTGGAATAGTCCCACCATCTGGCGTGGAAACATTTCTCCAGCAGCCATCCGGCAATCAGTTCAATGATTGTGCATAAGATCATGCCGGAAAGAAAGGTGGCAAGGATAGACGGACTGCCGCTGCTGTTGCTGGCTGCCTGGGAGAGGACATTTGACAATAGCAGCAGGCCGCACATGCCAAAGCCGTAGATCGGGCAGACCGGACCGTTGAGGAAGCCGCGGTTGACGATCTTATGCTGGACGATGGCATGCCACAATACTTCCAGACACCAGCCAAGGAAGGAATAGATGAGGAAGTAGCGCAGTAAATCAAATACAGGAATATTGGCAATCATACAGTCTCCTTCAAACGTATGGGAATAGTATTATTTTACCATAATTCGTGCTTGATTTCGGGCCGATTTGTGCCAGCGGTGATTTTGTGCTAGACTGGTAAGCAGTATACGCAAAGGAGGGATGATCCGCATGAGTGAGAGTGTGCTGACAATGAACGGGGGCTTACAGATTGAAAGCCTGACGATTCCGGAGCTTGCTGAAAGAATCCGGATTGGCGACCGCGACTGCATGATGCGGATGTACCGTCTTCTGCATGATGATCTGTTTGCAATGGCACGCAATACGATTGCTTCTGCCAAGCAGGCCGAGTTTGTTGTCCGCAAGACCTTTGCGGAAGTGTTCTATCACCATGAGGATATTGATCCGGATCTTTTTGAGCTGAATCTGGTTCAGGTTCTCAGTGAGAATACCCGCCGTGAGGATATCCGCAATACCTATACCCGGACATTGAAGAGAAGCGAGATCATGGCTGCCCAGGCAGAGCTGGACAAGCCGACGGTGTCTGAGGTGACGTCACCATTGATCAATGCGGTCAAGGCAAAGGCTGTGCCGGCAAGGCTGGCAATGGATTATGCCGAGGCTGCGGATGTAGCTGTTCCGCAGGAACAGGAGCGCAGCCAGAGCCTGACGCATACTCTGAGTATGCCGGTGCTGCTGTCCGGTGCCTGTGCGATTGCGGCTGCCGGTGTAGCTGCCAATGCCTATCATCAGGCACAGGTACGCAAACGGGATCTGTCCTACACGCAGATGATGGACGCATTGAATATCAGCTTTGATACCGATGAGAGCGGCAATGAGACAAGTGTCTTTGAATATGAGCCGGCTGCCCAGAAGGCAGTCAGTGATCTGGTCGCTGCCCATACTGGCACATTGAAAACAAGTGCTTCCAGCCTGGATCTTTCCAAGGTTGGCGATACACTGGTCAATTATGAGCTTTCTGATTCTGATATCTATGGTCAGACAGCCAGAGTGAGTGTGAAGCGCACCTATACGGTGCAGGATACAAGAGCACCGGAGATTTCCCTTGCCAATGATTCTGTAAAGCTGACAGAAGGTGACAGCTTTGATGCCAATTCGGTTGTGGCTGCGGTGGCGGATCCAGCCGATGGTGCTTTGACACAGGTTGAGGAAGAGCCTGCCCAGCTGGTTAATGATGCCCAGGGCAGACTGTATGAAAACGGCTGGTATACTGTCAGTTCCAATGTGGATACCAATACAGCCGGTACGTATGAGGTGACAGTGCATGCGGTTGATAATCATGGCAATGCATCGGATGCCTCTGTTGCCGTAACCGTAAAAGCCAAGCCGAAGGCCGTTGTCACAACAGCTTCCGCTGCTTCATCTGCTGGTTCCGGCAGTACGGTAACGGCAGCAGCATCTGTCAATACCGGTGCCAATGCGTCCAGCATTTACAGCCTGCTGACAGGTTCCTATGGTTTTACCAAGGCAGCCGCGGCTGGCATTCTGGCCAATATGCAGATTGAGTCCAGCTTCAATCCCAATGCAGGATCCAGCTACTACGGCCTGTGCCAGTGGGGAGGATCCAGAGTTTCCAACCTGTCTGCGTTCTGTGCTGCCAATGGATATTCTTTCAGCAGTGTGGATGGCCAGGTTGCCTTCATGGTTTCAGAGATGGGCAGCGGCATGATCTCCACCATGAACAGTTTCTCGGATGATGCCCAGGGTGCTGCTGATGCAGGTACATACTTCCGGGTGAACTTCGAGCGTTCTGCTGGTTTGAACAATGTGGCAAACATTGCCGCAGGTTTCTACAACGCCCTTTGAGAAGATCGATGATCTTCTTTTTTTGCATGAAAAAGAATGGATTTCTCCATTCTCTTTGGCTTAGTGGATCAGATGTACGGTATTGAAGACGACGGCGAGTGTGTTTGCCACGGTGGACATCATCTTGATGAAGATATCCAGGGCAACACCGACGACGTCTTTTCTTGTATCACCAACGGTATCACCGGTGACGGCTGCCTTGTGGGCAGGAGAGCCTTTGCCGCATCCTTTGATGCCGCCGGCTTCAATGAACTTTTTCGCATTGTCGAAGGCACCGCCGGAGTTGCCCATGAACAGGGCTTTTGGAATGGCAGTGATCGTGGCACCGATCAGCAGGCCGCCGACAAATTCAGCACCGGCAAGGAACCCGCCGATGATCGGGATGATGATGGCGAGAATAGCCGGCATCATCATTTTCTTTAATGCCTGGTTGGCAGCCATCTCAATCATCTTGTTGTATTCCGGTCTTACCGTGCCTTCCAGCACACCTTTGACAGAGAGCTGGCGGTCTCCTTCATCGGCCATCAGGCGGGCAGATTCAATCGTATTGTCGGTCAGGATGGCAGAGAAGTATTCGATCAGGGCACCCCCGATGATACCGCCGGAGATGACGATATAGCTGGCAATGTTGAGGACCGGTACCTGATCGGCTGCGGTGTAATTGGCAACGTAGGCAACGATCAATGATACAGCCGCAAAGGCAGCAGACCCAATAGCGAAGCCTTTGCCGATGGCAGCGGTGGTATTGCCAACGGCATCCAGCTTATCCGTGATGGCACGTACTTCCGGATCCAGGTGGCAGCTTTCTGCAAAGCCGCCGGCATTGTCGGCGATCGGGCCAAAGGCATCGATGGAGACGGTTGCGCCTACGAATGACAGCATGCCCAATGCGGAAATGGCAATGCCGTATGTACCGCAAAGTACGCCGGATAAGAACAGAGAGATACCGATGATCAGAATCGGCAGCAGGCAGCTTCTTGAGCCAAGGGCATCACCCTTGGTGATGACGAAGGCTTCTCCTTCAGTGGCAATTTCAGCCAGCTGTCTTGCCGGCTTGTAATCTGTGCTTGTGTAATATTCCGTGATGGAACCGATGGCAACACCGGACGCAATGCCAAGCAGGGCAGAGATCCATGGTGAGATCCAGCCAAGACGGAATTCATCATAGAGCGGGACATCCTTGAACAGGAACATGCAGGTGCAGAATGACAGGGCGACGGTCAGACCGGCGGCGATCCAGTTGGACAGGTCCAGTTCGTGTTCGGGATCATCCTTCATATTGCGAAGTGATGTAAACATGATGGACAGCAGGCAGGAGAACAGTCCCACACCTGCCAGTGTCACGGGAAACAGGGTCGTGGCATTGAAAGTTGCCTCGGTGATGTTTGTCTCTTTGAGAATGACGGCTGTTTCATAGCTGGTGACTGAGATCATCAGTCCGGCTGCGATGGAGGCAACATACGATTCCAACAGATCCGAGCAGTTGCCGGCAATATCATTGACATTGTCACCGATGAAATCGGCGATGGTGTTTGGCACGCGGGCATCATCCTCAGGCAGATCGTGGCGGATCTTGCCGAGAATGTCACTGGAGATATCTGCGGCCTTGGTATAGTTGCCGCCGGCGACACGGTTGAACATCGCTACCAGCGAGCAGCCAAGGGAATAGGTCGTAATGCGCATGACACTGGCATTGCACGGTACTGACAGCAATAGGCCCTGGCCAACGGAAGTATGGCTGACACCGTTGAAGATCATCAGTACCAGTAATAGTCCCATCGTACCAAAGGCCTGTACGGAAAGGCCGGAGATGGAGCCGCCCATCAGGGCAACTTTGACCGTGGCACCGATTGACAGGGTCTCTTTTGCTTTGTTGGCAGTGCGCACATTGGCGTAGGTTGCCGACTTCATGCCGATGATACATACTGCTGAGCTCATCAGGGCACCAAGCAGGAAGGTCAGACCGGATGTCCTTTCAATGAACAGTGTGAAGACAACGGCCATAATCAGTGTGACGATGCCGATGGAGCGGAACTCGGTGCGAATGAATGTGTTGGCACCGGATCGAATGATCGCGGCCATGTCGGCCATGTCCTTTGTGCCTTCCGGGAGTTTCCGGATGTTGTTGTAATTGTAGAATATGTAGCAAAGTGTCAGAATTGCCACAAGCAGAAAAATAAGCCACCAAACCATAATGTTTTTCCCCTTTCTTTGGCTGCTGCTATTGTCAACAGGCGAATGATCTGCCTGATTGTGCCTTTTTCAGACTTTTCTGTTTTTGAATCCTTTGGCTTCATTATGAGACTTTGCGAATCTATTTACAAGTGACAGCGCTTACAATTTTTGACTTGCCTGCGCTGTTTTTGCTTTGATTTTCTGAAAACACTGCCAGAAGCGCTGCGCATTCTGATCCAGCCTGCCTTTGCGGTGGACAAGCCGCAGGCTGCTGGTCAGCCTGAGATCCGGTATGTGATTGCTGCCAAGTTCAGGATAGGGAATCGGCATGGTATCCGGCACCAGGGCAATGGCATCCATGTGCCTGGCAAACTGTAGGCATGTTCTTGCATCGTCGCATACCATGATGGGATGAATGGTGATGAAGGCATTGTTGCAGGCTTCCCGGATCGGGTTCTCCCAGCGCCGGTACAGGATGAGGGGATAGTGAGACAGATCCTGCAGAGTCAGCGATGTCCCGATGTCCATCTTCTTCTGACAGACGGCATGAATGCGGCTGGTGCTGATTTCAATGGCATCTAGGTCCTGATCCGGATAGGGTGTGCGGATCAAGGCAAGGGAGATGGTGCCTTCATGGAGTTGATCAAGCAGATCGTATGTATTGGCTTCATGCAGGATCAATGGAATGTGGGGATACTGCTGGTGAAATTGATCGAGTCCCTTGTAGAAGGCATCGCATTCATAGGAAGAGATCACGCCCATGGAGATCGGCTCTGGTGCATGCGAGTGCTGCTTCAGGCGCTGATGGATATCACTGTCCATCGCCAGCATCTTCTTTGCATGCTGGTACAGTATCTCGCCATCTTTGGTGAGACGTATGCCCCGGCCCTGACGGATCAATAATGTGGTGTGCAGCTCTTCTTCCAGATTTTTGATCTGTGTGCTCAAAGGCGGCTGTGACATGTGAATCTTTCTGGCCGCCCCGGATACAGATCCTTCTTCAGCAATGGTCACAAAGTAATACAGTTGTTTCAGTTCCATGGTGCCTCCTATATAAAAATAATATAGCTTTGAATGATAATAATATCTTTGCTATAAGAGATCAATGGTACCATGGCACAGAAGAAGAGGGGAATACGATGGTTAACTTGAGAAAATATCTGGCCAGGTACCGTACGGCCAGTATCCTGACACCGCTGTTCAAGCTGCTGGAAGCGCTGCTGGATCTGTTTGTGCCGCTGGTTGTGGCAGCGATGATCAACCGCGGCATCGGCGCTCATGACGCCAGCTTCCTGATCCGCTGCTTTATTCTTCTGCTGGTGCTGGCAGCGGTGGGACTTGGGTTCAGTATCACAGCCCAGTACTTTGCAGCGAAAGCAAGTGTCGGCTTTGCCACAGACCTGCGCCAGGCACTGTTTGATCATATCGAAACACTGTCTTACAGCGATCTTGACAAACAGGGCAGCGATACGCTGATCACCCGGCTGACCGCGGATATCAACCAGGTGCAGACTGGCTACAATCTTGCCCTGCGGTTATTGCTGCGCAGTCCGTTCATTGTCTTTGGTGCCATGATCATGGCCTTCACGATCAATGTGAAGTGTGCCATCATCTTTGCCGTTGTCATCCCACTGCTGGCCATGGTTGTCTTTGGCATCATGTATGCGTCCATGCCGCTGTTTGCCAGAGCACAGAAAGCACTGGACAGGGTATTGTCTCTTGTGCGTGAGAATCTGCTGGGTGTGCGTGTCATCCGTGCATTCTGCCGTGAAAAGGAAGAGGTACAGGCATTTGATGCCGCCAATGATCATCTGACCAGGCTGAATGAGAAAGCCGGCAATCTGAGTGCAATGATGAATCCGGCTACCTATATTCTGATCAATCTGGCAACGGTTGTGCTGCTGCAAAGCGGTGCCATTCAGGTAAATCTTGGCTCTCTTGCCCAGGGTGATGTGGTTGCTTTGTATAACTACATGGCCCAGATTGTGGTGGAGCTGATCAAGCTTGCCAATCTGATCATTTCCATCAATAAGGCACTTGCCTGTGCACGCCGCGTCGAAGATGTGCTGGCCATCCAGCCTGGCATGCAGTATCCAGCAGCATCGGTGCAGCCGTCTGATCCGGATACCGTACTTGCCTTTGATCATGTCAGCTTTGTGTATGAAGGCGGCGGGGCAGAGGCACTGCATGATGTGTCATTTACATTGAAGCGGGGCGGTACGCTTGGCGTCATCGGCGGTACTGGTGCCGGCAAGAGTACGCTGGTGAATCTGGCAGCCCGCTTCTATGATGTCAGCGCTGGATCTGTCAAAGTGGAAGGTGAGGATGTGCGCAGCTATCCCCAGGCACAGCTGGAACAGATGATCGGTGTGGTGCCGCAGAAAGCAGAATTGTTTGCCGGTACGATCCGTGACAATCTGAAGCTTGGCAATGAAGGTGCGGATGATGACCTGCTTTGGAACGCACTGGAGAGGGCCCAGGCAAAGGATGTTGTGCAAGGAAAGACCGGTGGGCTTGACAGTATGGTTGAACAGAATGGCCGCAATCTCTCGGGTGGACAGAAGCAGCGCCTGACCATTGCCAGAGCGCTTGTCAAACAGCCTGAACTGTTGATCCTGGATGATTCTGCCAGTGCTTTGGACTATGCCACGGATGCCCGCCTGCGGCAGGCATTGCGCAGTGTGAAGGCAACGACTCTGATTATTTCGCAGCGCATCAGTGCGGTGCGCCAGGCCGATGCGATTCTTGTATTGGATCAGGGAAAGCCGGTCGGCCTTGGCAGTCACGAACAGTTGATGAAAGACTGTGCGGTATATCAGGAAATTGAAGCATCGCAGAACCGGAAGGAGGCAGCCGCATGAACAGGGATTCTTCAAAGAAAACATTTGCCAAAGTCATGCAGTATATCGGCCGATACCGCTTCCTGCTTTTCGCATCTCTTGTACTGGCAGGATTAAGCGTCATCGGCCAGCTGTATGTGCCGATTCTGTTTGGAAAGGCCATTGATGAGATCGTGGGCAAGGGCAATGTCAATTTTGGCCGTATTGCCATCATGATGAAACAGACGGTTCTTGTCATTGCGGCAAATGCTGCTTTGACCGGCATCATGAATATCATCAATAACCGGGTTGTGTATCAGACTGTAAAGGAGATCCGGGCCAGGGCCATGCGGCAGATCCAGAAGCTGCCGTTAAGCGTATTGGACAGCCATAGTTCCGGTGATATTGTGCAGCGGGTGACCGGTGATGCGGATGCCCTTTCCGATGGCCTGCTCAATGGCATGACCCAGTTGTTCTCCGGCATCATTATGATCATTGCCACTCTGTATTTCATGTTTTCCAGATCCGTTGAGGTCTCTTTGCTGGTGGTGATTCTGACACCGCTGTCATTTCTTGTCGCAAAGTTTATTGCCTCCGGTGCCTATGGCATGTTCCGGAAAGCAAACAAGACCAGAGGGGATCAGACAGCCTATCTGAATGAGATGGTCGGCTCCATGCGGGTGGTGCAGGCCTTTGGCTATCAGGAAAGAGCATCAAAGCGTTTCCGGAAGGTGAATGAAGAGCTGCAGGATTATGCGCAGAAAGCAATCTTCTTCTCCTCATTGACCAATCCGTGCACACGGGCCGTGAATTCCTTGATCTATGCCATTGTGGCACTTGCCGGCAGTTTTCTGATTCTGAAGGGAAGACTGACCGTCGGCGGCCTGAGCGTGCTGCTGGCTTATGCCAATCAGTACATGAAGCCGTTCAATGATATTTCCAGTGTGATTACTGAGATGCAGAATGCCTTGTCATGTGCAGACCGGATCTTTGCTTTGATTGAGACAGAACCGGAACCGGCAGAGAAAGATGCTGTATTATCCGATGTCAAAGGCCATGTACAGCTGAATCATGTGTACTTCCAGTATGATCCATCTAAGCCTTTGATTCGTGATTTTACGATGGAAGCAAAGCCGGGCATGCATATTGCGCTGGTTGGGCCGACGGGCTGCGGCAAGACGACGCTGATCAATCTGTTAATGCGCTTCTATGATGTCAACCGTGGCGAGATTCTGGTGGATGGAAAGAATATCCAGGATGTAACAAGGCATTCTCTGCGCCAGCAGTGGGGCATGGTGCTGCAGGATACCTGGCTGAAGAATGGCACAGTGCGGGAGAATCTGGCTCTGGCTGATCCTGATGCCAGTGAAGAGCAGATGATCGCAGCATGCAAAGAAGCCCATTCCTGGGGCTTTATCTCGCAGCTGTCAGATGGCCTGGATACACAGATTACCGAAGATACACTGTCTGCAGGTCAGAAACAGATGCTGTGCATTACCAGAGTAATGCTGGCCCTGCCGCAGATGCTGATCCTGGATGAGGCAACTTCTTCGATTGATACCCGTACCGAGATCCAGATTCAGGATGCCTTTGACAGGCTGATGGCAGGCCGTACAACCTTTGTGGTTGCCCATCGTCTTTCTACGATCCGCAATGCAGATCTGATTCTGGTAATGAAGGACGGCATGATCATGGAAAGAGGCACACATGAGCAGCTGCTGGCTGAAAACGGCTTCTACAAACAACTGTATGAAGCACAGTTTGCCAGTGTGCAGGAGATGGCATGAATACGTTCCCCGGATGGGATCTGCTGGAAGGATGGCAGATCGATCCAAAGAAAGCTGTGGCATGTGGCTTTGTAAAAAGCGATCAGACCTTTGTGTATGAAAAGGATCTTGGCAGCGGTCTTTTGATCAGGATAAAGGCGGATGGCAGCCAGCTGCGGGCAGACTGCATCGATGCGGAAAGCAAAGAGCGTTTTGTGCCATTGTACGTACCTGGTACAAAGGGCATGTATGTTGATCAGGTGCGCAAAGCCTTTCTGTCTGCACTGCTTTTGATCCGCAATGCCTGCTGTATACAGGGCAGCTATCAGCTTGCCCAGACAGGACGCATCATTGCTCTTGTGCAGGATCATCTGAAGATCTCCATTGATCATCTGTTTGCCAAAAATCCTTCGATTGGTGTTTTCCATCATGAAGACGGCAGATGGTTTGCGTTTATTTCACCTGTTATCCGATCCAAAGTGTTTCCCGGTGGCGGTGATGCGCAGACTGAGATTCTGGTATTCCGCACGGATGATAAAGAGAATCTGCTGAAAGAGAAGGGGTTTGGCCGGGCGTGGCATATGAACCAGCAGCGCTGGGTATCTCTGGAGCTGAATGATGCGATCAGTGATGCACGCATCCTCTCTTTATTAGCGAACGCAAGTGATCTTTCCGGCGGCCCTGCATGCCATGCATGGCTGCTGCCCGCCAATCCAAAGCAGTATGATGTGATTGGCGCGCTGGAAAACTGTGATGAGATCACCTGGCACAAGGATGGAAATGTGCTTTTGCATGACCGTGTGTATCTGTACTATGCAAAGCCATATGGCTGTATTCTCTACCAGTTTGATGTGATTGCAGTGGACGCAAAACAGATGGTGCTTCATGTGGTACAGCGGTATCGGCGCGGCCAGATTGACCTTGCCTTTTTGAAGAGTATCGGCCTGCGGGCTCCGCGCAGTCTGCGCCATCTGCCGATGGATCTGGAAAAGCTTGTTCTGGACCACGTGCAGGTTTGTCACAGGTGATGATTTTTGCGGAAAAAACCGGTTTTTCTTCCCATTACTACGGGATTCATGTAAAATAAGCGGGTGGATTCGGGCGGCAGAGCCCGATTAGTTTCGAACTGACAACAGTTCCATATTCGCGAGGGAGGAAAAAGTATGGATTGGAAAACACTGCCTGGTTACGACGAGAAGTATGCCAACATTTCCATTAAGGAGCGCAAGTCATTTGGCGGAAAGGTCATTGACGTGTTGTATGGCGCCAAGGATGAAAACGGAAATGCGGCTGTACCGGTCGCTGGCAAGGATGACGGACACGGAGAGTGGTTCGGTATCGAAAATGAGAAAGGATACGTCATGTTCACTCTGAAGCATCCAGCATCCGAGGGCGGTGAAGTTGAGTATGGCACCAGCCATGGTGATCATGCCCTTGAGGATATGGAAGCGGATCTTGCCAAGAAGCAGGCACTGTGCAAGGAGATCAATGATCTGCAGCCTAGTGAAGAGAATGCAGCCAGGGTGGATGAGCTGAAGCAGGCATATGCTGGTGTTGAGGACTGGGGAACAGCCAAGGATGCCGAGTATAATGAGTGGTTCAACCGCAAGGCTGATGAGTTTGAGAAGAACAAGAATGTGATTGCCGAGAATACTAAGGCAAAGCAGGAGCTCGTTGATGAGGCTGCCAAGCTGGCTGATGCCCAGGAGTGGAAGGCTGGCCAGGCAAAGCTGAGAGAGCTTGAGGATAAGTGGGATGAGCTGGGAAGCGCCGGTGCTGCTGACAGTGCGCTGCATACAGCATTCCGTGATGCCAGAAGAAAGTTCTTCGCTGCCAAGGATGAATACTTTGACAATCTGGATAAGATGCGTGCTGAAAACAAGGCCAAGAAGGAAGAGCTTGTTGCTAAGGCACAGGATGCCGTCAAGGATATCAAGAGCTATAAGGCAACCGGCGATCTGATGAATTCTCTGATGGACAGCTGGAAGGCTGTCAAGAGTGCCGGCCATGAGACAGATGAGGCTCTGTGGAAGGAGTTCTCTGCAGCCCGTCAGGAGTTCTTTACAAAGCGCAGAGCGTTCTATGAGGAGCGTGATGCGCAGCGCAAGGAGTCGATTGATGCCAAGCGTGCTCTGATTGAGAAGGCTAAGGAAATTGCGGCTAGAAATGATTATAGCCGTGAGACAACAGATGAGATGAAGCAGCTGGATGTTGAGTGGAAGAAGCTTGGCTATTCCGGCAAGGATGAGAATGACCGTCTGTGGGATGAGTTCAAGGCTGCCAAGGATGTGTTCTGGAATGGCAAGCATGATGCGTCTCAGGCCCGTTTCAAGTCTTTGATTGACCGTAAGGATGAGCAGATCCGCAATATGCGTGAGCAGGTGAACCGTCTGGAAGAGAGAGTTTATGAGACGGATGACTTTGAGGAAGAGCAGGATCTCAACCGCAGAGCTGCGCAGAAGAAGAACATCATTGAGAACATGAAGAAGGATATTGAGGATCTCAAGTCCAAGCTTGATGACTGATGACAGTAAGGAAGGTGCAGGCCTTCCTTTTTTGTTTGTCAGAATTGTTGTACAAGCCTATAATGGGCATCGGAAAGAGGGATAGAAGATGGAACTGTTAGTTCATATTACAAATCATGAAGAGACGGTTACACCCATCATGGATAAGATGATGGCTGCCGGTATTCATGGTGCTTCCATTGTTACTTGTGAAGGCATGCTTGCGGCTGTCAATGCGGACAGTGTCAATGCCCCTGCTATTTTTGGCGGTCTGCGCCAGTTTCTGAATCCAGAGCGTCCTCAGAACAAGATGATTCTTGTACTGCTGGAAGATAATCAGGTTCAGCAGGCGATTGATATTGTGCATCAGGTGTCAGGAGATCTCAGGTTGCCGAATACCGGCGTCATGTTCGTGCTGCCTGTGAGCCGCTGTGAAGGAACAGACAGTCACTGAGCATGACGGTCCTGTTATATCTTGGCCTGGCCATGTGTGCCGGCCTGCTGATGACAAGACTGACGCGGCTTGTTCATCTGCCTAATGTCACAGCATACCTGATCGCCGGTGTATTGATCGGCCCGTGTGTCCTGCATTTATTAAGCAAAGACACAGTTTCTTCACTCGGCCTGATTACCTCAGTGGCACTTGGCTTCATTGCCTTCTCCATTGGTGATCAGTTCCGTCTGGAAGATATGAAGAAGCTTGGTACAACCGTGCTGGTTGTCACACTGTTTGAGTCAGTCGGCGCTGTTATTCTTGTCGATATTGTTACCCTTGTCTGTGGCTTCCCGCCGGCTGAGTGCCTTGTGCTTGGTGCATTGGCAGGCTCTACTGCACCGGCCGCAACCCTGCTGGTTGTGCGTCAGTACAAAGCATCCGGTCCATTGACAAGTGTCTTACTGCCGGTTGTCGCAGCCGATGATGCGACGGGTCTGATTGCCTACTCCATTTCCATTTCCATTGCCCAGGGCATTGCCAATGGTGAGGCATTCTCCATTGTCAATACACTTCTGGTACCGCTGCTGGAAATCATTCTGGCTCTGGCCATTGGTGCTGGTCTTGGCTTCCTTGTTGCATTGAGCCACCGCTGGTTCCACTCTCATACCAACCGGATGTCCATCTGCATCGCTGCGGTATTCTGTGCCGTTGCCATTGCTGATCACTTCGGATTGAGCTCACTGCTGATGTGCATGATGCTTGGTGCTGTGTATGTCAACCTGCGCAGTGATGCGGAGCGTATCCTGAATTCTGTGGATGACTGGACATACCCGCTGTTCATGCTGTTCTTCGTTATTTCAGGTGCCCAGCTCGATCTGTTCTCACTGCCAAAGGTCGGCCTGCTTGGCGTGATCTACATCATCACTCGTTTCTCCGGCAAGTGGCTCGGTTCCTGGCTTGGTGCGACGATCCGCAAGTGCCCGAAGGTTGTCAAAGATGGCATTGGCTGGGCTTTGATGCCGCAGGCTGGTGTCGCCATTGGTATGGCAACCCTGGCTGTGACACAGCTGCCGCAGTATGGCTCTCAGATCCTGACTGTCATCCTGTCCGCAACACTTGTCTATGAGATCGTTGGTCCGATCGCAACCAAGACAGCACTGCAGAAGGCAGGAGAAATTCATACAAACTGATATGTCAAAGTAGTGCACATGATTGTGCATTGCTTTTTTTATTCGAATGAAATTCCTGCACAGCTGATCGAAATATCTCCAGGTTCCGGGGCTGAACCTTTTTGATAATGTGCTGTGTGCAGACGGCATAGTTCTTCCATACTGCTTTTTGGTGTATGGGTATTATAATAATTGTCATGACAGATAAAGATGTATTGCGCAAGGCAATGGATGCGGATCATCCGCTGCCTCTTAGCGCAAAGATGGAAGTGGTATGGAAACTCTCTCTGCCTGGCATTCTTGCCCAGATTTCAGAGATTGCCATGCAGTATATTGATGCGGCGATGGTAGGAAGTCTTGGTGCTTCTGCCAGTGCTGCCATTGGCCTTGTGGCAAGTTCGACCTGGCTGGTTGGCGGCCTTGTTATGGGAACGGCGGCTGGCTTCTGCGTGCAGATTGCCCATGCGTCTGGTGCAAAGCAGGAGGCAAAAGCACGTGATATCCTGCGCCAGGGCATCCTGGTATCATTGCTGATTTCACTGGTGCTGGCGGGGCTGGGCTCTTTTGTTTCTTTCCATCTGCCTGCCTGGCTTGGCGCAGATACATCTTTGTGGCATGATGCCACGGCATACTTTCTTGTCTTTGCCTTGTTTGTGCCGGTAAGGATGATGTTCTATCTTGGCCAGAGTGCGTTGCAGAGCACCGGCAGTATGAAGATCCCGGGCTTTTTGTCGGCCATCATGTGTGTACTGGATGTGTTCTTCAATTACCTGCTGATCTTTCCTGCCCGCCAGGTTTCTCTTTTTGGCGCTTCTGTTGTCATGCCTGGTGCGGGTCTTGGTGTGATGGGTGCGGCACTTGGTACGGCCTTCTCGTTTGTGTGTGCGGCGATCGGTGTCTTTATTGCCATTATGCATTCTTCCACGCTGTCTCTTTTGAAAGCAGGCAGCTGGAAGCTGCATCATGATACATTGCATGAGGCGGCGGTAATCGGTGTGCCGATGGCACTGGAGCAGGCAGCGATGACCAGTGCCCAGGTGTTTTCCACCCGGATTGTGGCACCGCTTGGCACCAATGCCATTGCGGCCAATTCCTTTGCTGTGACTGCAGAATCCATCTGCTATATGCCTGGTTATGGCATCCAGAGTGCCGCGACAACGCTGGTGGGTCAGGCTGTTGGTGCCAGAAGAAAAGAGCTTGCCAAAAGCTTTGGCTGGCTGAGTACGCTGATGGCAATGGCAATCATGGCCATGACTGGTTTTGCCATGTATTTCCTCTGCCCATTTGTCTTTGCCTTTCTGACACCAGTGGAAGATGTACGCAGGCTGGGGGCTTCGGTATTGCGGATTGAGCTGCTGGCAGAGCCGTGGTTTGCGGCATCGATTGCCGCTTCGGGGGTGATGCGCGGGGCAGCGGATACACTGGTGCCGGGCATCATGAATCTTGTCAGTATCTGGGGTGTGCGCATTCCGCTGGCCATGGTGCTGTCAAAACAGTATGGCCTGCGCGGTGTATGGATCGGGATGGCAGTGGAGCTTACTTTCAGAGGGCTGATCTTTTTGATCCGGCTTGGCAGGGGCAGATGGCTGAACCGTGCTTTTGAGGGATAATCGCATTCAGTGTATAATAGCCGTAAGTGAGGTGATGTGGGATGCTGAAGAAGATGCCGCCGGCACAGAAGGTGTTTGAGGCCTTTACGGCGATTGCGGATGAGCGTGTGACAATGGGGGATCACGAGGCAAAGGTGGATTCCAGTGATGATGCCAGAGAGTATACAGTGCGCTGGCAGGATGAGGCATATGCTTCTTCCGATCCGGCAACCTACTGGCAGGGATATCCTGGCTATCCGGTGATTGCGGTGCTTCTGATGCAGGGGAAGCTGCCGATGGACCGCCGCATCATTTCTTATATGTCGGATATTCCCTGGCATAAGCTGAATGATGCTCACAAGCGGGATTATCAGGCTGCTTTGATGGATGCGCTGTCAGACAATTCCCATGCCGAAGAGATTCTTGCTTATGGGCAGAAAGTGAATGAGGAACTGGCAAAGCTGGATATCACCGTGCACAGGAGTCTGAATACAAAGAGGAAAAAAGCATGATTGAAGAACATACAAAAGAACTGGCGGCGTACTGTTTGTCCTGCCCGGTGCCGCGCTGTGAAACAGGATGCCCGGTGCATAATCATATCCGGGACTATATCAAGGCCGTCAAGGAAGATGACATGGCCAGAGCCAGAGAAATCCTGTATGGCGTGAATCCATTTCCGCAGCTGACATGCCGTCTTTGTGATTATGCAAGACAGTGTCAGGGACACTGCGTGCGGGCAATCCGTTCTGTCCCGGTGCAGATTCATTCGCTGGAAATGGCCATCAGTGATTCCGGCTTTGATGAGACAGTCAGCGGCAGTGCCAATGGGCATCGCATTGCGATGATCGGTGCCGGTCCTGCCAATCTTGCGGCCGCAAAGTATCTGGTGCGCAGAGGCTTCCATGTGGAAGTTTATGAAGCGCTGGATGGGATCGGCGGCGCCATTTTCAGCGGAATTCCTTCCTATCGTTTTGACAAGTCATATCTGCAGGAAATCCACAATGACCTTTTCAAAGCAGGCGTGAAGTTCCACTTTGGTACGATGGTTGGCAGAGATGTGTCTTTAGAGGAGCTTTTGAAGGAGTATGACCGTATTCTGGCTGGCATTGGTGCCCAGTTGGAGAATACGTATGGCCTGCAGGGTGATGGCTGCAAAGCTGGTCTTTCGCTGCTGTATGATCTGAATGTTCTGCATCTGCAGGAAGAATACCGTACGAAGTATCGCCATGCGGTTGTCTGGGGCGGCGGCAATGTGGCAATGGACTGTGCCCGCAGCCTGATCCGGCTGATGGATGATGTGACGGTGATCTACCGCCGCTCTGAGAAGGAGATGCCGGCAAACCATGATGAGATTGAAGATGCAAAAAAGGAAGGCGTGAAGTTTGCTTTCCTGGAGAATATCAAGTCGCTGTCTCTGGATGAGCAGGGCAGAGTAACTGGTGTTCATGCCGTGAAGATGCATCTGGGAGAGCCGGATGACAGCGGCCGGGCAAGACCGATTGAGACCGTTGGCAGTGATTATGAGATTGTATGTGATCTTGTTGTACCTGCGATCGGTCAGAAGGTTGATTTTGCGCCATTGGATGGTCTGCATACGACTGCCAGCCACCTCAGTGATCATGAGCGGGTTTATGTGTGCGGGGATGCCTATCTTGGACCAAAGACTGTGGCAGCGGCCATTCATGATGGCATCGAAGCAGCCCGGGAGATTGAAGCATCATTCTGACAGGAAGGGGAAACCTTTCCTGTTTTCATGAAGAGGGATAGTACATGACGATACAGCAGATACATTATGCAATCGTGATCTCAGAAACGGGATCTTTGAACAAGGCTGCGGAGCAGCTCTATGTGTCACAGCCTTCTTTGACCAGTGCCCTGCAGGAGCTGGAGAAGTCTTTGCACATTACGATTTTCAACCGTACTGGCAAAGGCGTGACGCTGACCAATGACGGCCGGGAGTTCCTGCAGTATGCACGCCAGGTCTATCAGCAGTATACAGACCTTCTGGAGCGCTATGAGGACACTTCCAATATCAAAATCAAGTTTTCTGTCTCCACCCAGCATTATTCTTTTGCGGATAAAGCTTTTGTCGAGATGGTGAAGAAGTTTGATCTGTCCAAGTATGAGTTTGCCATCATGGAGACAAAGACCAGGGAAGTGATCTCTGATGTGGCCAGTGTCAAGAGTGAGATCGGCATTCTGTATCTGTCTGATTTCAACCGGCCGGTAATTACCAAATTGCTGCGGACCAACAATCTGGTCTTTCATCATCTGATTGATGCCAGAGCCTATGTGTATATCTGCCGCAATCATCCGCTTGCCAAGCAGAAGTCCATTTCCTTTGAGCAGCTGCAGAAATATCCCTGCCTGAGCTTTGACCAGGGCGATAACGTTTCCTTTTACTTCTCGGAAGAGATTCTTTCGACCAATGAATACCCGCGCATCATCCGTACCAATGACCGTGCGACGATGCTGAATCTGATGGTCGGCCTCAATGGCTATACACTGTGCTCGGGCATCATCTGTGAAGAGCTCAATGGTGATGACTATGTGGCAGTTCCCTATGAGGATGCCAACAATCCCAACAGTACGATGGAGATCGGCTATATTACCCGCAAGGACAACACGCTGTCCAAGATGGGAACTTTGTATGTGCAGGAACTGAATGATTATCTGCAGCAGGAATCAAAGAAGATGCAGCAGAGGTGAATATGCAGGACTTTGGCTATTTCTTTCTGGATCAGGAAAAAGATATGATTGTCTCTCTGCAGATGGCAGAGGATGGCAGGCTGTACTATGAGCTTTCTACGCCTAATCATCACACGGGCAATCTGATCAGGAACTTTGCCCATTTGTGCAAGGCGGATCTTTACGAAAACACCGTCGGCCTGCAGGTGATGCGCGGGGAAGTGCCATGTTACGTGGATGGCAATAATGAACTTGTCTATGTGCTGCGCCTGGCTGATACCAAGATTGCCAATATCTACCCGGATGGCCATATTGAATGCAAAGCTGCGGTGCCGGCCATTGCCAAGACACTGATGTCACAGACCAAGCAGTATAAATACGGAGCCTATGAGACGATCTTCAAGACGTATGTATTTGCGGACTGCAAGTTCCACAGTGATCTGCATACGCATATGAATGCCAATCTGAGTCCGGATACCCTGATTGCCCTTGGCATTGCCCATCAGATCCGCTATCCGCTGTATCTGATCCGCAAGCTGAATCTGGAAGTCAATGATGCACAGATGAAGTATCTGCTGGATGCCTTCGCCAGAAATAAAGCGGGCAGAACAGCCCGTCAGGCAGAGGATATGACCTATCTGAACTTTGCAGACCTGATCCTGAACAATCTCGAGCATGCCGAGGCTAACATTGTCAAAATCCGGATCTCATTGTCTATTCTGAAGGATGGCCAGGCCGTCTTCACCAATCTGGAGAAGGTCTATCAATACCGCTATGTCTTTGCCAAGGGTGTCCCGTGCGAGAAAAAGATTGTTCTGCATGACTGTGAAAAGATTCCGGACAGAGATGTGCGGGACAATGTGCTGCAGATGCGCAAGGATCAGAAAGATCCCCGCTATGCGCATTTCTCCTTGTTTCAAAGCAAATTGTTATGGATTGGCCGCACCTATCAGAAACAGGGCGTGACCTACGCCGAAATCAGTGATACAACCCTGGTCAAGAATCCGATTGCTTTTGACATGCTTAAAGAAGTTCATGAGGCTATGCCTGCGATCATGCAGGAAACCGGCGTAACAATCCGCTTCCTGGCTGCCATGCGCCGGATTCCTCTGCAGGGCATTGAGCAGATGCCAAAGAACTATCTCATCCAGAACCTGTCTGTTCTTTCAGCGGTGGCATCTGATCCCTATGTGGCCGGGTGTGACTTTGTCGGGGAAGAAATCAATGATATCCAGACACTGAAACCGCTGTTCAAGGCTATTGATCAGATTGCTGCAAGGGAAGATGGCTTTGTCATCCGTATTCATGCCGGTGAGAATGATTCTCTGAAGGTAAACATGAGCCATGCGATTGCCTGTGTCAAAGACTGTCTGGCTCCAGGCCAGAAGATGCCTGAGATGCGTCTTGGCCATGGTCTGTATACCGTTGCTTTGAACAGTGAACGGGGAAAGAAGCTGCTGAAAGATCTGGCTGACAATCACATTGTGCTGGAGTTTCAGATCACCAGCAATGTCCGTCTGAACAACCTGACAACCATTTCCCGTCATCCGCTGCGCACCTATCTGGCAAATGGCATTGCCTGCGTACAGGGGACCGATGGTGCGGGCATCTATGGCACCAACAGCATGGATGAACAGCTTGCCTTGGCAAGACTGCTGCATTTGAGTCATGATGAAATGAGACAGATGCGCATGGCAGAAGAGCATGTGATGACAAAGCAGCTTGCCTGCTTTGCAAGAAAGATGGATGTGCAGAAGAAACTGCTGCAGAACATGAGCCTGCAGGAATACTTTATGCAGCGGATGTCACTGCCAGTGGCGGATGTACACCTGATACAGGATGGCCTGCAGGACAGCAGTATGATGTTGAAAGAACAGATTCATGCACTGCCTTTGGACAGAATCCCGGTGGTCATTGCCGGAGGCAGCTTTAATACCGAAGAAAGAAAGACCAGAGTGCAGCCGGAAGCCCAGCATCTGTTACAGGATGTATTGAGCCGGCTGGATCCTGCCCGCTATTTTCTGGTGGTCGGCCACACACTGTCCGCCTATGAAAAATACGCTGCTGAACATGCTCATGGCTGTGAGGTATATGCTTTTGTGCCATCACGTCTGAAAGAAGGCCAGATTCATCATCTGCGGGAACATCATGTGAAGATCCGGATCTCACCAGAGACGATCGGGGCAGCCCTGTATAAGAGCTTTAACTATGAGATCTTTGAAAGAAGACCATCGGTTGTGATTGCGTTTGATGGCAATTCAGCGGGCGAGAATCTGATCCAGGAAGCACGCAATGGCAAGGGCAAAGCCAGAATTTATGTGTATGCCGGTGCACGCAGTCTGAAGAAGAAGGCGGAATCGCTGCAGGGGTATGTGACGTTCTTTTCAGAATCACAGAAGATTGTTCTGCCCTGAGAGGAGGCATGCTGTCAAAAAAGTGTGTGTCAATAGTTTTCGATAATGTCCTGTAAAGGGTTAAAGATCAGCGGGAGATTTTCCCGCTTTTCATGTTCCAGTTTTACAAGGATCATATTTGGTTCATCATCATGCATAACAGCCGTATTGAT